>Ga0116171_10004078_pt1 | contig 13246 bp, 11 predicted proteins | sample AD_JPNHW2_MetaG_FD_89798 | JGI IMG/M metagenome (GOLD analysis project Ga0116171, IMG submission 89798) | Active sludge microbial communities of municipal wastewater-treating anaerobic digesters from Japan - AD_JPNHW2_MetaG | ecosystem: Engineered > Bioreactor > Anaerobic > Digestate | place...
CATGAAGATCAAGCCCGGCTCGATGGGCAAACCCTTCCCCGGGATCACCGCCACCGTGGTCGACCCCGACCGCCACCGGCCGCTGGAGCGTCCCGGGGCCGTCGGCCTGATCGCCATCAAACCCGGCTGGCCCTCGATGTTCCGCACCTACTGGGGCAACGAGGCGACCTACCGCAGCAAGTTCCAGGACGGCTGGTACATCTGCGGCGACCGGGCCAGCATCGACGAGGACGGTTACTTCTGGTTCGTCGGCCGCGACGACGACGTGATCAACACCGCCGGCCACCTGGTGGGACCGTTCGAGATCGAATCGGCGCTGCTGGAGCATCCGTCGGTGGCCGAGTCGGCGGTGGTGGGCAAGCCCGACCCGGTCAACATGGAGGTGGTCAAGGCCTTCATCGCCCTGAAGCCGGGCTTTTCGGCGGGACCGGACCTCGAGCTGGAGATCATGAACTTCGTCCGCAGGAAGCTGTCGCCGCTGGCCATGCCGCAGGAGATCGAGTTCGTCCCCGCGCTGCCCAAGACCCGCTCGGGCAAGATCCTGCGCCGCCTGCTGCGGGCCAAGGAGTGGGGCCAGGAGATTGGCGACACCTCGACCCTGGAGAACGATTAGCCGAGGCTGATTGGTCCCTTACCGCAAGCGCCGTTCCCGGCATCTCGATGTCATAATGTAAGACCTGACCCCGGGCGTTCCCCTACCATAATAATTATTGCACATCAATAATAACTCTTTTCAATTTCTTTCCAACTCAATATCAAGCTGCTTTTCTTGATTTAAATTTAACTCTATCTCAATCACTTTTTGTTTATATATAGGATTAGAATTTATTTCTTCATAGCACGTACATTGCAATTCATATTTTCCTGTCCCAAAATTGTATATTTTATACTCTCCATTCCCGCCCTCTTCTTGCTCATATGTAAATCCCACAACTTTTCCCGATATATAAAGAATATAAGAGCCATTGATTACATTTTTTGTTAATTTATCAATTATCGACCCATATAACGAAAGAGATTTTTTCAATTTAGCATCAACCACATATTTGCCTCCACCTCTAACAATATCATTCCTCTCAATTACTACTGGAGCTATTCCATTCGGGAATATCGTAATATTTGCAGTACCCGATGGATTAATATCTTTAAAATTGTAAGTACCATCACTCCTAATAAAAGTAGTTAGACCAGTTGCATCATTTTCAAATTCTACACTTCCTGATTGACTCGTCAATTCTGTCCCATCTTCAAATGTAATTCTCCCACTTATTTCACAAGCCTTTACAAGCTCAATTACAACATTACGCACACTTTTGCTATTTATAACAAATTTCTTCATTTCATATTTTAAAGCGTAACCAATTCCTTTTTGTGCTGCATCCAAACCAATTGCACAATCACCATTCAGAGCAGTAAAACTAAAATTTCCGTTTTGATCTGAGGTTACATAAATATTCTTTACCCTTCCGTTTGAACCTTCATTTACAAATGCACTTAGCCTTATTCCAGAAATCCCAACTCCCTCGCATTCAACCTTTCCCGAAACATTAAACTCTACACCAGCAAATATATTTACAGTGGAAAGAGCGATAATCGCAAAAATAAGGATTAAATTCTTCATCTTCATTGTGTACTCCTTTGGGAATCTCTAGAATCTCTAGGGACGGACTTTGAAAACTTGAAAACTTTTTCCGGGTCAACGTTCCCTCGCATGTCTCTTCCTCGCGTTGCCATAGACTCTCCCCAGTGAGGCAAAGGACAGGCCGCGAAACACGTCGAACTCCATAATCTCGCGGTAGGTCAATCCAGCCAGATCCTTGAGCAGCACGAGTAGATCGGCCCGCTGTCGCTTCCCCTCGTAGCAACCGACATCGGTCCTCTCCACCGACTTGCCGATCCGCTGCTCGTATCCCCTCAGCACTTGCTCCACAGGATGGAAAAACTGGTCCACTTCCCGGAAATTCTTCGGGAAATCGACATTTTCCCGTCGGTTGTACCTTCGTTCGGCTAGTTCGATGAACCCCTCATCTCCCAGCACCAGCCCGTGGCGGCTCTTTCTCTCGGGCAGAGAAGTCCCCACGCTCGTGCGAAGCGCCTCCAGAAAACCTTGTTTTCCGGGAAACAGCCCTTCGACCCGTTCTCGTTCGATCCACTGTTCGCCCCCATTGGAATAGTAAGCTCCGACACTGCTCCAGGGGTATCCCAGGGCATCTGGAACCAAACCAGCCCGGACCGGGTTGTTCAACACGTAGCACACCGCCTGGAGCAGATACGGATCGTTCTGAATCAACGTGGATTTGAATCGATCCTGAAATACATACCCTTTTCCGCCCACCTCACGGCGATACTTGAATCCATACCGGGTATGGACTGCCCGCATGAATCGCGACAAGCACCCTCCGCCATTCTCAACCACAAGATGGAAGTGGTTGTCCATGAGGCAATAGGCGATGACCGGGATGTGATAATGGTTTGCCGCCTCCCGGAGGAACTGAAGGTAGCTTTCCTTCAATCCCTTCGTGGCAAATACCCGCTCTCCCCCATGACCGCGGTTCATCAGGTGGTGCAACGCCCCAGGTCATGTCAGTCTTGCGTGTCTCATGCGATCAGCATATTACAAAGTTTTCAAGTTTTCAAAGTCCGTCCCTAACGTCTCAAGAACCGCCTCCGGCAGCTCTCGTCCCTATCATCGCCGGGGACGACCCGCCGCTATACATACTCGGGGTTCCCCAAATCGGACCGGAATCCCCGCTTTTCCCAATCGGGACAGTCCGACCGGCTCAGCATCAGCTCACCGCTGCCGCTACTCATGGGAACCCAGCCGAACCGGTCAACCCGGTAAACGGTATCCGGGTCAAGGTCCGAATGATACTCCTGGAGTTCTTCTTCGGAGACCAGGCAATGCCCCTTATCGCAACTCATCCAGTTCGTCCGGCGATCAAGATCGCCGCTCTGAAAATGGCTACAACCTCGGCAGACACGTTTTTCATCCATCAGGCGCCTCCGCAGGATGGGTTGGAGCAGCAAAGAATACTTTTACGCTGCGAAAAGCAAGCCTTCCGCGCTGTTCCCATTCCCAACCCATCCAATTTCGTTTGCAGTTCCTTCCGGTGTATCGGTGCCAAAATCACCGGCAACCAGATCAAACGACAAGTCGATCCCGGCAGGTACACAGGCAGGAATCCCCTTCTACTCATGGCCGGATGGTACCCCAGGCAGAACCCGCTTTCAACAGTGCCCGGCGCAAGAAAAATTTCCAGATCTCCAAAGTCCGTTCCCGGCGCCACGCAGGGCTCGGTTTTGCCGGCAGTCGTCTGGATGACGTAACCCAGGCTTTCGCATTCCGGGTACGCCCCGTTCGCCGGGATCGCCCGGTATAGCCAGGACCCCCGCCCCCTGTAAAAGGGGCGCCCGCCCCCCCCTGCCCGGGGGACGGACGCCCGTGGAGATGAAATGGAAAGAAGGGATCAGAACATGAACTTGAAGCCCAGCCGGGCCTGCAGCGGGGTGCCGCCGAAGGTCGGGTTGCCGTACAGGGCCGTCTTCATCTTGTAGCGGGGATCGAGTACCGGGTTGTAGTTGGCGATATCCCAGGTGCCGGCGAGCAGCACCGAGTCGGACACGCTGACCGCGCCCTGATTGTAGATCTCGTAGTAGCGCTGGGCGGTGTGGGTGTTGAAGACGTTGTCGATGTTGACGTTGATGTTGAGGACGTTCTTGCCCAGTTTCAGGTTGTACTCGGTATAGAAGTTGGCGAACCACAGGAAGGGGGAACGCCCCAGGTCGTTGCGGTTGTAGGGCAGGTAGCCCTGGGTGTCCATGCCCCACTGGGTGGAGGTCGGCACGCCGCTCATGGCGTTGACGATGACTCCCGCGGTCAACCCGAAGGGAAAGGTGTAGGATCCGTAGACCTTGAAGTAATGGGGCCGGTCGCCGGGCAGCACGCCATCGACCAGATCCAGATTACGGTCGAACGCCAGGTACCACAGATCGAAATAACGCTCCGTGTTGGGATTGGCGCGCCCGTACTCGTCGCCGGAAGCGAGCCCGTTGTAGTTGCCGGTGAGGTTGCTGTACGTATAGGAGACGCCGCCCATCCAGTTATTGGAGAAGCGTTTGTCGAGGGTCAGGTTGACCCCCCAGTACTCGCGCTTGGCCTTCGGGCAGGCGGGGTAGATGTCGGCGAACTTGCCACCCTGGGCTTCGGGCAGGGTCCAGCCGAAGCCGGGGTTGGCGGTATAGTACATCTCGCCTTCGGGGGTCAGCACGCCCACGTCCTCGATGGCGTAGCGCAGGTGCTTGTTGACCACCCGCAGCGAGGTCGACAGGTTTTCGCCGAGCTTCTTTTCCAGGCCGAACGAGAATTCCTGCTGACTCATCGGCTTCAGGCCGGGATCGGTGGAGTCGAACGAGGGGATGCGGAAATCGATGGTCTGGTTGGGATGGAGCAAGCGACCGGGAAAGTAGCCGTCAACGCCGATCTTGTCCCACTCGTAGGTGTCGAGGGCGTAGTAGGCGCTCTTCCACTTGAAGCCGCCATAGGAGCCGGAGGCCAACTGCAGCTTGGTCACGTCGTAGAAGTAGCCGAACGAGCCGAACACCTTCAACGACGAATCACCGAACACGTCGTAGGTGATGCCCAGGCGGGGGGCGATCTTGTCGCCGAACTTGAAGTTGATCGGCCGCAGGCTGACGAAGTCGGGGTTGTCGGTGTAGGCCGGGATGTACTCGCTCTCGGCGCGGACGCCGAAATTCAGGGTCAGCTTGTTGCCGATGGTCCAGGAATCCTGGGCGTAGATCGACCAGCTATTGCTGTACGCGTTGTAGTAATTGCCGTAGGGGCCGGTCACGTCGTTGCCGCGCACGCCATAGTATCCGTACTTGCCGCGGCCGTAGTTGGTGCCGTAGGCGATGAAGTCGCGGTTCCAGCCGAAGAACAGGATCGGATAGGTCGAGGTGTCGTTGTAGTTCTGGCCCTGGCGCTTGTAGTTGACGCCGAACTTCCAGGAGTGTTCGCCGGCAAGGTTGAGGAAGTAGGTGACATCGGCACCGACGCTCCACTTGAGGTCGATCTGGGCCTTGATCTCCCGCGATTGGGAGAGCGGGTAGTTGACGTAGCCGGTCGGCCGCTGGTACGCGGCGGGCACATCGAGCAGGCCGACGTTGGTAGTGTTGAAGTAGCCTCCGGGAGCCTCGGTCAGGAACTGGAAGCAAGGTTCGCTGGGCTTGACCAGCATCTTGTTCTTGTTGACGCGGAAGTAGCCGCCGCGCATCGACAGCAGGAAGTTGTTGCCCAGGGTCAGGTCGGCCGTGCCGCTGGCCGAGATGTTGGGGAACGAGAACCCGTAGTCGTTGTAGGAGGTCTTGGGGTTGGCGTTGCCGAAGATGGTGGCGTTGGTCAGATCGCCCTTGGTCTTGCTGAAGTTGTTCAGCACGCTGGCCGACAGGCGCAGGTTCTTGAACGGCTGGGCGGTCAGCTTGACCTGGAAGTTCCAGTTGGTCGAGGTGGCCTTCCAGTCCTTGGCCGTGCCGTCGAGGTAGGTGACGGTACGGGTGTTGGTCTGGAAGACCGGCATGAACGACCCGAAGAACCACACCTTGTTCTTGACCAGAAAGCCGCCGATGTTCAGACCACCCTCGAAACTATGGTCGTTGTCCTCGCCGTTGATGGTGTCATAGTCGTAGTAGGTGGCCTTGCTGGTGTCGGCGAGGTCGAGACGCAGCAATTGGCTGTAGGGAGCCCGCAGCGCGGCGCCGGAGTAGTAGCCGATCAGTTCGCCGTGAAACTCGTTGCCGCCCGAGCGGGTAACCACGTTGATCACGCCGCCCAGCGACCCGCCGAATTCGGCCTGGTAGCCCGAAGCCTTGACCTGCACTTCGTCGACGAAATCGAACGAGGCGCCCTGACCCTGGGCCCCGTTGGTGATGTTGGTGGTGTCGGTGCCGTCGATGACATAGACGTTCTCCAGGCCCGAGGCGCCGTCGAACGACGTGCCCCCCAGGGTGGGCTCGTTGGAGACACCGGGGATGGCGGTGATCAGCGAGGTGAAGTCACGCCCCTTGGGCAGGGTCGAGAAGACTTCCTTGGTCAGGGTCATGCCCTTGGACGTGCTCTTGACGTCGATCAGCGGAGCCTGGCCGGTGACCAGGATGGTCTCCTGGATCTTGCCCATTTCCATGACCGTTTTCAGCGACAGGGTCTGCTCCAGCGAGAGCTGGATGCCCTCGCGGGCCACGGACTGGAAGCCCTCCAGCAGGAAGGTGAGTCTGAAGGTGCCGGGGGTGAGGGCGAGCAGGCGGTAGGTGCCGTTCTCGTCGGTGACAGCCGAGGTCTCGCCGACCATCTTGGGGTTGGTGGCCTTGACCATCACCCCGGGCAGCGGTGTGCCTTCCTTGTCGGTGACGGTGCCGACGATCTTGGCGGTGGATTGCTGAGCCCAGGCAACGGTCAGCAGCAGCGCCAGGCAAAGAAATATGCCGAGTAGTTTTTTCACAGGGTTCCTCCTGAGTGAAAAGAGATGGATACATGCGTCCGGACAGTGAGTTTTCGGTCGATACCAAACCGCAATGCCCGGCGGCTGGTCTCCGTCTCCCCGGGCTCGGGGCGACAGGCAGTTCTGCGCGCCGGATTTCTCATCATTGTCACCTCCTCGGGCGGGACGATCGATGGACCCGCTCGCCAATCAGAGGAGCAACAGTCTTGCCAATCGTTTCGGGCCGGAATTCTCAAAAAGCCGATGAAACAGAACATGAGACGAACGGAACACAATGAAGTGACGAAACAGGTATTTTATGTAATGGTAAATTCATTGATTTTTTATAATTTTTGAGAAATCTTTCAATATTCCGAATAGAGGCTTCAACAATACGTTTGTCTCATTCATGCCAGAATCATAGGAGGCTCTGCTGCAATAGTTTGCGCAACTTCGGTCGATACGTCTTTCCCCACCACCAACTTCGCTCCCCGTCGAGCACGACGGCCATTGCCCTGGGTGGCTGACTGCGAATCTCACGAATGCGATCGATGTTGACGATCACCGAGCGGTTGATCCGCACGAACCGGTCGTCGCCCAGGATGCGTTCCAGTTCGGCCATGGAACGACGCAGCAGGTAGGTGCTGCCCCCGCTGGCGATCCGCACGTAGTTGCCGGTGGCCTCACACCAGTCGATGGTCTCGCAGTTCAGGAAAATGTGCCGTTTGCCCACCTTAACGATCAAGCGGTTCATGGTTCCCTCCTGTCGGTTTCGCGGGATCTACCTGCATGAGGCCGAACCGTTTCATTTTTTCGTGAAGCGCGGTTGGCTTGATGCCCATCAGGGAAGCCGCCTCCTTCTGGCAACCCATCGTCAGGCCGAGGGCTCCGCAGATGATGTCGGCCTCGAGCCGGCCCAGGAAGCCCTTCAGGTCCTCGCGGCTCCCCGACAACCTGCCGGTCAGGAACAGGGTGGCCATCGACTGTTGCACCAGCAGCAGCGAACGGGCGGGGACTGCTCCCGCCAATTGCGGGCGCCAGGGGGCCTGGGGCCGGGGTGGAAACGTGGGCAACGGCGGGGACATCATGGGCGCCTCCCTGCTTTGAATGAATCGCGCTTCTCCTCGAGCATTCAGTGGCGCAACGCGTCCAGCAGCTTCTGCCGGTAGCTGCCGCAAACCGAAAGGGCGTTGCCCTCGGGCATTACGATCAACCACAGGATCTTTTGCCACGTATTCGGGTTTCATCGCCCCTATTATCGCTGGCAGCGAAGGCAAGGGCATTGCCGACGCACCGAATGGCCAGTATTTAGATCCGAATGAACGCTTTTCAACCACGAACGGAAGGGGAGGATAACTGCTGGAGATGTTTTCGGGTGAACGGACGAACCCATGGACGTATCCAGATGGATTCCTGGTTGTGTCCGGGCAATGATGGATTTCGCGGCCGCTGGATGCGGCAATGATACGCGCCCGAATCACCCGCAGGGACGGTAGGCCGCGATCAGTAATCCATCAGCCAATTCCTGATTTCGTTTTTGGCCTTGAGCACCGTCAACCGGCCATGCGGACCCTGTTCCCGCAGGCTGTTGATCCCGGTGATCCCCGTTTCATCGTTTTTCGAGCGCGGGATCGAGCTTGTCGATGGCGGTCACGGCCACCCAGTAAATCCGGTTCCCCTGCGCACTGTGGCGGGTGAAGAACAGGTATCTTCCGTCAGCCGACAGGTGGGCACCGTATTCATCGCTGGCGCTGTTGAAGTCGGGGCCGAGAATGACGGGCGATTTCCAGCCTCCCTGCCCGTCACGGAAGCTCACGTAGAGGTCTGCGCTTTGCCCGTCGCGGGCGGAGTAGAAGACCAGGAAACGTCCGTCCGGAGCGACGCACGGGTCCCCTTCATACGAATTGGTGTTCATGGGGGGGGGCAGCTTTTCCACCACCAGTTGCTGGTTGGCATCGCGGTATCCCTTGTACAACTGGTTGACACCGGGACGTTCCCGCTCCGAGCCGAAGTAGACGACGCCGTCCGCGGTGGTACTGCCGCGCCACTCCTTGCCATCGCTGTTGAGCGGGGCCGGCAGCGCGGCGGGCACGCCCCAGCTGTCGCCCACATAGCGGAGGATCCAGATATCCTGCTGGCCCGAGGCCTTTTTTCCGGTGAAGGTGAGATGGGTGCCGTTGGTCGAGAAATGGGGTTCATGCGAAAAGGTGAAATCGGCAGCGAAAGGGGCCGCCACGAAAGGCGTCCAGTCGCCGTCCACGCACTTCGAATGATAGAGTTTGGCGCTCGAATAGGATGCGTCGCCCACTGCCAGCAGGAATTGACTCCCGTCCGGAGAGAAGTCGGTGGCCTCCACCCAGGGGCTGATCGAGTTCAAGACTTCGGGCGCGAAAGGCACCGGCGTCTCTCCCGGCAGCGGCTGGCCGAAATAGGCTCCCCTGGCAATCCCCGCAATGGCCACTGGCTTGGCGGGTTTCTCATCGATGGCCCACAAGCTCGCGAACCCCATCAGAAACAGAAACGCCCAGTTGATCGTCTTCATGGAACCTCCTCGGGATCACGACGCCGACCCGGGTCGCCTTCCCTGCCTGTGCGGCAAATCGCCAGGACGCCACCACTATAAGACCGAAATGGACCCGTTGATCATGAAATGTAACCAATGGCCGGTTCCGGGCCCCGGGATGACGGGATTTCGTAACCGGGAGCCCCTGCCCCGCCGGCGCCGGTCACATGTCCAGGCTGATCGTGCGGGCGACTTGCAGACGATAACTGCGGCTGACTTCCAGCTTGGCCCCGCTGGCTAGCACCAACAGCCAGGAACCGACAAACCAACGCTGGACTTCCTTGATGGCATTGCTGCGCACGATATAGGAACGGTGGATGCGCACGAACTGGCGGGGATCGAGGCGCCGCTCCAGGTCGCCGATGCTTTCATGCAGGATGGCGCTGCGCTTGCCGAGGTGCAGCTTGACGTAACGCTTGTCGGCCTCGATCCATTCGATCTCCTCCACGGCAATGACGATGATGCGGTCATCCTCTTTCACGCTGACCCGCTGCACGTACTGCTCGTGTCGTTCCAGGCGGAGCAACAGACTCCGCAGCACACCGTCCAGGTCGGGGGGCTTGGTCTGCCCGGCCAGATGCCGGCGGGCATGGTCCAGGCTCTGTGCGAACCGTTCGTTGTCGAACGGCTTGAGCAGGTAGTCGATGGCATGCTGGGCGAAAGCCTGCAGCGCATACTGATCGTAGGCGGTAACGAAAACCACTTCGGGCCGCTTTTCCCGAGTCAACGCGGCGAGCACTTCGATGCCGGACAGACCGGGGATCTGGATGTCCAGAAAAACCAGGTCCGGCGACAATTCGGCGATCGCGGCCAGCGTATCCGGGCCGTTCATGCACTCGCCCACCACGCTGCAGTCGGTTTCCTTGGCGAGCAGGGTACGGATCCGCTTGCGGGCCATGGGCTCGTCGTCGACGATCAGGCAGCGAATCATCTCGGCCCCACCGAGAGCCCGGGCGCAGGCGGCTCCGTCCGGAAAGGGAACGAGATTTCGACGGCAAACCCACCTGCGGGACGATTGCCCGCTTGAAAGCGGTAATCCTTGCCGTACAACCTTGCCAACCGGGAGCGGGTGTTCTGCAGGCCGATGCCGGAAGCTTGCCAGCAATCGCCCCGGGTGCCGGCGCCGTTATCCAGCACGTACAAATCCAGCGTATCCCCCCGACGGCAGGCCACGACCTCGACCGTGCCGCCCGTGATTTGCCCCGAGATTCCGTGGCGCATGGCATTCTCCACCAGGGGCTGCAGGAGGAACGACGGCACCTGCGCTTGCCGGGTATCCTCGGGGATCGTGATCTTGACCTGGAGCCGGTCGCTGAAACGCAGTTGCTCGATCTCGAGGTACTTTTCCACGATACCCAGTTCCTGGCTGAGGGGGATGAACAATTGCTGCTGGCTGTCGAGGCTGACCCGCAGCAACTCGCTGAGCCGGGCCACGATTTTGACCGCGGTGTCGGGATTCTCGTAAATGTAGGAGGTGATGGTGTTCAGCACGTTGAACAGGAAATGGGGCTGCAACTGCACCCGCAGGCTCTGCAACTGGGCGGCAGCGAGCTGGTTTTGCAACTCTCCGGCCAGCCTCTCCTTTTCGCGGAATCGCCGGTAGTTGATCAGGGCCAGCGTCCCGCCCGCCACGGCGATATAGAAAATCAGGTTGTAGACCCAGTTCCCGGTTACCGCCATCTTGAAGATAATGGCCATGGGGCGGGGCTGGCGATGGAAGAGCAGGGCCAGACAATAACCCAGCCCGGAATAGGCTGCGGCCTGCACGACCGTCAGCAGCGGGATCATGACCAGGTGCACCGGGATCATCCGCCGCCACGTCCACTGGCGCCGGTTCATGGCAACCGCAACCCCGCTTACCGCGAAATAGGTCAGCAGCATGCCGAGGTTGTCGGCCACCTGCAACCAATAGATCATCCGGGTCGGGATTCTGGCGAATGCCTGCGCATTGAAGGCCCGGGAGTAGAAGTACATGAAGCCGGACCACGCGAACAGGAAGAGGATGGGCAGCCACAACTTGACCGCGATCCGCCCTATCCGGGGATGAGATTTCATGGTAAGGCGATTGTAGTGAAAAGCGGGGGGAAAGGCAAAGCGATTCCGCTCCTCATTCCCGCTCCGGGGAGGATCCGGGAAAATTCCGCCGCAGTTCTTCCGGTGTGGGTGCTCACGTGGGTATCGATAATAGGATACGGAAAGAGTCAAGGCAAGCGGACGGGAACCAATGGCCCGTTTTCGGCCACGGATCGACCGCCGGCGGGTACGAAGGGGGCCGGGTATAGCCCGAGAAAAAGTGCGATAATGGGGACATGGAAAACCACGCCGCCGATCGTCCGCTCCCCCCGGAAATGACCGTGCTCTCCCGCTTCCAGGCGGAGCCGCTGCTGGATGCCCGGCGCCAGGGGCTGCCTGCGGTGACGGCCTCGCTCGACCTGGGGTACAGCACCCGGCGGGTGGAACTGACCGCGGCGGGCATCGCCTGGGGCCCGGGGCAAACCCTCGGCTGGGAACCGCTCGCCGCCATCGCCGCCTCGGAAAACGGCTGCTTCCGGGTGCGCGAAGGGGAGATCGAGGAGCTCAAGGGGTACTGCGAGGAGACCCGCCACCCCTACCGTCTGCTGCCCACCGCGGAGGCCCCGGTGCTGCTCCTGGCCGGCTTTACCATGCACCGCTTCAAGGACGTCGCCCCGACCTGGGCCGCGCGGGAGATGGTCAGGGCCCTGGGCCCGCTGCGCGGCCGGGTGCTCGACACCGCCACCGGCCTCGGCTACACCGCCATCGCGGCCGCCGGGCAAGGGGTCGAGGTGGAGACGATCGAACTCGACCCCGGGTCGGTCGAGATGGCGCGCGCCAACCCCTGGTCGCAGGAGCTGTTTTCCAGTCCCCGCATCCACCGGCTGACCGGCGACTGCGCCGAGTGGATCGCCACCTGCCCGGCCGGGCGCTTCACCGGCATCGTCCACGACCCGCCCAGCATGAGCCTGGCCGGCGACCTCTATGGCGGCGCCTTCTACCGGGAGCTGGCGCGTGTGCTGGAGCCGCGGGGGCGTCTCTTCCACTACATCGGCGACCCGGTGAGCGGCCTGGGCGGACGCGTCACCGAGGGAGTGGTCCGCCGGCTGAAGGAGGCCGGCTTCCGCCAGGTGCGGGCCCAGCCCCGGGCCTTTGGCGTGCTGGCGATGAAGTGAGGGATAAGTGAAGAGTGTTGAGTGATAAGTTTTAAGTGTCAAGTGTTAAGTGTTAAGTGATGGGTGATGAGTGAGAAGTGAAAAGTGATGGGTGGCGGGGGGGGGCGTATCGGTAAGCCGCCTCAGCCACGGGTCACGGATCACTCGTCACTCGTCACTGGTCACTCTTCCCTGGTCACGCTCGACTCCCTCCCGCGGCTCCTTCTTGACATTCACCCCCGGTCCGTGTAGAAAAACAACGACAGTCGCATAAAAAGGAGAAACCGATGCCCGACATCAAAGAGGTCATACTGGCCTACGTGAAAAAGGAATACCTGGACGAGGACGACGACCGGACCGTCGACAGCGGGACCCCGCTGATTACCGGCGGCATCGTCGATTCGTTCTCCATGGTCTCGCTCAAGCGGTTCCTGGAGCACAAGTACCAGGTTCAGATCCCCAACGCCAAGGCCACCCCGGAAGCCTTCGACACGGTGGACAGCATCGTGCACCTGCTCGGCGAATTCGGCGTGAAATAGGAGCGGAAGATGGCGTTTTCCCAAGCGCTGCGCGGCATCTATCGGGCCGAGTTGGACCGGATCCGGGGCGAGGGCATCTTCAAGGAGGAGCGCATCATCTGCGCCCCCCAGGGTTCCGACATCGAAGTCGAATTCCCGCAAGGCGCTCCGCACCAGCGGGTCGTCAACATGTGCGCCAACAACTACCTGGGGCTCTCCTCCCACCCCGAGGTGGTCGAGGCGGCGAGGAACGGGCTCGCCCACCGGGGCTACGGCATGTCGTCGGTACGCTTCATCTGCGGCACCCAGGACATCCACAAGGAGCTCGAGGACAAGCTCACCCGCTTCCTGGGCACCGAGGACACCATCCTCTTCCCCTCCTGCATGGACGCCAACTGCGGGGTCTTCGAGGCCCTGCTCGGCGACCAGGACGTGATGATCGCCGACCGGCTGGTCCACGCCTCGATCGTCGACGGCATGCGGCTGTGCAAGGCCCAGCAGGACACCTTCAAGCACTCCGACATG
>Ga0116171_10004079_pt1 | contig 13244 bp, 14 predicted proteins | sample AD_JPNHW2_MetaG_FD_89798 | JGI IMG/M metagenome (GOLD analysis project Ga0116171, IMG submission 89798) | Active sludge microbial communities of municipal wastewater-treating anaerobic digesters from Japan - AD_JPNHW2_MetaG | ecosystem: Engineered > Bioreactor > Anaerobic > Digestate | place...
CGCAATCCAGACGGCAGCAGGTTCTTCACCCGCGGTGTCCAGCCGGACATCCTTGTCCAACGCACGCTCGATGATTATATCACGGGCAACGATCCCGAACTAATGAAAGCGCTGGAATTGCTAGAGGCAAATATGTAATGATCTAAACTCGAGAAACAATAGTCTCCGTAGCAGGAGCTATGGGTACCAAGGCGGGGGTTTCCGCGATGGTTTGAGATGCATTGTTTTAGCTCCAAACAAGATAAATTCAAAGCTATCTATGATTGCTACTCCTTTGTAGATATCATTGGTGTTGGGAGTGTTATTGACTGTTGTAAGTCTATTTTAGCTGCCAGGGGCGTTTTTTTAACAGGGCAAACAGAAGGATTTATCGAGAAGGATCTGTGACGCGATGATCAGCGCTAAAGCTATTTAGGATGATACTGAGATAAGGAAATACATCAAAGAGGACGACGCAAGAAAGCTTTTGAGTTGGGAGTCAGAGACTCCTTAGCTTAAATCTAAAGAAATATGCAGTTTTCTATACATATTGTCCTTGACATATATAGCAAACGCCAGTTTTGTATACATGTCATCATGGATGAATATAGAAAGCGCTGTTTATCTATGCATAGGAGACCGTATGAGTTTTATTCTGGAGAAATTACCTCCCGCTCAGGAGACCGAGACCAAAGCTATCTTGCGGAAGTCAGCCTCGGCACATAGATACCTGGCAGAATTGAAGGGTATCTCAGCCAGTATACCAAATCAATTGATCTTGATCAACACCCTCTCCTTGCAGGAAGCTAAAGATAGTTCTGCTATAGAAAACATCATCACAACACATGATGATTTATTCAGGGAAGAGCTATTCCCTAACTATGGCCTTAATGCCTCTGCGAAAGAAGTCCGAAATTATGTGACAGCTCTGAAAGCCGGGTTTGATCTGATCAGTAAGCATGGTTTACTGACATCTAATCATCTGATCGAGATCCAATCAAGGCTGGAAAATCATACATCAGGATTCAGAAGATTGCCTGGAACGGAACTCAAGAATGAGCAAACCGGCGAAACCGTCTATGTACCTCCCCAGAATTATGACGAGATAATCAACCTGATGAGTAATCTGGATCAATTCATAAATGACGATACAATGCTTGACATCGATTTCCTGGTTAAGATGGCGATTATTCATTATCAGTTTGAAAGTATCCATCCCTTCTATGATGGAAATGGTCGAACCGGACGAATCATCAATGTGCTGTATCTTGTGCTCAAGGGATTACTGGATATCCCGGTGCTATATCTTAGCCGCTACATAGTCCGCAATAAGGACAAATACTACAGACTGCTCCAAAAAGTCAGGGATGAGCATAGCTGGGAGGAGTGGATCATGTTTATACTGGAAGGGGTGGAAACCACTGCCAGGCAGACAATCCTGACTGTCAAAGCCATTCGCCAAGCACTAATGGATTACAAACACCTGATTCGTTCCAAGCACAAGTTTTATAGCCAGGACCTGATCAACAACTTATTCTACCATCCTTACACCAAGATTGATTTTATCATGCGGGACCTGAAGGTTAGCCGCATTACAGCAACAAAGTACCTGGAGGCTTTAGGTGCTGATGGACTGCTCAAAAAGGAGAAAATCGGCAGATCCAACTACTACATAAACGTAGCATTATACGAGATTCTGACCAGATAAGAGCCTTGTCTTGAAGGGCATTCAGGTCTTCAAGCGGTGGTCAATAACCAATCAACTGCTGTGGATAATGGTGCAATTTGGGGAGGTAATGTCAAGGATGATAGATATATGGAAATGACAAGCTTTTCCCTTGACAGTATCATTAACCTGACTTTCTATGTAAGTGACACTATTACTCGTCTTCTGATGTAAAAATAGCTCAAGGAATAGATAATATCCCTTCTGCTTTCCGGACATCCTAATGATGTCTGAGTTAGTTCAGTTAAGTTTATGAAAACAGAACTTGTATATAAAGCTTGAAAGTGAGGTATGATGAGATCACATTGCTGGAGATCTATCCTGATGATGGTAGGGTTGTGTACCACCATGATGTTGTTCCCGGAAAATGTAATTAGCATTGATCAGGGGGCAAAACCAATTGAGTCGAAACCTCTAGCGGTTGATGATACCACAGGAATCAGAGCTGCCTACTTAGCTGCTACCGGCTTTAGTGGTTCTATGGTCTTATATCCTTCTGAGAGCTTTTTAAATGGTTCACTGCCCCGCTTAACCTTCACTGCTGAGTCCGACACGGCTTACATGCATACATTAGCGGATAGTATCGTGTATGGTTATCTGCCTTTTATCAAAATTCCAGCAGAGCAGGTGAAGTTTAGCAAGCTCATTATTTATCGCCCCTATTGGTACCATTCAGATAATCACTTCTTTTTCAAATATCAGCAGATGATTAATGGGATTATGGCTCCAGGCTATATTTACATTGACTTTGAAAATATCAAACCCCAGATTAATCAATACACAGGTAGTTTAGATAATTATCCTCACGGTCCACGTTTTTATATGTGTGAAATGCTATTGAGAACGGCTGACAAATATAAAGAGATAAAAGTCACTCGTGAGCAGGCTTTGGATATGATGCACAGTGTCAAGATGCCGGCTTTGAATGATTCCATAGGCAATCTATTTGAGCCCTATCCTGTAAGTATAAATCTACAATATGGATGTCAGTTGTATTGCCACTGGTTGGATAAGAGACCTAGGAATAAAATGGATCACGTGAGACCGGATACTTCTATTCGGCTATTATGGCATATGCGCTGGAAAGGCTATCTAATGGATGTAGATGCAGTAACAGGTGAAGTGATCAACAGTATGAGCTTTGTGACCGGTTATTTGCCTAAACATGATTTTCCCAATAAGCTGGTAACTACACCCGAACAGGCTGTTGATTGTGCACTGGATTATGACAGAAACTATAATACACTAATGCATAGTTGCTTATCGGAATACATATCAACTGCAAAAATGAAGTTCAATGGAGAATTCTACTGGGAAGCATGCAGCCCCTTTAGTTATCTTACCGATGTGGAGGTTTTCACAGGAAGGATTCTAGAACATGGTAGTGATATTTTGGTTAACTAGAAAAAGATAGTAGTGATACAAGACAACATCACAATGTTCCAGTGACCAGAGAACAACCATACAAGACTCCCTACCCTTATTCTATAGAATTATACAGTTTTCTATACATATTGTCTTTGACATGTACAGCAAATGCCAGTTTTCTATACATGTCGGCATGGATTAAAAAGAAAGCGAGAGCAAAACACCGTAGCTGTTTCTAAAAAGATATCTGGTCTTGAAGGGCGGTTTGGACTTCATGATGCGGTGCTATGGCGTTGAGGGTGAACGGTTTGAACCGCAAGCAGTCCTCAACGCAAACTCAGAAAATCGAATCTCTGCACAAAAAAACAAAAGAAAAATCTTGACAAGATTGCTCTACTGTTATACTTGGCTACAACACCATAACGGTTCATAATGAATCGTTGTAACAGAGGTAGTTATGAAACTGTTCAATGAAGACTCGCCGATTTATATTCAGTTGCGGAAGCATATTCAGGAACTGATCCTAAATCGGGTTTTACAGGAAGAGGATGCGATCCCTTCTCTGAGAGTGATGGCGAGGGACTATAGCTTGAATCCCATCACGGTTGCCAATGCGGTTGGCGCGTTGGTCGAAGAAGGCATCCTGTACAAGAAGCGCGGGGTGGGGATCTACGTCTCCCCCGGAGCGCGTGAGCATATCATCTCGCATCGCAGCGAGACATTTGTCCGGGAGACGCTGGAGCCCGCCCTGAAGATGGCAAATCAGCTGGAGATCCCCCGGGAGAGAATCGACGAAATAATTGAGTCTGTGTATGGAGGTACTCAATGATAAACGCGAATTCAGAGCAAACCACCGCCTATGAGATCCGGGATCTGAGCAAGTTCTACGGCAAGTTCAAGGCTTTGGACAACGTCAATCTAAGCCTGGGACAGGGCAAGATCGTCGGGCTGTTGGGCAAGAACGGCGCGGGAAAATCAACCCTGATGCGCTCGATGCTGGGATTTCTGGCTCATGATGGTCAGGTTATCCTGGATGGTCAACCGGTTAATCACAGGGATCAGCATATCTTTGAAAAAGTCGCTTTCATCCCGGATGTGAGCGGTTTGGACGACCGGCTGACGGTCAAGCAGACCATGGATTACGTCCGTGGAGTCAATCCCCGCTGGAACGAAGCGACCGCTGAGAAGCTTTTCAGCATCAGCAATCTTCCTTTGAAGAAGAAGGTCGGCAAGCTTTCCAAGGGAATGAAGACGAAGCTGTATCTGCTGATAACCCTCTCGCTGGATGTGAACTATCTGCTCCTGGACGAACCTACCCTGGGGCTGGATATCGCTTTCCGCAAGGAGTTCTTCAATACCATTCTGGGCGAGTTCTTTGACGAGAACAAGACCATTCTCATCTCCACGCATCAGGTCGAGGAAGTCGAAGACCTCCTGCAGGAGATCATCTTTATCGACAACGGCAAGATACTCCTGCAGGAAGACGTGGACGTGCTCAAAGAGAAATATCGCGTCGTGACCGTTCCCTCGGACAGAGGGCAAGAGCTGATGGCGCACTCTCCCAAGACGATATCCAAGACTCTGGGTTTTGTCAGCGCAGTGCTGGATTCCTCTGTGGAGATCGAAGGCGCGACATATTCGAGGGCAAATCTGGCAGATATCTTTCTGGCAGTGGCGGGAGGTTCTCAATGAAACAGATCAAATCCTTGTTCATCAAAGAATGGCAGACCCACAGGATGTCTTTCCTGATGCCTTTATGGTTCACTCTGGGCGTCTATGTCATCGGTCTGCTGGGCTGGATCCTCAGCCTGATCAAAGGCTCGGGAATGAGCTTCCAGACAGAATTCATCGGCGTAAAACCCGCTATGGCGGATATCATCCTCTGGGGTAGCACGACCGGCACGACCATCATGCTTGGTATCGTGGCGATGATCACTGCCATCACCCTGGCAGACAGCACGATAAACGGTGGATTCAAGCGCAAGTGCGAGATTTTGCATCTCTCCCAGCCCGTATCCCTGGTAAAGATCGTCGGCACGAAGTATCTCTTTGGGATCTTTGGTTCGATCCTCATCCTGGGAGTGCTCTCGCTGGTTAACAGCGTCGTGATCTCTCTGTTCACGGGCTATTTCACCAGTTCGCACATCTATTACGGCATGGTTGGCTGGCTCCAGGGACTGATCTCTATCAGTTTCTCGATCTTGTTCCTCGGTTCGCTCTGGTGGTTCTTTGCCGGATTATTCCGCCGGAAATCTTTCTTCATGGGCATGTTGGTGATCCTGGGGATCCAGGCGGCGATCAGTATTCTGAACTACACCGCCGGATTGCATATCCCTTCCCTGACCGGTTATCTAGCCAAGCTCTCCATGATCAGCATCAATTTCTCACCCGGGCATTCCTCCCTGCCGGGACTTGCCTCCGTGGACAAGTATATCGGTATGCAATGGGCTGAGATCTGGGATTGGGACAGCTTGCTGAAGGTGATCTACAGCGCGGTGTTCTGCGTGGGCGGATTCCTGCTCTACCGTCGCAGAGAAGTTGTTTAGAGGATTTTCATTGACACGATTCCTGTTTCGAAATCGCATGGCGAAAATGACTGGTTTAGAGGTCTTATGCGCAAGAAATACAAAGTCGGGATCGGAATAGGAATCGTGCTCATCCTGGTCTTCATCGGACTGGGACAGTGCGGCAAGAAGATCGCCAAGCAAGCTTTGGCGGCTCCCACCGATAACAGCTATACGGTCAAGAAAGGCGATATCGTCAATCAGATCGATATTACCGGAGAGGTGCAGCCTCAGACGGTAGTCTCGCTGAAGTCCAAAGTATCCGGCAAGATCGTCAAATTCTATGTGAATGAGAACGACTATGTCAAATCGGGACAGATCATTGCCGATATCGAGCCGGATTATAACCAGGCAAACACTCTGTTCAATACCAAGGCGCAGCTTCAAAAGGCAAAGATCAGCCTTGATTATGCCCAGAAAGACCTGGCAAACAAGCAACAGCTCTATGCCAAGGATTACATTGCCAAAGAGACCCTGGACGCCGCTCAGGATGCCCTGGCGAACGCCCAGATCGAATACAAACAAGCTTCTTCCCAGTACGAGATGATCTCCGATCTGGATACCGGCGCCAAGGTCACGCACGTCTTTGCCACCTCTTCCGGGGTCTGCATCGAACGTACCGTGAATGAAGGCGAGATGGTTCAATCCAGCATCTCCTCCTACGGTGAAGGCACAGTCGTGATGAAGATCGCCGATCTGAACAAGATGATCGTCAAATCCAACATCAATGAGGTTGACATCGCCAAATTCAACCTGGGGCAGGAAGCCAAGATCAGCCTGGATGCCCTCCCCTACGACAGCTTTGAAGGCAAGATCGTCAAGATCGCCCCGCAGGCTACGACTGAGAACAACGCCAAAGTCTTCCCCGTGGAGATCTCCATTAACGCCACAGGCGAAAAAGCTAAGCCCGGCATGACCGCCGCGGTCTCCATCATTGGCGAGAAGAAGGAAGGCGTGCTGATCATCCCCATCCGCGGGGTATTCAGCAATGATGACAATCAGGATATCGTCTATGTGATGCCTGCCAAATCTGCCAAGACAACCAAAACCGCGACTCCCGCGGCATCCAAAACCAAAGCCGGAGTCATCCCGACTCAGACGGGAAAAGCAACTGTCGTCAAGCTCGGTTCCAACGACATGGAAATGGTCGAAGTCATCAGCGGAATCAAGGAAGGAGACATCATCTCCCTCACCGATCCTAACGCGGCAAAATCCGGCCCGTCCATGATGATGATGTAGCTCTCAAATTAGTGATTAACGAATTAGTAGATTAGCAGATGAATAGGTCATCGGCTAATCTGCCAATCTGTTAATCTGTTCATCCTATAAGGAGTTTTCATGATAGAGATTCAAAACCTGTCCCGCCGGTTTGGCAACATCCGCGCCGTGGACGATATCAGCTTCGAGATAGCCCCCGGAGAGATCATCGGGTTCCTGGGACCAAACGGAGCCGGAAAGACAACGACCATGCGTATGATGGTCGGCTATCTTCAGCCCAGCGGAGGCAGCATCAGGATCGATGGCATCAGCATCTTTGACGATCCCATCGGCACCAGCCGCAAGATCGGCTATCTCCCGGAGAATAATCCCCTCTACGACGAACTTACAGTCTATGAGTTTTTGGATTATATCGCCGCCCTGCGTGAGATCAGAGGCGAGCTGTTTCAGCAACGGCTGCAGTTCGTGACGGAGAATTGCGGACTTCAGGAAGTTTTACACCAGAAGATCGGAACCCTCTCCAAGGGTTATCGCCAACGCACCGGGCTGGCGCAGGCGATACTGCACGATCCTCAAGTCCTGATCCTGGACGAACCCACCAGCGGACTCGATCCTAACCAGATCATCGATATCCGTGAGCTGATCCGCAACCTCGGTAAGGAGAAGACCCTCATCCTCTCCAGCCACATAATGCAGGAAGTGACCGCCCTCTGTGACCGCATCATCATCATCAGCAACGGACGTCTGGTCGCCAATGACAGCCAGGAGAACCTCGTAAACTCCGTGAGCAAGACCCAGCTGATCACTCTCGAACTGGAAGCTCAGCAGCCCGATCTCAGCCCCCTGACGCAAGATCATCCTGATATCCGCCTGCTCGAACAGGTTCAAGACGGAACGATCTGCAGGCTTACAATCGAAGGCGACGCGGAACAAGACTTGCGCCGCATCCTGGCACAATTCGCCCAGTCGCAGGGATGGCTCGTCGTGGGTATCAACAGCCAGAAGCAGACCCTCGAAGACATTTTCGTCAACCTCACCAAGTCCGGTACAGCGTCAGTGGCAGAACCCGCGGAACCTCAAACCGAAGAAGCGGAAACCCAGCCTGAAGAGGACGCAGAGTCCGAAACACCGGAAACGACTCCAGAACCGGAAGAGGCTGCTCTGCCGGAATCCAGCCCTGAGGAGCAAGACAAATGAGAGCGATCCTGACCATTGCCAAGAAAGAATTCACCACTGCCGTCCGTTCCATCACCACCTACATCATCTTCGCGATCTTCCTGATCATCTCAGGCTTCTTCTTTTCCAATACCGTCTTCAAGATCGCTCAGGCTGATCTGCGCATGACCTTCAGCGTCCTGCACGCCCTGATGCTTTTCTACATCCCGGCGATCACCATGAGCAGCATTGCCGGAGAGACCTCGCACGGCACCTTCGAGCTGCTGGCAACCATGCCGATCCGCCTCAGCAGCATCATCTGGGGCAAGTTCCTCGCCGCTCTGGCACAGCTCAAATTCGTTATGCTCTTCACCCTGACCTACCTGATCATCATCATGGTTCTGGGAACTGGCATCGATTACGGCGCCATCATCGGTGGCTACATTGGGCTGATCCTTGCCGGCTGCGCCTATATCGCCATCGGGATCTTCGCCTCGAGCCTTCCCTCGAATCAGGTCCTGGCTTTCATTCTCGCCGCCTTCATCAGCGCGATCTTCTTCGTGATCAAATATATCACGGCTCTTCTGCCCTCGAGCCTGACCCGTCTGATCGAGGTCTTTGGATTCGATTATCATCTCCAGAGCTTTTTCAAGGGAGTGATCGACATCCGTGACATCCTGTTCTTTGCCGCGGTAGTGCTGATCTTCATGCTGCTGGCGGAATTCAACCTCAGAACCCGTAATCTGATGCAGGAGAGATAAATGAAACCGATAGCTAAGACCAACAGTATCCTCTCCCTGCTCCTGATCAAGATCGGGATCATCATCGCCGTTCTGCTGATCGCCGGATTCGTCAATCTGCGTCTCGACCTCTCCAAGGGTCGGGTCTATTCCCTCAGCCCCGTCAGCAAACAAGCCGTGCGTGGTCTTAAAGACCGCCTGATCATCAAGATCTACGCTTCCGAGGAATTACCCACCAATTTTATCGCCGTGGATCGCTATCTCAAGGATCTCCTCGCCGAATACAAGAACTACGGTGGACGCAACTTCAGCTATGAATATGCCAAGACCTCCAGCGCGGAGGAACTCGAAGCGATCGCCACCCAGAACGGCTTTTCCGGCTTTTCCACGCAATCCATGGAAAACGACCGGATCGTGCTCAACCGCACTGTCTTCAGCCTGACCATGGAATATCAGGGTAAACGTGAGATCCTGAACCTCCCTCCCGGCATTGAGAGCAAGCTTGAATATTCTCTCACCAACAAGATCAGAAGGCTATCTGCCGCCAATCTGCCCGTCCTCGTCGTATTCCGCGACAGCACCTATTCCAGCTATCCCACCGAGAGCCTGGAAAAGAGCCTCGATGAGAACTACCGGCTCGGTTCTGCCGATCTGACCCGCCCGATCCCCGCGAAGCACGTCATGCTCTTCACGGGAGTGAGTGACTCACTTTCGACTGAGCAGCTCTATAACCTCGATCAATACCTGATGTCCGGCGGAAAACTCGTCATGCTGCAGGATCGAATCTCATTGAACGAAACCGCACCCTACCTGCTTAATTCGAATATCTTTAACCTGCTGGAATCATACGGGATCAAGCTTGGCACGGATATGGTACTCGATCTTCTCTGCCAGCAGATGCAGGGCGGGATCGGACAACCGACCAGCCCCGTCCCCTTCGTGCCCCTGCTGCGTGGTTCGACCAAAAACGTCATCACCAAAGACATGAAAGACATCATGTTCCTGCTGGCTTCCGAGATCACCACGACGGATTCCGCCTCCGTGAAGATCGAGCCGATCTTGCAGACTTCGACCAGCTCCGCCAAGATTCCTGGTCCTGATTTCAATATTGACCCGAGGATAATCCAGAACCCCGATCCCGGTTTCTATAACCTCTCTCCCATGACCCTGGGAGCCGTTATCACCGGAAAGTTCCGGAGCTATTTCGCCGATGATCCTGTATATTCCAAACGTCCCGGCTTCATCGCCCAGAACCCCAAAGCCGAGATGGTCCTCTATGGTGACCGCGAGCTTATCATGGACGCCAATGAGAGCGAATTCAGCAACCGTCACTTTGTCATCCTCAATGCCGTGGACTATCTGCGCAAAGACCTTTCCATGATCAATATCCGCTCGCGCACGATCCAGGGAAGTATGCTGGACGTGAAAGAATTCATGTACCGCAAAGACCTCCTCTGGGGTGACGCGGAAAAGACAGCCAACCGGATCAAGCTCGCCGTCAAGATCGTCAGCATCGTGGTTCCCCCTCTGTTGATGATCATCCTGGGCATGATCTTCTATCAACTCAACAAAAGACGTTCCGGAGCTACACAATGAACCGCCGTATTGTAATCTCACTTGCAGTTCTGGTTATCCTTATCGCTGCTTTTTTGTTGCTCAGACAGCATGGCAGCGGTGAAAGAATGATCCCCGTCTTCGGGATCGATTCGACAGCTATCGCCAAGATCGAGATCATCAGTCCCGAGGACACCATCCATATTCAGCAGTCGCCAGAGGGCTGGAGACTGAGCTTCCCCGTTGCCTGGGATGCCGATTCACTCCAGGTCAGCAATTTCTTCCGCGACGTGATCAACGCCAAATATGCCAAAACCATCATGACCAATAGCAAAGATGCCGTGAAACGTTATGGCCTCGACACCAAGAACGCGCTTCAGGTACTGGTCTTCGACAAAGCCGGCAAAAAGCGTACTCACGCCTATTTCAGCAATAGCGGAAACGTCTATGACTACCTGCGTTTCGACGGCTCGGACGACATCTATCAGATGAACCGGCTGATCAGCAAAACTTATGGGACCGGCATCACCGACTGGCGTTCCCCTGTGATTATCCGTGCCGCGGAAAACGAGATCAGTTCCTTCGAAGTCAGCTATCCCAACGGCAGTTATACCCTCACGCACAAAGGAAAGGACTGGATCTTCCGCGATGCCAAAGTGGAATTCACCGTACCCTTCGACAACCGCGCGCTCATGCGGATCATCAACATCATGAGCCACATGGATACCAGAGTCTTTCTGGAAAAGGATCTGGACAAATATCTCCCCGCCTTCGAGAAGCCCGTCGCCACCGTTTTGGTCAAGCTTACCGATGGCAAAGCCCGCAAGCTGGTCTTCGCTAAGACTGATGACAATCAGTACATTCTGATGATGGATGACAAGAACGATACCCTCTATGCCATGGTCAACGACACGATCCTGCGTTTCACCGTCAATGCCGACGATTATCTCGCCATACCCTACGGCTCCACACCCGCAAAGATCAAGAAACTATGATCAAGCGCCTTCAACAGGTCGAACTCCCGCTTTTCGCCGACATCCTGAAGATCTGGGCTGAGACAGGGCTGGCAAATCCAGCCCGCGCGGATGATCTTGCCACAGTGCAGCACACTCTGGATCATGGCGGTTTCATCCTCGTAGCCTATGAGGATGAGACCCCGACCGGAACTGCCTGGCTGACTCACGATCACCGCCGTCTCTACATCCATCACATGGGCGTCCTGCCGGAATACCAGAACCGTGGCATCGGCAAAGCCCTCCTGACCGAAGCCCTGCAAATCGCCCATGAACTTGGCTATCAAGCCAAGCTTGAGGTCTTTGAGACCAATGAGAAAGCCTTGCATCTCTATTACTCCTTCGGATTTGAGAACCTGGAACGATACTATACTCTGATCAAACGGAAGGTTTGAGGGGGTACAGGGATCAGGGATCAGGTATCAGGTATGAGGGATCAGGTGGTGGTGGTTCCGAGAATAGTTATGAATGGGAGATGTTATGCCTGAAATGAAGACTCACAAGGATCTCAAGATCTGGCAGAGAGGGGTTGCTCTCGTCACTGATATTTACAAACTCACCGATAAATACCCTCGTCATGAGATCTTTGGGATTATATCTCAAATGCGCAGAGCGGCAACCTCTATCCCGCTCAATATTGCCGAGGGATGTGCCAGAAGATCAGCCAGAGAATACGCGCAGTTTCTTCACATCGCCGTTGGTTCGATCGCTGAACTCGATACACAACTGATAATCTCCCGTAATCTTGGCTTCATCAATGATGTTGATCTGAACAAATACGTCTGTGAACTTATAGAATTACGCAAAATGACCACCACACTGATCCGCAATCTGGAGAATCCTCACCATGAAACAGAACAAAACCCCCATCCCTGATCCCTCATACCTGATACCTGATCCCTCATCCCTGATCCCTGAACTCCAGTCTCTTGGCAATCTTAGCTCCGCTGAAAGTCACGCAAAGTTCTTCCAGGCATATCCCGGAGGCTATGGCGAAGGCGACAGGTTCTGGGGTATCACCGTTCCGGCTCAGAGGTCGATCAGTAAAAAGTACTTCCGCGTTCTGAGTATGGAAGACTTTGCCGTTCTCCTGACCGATCCTGTTCATGAAGTACGGCTTACGACCCTGATGATGATGGTCTATCGCTTTGAAAAGAGCAAGGACGCCTCCGAGAGACAGGCGATCTTTGAGATCTATATCAGTCATGCGGACTATATCAACAACTGGGATCTGGTGGATTGCAGCGCCGCGCAGATCGTTGGCGGCTGGCTCTTTGACAAGCCGGATGACCTGCTGATCGAATTTGCCGGCTCCGGACACCTCTGGAAACAGCGCATCGCCATGATCGCCACCTATTTCTTCATCCGCAAAGGCGTTTATGAACCTACCCTCCGTCTCGCCTGGATCCTTCTCCATCACCCCCATGACCTGATCCACAAAGCCGTCGGCTGGATGCTCCGGGAGATGGGCAACCGCGATTATCAGACGGAATACCGATTCCTGGCAGAACACTATCAAACCATGCCCCGCACCATGCTTCGCTACGCCATCGAGAAGTTCGATGAGGACGTACGTCAGGACTTTCTCAAAGGCAGGATCTGAAAAGTAGCCTGACTGAAGTAGCCGCGCCATCCTGGCGCGTATAACCAGCATTTCCATCCAAGCTCTCTGGCGACAAGATGTCGCCGCTACAACCTGATCAGCAAGCCTAAATCAGCGACAGAATGTCGCCGCCATCACAACTAAAACAAGGAAACAGCACCCTTACCCCCCTATAGATTTCTTAGACACATCTCTAATGATTCCCTAATCATTCCCTAATCGGATTAGGGAATGATTAGGGGAAGATAAGAGAAAGACTAAAGATGTATATAGGGGATTTTGGGGAGAGCAGAGGCAGAGAAAGTGAGACTATTTGAGGCATAA
>Ga0116171_10004082_pt1 | contig 13243 bp, 9 predicted proteins | sample AD_JPNHW2_MetaG_FD_89798 | JGI IMG/M metagenome (GOLD analysis project Ga0116171, IMG submission 89798) | Active sludge microbial communities of municipal wastewater-treating anaerobic digesters from Japan - AD_JPNHW2_MetaG | ecosystem: Engineered > Bioreactor > Anaerobic > Digestate | place...
AAATTAAAAATATGGCCAATCATATTTCATCTGAAAAAAGAATCAGACAAACAAAAACAAAAAGATTGCATAATCGTTATTATGCCATAACCATGCGCAATGCATTAAAGGAATTCAGAAGCCTGAAAGAAAAGGATAAAGCAACGGCAGAAATGCCAAAAATGATCTCCATGATCGACAAACTTGTTACTAAAAAGATCATTCATAAAAACAAAGCTGCTAACCTTAAATCGGGCTTGGTAAAAATGTGTACCACATTGAAATAAATGGTTAACGAAGATTTTATGACCCTTGCCTGAAGCAAGGGTTTTTTTTTGCTAAATTTTTAATAAATTTACCGCAAAACTTTTCAGATGCCGGAACTAAGAAATATCAAGCAATGGGCTGAGGATGACCGCCCCCGCGAAAAGCTTATGACGAAAGGTAAATCAGCATTAAGTGATGCTGAATTGCTGGCAATTCTTTTACGGTCCGGTTCCAGAAAAGAAACCGCCGTTGACCTCTCAAAAAGGATATTATCCGAAGTGTCAGGTAATCTTCTTGAACTGTCCAAACTGTCGCTGAGCGAGTTTGTCAAATACCGGGGCGTTGGTGAGGCCAAAGCTTTGAGCATCATAGCTGCACTAGAACTGGGAAAACGTTGCAGGGTTTCCGAAGTTGCCATAAAAGAAAAAATTTCCGGCAGCCGCGACGTATTTGAATATTTTCAGAACAATCTGGCTGATAATCAATATGAGGAGTTCTGGATACTTCTTTTGAACCGCGCTAACAAGATTATCAAAAAATCAAGCATAAGCCAGGGTGGTATTGCTGGTACGGTGGCTGATCCGAAGAAAATCTTTAAAACGGCGCTGGAATGTAATGCTTCGTCAATTATATTATGCCATAATCATCCCTCGGGAAATATTAAACCCAGTGAAGCAGATATAAAGCTGACCAAAAAGTTAAAAGATGCAGGTTTGCTCATGGACATCAGCGTTCTGGATCATGTGATTATTGGCGATAATGCCTATTTCAGTTTTGCTGACGAAAACCTGTTGTAACCATCATTTTTGCTTCTTTGTCGACAGGTTTAGGTTGATCAAGTGTTTGCGCGATGATGTTTTAAAAACCCCCTCGTTTACACTGCGAATTTCTTCAATAGTATAAAATGCCTGTGGATTCAATTCATTTATTATTGAAATGAATTCTTTTACATCTTTACGTTTGACAATTGAAAATATTACCTTCACTCTTCCCATGGCGCCTTCCGCATCAAGTATTGTAATTCCATAGTGTGATTGTTTAAGGTGCGAAATCAGTTCAGCTGCTTGGTTTTTCAGTATGACCCTGATAATTACATTGCCGATGGAAATTTTTTCATCAAGTAGCATTCCTATATAATTACCCATAGCATATCCGCCGGCGTATGCAATATAACAAAGAGGGTTATCCAGATGTTTGATGATTTCGCCTATTGCCAGCAACCATATCAGTGATTCAAAAAAAGCAAAGACTGGCGCCCATTTTTTCAGGCCTTTTGCGATAAATATCAAGCGCAGTGTGCCGACACTCTGGTCGAAAATCCTTGCGCAAAATATTAAAATGGGTAATACAACCCAAGTGAATACAGGTGATGTATTTGTCAGCAAATCTAAAATGGTCATATGATGAAATTTATGTTTCTCAGAACATTTTTTTATAGCATCTTCGGCGTTTGTGCTGAATATGCTCATAGTTTTTCCAGGTGGTGATGGCTTTTTGATTGGTCTCAAAAATTCCGGTGGTCTCAGCAAAAGAAACCCCCGTTTTTGTTATAGGAGCCTGAAGTTCGTTTATCAATAAAGCCGGAATTCCCAGGCTTTGTAATTTAGGGTCAACACCTGTAAGAAAAATATCGAAAGTATCATTATGCTTCATGGCTTTCAATAAATGAATAAACCCAAACGGGAACAGCCTGCCATTGGCTTTTTGCATGGCTTTTGACATAGAAGGAACCCCAATGATAAAACCCGCCAGATCACCCTGCTGAGTGGTTATCAACTTTACAAAATCATAATTCAGAAAGCCGAAATATTTTTTAATATAGTAATTCTTCATTTTGTCATCAAAGGGAATAACAAAGGGCAGTTCTTCAAAAGAAGCATTAAGCAAATCAAAAACAAGGGGGGCGTAATGCGCCAATTCTTTCTTTGATTGACACCGTATAACATTGAGTTTGTTTCGTTGTTTCACGATTTCAGCCAGCCGGGATGCTTTTGCGGGAACACCATGCAGCGTTAATCTGAATTCAAGCCAGTCAATCTCCTTGACATACCCATTTTTCTCGAAATGTTTCTGGTAATAAGCATGATGGTAAGTTGATGCAATGGATTGAAGCTGATCGAACCCTTCAACAAGTAATCCCTGGGTATCAAGGTTGGTGAAACCAAGTGGTCCGTATATGCCTTCGACACCCTGCTGTTTTAACCATGTTTCAGCTGTTTGAAATAATGCTGAAGAAACTTCTTCGTCATCAAAAAATTCAACTCGTGAAATCCGTCCGTTATTTTCAGATTTTTTTTCATTATACCTGTCATTGATGATTGCACCGATGCGGCCGGCAACCTTCCCGTTTTTTTTCGCGATCCAGAATTTTGCACGGCAAAATTCAAATGCCGGATTATATTCTGGCATGATGTTTTTTTGTTCATCCTTAATCAGGGGAGGAGCCCAGAATTTATTTCCTTTATAAATATTAAATGGTAATGTTACAAAAGCTTTTCGTTGAGCAGCATTAGTGACTTCAATGATTTCTACAGGCATAAGTTAATATTCTTTATTTACATGAAAATATTGTAACAATAATAATGACGAATGTTTTTAATTGTAAGTCATCAAAACTTTAAATTTAATCCCAGGCCATTTTGCGTAATTCCATAGTCGAGAGAATAATTATTCATGGATGTTTTGGCGGATTTTCTGTACAAATCAAACGCGTCGTTCATCTTTTTCTTGGCAGTGAAATAAAGCGGTAATCCGGCAGCAAGGAATAACGTTCCTGTACCGATGTAAATATAACTGGCACCAAGGTCTGTTTTATTGTTTTTTCCGTTAGTGCTGTTGACAAGCAATGCAATGGTGCCAAAAGCCAGTATCCCGCCACCTGCGCCAACCAGCCCCCTGCTTAATGAAAATCTTTTATATCCTGCCCTGTACATCTTATATGCCTCAGGCTGATCATTTACATCAATAAAATTTAAAACATTTTTTACCACTTCTTCCGGAATTTTTTCTTTAAAAAATTCTGATTTTCCGTTTTCGTAATTTATCATGAACACTTCCCTTCGAGGAATTGAAAATACCTGCTTTTCTATAGGAATATTTTGCTTGTTAAACTTCCTGATTTTTTGAGTAATACTGAAAATTTGTTTGTTATTAATATCGAAAATATGAAACTTTACCTGATCAGAATTGCTTTCAGTTATTTTTGCTTTAATTTCTTTGCCTCCGTTGGTGACAATTTTATCCTGGCTTTTACAGGCTAAGGCTATCAGGAAGAATACCGGTAATAGAAATGCTTTTTTCATAGGTCTTCATATTTCAGGGTTCAAAGATACAATAAATACTCATGTTTTTTTTATACCTTTTTTTGAAGCATAACTAAAATCATTTATCTGTTTACCCGGAATTATAGTTTCTTATTTAAATAAAAAATATGCATCAGAAAAATTAAATTAATAAATTTGCATAAACATAAAAATGATTGTTATGAAAAAGATTACGTTATTATTTTTGGCTATTGTTTTTGGCGGTGGCTTGTTTGCCCAGGAATATACTGCCCTGGTCCGCTTTGGGAAAGATTGGGGTTATATTGATAAAAAAGGAACATACGTCATTAATCCGCAATATGCCGGTGCAAAAAGTTATAAAGATGGCCTGGCGCGGGTTCTTCAATTTGGTAATTGGGGATTTATTGATGCCAAAGGTGCAATAGTTATAAACCCACAGTTTGAAGAAGCTGATGATTTCAGCGAAGGCCTTGCGAAAGTGCGGAAATTCAGGCAATGGGGCTTTGTGGATAAAACTGGTGTATATGTTGTAAATCCCCAGTTTGATGATGCAGAGAATTTTTCAGGCGGTTTTGCCAGGGTACGCAAAGGCCCGCAATGGGGTATTATTGATAAAAAAGGCTCATACGTGGTTAATCCGCAGTTTGATTATATAGGCGAATTTCATGAAGGCCTGGCAAAAGCTCTTAAAGCCAAACAGTGGGGATATATTGATAAAACAGGCACCTGGGTGATCAATCCACAGTTCGACAATGCCGAAGACTTTTCAGGCGGTTTTGCCAGAGTTCGCAAGGGTTTTGACTGGGGTTTTATTGATAAGACCGGCCTTTTTGTGATTAATCCCCAATTTGAAGCACTGGGTGATTTTAAAGGTGGCCTGGCACGTGCAAAAAAACTGAAGCAATGGGGTTACATCGATAAAAAAGGATCATGGGTAATCAATCCGCAATTTGACAATGCTGAGGATTTTGATGGAGCGCTTGCCCGCGTAAATAAGTTTAAACAGTGGGGTTACATAGATGCTACCGGTACTTATGTGATCAACCCCCAATTTGATGATGCAGAGGATTTTGTTGATGATATGGCATTGGTACGCAAAGGCCCGCAGTGGGGCTATATCGATAAAAAAGGCGCTTATTTGATCAATCCTCAGTTCGATGCAGCCAAGTCATTTAAAAATGGCGTGGCTCGTGCAAGAAAAGGAGCTAAATGGGGTTATATTGATAAAAAGGGTACCATTATTATAAATATGCAGTTTGATAATGCAGAAGATTTTTCTTATTAAACAAAGTAAGTATTTATAATGAAAAGAGGTTATCCCTTAAGCAGGATAGCCTCTTTTTTGTTTATACACATATTTATATCAAACAGCGGACTTTATATTTGATTTCCGAACAAACATTGAATAAATGTTTACTTCTGCCAGGAAAATCCACCGGAACGTAACTATCATGTATCGAATAATAGTAAAAATTTTGTAAGATAAGCATTGTTGTTTTTTTCCTGATCAACGGCCTCCGGCCGATTCAGGGTGTTTATAACCGCATAATTCCGATGATAAATTGTTGTTTTTTGTAAGGTGATTTATTGAAAAAACAATCAAAAAAAAACCGCCCGAAGGCGGTTTTGATCATTTATTTTTGAGGCTGTTGCGTATTCGGGTCGGTTTTTTTATCAACCTTACCGGTCAAGGTTAATGTAAGACTTGAGCTTTTAGGGTCATTGGTAATTACAGTAATAGTTTTGGTTTGCTGACCTGATTTTCCCTGAGAGTTGAATATCACATGCAAATTGCTGCTTTCTCCGGGTTGGAGGTTCGATTTTTCGGGGTTACCAACAGTGCAACCGCATGAACCCTTAGTCTTGCGAATAATTAATTCGTTTTTTCCTTCATTGGTAAATTTAAAATCGGTCTCAACTTTATCGCCTTCAGTGATCGTTCCAAATTCATAAGTAGTTTTATCGAACGTTATTTTTGGGGCTTTTGCAAGTTGAGCCGGTGTCATTTTTGAAAAATCTTCAACGATATTTACAGAAATGCCGATTGATTTTTCGGGCTGAAGGCTATCATTGGTTTTAATATTTAGCCTGTCATAAAGAAATCCGAAATCATTGCGTTTTACTCCGTCATAGGCAACTATGATATAACCTTTTTGTTGGGGCTTTAAGGTTGAAGGTACAGCTGTGGCTTTGATATAATCAGGAACAGTAAAGCTAAGTGTTATTGACTGATTCCAATCATTCATCATTTTTATTGTATCAGTCCTTGTTTCAGTATTATTAAGGTTTTGCAAATTCAGTTGTTGTGTATTGAATTTCATATGCCCTAAGATGGCTGGAAATTCATTATTGATGCTTGTCTGTGCTAAGGCTGCAAATCCGGGGATTAACAAAACCCCTATTATGATCATGACTATTTTTTTCATATTGATTTTTTTATTATTTAATTTATTGACTTGAAATGTTTTATATAAATTTTTTATTGGTTCCTGAACCCCGTCAAAATAATTTAAATAACCATAAAGGAACTGTCTGAATGGAATACAACTTATTTCCATTTAAAGGAATACTGATGTTTGATATTAACCAGTAAGAAAAATTATCAGAAAAGTTATTAAAACCCGAAAACTGTTCAAAAGTAAAATAATAATAATCCTCGTCCCGCTCTGGTAAGCTGATATCAATGGTGGTAAAACATTGTGCTGTATAACCGTCATGCCAGAATGACGTATTAAAGTCCTCTGAAAAATCTCCTGAAGGATAGAAAGCTCCGGTAAATGATAGTAATATTTTAAGTAAGGCGTACTGCATTAATTATTTCGTAATGTTTTGTCGGAGAAAAATTTATTGAAAAGTTTGTAATCAGGTATCATATTATTGATTCGAAAAACAGCTTTACTTTAACATTAAAATTTAATTATCAGGGCTTCTGATTCATTATACATAGATTGCAAAATTAAATAAATTTTCCGAATAAAACCCTGTCATATTGCTAAATTGCACGGCCATTAGCAAAATTAAGGCCAAAATTTGCATATAATGGATAAATGGAATAGGATTTTTTAATGGCAGAAGCCGGAATTTTCTTTTTAGAAAATTTACTCAACCTAAAACGTCAGAACATGTTGCCAACCAGCTTATTAATCTTGCCGGACGGCATCAAACTCTAATGTTTCAACAAAAATGGGAGCTTATATTGCGAATATTGCCCCATTTCGGTTATTTTTGGCCCGCAATATGGCAAAGAATGCCCAAAACAAACAACCCAATATATTATGAGACAAGTTATTCCGCTAAAAAAACGCCCTAATGATTTTATTTATCTTGCATTTTTCTTTATTAACCTGTTTTTTATAACATATATAGTTGATATTGAACAAATAATCATTAAAGACCCGTCGAATTTTACATATCCGGTTTGGCCACTGCCTGTTTTTATTGACATGGTTCATTGGTGGGGTAATACATTTGATCCGCTGCAGTGGTTTAGACCAATGTGGTGGCAGGCTACCATCTGGCTTGATGTCGTATTGTTCGGCCCTTATTATTTGCTGGCGATATATGCATTTATTAAAGGCAGGGAGTGGATTCGCATACCTACCTTTATTATTATGTCAATCCTGTTCACCAACGTATTTATTATTTGCAGTGAAGAAATTGCAGGACCAACTCCTGCTTTGAATTTATCTGTTGTGCTGTTGGCGAATGCTCCCTGGTTTCTTTTCCCCATATTCTTAATATGGAAAATGTGGAAAAATGAGCATCCTTTTACAAAGGAAATATAACCCAATCCTTTTTGATCAGCAAATCTATTTTTATGAAGAGTGATAAAGATAAAAACAGGCAGGACTATTTTTTCTTTCCAAAGGAAACCTTCATGTCGTCAATGTAAAATGCCTTTTTATCTTTATTCCAGACATAAATAGAAATCTTATCTGTCGGCATAATATTGACCGGTAATGTAAATGAAGTTTTAACTTCTTTCCACTGATTGGCTGTTTTTACTGAGTCTTTTAATTCCTGTCCGGTCCAGAAAATGCTTTTTCCGATGGAATCAATGCTCACGACAAGTGTGCTGTTTATACCGGTTTGGGGATAAAGAAGCCATAAATCAATGTTGACTTGTTCAGGCAGGGTATCGCTGATATTTTTAAAAAATTCGCTGAAACCAAAGCTGTATTGCATTATAGAGTCAATACGGCTGGAAAATTTTCCTGAATGCGCAATTTCTTTTGATAAAGTATACTGGTTGATCCATCCGGTAGATTCCATGTCATTTGTAAAAGTTGTCACACCTGGGACTTTGGCATCTTTATCTTTACCACCTGAACAGGCAGCAATCAACAATACAGCACAAATAATAACAGCTAAAATGATAAATTTTTTCATATTGCATTTTTTTTGCAAAAGTATAATTTCCTTTTTTTAAAACACAAAATGATTTGTAATTTTTTAGCAGTGGTATAATCAGATCACTTGTATTGTAAATATTTAACCCTGAAAATATTTTTATGAAATTTTATACCTGGTATAAGGTGTAGATTGCTGGCCCGAAAAATCTCCGTTTAAATATTTATAATAGCCCGCAATGGCTACCATAGCAGCATTATCAGTACAAAAAACCGGACGTGGAAGAAACAATTCCCACCCGCGATTATTACCGTAGCGGGTTAAGGTTGACCTCAAGGATGAGTTGGCAGATACTCCTCCTGAAATAGCAATCCTGTTAATCCCTGTTGTTTCCGAAATGTTGATAAGTTTTTTTAATAATATTGTAATGATAGAGTACTGTATCGAAGCGCAAAGATCCGGGAGGTTTTTTTCAATAAATTCAGGGTTGGTTTTAAGATTATCCCTTATAAAATAGAGAAATGATGTTTTTAATCCGCTGAAACTGAAATCAGTGTTTTTTACTCTGGGTTCCGGAAATTTATATTTATTGGGATCGCCATTTACGGCATTCTTGTCAATCATTTGCCCGCCGGGATAAGGCAACCCTAGTATTTTTGCAGCTTTATCAAAGGCTTCTCCGGCAGCATCATCAATAGTGTTTACAAGGGTTTCGAATACATTGTAGTCCCTTACATTAATAATTTGGGTATGGCCTCCTGAGATTAGCAGGCATAAATATGGAAATTGCGGGACATTATCCGGGTAACCAGGTTCAATAATGAAATGAGACAAAAGGTGTGCATGAATATGGTCAACCTCAATAAGAGGAATATTTAGCGCAAGCCCCATTGATTTGGCAACCGAGGTTCCGACAATAAGTGAACCAAGCAATCCGGGCCCACGGGTATATGCTATTGCGGAAAGCTGATTTATTTGTATTTTTGCTTCATGGAGAGCCCTGTCAATAACTGGAATGATATTTGTTTGATGCGCCCGCGAAGCATACTCGGGAACAACACCTCCATAATCTTTATGAATATTTTGATTGGCAATAATATTAGAAAGCAGAATGTTGTTATTGATAACTGCAGCAGAGGTATCATCGCAAGACGATTCGATACCCAAAATGAAAGAGCTCATTAGTATAATTTAAGTTTTCAAAGGTATAAAAAAAACATTCAAAATATTAATCATTGTTTTTGCGGTATTATTTGTGCTGCCTGCCGGTATTTATACTTTTATGCAGAGCAGCCTGGTTCAGACCTATATTGCAAAAAACCTCTCATCATACTTGTCGCAGGAACTAAAAACCAAGGTTGCCATTGATAAAGTTGAAGTGCATTTTTTTATGAATGTGGTTCTGAAAGGAGTATACGTAGAAGATTTACATAAAAATATCCTGCTTAAATCGGATAAAATCAATGCGAAACTTGATGATTTTGGCATTTCGGGTAATTATATTCACCTGCGTAAAGTGGTTCTCGAAAATACATTTTTCAACCTGAGGAAATACAAGGATGAAAATAAAACTAACCTGCAGTTTATTATTGATTACTTTAAAACCAATAAAAAGGAAACTCCAGAATATCCTTTTAAACTATTTATCAACGACTTTAAGCTCATTAATTCCGGTTTTTCATTTCTTGATGAAAACAAACCGCACACCAATAAAGGTGTGATAGACTTTAAGGATGTTAAAATTTCCCAAATTAATATCAAAATGCAAAATGTGGGCGTCCTGGGCGATTCTGTCTGTGGGAATATCATGAGCTTATCCTTACATGAAAAATGTGGTTTCATCATCAATAGTTTTTCAGCCGATGTCATCGTTTCAAAAAGAAATATTATTGTCAATAAACTGCTGGCAAAAACAGAGAATTCAGTTCTTGACCTTGACCTGGCTTTTCTTTATGACAGTTTTAGGAGTTTTAAAAATTTCCTGACTGAAGTAAATATCCAGTCTTCCATAAGGCCTACTTCGTTAAATCTTATTGATATTGCTTATTTTGCACGGGGGATGTATGGTATGAATGACCTTATGCATATTTCAGCTGCTGTCAAAGGCAAGGTCAGCAATTTTAAGGTTAGGAATTTTGTGATGAAATACGGGTATGATACCTACTTTGATGGTGATGTTGTAATGAACGGGCTTCCTCATATAAAAGAAACATTTATTAATTTAAAAATCAGAAATCTCACTACCTCAGTTAATGATCTGAACAGAATTATTATTCCTGCCCCTGGACGTAAAATCACTCATTTGAGTTTGCCCTCTATGCTTCAACGGCTGGGGCATATAAATGTTAAAGGTATTTTTACCGGCTTTTACTCAAATTTTGTTTCCAACGCAACTTTGAATTCCGATCTGGGTACCATTTCCACTGATATTATTCTTAAAAATGAAAACAAAGTTATTACATATGATGGCAGGGTTCTTACAGAGAATTTCTTCCTTGGAAAATTGTTAAATTCTGAAAAAATGCTTGGGAGGGTCAGCCTTAATGCCCAGATCAACGGATCGGGCCTGACCGCGAATGATGCCGCTTTTTTATTTAAAGGAAACATACAACAACTTGAATTTAAAGATTATAATTACTCAGGAATAAATATTGACGGTGATTTCAACAAGAAAATCTTTTCGGGTAAGATTAATGTAAATGATGTTAACCTGGCTTTTGGATTTAACGGCACCGTGGATTTTAATGATTCATTGCCTGTATTTAACTTTATTGCTAACGTAGGATATGCAAATCTTAAAAACCTGAAATTGGATATAAAGGATACTGTTTCGGAAGTGAAAGGCAAATTGAAGATGAATTTTCACGGGAATAATATTGATAACCTGAAAGGGGAGATAGCCATTGAAAACGCAGCATTCAGAAGAAATAATAAATACTTTGACCTGAATTCATTAAATTTAAATACCGATATCGATCAGTTGGGCTACCGGACTTTTAATCTCAAGTCTGATTATATCGGAGCTGTTTTTAAAGGATATTTTGTGTTTTCGGATTTAGGAAGGTCATTTAAAAGTTTATTAATGAACTATTTGCCTAACCTGAATTTTGTTACTGATACATCCCAGAACCTGGCAAGGCAGGAGTTCGATTTTGATATAAAATTTGATAATGCATCGCCATTGTTGAGCTATTTTGTAACAGGACTGGGAACTTCAGGAAATACTTTAATTAAAGGTAGGGTAAATTCCATCATGAATATTGCCGAAGTCAATGTCGTTTCATCAAAAATATCTTTTAAAAAATACAGCCTTGAAAACTTAAACATGGATATGAAAGCTGACGGCAATAAAATAAATATGACTTTGAATGCCGATACCATGAAAATGTCGGATAGCGCTTATTTATTGAATTTTGGCATTGCATCGCATGTGTTGTCCGACAGCATAAATACATCATTGGTTTGGGATAATAAAAAGGTGAAAACGCATAATGCTGCAAACCTTAATTTTTATTATTATTTTATTGCTAAAAACCAATCTGTTGTCGGATTCAAACCTTCGGAAATAGTTATCAATGATTCTGCCTGGAACTTTAGTCAAAAAGGAAATATTTCAATAGATTCAAACAGGATTACATTCAATGATGTGATGTTTTACAGGAAATTGCAGGGTTTGCAGATCTCAGGAAGCATTTCTAAAGATCCTCTGGACGCTCTTACAGTAAAATTTCATGCATTTGACATTTCAAATTTTGACTATCTGACAAATATTAAGAAATTTGACTTTGACGGATATATTACCGGTGATGTTATTATTTCTGACCTTTACACTTCTCCTACCTATTATTCCGATTTGAAGATAAAGGATTTCGGGGTGAATGGTGATAAACTGGGAGATGCTTCTATATTGAGCAAATGGGACGATATTAAAAAAGGAGTTAAAATAAATGCCGAGGTGTATTACCTGGGCTCAATCGGCAGGAGTACACCGCTTAATGCCTACGGTTATTATTATCCGGGTAACAAACCTCAGAATTTTGACATTCAGATGGATGTACAAAACATGAGACTGAAAGCTCTGAACAGGTACATTTCAGGTTTTGGCTCAGTGGTTGATGGCACCGCGTCAGGAAAGCTCTTCCTGCTTGGAAAAAAGAAACCTGAGTTGTCCGGCTTACTTAGGGTAATGCGCGGCGCGCTGAAGATCAATTATCTGAACACGGTTTATAATTTTTCATTTGACAGCGTTAAAGTAACCCCCAGGGCCTTTACATTTAAAAATATTATTGCTTTTGATCAGCCTATTGACCCCGGTGCTGCGAAAAAGCTGGATACTGTAATTGTTAGCGGAGTCATCTCTCATGAGTATTTTAGAAACATGGGTTTTGATGTTTATGTTGATGCACGAAAAGCTTTATGTTTGAATACCAACCCGACATTGAACAGCGTATATTACGGAACAGGTTATGCCACAGGAAATGCCCATTTATGGGGAGATTCCAAAATGGTTAGTTTTGATATTAATGCTGCAACAGAAAAAGGCTCGAAGCTGATCATCCCGGTTGGTACCACATCGGCCCTCCAAACCAATGATTATATAACCTTTGTTCGTAAAGATCAGAAGATAAATCTGAATGAGGATAAAGGGAAAGAAATTAAAGGACTAAGTGTTGATATGTCACTGAATGTTACTGATGTTAGTGAAGTGCAGCTTCTTTTCGATCCCAGGGTGGGTGACCGGATACTGGGTATGGGAAACGGAAACATCAGGCTGACATATAATAATACCGGGCTGAGTATTTTTGGCGATTATGTTCTTACTTCGGGCGATTATCTATTTACATTCCAGAATATTATTAACAAGCGTTTTATTATTGAGCCGGGAAGTACCATCAAATGGAACGGCGATCCATACAACGCGGAAATGGATATTCGCGCCAAATATAAATTAAGGGCAAATCTGGCAGGTCTGGGTGTGGATACCACTACACGTTATGTCCCCGTTGAATGCATTATAAACATGACCAACGTATTGGCAAATCCCGAATATACTTTTGAAGTTGACCTACCATCGTTGCAGGATTATGAAAAAATACCTTACCTCGCAGCGATAAATGAAAATGTAAATAATAACTTTATTTCGTTGCTTGTCATAAATAGTTTTGTAAACCCGAATGCGGGTATAGCTCCGGCAGCTACGGCCGGTACCGCATTGGGAAAAAGCGCCAGCGAAGTGCTTTCAAACCAGCTAAGCAACTGGCTGTCACAGATCAGTAAAAATGTGAATATCGGTATTAATTACCGTCCCGGTGATAATATTTCGGAAGAAGAAGTGGCTGTCGCACTTTCAACGCAGTTGTTTA
>Ga0116171_10004084_pt1 | contig 13240 bp, 7 predicted proteins | sample AD_JPNHW2_MetaG_FD_89798 | JGI IMG/M metagenome (GOLD analysis project Ga0116171, IMG submission 89798) | Active sludge microbial communities of municipal wastewater-treating anaerobic digesters from Japan - AD_JPNHW2_MetaG | ecosystem: Engineered > Bioreactor > Anaerobic > Digestate | place...
CGATATCGCTTTTCACCGGGTTACACGTCCTCCATCCTGTCTGGTCCCTCTCTCTTTAGATTGCTGCCGGATGGCATCTGTGTGGAGCATAAAAGGTTGATACGACCCAGGTCAAGATCGAAACAAGATCCCGCCTCGGAATTCGATTCAAAGACAACTTTCAGAATATTGTGCAAAAACGGGGGGAGGCGGAACACAATTTATCGCAAACACCGTCCCGCCCCCAAAACCTGTCCAGAATCGAAGATCGGGCGTTCTACTCTATTTGCGCGCGGCCGCAATCAGACTGAAATTCCGAACCTGCATTTCGACATCGAAGGTGCCCGGCACCTCCCACCCCATATTGATCGCCGCAATCCGAAACCGTCCATCGTCTTCGAGTCCCTTGAGAAATCCCTGTTTGCGCGCGGTGGCAAGTCCCTCGCGGATCAGAGGCAACAGATCCGCGTCAAAGGTCACCCACCCCTCGTCGTGTGTGCTGCCGGATGTATAATGGTCAGAGCCGGGAGTGAAAATGTATTTCTGCGACCCGGCGGTGTCCGGAGCGGCATAGGTCGAACTCGTGCGGTGGCGATTGTCATAGACCGGAACCCCGAACCAGAGGTAATCGCCAAAACCCGGGGATTCTTTTTCCAGATTCTGAATGGAAAGGAAGATCAGAAACTGGGCCGCATGGAGACGCGGATCGTACCCGTCCGCATGCACGAGTTCGGAACGGACACGCCGTGCTTCGCAATGCAGACGCAGCGCGGCCAGATGGCCGATACAGGGTTGAGTGATGATGGATTGCTCGACGAGCAGATGGACCCACGGTTCCTCTTCTCTGCGAGGGCGTTCACCATACTCGGTGCCCGTATTCACCGCGAGTGAAAGAACCCCGTCACCAAACACCACGGACCGGGCCGCTGTCGCAAGACGGGAAGCCCCCCCTTCCCCCCGCGTGACCGACGTGGTGGCCTCGAACGGATACCGACTCGACCACTGGGCCAGCTGCCACACCGGTTCTCCCCCCTCGCTCCCCCGGACCACGCCACACTCGACCTTACGTCCCGGTTCCGGACGCAACAGAACGAAACCCTGGCGAAAGGATGGGTCGCGCAGCAGTTCCGTCCCACTCGTCGTATCCGGCAGTGCCCTGACCGGGGATATTCCGGCCAGGAGAATCAGACACACCCCACACCCTATCCAGCCTGTTTTCCCCGTTTTAAGAAGACTGACCAGATTCGCTCCCGATAAAAACACGCCCTGCGATATTTCCTTGACGGACATGAGAAAAACCCCTCTCTTTCGTCCGCTCACTTTGCGACAGGCCATTTTGTCATGCAACCAGAAAGCGGCCCTACAGAAGAAAAACGGGGCTCCTCCCTCCCCCGGTCAGAAACAGAACTCGAACTCAAAATGATTGGCATTCCCCCGGAGGATTGTTTATGCTCAGCGAGTGGGAATGCCGGAAAGGACGCAGCGGGCTGGTTCGAGGGCTGTTTTTCCGTCGGAGGAGAACTTGTGGGTCAGAAACGGCAGTAAAGAGGGAGAGTCACATCATGGAATACCAGGAATGCCGGATCGGGCGCACGTTTGTAGCCCGGCTTGAGGAAGGGGAAGCGCTCTACGAGGAGATCGAGGGCCTCGCCGAGAAAGAATACATCCGGTGCGCGTCCGTCCTGATTCTGGGAGGAATTCGCCGGGGCGGCGTGGTCACCGGCCCGGCCAACCCCCATACGCTGGAAAATCTCCAACCGATGGTGCAACACTTCGATGACGCGCGTGAACTGGTCGGGGTCGGAACAATTTTTCCCTGCGAGGGAAAACCGTCCCTCCACCTGCACGCCGGAATCGGCCGCGAGGACAAAGCCCTCGTGGGATGCCCACGCGAAACGGCGGATTGCTTTCTGATCCTCGAGGTGGTCATCATCGAGTGGGTCGGCCTGAACGCCGAGCGCGTTCGCGACCCGGAAACCGGTTTTCACCTGTTGACTCTGTTGCAGGGGTAACGCAGATAGCCTTGCCTGAATCTTTCGGCATCGAACCCATCAAGATCCAATTCATCTGAGAGAAAGAAGCGCCACATGGCCTGGGGAAGAAAAGAAAAAACACCGAAACGCCCGATAAAACCGAAGGCAAAGGGGAAAGCGCCCGCCAAAGCCCCCAGCGGGAAAGCGCCCGCCAGGACCTCCGGAGGCAAGCCCAAGCCATTGGAGAAAAGATCCCGGAGAGCCGCCGAGGTTTCCGAGGAGAAATCTTCGGCCGCCACTCCGCGCCGCATGAGCCGGCTCTCGCACATCCTGAGTACGGCGGGACTGGCGCTGAAAAAAGGGCTGGGACAGAACTTCCTCGTCAACCAGGGCGCGCTTCAGAAAATCGCCGCCGCCATCGCACCCGACCCGCAATCGCTGGTTCTGGAAATCGGGTGCGGTCTGGGAAACCTCACGGAACTCATAGCGCCCCACGCGGCGGGTCTTGTTGCGGTCGAACTCGACGAACGGTTCCGTTCCATCCACGAACGCGAACTCCTGCCAATGGGGAATGTCCAGGTGCTCTACGCCGACTTCATGAAGATCAACCTTCAGGAAGTGCTGGAAGAAACGGTGAAGAAGACTCCCGCACTGACCCATGTCGGGGAGGCGCTCAATATCCGGATTGCGGGCAACATCCCGTACCACCTGACGTCGCCCATTCTGTTCAAACTGATCGCGTCACCGGTCGAGTTCGCCTCGATCAGCCTCCTGATGCAGCGCGAAGTGGCCCACCGGCTTTCTGCGGCTCCGGGCCATCGCAACTATGGCATCCTGGCCGTCAAGATCCTCACGCGCTATGTCGCGGAGACCCTTTTTACGGTTTCGCCGGGCAGTTTTCTCCCCCCGCCCAAGATCCACTCGGCCCTGGTGCGCCTGACCCCGCGCCCGGGCGGCCCCCTCATCGCCGACCCACTCGAACGCGAGTCCTTCTTTGCCTTCGTGGACGCGGCCTTCGCACAACGGCGCAAGTTCATGAGCCGTTCCCTGATGGCGGCCAGCCACGGGCTACTCACCCGCGAGCAGGTGGCCGAGGCACAGACCCGGCTGGGACTGGACCTCAACGTGCGCGCCGAAGACCTCACCCCGGAACAATTGCTTGAGGTTTTCCAGGCGCTCGGGAAACCGTCCCTCGAATCGAACCGGAAGTCCTATCTCGACTGACCATCCGGAACCCTTCAGCCATTCTCTGTTTGAAGTCTTCCACACCCAGATTCTCCGTAGGGCGGGTTTCAAGACCGTCCTTTCCCAATCGGGAGTGTCTGCCGGGCGGGTTTGAAACCCGCCCCTACGGATTTTCTCCTCAGATCGGAACCCCTTCTCCGGGAGGCGGTGGGAACGCCTGACGGCTTTCGACCATCCGACAAGAATCGAAACGGTTCAGCCTGAAAACCGCAGTCATCAACCCAAGTCCCCTGTATTCAACCGGCTTGGGTGTACTCCAAAGGTGATCCGGAGGGGGGAAGGAACCGGAGATCGAAAAGGGGCGGGTCAAGCGCCAACGGCGCGAACCATTGTAGCCTGGGGCATCGCCCCAGGAACAGACCGGGTTGTTTTTACAAGGGCTGAAAGCCCGTTCTATCCAGGCGTTTATCCCCTTCTCAATCGGGCGGGCCTTCAGTCCTTGTAAAAACAGGGATATCCTCCCTGGGGCGACGCTGCGCTTGCCCAAGGCTACGATCGAATCGCGCCGTTGGCGCTTCAACTGCGGTTTTCAGGTTCAGAGGGGTGACTCTCCCATCTCCAGACTGCCGGTCTGAAGTTTTTCCAGAACCGATTTCCGGCCAAGTTTCGGCAGGGTCCGCGCCCGCTTCTGCTGCGGCGTCACCCGGCACAAATCCCCAAAGGGACAGAACTGATTACACGCCGTGAAACCACCGATCCGGACCGGCGAGACGGCTATGCGGCAGGTCCGAATCTGCCCCACCCAATCCGCCGCCCGCACGCAGGCCTGATCCAGCAATCTCCCGAAAGTTTCCGACTCCAGCCAGTCCCCCGATTGCATGGGGTTTCCATCTTTCTTCAACTTGACCGAAATAAAGGACGCCCCCTCGCCGGGTTGAAGGGCACAGAAAGAATCCAGCGCGTCGAGGTTGAACACTCCGCGCATCCGGATTGGAGGGACAGGCGACTCGGGGTCGGATCTCCCGGAAGGACCCGGTCCGAAAAATTCGGCCTTTTTCTCAATCTTCTTGTGCAACGGAAAGAAAAAAGCGCCCGCAGGGTCCGCCAGCAGGTCGGAATTGTCCCGAAATGCCACCAGATAAAGCGGCAACTGCAACGCCAGCCCTTCCCACACCTCCTGGAGATCCAGTTTCTTCTCACTGCTCTTGAAATCCAGAATTCGAACCTGCCAGCCCCCTCGGGAATTTCGGGCCAGATCCACCCGGTCCATCCGGCCTCGAAGGCGCAGCTTTTCTTCCCCCAGATCCAGTTCCAACGCCTTGCAGACCGAATCGTCCATTCCAAACCCGAATTCCGCCGCCACCTGGGCGAAACGACTCGCCTGCCCTTCCGCGATGCAGGTTTTCAGAACCTCGCCCAGTTGCCGCCGGGCGCGGGCGCTGAAAAACGCCACCCGCTCGCCCCGCTGGGCCGCCCGGTCCAGGTGGCGCCGGTTGTCCGGGTCTTCAATCGCCCGGTCGAGCGCCTCGAACACCGCATCCTCCGGAACCCGTTCCCAATTCAGGAGGTTCGCATTGAAACCACAACGGCGCAGGGACTCGGGAACCGGTTCCCCAAACTTCTGGGCCAACACCTTGAAAACCTGCTCCAGAATCGCGTGGTGAAAATCCCCCAGGTCTCGCGGCTGAAGTTCAAACTCCTCGCGTTCCTTCAGACGCAGCTGGTATTCGGCGTAGTACTTGAACGGACACAGGGCGTACTTCTCAAGGCGGGAAACCGTCATCAATTCCGTGTCCGGATGGCCCAGACGCCCCCGGACCCACGCTTCCAACGATTCGGAACGCCCCACCAGAGCCGCCCTCCGGACGCGGTTGAGAGAATCCGACAGGCCCGTCTCCCGTTCGAGCAGCCATTCCAGTTCTCTCCACCCCGCCTCCGGCGTCTCGTCCGCGGTCCCTCCCCCTTTTCGCCGCATCACCCCTTCGAACGCCTGAGCGGGCCGCTCGACCGACTCGAGATCCTCCTGAAGCCAGGCAGAACCAATCCGGCAGAATTGTACCGGGGGTTCGCAACAGGCGCCCGCCTCACGGAACACCCGGATAAACCCGGAAGGCGCCAGCGCCTTGCCCCGCTCGTCGGCCAGGGCGTAACTGGCCCAGACCTTCTGCGACGCGCGCGTCAGGGCGACATACCCCAGATACCGTTCCTGGAACAACCGCACCTGCGAGACAGGCGCCAGTTCCATCCCCGCCTTTTCGGCCAGGAGATGGCGGTCGGAATCGGAGAGAATCACGTCCGGCGGGATAACTTTGGGAAAGAGATGCTCATTCAACCCGAGGACAAACTGCGCGCGGACCTCCGGCTGCCGCGACCGCTCGACCGTCCCGATCAACACCTGATCGAGCGCCGGGGGGGCGATTCCAAGCGTCAGACTCTCCAGCCCCGTCTCCAACGTCGCCACCCGGTCGGACAGGGCAAGCGTTTCCCGGTCCAGACTGCGCTCCATCTCGCTCAGCAGTCCCAGCACCGCATCCCAGACCTGTTCGTGTTCCTCCGCCAGATCGAGATTCCCTTGCGCCCGGGCCTGACGGACCCAGTCCTCCATGACGGCGCCGCAGTTCAAGGTGGTCAACAGTTCCACCAGCGCCCGCACAAACGGGCGGGCATTCCCCTGCGCCCCTTCGGCATCGTCACGCAAGGCGCTCTGTAACTGGACAAGCGGCGCCAGGGCACGTCGGCGGACCTCCGCCAATTCCAACGATTCGCTCTCTTTCATCTTTCGGTTCCGGGAAGACGCCGCCCGCTCGGGCATCGGTTTATCCGAGGAAATCCATTGGGCCATCCCGCGCCAGCCAAATTCATGGACCAGATTCTCAATCCGGTCGGCCTCATCCCGGCTCAATGGAGCAAAATCCGTCTTCAGATACCGCACCACATCCTCGGCGGCCCACCGACCGGTCAGCACGCGCAGGGCCGAACGGATCAATTCGACAAGCGGATGGTGCCCCATCCCCCGGCGCCGATCCAGAAAGAATGGAACCTCATGGCGGACAAACGCGGACCGGATCAACGCCTCGTACGGATCGAGATCGCGGACCGTCACGGCTATGTCGCGAAAGCGATACCCCTCAACCCGACACAACCGGCGGATGGCCCGAACCGCCCCCTCCACCTCGACCCGGCGGGAAGCCGCTTCGACACACATCAGAGAGGGTAATACGTCAGGCAACCCCTCCAATGGTTCCGAAAGACTCGGGATCGCTTCTTTGTTCCCGACAGCCAGCATCGAACTGCGACACAGTCGGGTTTCCAACTGGACCAACGCCGGAACCGATGAAAAACGCGTGGGATGCTTCTCCCCCGGCAGGCACACCGGTTCTTCCACCTCGATCCCGGTGTCCAGAGCCAATGCCAGAAGACGCCGATAGGTTTCCTCGTTCTGAGCGAAAAGACGCGTCGAATCGCCTCCTCCCTCCCCTGCTCCCGTCTCCGATGGGTCCAGGAGCAGCGAAACCCGTACCCGCGCCGCCTTCTTCAGAATCGCCTCCATCACCCGCAATTCCTGCGGCATGAAAGAAGAAAAGCCATCCACCCAGACTTCCGACTGGGCCAGCAGGCTCGACTGTTCAATACGGACGGCCAGTTCGTTCAGGAAATGGTCGGGATTGCCGAACTGCTCGCCGAGCCGCTTTTCCCAGGCACGCCCGATAAGCGCGAGGTCGTGCAGTTTCCGCGCCAGCAGCGACTCGCCCAGCCCCGCCGCTTCCAGATCGGCCAACCGCCCCTGAAGCGAATCCATCGAGTGGCGGAACTGGGCCAGTTCGGTGAAGGTCCGGGCCAGTCGGGCAATAAACCCGCTCTCGCGGGCGGATTGCGCGAAAATCTGCAACGCATCGCGATGCTCCGCCACCAGGGCGCGCAGGAGCATCTGGCGGCCCTGCTCGCTCAGAAGGTCATAAGCCGCGCCTCCGGTCTCGCTCAACACCAGATGAGCCAGCCGCTTAAATGACACCACTTGCGCGCGGGCAAAACCCCGGATACCGGGTTCGCGCAGAAGGGCCGCCTCGGCCTGCGCGGTGGCCTGCTCGGGCAGGAGAAACCACAGAGACGGGCGTACCGGACGCGGATCCTGACGCAACCGCGCCACCAGGTCCTGCTGGCACCGAAAGGTTTTGCCGCTGCCGGCCCGGCCCAGATAAAATTGCAGACTCATGGTGTCCCTCCCGGCTTTCAGTCATAACACGAGCCGCCCAGCCCGGCAATCCCTGTTTCGCCCCTCCGTCGTTTCCGAGAAAAGAATTGACTTCCCCCGGCGCTTGGTTCATATCTTCAATGGGCTATATTGCCTGTTCTGAAGGAAGGAAACACCCGTGCCGAGCGCTCCGACAGCCCTCCCGTTCCTGCGTATCCAACCCCAGAAGGGCTGGATCAAACTGAATCTGGCGGAAATGTGGCAGAATCGTGAACTGCTCTATTTTCTGTCGTTGCGCGACATCACGGTCAAGTACAAGCAGACCCTCCTGGGCATCTCGTGGGCCATCTTCAACCCGATCCTGAACACCTTCATCTTCACCATCATTTTCGGCAAGGTCTCCAAACTCCCTTCCGACGGACTGCCCTATCCCGTCTTTTACATGGCGGGACTGATTGTCTGGAAATACTTCGCCGACTCACTCACCGGCGTCAGCAACAGCATGGTGGGCGCCAGCCACCTGCTCACCAAGATCTATTTCCCGCGCCTCTTCATCCCCCTCAGTATCTGTATCGCGTACCTGATCGATCTTCTCATCGCATTCCTGCTCATCCTGATCCTCATGACCTGGTACCACCTGGTTCCAGCCGTCACGATCCTCCTGCTGCCCGTTCTGGTCCTGATCGCCATGGGGACGGCCCTGGGGGTCGGTCTGTTCTTCGCCGCACTCAACGTCCGTTTCCGGGACGTCAAGATGCTCGTGCCGTTCCTGGTTCAGATCTGGATGTACGGTTCGGTCATTTTTCCCTTCAGCCGATTGCCGGAACGCTGGGGTGAATGGCGGTATCTGTGGGGCCTGAATCCCATGGCCGGGATCGTCGAGGGATTCCGCTGGTGTCTGTTGCACAACTCGATGCTCAGCAAGGAACCGCCCCTGATTCTGCTGGCAATCGGAATTCCAGTCATGGGCCTCTTCCTCCTGGGTGGCCTGTTCTACTTCCGCCGGGTAGAAAACCAGTTCGCGGATATCGTTTAAGTCATGGATTCACAGAAACGGTCCAACATGGGAAATGACATTGCCATACACATCGAGGGATTAGGGAAACAGTACCAGCTGGGCGAGGGACTGGACCTGAGTCGGACCTTCCGTGAGACCGTCATGGACCTGCCCCGCATCCTGGGCAATACCCTGCGCAGCTCGGCGAAAAAAGTTCAGGCCAAATTCAAAAACGACCGATCCGACACCTCGCACTTCTGGGCCCTGCGCGACATCAATCTGGACATCAAGCGGGGCGAAGTGACCGGGGTCATCGGCCGCAACGGCGCCGGGAAGTCCACCCTCTTCAAGGTCCTCTCACGCATCACCACCCCCTCGGCCGGGTTTGTCGATATCTATGGCCGGGTCGGCGCCCTGCTCGAAGTCGGAACCGGTTTTCACCAGGAACTCACCGGACGCGAGAACATCTACCTGAACGGCGTGATCCTGGGGATGCGCAAGGCCGAGATTGACGAACAGTTCGACAAGATCGTCGCCTTCTCGGAAACCGAAAAATTCCTCGATACGCCCGTCAAGCGCTACTCGAGCGGGATGCGGGTCCGCCTGGGGTTTGCCGTCGCGGCCCACCTCGCCGTGGATATCCTGATCGTGGATGAGGTCCTGTCCGTCGGCGACGCGTCTTTCCGCGAGAAAAGCATGAGCCGCATGGAAAGTGTCTCGAACGAAGGCAAGACCGTTCTGTTCGTCTCCCACAACATGTCGGCCATCCGCAGCCTCTGCAAGCGCGTCATCCTGCTCGACAAGGGACAGGTCGTACTCGACGGGCCAACGGAAGAGGTGATCTCGACCTACCTGGACAAGCATTTTGCCAGCCACGGGGAACAGGTCTGGCCCACCCTCGAAGAAGCGCCCGGAGACGACTTCGTCCGGCTCCGGAGCGTCCGATTGCTCGATCCCGCCACCCGCCAGACCGAGGTGGATTTTTCCTGCAATCAGCCCCTGGACCTGGAAATCGAGTATGAGGTTCTGAAACCGGACCTTCTGACGTCTCAGTTTCAGATCCGGGACCTGTCCGGCAACGTACTCTTTTTCGCCGGAGAGTTTCAGGACCTCGCCTGGAAAGACCGGGAACACCCGGTCGGGACTCACCGCGCCGTGTGCCACCTCCCCGCAAATTTCTTTACCGACGGTTCCTACACGATTGATGTCAACATTCTGAGTGTCCCCCACCTGATCCGCGCCACCCAGTTGGACGCCCTTTCCTTCCGCGTCAACGACGACTACTCGCTCACCGGCGCGCGCGGGTACCGGACCGACTCGAACTGGCCCACCGTGGCCATCCGACCCAAGTTCGAGTACAGCCTCTACCACAACGGAACGCCGGTGAACCGGTAAACCTTGCAAACTGCAATTGTGTGTCCCAGCCCCGGCTTTCCTCATAGGCGGGCGAGACGCCCGCCCTCCCATGAAACGCCCTTTTTATAGGGAGAAAGCGGTTCCCGGGAACGCCAATCTCCTGATTGGCGTAGTCAAATAAAACCTCACCCCAAAGGGAACCGGGTCAAAACCGTTTTCGCCCCATAAAACAAGGGCAAAAGTCTGGACGATCCGGCACCAAAGACCCCGCTCTGGTTTTCGCCCCATGACACCAAGGCAAAAGACTCGTCTTCTGCCCTCAACTGCGGTTTTCAGGGTAAACGCCTTCTTCTGTTTCTCCCCATTTTTCGGGACTGTCGTGCGATTTTTTCGACTCTTTGCTTGACTTTCAACGTCCGCTGCGCAATATAGGGCATGCGCCTGTGCCGAAGTGGCGGAATGGCAGACGCAGAGGACTCAAAATCCTCCGAGGGCAACTTCGTGTGGGTTCGACTCCCACCTTCGGCACCAAACAGAAACACAAGCAAATCAGCCTTCTACAAGAAGACCAGAAAGAACAAAGCATGGGGCCGTCGGGGTTAAAAACCGACGGTTTTTTGCTATTGCGGGCCCAAGATGGTCACATATTGGGCACACGGTCTTCAGTGTTCATCTGGATTGGCGAGACTGGAAAGTTATTTAATCGAAATTCCCAGATCCGGCGCCAGATGCCGGACGTAGCCCAAGGCCACCAGACGCGTGAAGGCGGCCCGGACGGGTTCCGGAATCTCCTGCGCCACCTGAAAGCCTTTCTCCGGGTAATACCGAATGCGCTGCAAGTCCCCCACCATGATATGCACCACCGCTTCCGGGGTGATTTCCGCGTTGGGATACTCCTCGAACGGGATCGGCGGCGAAGTCACCGTCAGGCGCTTGTGCGGCCAGTGAACCCGGGCGGTGGCCCAGGTTCGACGTTCCATATAGGGCTTCTGAACCAGGATAGCCGTTTCGACCGCGATCCCATGCGCATCCAGCAGCCGCTGAGTAAACCGGATGTTCTCGCCGGTGTTGGTGGATTGATTTTCGATCAGGATTTTCTCTCGCGGGACTCCCAGAGCTTCGGCCCGTTCGGCGAAGAGTTCCGCTTCGGGCCGGGTCCAGCAATCGCGCGTGAGGTTGCCCAGACCGCCCGAAAAGACAATCCACGGCGCCCAACCGTCCATCAGAAGATGTGCCCCCCAATCGGCGACCCGCAGATCGTGGCTCCCCAGGACCACGATACAATCGGCCTTCTCCAGTGGATGGTTCAGGTGATGGTAGTCCCAGATGATCCGCGCCAGAGATTTCACTTCAGGATTCAAGTCAAGAGGGGGTGACGACATCATGAGGACTCGATTCAGGGAAATTATCTAAAAACCACAGTTGAGTGCCAACGGCGCGGATTGATACCCGCCTGGGGCAAGCGCAGCGTCGCCCCAGGACTGGTGTCCCTCTTTTTTCATGAAGGGCTGAAGGCCCGAACTATGAAAAGGGACTAGACGGCGGAATAGAGCGGGCTTTCAGCCCTTGCGGGAATAAACCCATCGGTTTTCCTGGGGCGATGCCCCAGGCTGGTATAAAATCGCGCCGTTGGCGCTTTCCCCCCGCATTTCTCTTTCTTCCGACGTCTTTCGTCTCTTCCCGGAACTCTCCCTCCGGGTGTCTTGAATCCGCCTGATTCCAAACGACTTGTTCGCGTAACTGCGGTTTTCCGGTTTATAGCAGAGACAGAGACACTCGCTTCTGAACGACGGGACGTTGGCAAAATACAAAAGCCGCGTCCAGAAGACTACAACTTTCTGGACGCGGCCCGGAAAAGAACCGAACTCACAGGACCTCGCGGTCCGGCTTAATGGTGATGACGGTCCGAACGTCCACCGCGGTCTCCACCGCGATCTCCGCCACGGTCCGCGCCACCACGATCCACCGAATCTCTGGAACCGCGATCGTGATGATGCGGCTTACCGCCCCCTTCCGATCCGCCACTGCGCGGCGGACGGCTGGAACGCTCTGAACGCTCTTCCTGGGGCGGGGGCACAAAGTTCGGGTCGTCGCGCAGGGCTTCCTTGCGGCTCAGACGCACACGGCCGGTCGGGTCAATCTCGATACACTTGACCTTGATGATGTCGCCCTCGCGGCAGATGTCGGTGACCTTCTCGACGCGGCTGAAATCGAGTTCGCTGACATGGACGAGACCGTCTTTCTTCGGCAGGATTTCGACGAAGCAGCCGAACTCGGTGATACGCACCACCTTGCCGTTGTAGATGCGGCCCACTTCGGGCGAGGCGGTCAGGTCAATGACCATCTGGCGGGCGGTTTCCATGGCCGCCTTGTCGCTCGTACAGACGAAGACCGTTCCGTCTTCCTGCACGTCAATCTTGGCGCCGGTCGAATCCTGAATGCCACGGATGTGCTTGCCCGACGGCCCGATCAGGTCGCCGATCTTCTCGGGATCAATCTTGACGATCTCGATGCGCGGCGCCCAGGGCGAAAGTTCCGTACGCGGCTCAGGCAGGGCCTCCTGCATCTTGCCCAGGATGTGCAGACGTCCCTGACGGGCCTGCTCAAGCGCCTGACGCATGATATCGAGGCTCAGGCCGGCGCACTTGATATCCATCTGAAGGGCGGTGATCCCGTCGCTCGTTCCGGCGACCTTGAAGTCCATGTCACCGAGGTGGTCTTCCATCCCCATGATGTCGGTCAGGATGGCCACGGCATCGTTGTCCTTGATCAGCCCCATCGCCACACCCGCCACCGGAGCTTTGATCGGCACACCGGCTTCCATGAGGCTCAGGCAGCCGCTGCAAACCGACGCCATCGAGGAAGAACCGTTGCTTTCCGTGATTTCAGACACCACGCGAATGGTGTAGGGGAAAACGGAGTCCTCGGGCAGAATCGGCGCCAGAGCACGCTGCGCCAACATGCCGTGTCCCAATTCACGACGCCCCGGCCCACTGATGCGGCGCGTTTCCCCAACCGAGTACGAGGGGAAGTTGTAGTGGAGCAGAAACCGTTCGTTCGAAAGCCCCATCAGGTCGTCCACCTTCTGCTGGTCGCCGATGGTGCCCAGTGTGACAACCCCGAGCGACTGCGTCTGGCCGCGCGTGAAGAGGACCGAACCGTGCGTGAGAGGCAGGAACGGCAGGGTGATCTGGATGGGACGCACTTCGTCGAGTTTGCGCCCATCGGCGCGCACGCGGTCCTGAAGGATCATCTGGCGCACCGACTTTTTGAACAGCGCCTCGAAGGCTTCCTCGATCTGGTTCTTGAGGTTCGGGAACTTCGGCTCTTCGCCCGGTCCGGACGCGAAGCGCTGGGTCAATTCCTCGACCACGCGGCGACGCAGGGCGTCTTCACCCTCTTCGCGCGCCTTTTTGTCCTGAATCTGCCGGACAACCGCGCACTCCTTTTCGGCCACTTCCTTGACCGCCGCCTCGATCTCGGCAGCCACATGCGGTTCGTCGAAAGCGATTTTCTCTTTACCACACAGCGCGGCCAGTTGATCGAAGCCCGCGACGA
>Ga0116171_10004086_pt1 | contig 13239 bp, 16 predicted proteins | sample AD_JPNHW2_MetaG_FD_89798 | JGI IMG/M metagenome (GOLD analysis project Ga0116171, IMG submission 89798) | Active sludge microbial communities of municipal wastewater-treating anaerobic digesters from Japan - AD_JPNHW2_MetaG | ecosystem: Engineered > Bioreactor > Anaerobic > Digestate | place...
GCGACCGGACCACGGTATTTAGTCGCTTTCCGCAGGCGGAGAGAAGGCAGAACCGATTATTACCAGAGAACCAAACTCGTTGTCGCTGATGCGCCGCGCATGGTTGTGCGCAGGACAAACCGGCATGTTATTATCCAGCTGGTTACCGCCGAAATGGACGGCGACAGGACACTTGTATCGGCAAATTCTTCCGAACTTGAAAAATACGGATACACCGGTGCAACCGCAAACACACCTGCAGCATACCTGACAGGCCTGCTCTTTGCCGCAAAGGCAAAGAAAGCAGGGCAGGATCGTGCGATTCTTGATATCGGTCTCAACCGGGCAACCCCGGGAGCACGTGTCTTTGCTGCGCTTAAAGGGGCAGTTGATGCAGGCCTTGAGATCCCGTACGGTGAAGGAATTATTCCCTCAGACGAGCGGCTCAAGGGTGCGCATATCGCGGCCTACAATGATAAGGCCAAGGATCTCGTCAAGAATGTCGAACAGGTGGCAGCCGCCATAAAGAAGGAGCTGGTGTAAATGGCATACGAAAAGGCAGAATGGCGCCCGGTCACCGGTCTTGGCAAGCTTGTCGCATCAGGAGCGATCAAGAGTATCGATCAGGTCCTTGAGAGCGGCAGACCGATCAAGGAACCCGAGATCGTCGATATGTTCCTCCCGGACCTCGAAGACGAGGTTCTTGATATCGCCATGATGCAGAGGATGACAGACTCTGGCCGCCGTGTCCAGTTCCGTGCCGTCGTTATTGTTGGCAACCGGAACGGGTACATCGGCTTTGGCCAGGGAAAAGATGTTCAGGTCGGTGACGCAATCAAGAAAGCGATCACCAAGGCAAAGATGAACCTTGTAAAGGTACGCCGCGGGTGCGGCAGCTGGGAATGCGGGTGCGATGTTGCGCACTCTATTCCTATGCAGGTCGAGGGTGCGTCCGGTAGTGTCCGGGTCACCCTCAAGCCTGCACCACAGGGTATCGGCCTTGTTACCGGTGAAATCAGCAAGAAAGTGCTCGAACTCGCCGGTATCAAGGATGTCTGGACATTTGCACGTGGACAGACGCGTACGACGATCAACTTTGCAAAGGCGACGTTCAACGCGTTAAAAGAAACCAATATGATCCGCACAGGGGGGTCAGAGTAAATGTACGCAGTCGTGCAGGTCCGCGGCGTGGTTAACACCCGCCAGGACATCAAAGACACGTTAAAGATGCTCCGTCTGCACCACATCAACCACTGCGTGCTTGTGGCAGATACCCCGGAGAATCTCGGCATGATCCGCAAAGTAAAGGATTACGTTGCGTATGGGGAAGTGGATGCAGCGACTCTCGAGACCCTGCTCGCAACCCGTGGCCGTGTGATCGGCGATGATCCCTTAACGGACGAGTACATCAAGTCCAACTCGACCTTTGGCAGCATCATCGAATTTGCGCAGGCACTGGCAAAGGGCGAGTCGAAGTTGCGTGACATTCCGGGCCTCAAGCCGGTCCTCCGGCTCCACCCGCCACGCAAGGGATACAAGACTACAAAGCGCACGTTTGTACAAGGCGGAGCGCTTGGCTATTATGGTACGGAGATCAATACTCTCCTCTATAAGATGAGGTGAAGAGATGCCAACCAACAAACGCTCAAAATACCGCGGAACGCGGACGTGCGGCGGTGGAACCCACAAGAACCGTCGGGGTGCTGGCAACCGTGGCGGAAGGGGACGCGCAGGCATCAATGCCCACCACTTTGTCAAGTGGTATATGGAAATGGGTGGACCTGTTTTTGGTAAGAACGGGTTCTTCCATAATCCTGCCGTCACCGTTTCCTCAATGGATGTCGGGATTATCGATCAAATCGTACCCTCGCTCCTTGCACAGGGAATTGCCAAACAGGAAGGAGATGCAATCGTCTTAAACGTCGCTGATATTGGTATCGAAAAGGTGCTCGGCAGCGGAAGAGTCACAAAGAAACTCAACATCTCTGCAGTTGCGTTCTCTGAACAGGCAAAAGCAAAGATCGAGAAGACTGGTGGAAAGGCGCAGGTCGTCTGACCCACCTGATTTTTTGGTGAAATAATGGGAGACCTGCTGGATCGAATGGAACCCATTCTGGCTGCGATGCCCGCAGTCAAGAGCCCGGATGGGCATGTTCACTTCAAGAACAAACTGATGTGGACACTGGGAATTTTAATTCTGTATTTTGCGCTCACGAATATCCCGGTATTCGGGCTTGCGGCCAGTTCACAGGATGTGTTCATGTACTGGCGTGCACTGCTTGCCGGTGCCAGTGGTTCGATCGTGCACCTCGGTATCGGGCCAATCGTCACCGCGTCCATCGTGCTCCAGCTCTTAAAAGGCGCCGATATCCTCCATATTGATACGAGCGAGGCCCGTGGACAGGTCATGTACATGGGTCTCCAGAAGATCCTTATCCTCGTTATGATTGTGATCGAGGCCGCACCCAACCTCATTGGCGGATTCATGCAGCCCGATCCCGCCATCGCAGCACAGTTCTTCGGCGGCAACCTCTTTGCAGTCTCACTGTTGATCTTCATCCAGATCTGTATCGGTGGTGTCCTTGTCTTCTTAATGGATGAAGTGGTTACCAAGTGGGGTATCGGTTCCGGTGTCGGACTCTTCATTATTGCCGGTATCTCCCAGGCTCTCGTGAACGGTTTCGTCAACTGGACTGCAGTCAGCGATCCCTATCCGGTCGGATTTTTCCCGCGCCTGTTTGCTGTCGTGCTTGATGGTGCGAATTTTATCCAGTACTTCGGAAAGGATCTCCTCGCCTTTGCCACAACGATCATTATCTTCCTTGTTATTGTCTACGTCGAATCCACCCGTATTGAGATCCCCCTTGCCCATGCACAGGTAAGGGGTGCCCGGGCACGTTTCCCGGTCAAACTGATCTACGCCAGTGTCCTGCCGATGATCCTCGTCAGGGTGCTCCAGGCCAACATCCAGATGGTGGGGATGTTCCTCTCCAATGTGGGCATCACTATCCTCGGTAAATTCAACGGCCAGACTCCGACATCCGGCCTGATGTATTTCCTTGCGCCTATCAATGGCCCGAGTGACTGGATGTGGTGGGCGACCGATCTCGGGCATGCGCCCTGGGAAGTCATCTTAAGGATGGGTATCGATATCACATTCATGGTAGTCGGAGGTGCGATCTTCGCACTCTTCTGGATCAAGACCGCTGGTCTCGATTCAAAGGACGTGGCCCGGCAGATCCAGATGTCTGGCATGTCGATCCCCGGTTACCGGAGAAATCCGCAGGTACTGGAAAAGTACCTTGACCGCTACATCCCCCGTGTCACAATTATCGGTGGTGTATTCATCGGTATCCTCAGTGTTGTCGCGAACCTCTTTGGTGTTATAGGGTCTGTCAGCGGTACGGGGTTGTTACTGACCGTGAGTATCACGTACAGGCTGTACGAAGAGATTGCGAGCCAGCAGATCATGGAGATGTATCCGTTCATGCGGACATTCTTTGGCAAAGAATGATTAAAAGGCAGGATAAGGCATGGCAGGAAAAAAGGTCATTATCACCGGTGTACCGGGTGTAGGAAAAACCACGGTCATCAACGAGGCATTAAACAAACTCAAAAGTGAAGGGGTGGACTACCAGCCCATCAATTTTGGCACATTCATGTTCGAAGTTGCCAAGAGTGAAGGACTCGTGCAGGACCGCGATCAGATGCGAACACTGGACCGGGCCGATCAGAAACGGCTCCAGCAGCGCGCGGCGCAGGCTATCGCACAGATCCCGGGGAATGTCATGATCGACACGCACGCATCGGTGAAAACCCCCAAAGGCTATCTTGCAGGGCTTCCTGAATGGGTGCTCCGCGAGATCATGCCGGATATCATCATTCTCGTTGAAACCGATAATGACCAGATTCTCATGCGGCGCCTGACAGATGAGACGAGAACCCGGGACAAGGAGGGTGCACGTGCGATTGCCGAGCACCAGGAATTCAACCGGTCTATCGCCGCTGCGTATGCCATGGTGACCGGATGTACAATCAAGATCATCACTAACCCCGATCACCTGCTGGACCTTGCCGCTGCAGACATGGCGGACGTCCTCAGGTAATCTCATTTAAGGTGACTTCATGGATTTTGGGAAATTCTGGGATAAGTACGGGTTGTACATTGCATTGCTCTTCATGATGCTGATGATGATCTCGTACAGCATCGAGTGGTTGCGGGTCGGAGTAGGGCGGGGTATTGATTCCCTGTTTGCGCCGCTCGTGGAAAGTTTCGGGATACCCTTTTTCATCCTCATAGTAATCCTCTCGGCAGCCACCGGCCTCTACTCTTCGATTATTCAGAAGTACACGATCGATTACGAGCGGATGACAGATGTTCAGGACCGGATGAAGGAGTTCCAGAAAGAGTACCGGGAAGCCATGTTATCCCAGGATGAGAAGAAGATCAAGAAAATGGACACAAAAAAAGACAGGATGATGAAGGAGCAGCTCGAACTCTCCCAGCAGCAGTTCAAGCCGATGGCATACATCCTGATACTGACCGTCCCTATCTTCTTCTGGCTCCTGTACCGGCTCAGCCTGATCAATACTACAATAACACTCCCCTATTATGGGACATTAAGCCTTACAGCGCCCATTATCTGGGTCATTCCCGCATGGATCGTCTGGTATATGATCTGTTCGATCACGATAAGCCAGGTAATCAGAAAAGCCCTCAATATCGGGGGGATCTGATGCGGATCACCGTGAGCGGGCTTCCCGGCAGCGGGACGACCTCGCTCTCACGGTATCTTGCAGAGCACCACGGGTTTACCATGATCTCGGCCGGCGAGGTCTTCCGCCAATGTGCAAAAGAGCACAACATGGAACTTGCTGAATTCGGCCGGCTGGCCGAGACGGATCCGGCCTACGACAAGATGATCGATGCCCGGCAGAAAGAAATCGCAGAACAGAAAGACAATATTATCGTCGAGGGACGCCTCTCGGGGTGGATGGTGGAGAAGGCGGATCTCAAAATCTGGCTCTTTGCCCCCATCGGTTGCCGGCTCGAGCGGATCGTGTTCCGCGACCAGATTGCTGATATCAAAACCGCAAAAGCGATCACGCTCGAACGCGAGCACTGTGAAGCGGTGCGGTACCGGCAGTACTATAACATCGACATCAATGATCTTTCTATTTACCACATTATACTCAACTCGGAGCGCTGGGGCGTCGGAGAACTTGGGGCGATTGTCGATACTGCAATCGGGCAGTTGACGGCATCTCCCTCAAAAGCAACATAACCGGTCCGGTAATGACAGCGTTGGTTTGGAACCTGCAGAAAAATTTGTTCTCTTCTTATCAGTTGTTTTTGTCGGGGGAGGTCGCGTGCGATGAACCCTGATGATATCAGTGTCTTACTCGTAAGCTCTTGGGATACAGAGGAGATCGTCTCACTGTACCGGGCCGGCGGCTGGTGGAAGGACGAGTACGATCCTGCTGAAATTCCCCGATTAATCAGCGGCAGTTTTGCATTTGCCGTTGCTGTCGAAAAAAAAACCGGCCGTGCGGTCGGGATGGGTCGCGTGATCTCGGACGGCGTATCGGATGCGTATATCCAGGATCTTGTTGTGCTTTCCCGGTATCGGCGGAAAGATCTGGGGTCAGCGATTATGACCCTGCTTATCCAGCAGTGCCGGGATGCGGGGATTACATGGATTGCCCTTGTTGCCGAGCCTGGCTCGGAACAGTTCTACCTTCCGCTGGGATTTGCACGGATGGAGGGACATATTCCCCTGATCTACCAGGGTGATCCGTAATGCTCGGACAAGAAGATTTCAGGCCGGTCACCCTAGCCGACCGGGCATTTTTCGAGCGCCACTATGCAAAGTATCCACAGACCCATAGTGACAATACGTTCACGAACATGGTCTGCTGGAACCATTTTGCCGAATACCAGTATGCGTACGTGAACGGAAACGTCATTCTTGCAAGTACGATTGCCGGGGTGACCCGGTTCCGCCCGCCTATCGGCCCCCGTGACCCTGCAATTACAAAGGCGCTTATCCGGCTGGCGCTGGATATAAGTGACGATACCCCGATCGTTCTCATCGATCCTGCAACTGCGCAGTGGATGCGGGAACTCGATCCCACCCTTACCCTTGTCCCGGACAGGAACCATTTTGAATATGTATACCGCGCTTTAGACCTTGCAGAGCTCCCGGGAAAGAATTACCTTAAGATCCGCAGCCAAATCAACAAATTCCGGAAAAACTGTCAGCACACGGTTGAGCCTATTACGCCCACTAACCGTGAAGAGATAATGGAATTTCTGGTGAAATGGTGCGAGTGGAAGGGATGCGAGAACGATCTCGTGCTCGCCCACGAGAAGGAGGCGGTTTTTTACGCAATCGAGCATTTTGCCGAACTTTCCCTGCGTGGCTTATTAATCAGGGTCAGCGGGAAGATTGGCGCCATCTCTCTCTTTGAGCGCCTCAATGCAGATACGGCGCTCGTCCATTTTGAGAAAGGATTACCGGACTGCGAAGGGATCTACAAGGCAATCAACGCGGAGACTGCCGCATTTCTGGCAGACGAAGTAGAGTATATCAACCGGGAGAGCGATCTGGGCGTCGGTGGTCTCCGCGAAGCAAAGATGCGATATCACCCGCACCATATGGTTGAGGTCTGGTCATTAAGGCGATAAACCCGGGTGCATAAGCATTTTCTGCAGTTTTACCGGGTATTCAACCCCTCTTTAAGGGATCATAACCGTTTTTGGAACCACAGGACGTGACCATTACCCTGTAGGATCGCATTGAAGCACTCTACATGAGGATCTGAACATATTTCCGAAAGAAGTGTTTCAGCGATTATGCTGCACTTACGATCATTCCCAAAACCATGGATCAAAAACGAAAAATGATCTGTGATTCAGATGGTGATAGGCAGGCCAAGCGTCCCGACAATTCCTGAAAAAATGATCTTTATTGCAATAGCTGCGACCAGCATGCCCAGCACTCTTCCCATGATATCCGTGACGACGGTTCCGAGAAGATTCTGGATGCCTGCAGAGAAGTACAGAATTATCCAGGTCGCCGCAAGGCAGAGGGAGATCGCAATAAACGGGATGAGAATGCCATAATCCTTTGAGAGAAGCATCACGGTCGTGATCGCGCCGGGACCGCAGAGGATAGGCGTGCCAATCACAACACCGGCTGCTGTCGGGGACTGGCCTTTGGATTTACAGAGATCCAGACCCAGTGCCATCTGCATACCCAGAAGGAACAACAGGATACCTCCCGCGATCTGGAATGTAGAGAGCGTGAGGCCAAGGATACTGAAAATTGCGGTATTGAAGATGAGGAAAATATACATCAGCACACCGGCAACAGCCACTGCTATGAACGCCTGCTTGTGGATCTCTACCGAGGACTCCCCTTTGGTCATATCGGCAAAGATTGGTACGGATAAGATCGGGTCGAGAATCACAAAGAGCGCCGCAAACGCATAGATTATACCTGAAACGAGGTCCGCCATATCAATATTTCAAATCATGTGCGGTTCTGACGGATAAATTCGCGGGATTTGTATTGATGGTTCAGGACTTTTTAAGATGTGTGGCAGGGTTCATAAAAGGAAATAGAGGCTCAGGATAGCGAGCGTAGAGACAGCCCCTGCCCCGGATACCAGCCTCATTTGTGTCTCGGTGACGAGGATCCATGAAGCGATACAGAAGAACAGGTAGGGGATAAGTGTAGTAATCACGGAGATGCTTGCCAGCTGGTCGAAATGGTTGGAGAAAAAAAGGAGCCCTGCACCAATACCGCATCCAACGATCAGCGCGTATGACGGTGTGCCCTGTGTACCCAGATCGCGAAGCAGGGGAATACCTGACCGTGCTGACAGATTCTGGAGGATTCTTGATGTCCCGACAATGTACGCGTTGATTGCCGACAGCATGGCGACGATGCCGATACAGGCTACAATAACGCCGGCATCTGCTGTGACAAGTGCAGCAGCTGTTGCGACCGGTGCAGGTGACGCGGCGAGAACGTCAACGCCAACACTCCCGACCAGCGCGACATTGAGGAGGAGATAGACCGAAACCACGATTGCCATGACGAAGATCAGGGATTTCCTGATAAGCCGGGGGTCGGTCGTCTCCTCGACGGGGATAGCGCTGATCTCAAAACCGGTAAACGGCCAGTAAACAATAATAATCGTCGCAAACAGGCCGACAGTAGTGAGCGGGGCAGCGGGAACGAAGTTCTCCGGCCTGATAAAGGGGAGAAGAAGGAATGCAATCATGATCAGCGGGATAATCTTGATGAAGGTGAGAATGGTTTCGGTCTTTCCAGAAAGGGAGATGCCGATAATGTTGATGCAGCAGAACCCGGCGATTATCCCGATCTCGATAAGAAGTACATGCGTGAGCCCGAAGTAGCCCATATATTGCCCGATCCCGGCGGCAATGGTTGAAATCCCGAAGATGGATGAGATGAGGTACAGCACGATCAGGGGCACTGCCGCCTTCCTGCCAAAGACGGACTCAAAGAGTGAGTAAAAACTTCCTGAATCTGTGAACCGGGCAGCGACTGAGGCAAGGGAGAGAAGGACGCAGGATGCAGAGATGGCAACGATCAGCCATGCGCACAGCGACCAGACGCCGGAAAGCCGTGCGGCAATACCCGGGACGACAAAAATACCGGAACCGATGGTTCCCCCGACACCGAGGCACACCAGCTCGACGAGCCCGAGAGATTTCCTGTAAAAAGAGGTCCCTGCCATGGTGCTTTACCTCGTCTGGATGCGATAGGGAGTGCCTGTTTTTTCAGGTGGAACGTTTCCGGTGGGTGTATATCATTTTCTCCCGTCGATCTGTTTGTATCATTCATAATATATAATATCCGGTAGTTTCCATCATCCGTTATAGTGGGCGTCTTTTGGGCTGACGATATCCGCCCGGGCGGCCCTGTTCGGAGAGTCACCATGGCAGGAACAAAAAAAGTATCCGGATCTGTCGGATCAAAAGCGGGAAAACAGGTTGTACGCCCGGCAAAATCGCCGTCACAAGTAAAGAGAGCAGCACCGAAAAAAACGGTTGTACTGGCAAAAACAACTATGATGAAAAAAGGGGAAACTGCACCCGTAAAGAAAACAAGCTCGTCCCCAAAAGGAACAGCCGGCGGGAAAAGGGCTATAAAAAAATCCCCGAAAAAGCAGATCCCCGTATACAAAATGAAGCGGTACAAGTGCCGGCTTTGCGGCTATGTCTACTCACCACTCCGTGGGGAACCCCACAACGGAATTCCGGCGGGAACCCCCTTTGAAGACCTTCCCGAAGATTATGTCTGTCCGGTCTGTGGGTACGAGGGTCGGGGCAAAATCGGCAAATGGGGTTTTGACGAGTGGGTGCCCACCCGGTACATCTGTTCGATCTGCGGGTATGTATATGACGAAAAACGTGGAGAACCTCACCGGGGCATAAAGCCCGGGACAAAGTTTGAGGATCTTCCCGATGATTATACGTGTCCTGTCTGTGCACAGGACCCGAAGATCGATGTCCCGTTTGGAAAAGTGTTGAAACAGGGGTTCGAGCCTCTCGATGTCTGATTGGATGTAATCCAGGACTCTTGTAATCTCTTTTTTGCTTTAGTTGTTATTCCCCTCGGTCATTTTAGAGAGAAAATGGCGTGACTTAATACCTTATACATCCATGCTGAATGTGCATACATTAAACTGATGATTTAATCTGCTGAGGGGACGGGGGTGTCAGATGCACAAAAGTCAGGATCCGGTGATGCAGCAGAAGCGTGAGGTGCTTGCCCGGTTTCTTGGCGTGGATAAATCTGCGCTCCGCATCTCGAACGGTCAGCTGTATGGCTTTAAGGCTTTTTTTTACGGCAATGACGAAGCATACCTTGTGCTCACAGATGTGGAGGCGACGCAGGCCGCAGAGAATGCGGTGCAGGAAAAACTCTGGTTAATTTCCCTTGAGTCACTTTTTGCCTATTTTGATATCGATGCCTATCCTGCAGACCTGCTGGGTAAAGTCAAGACAAAGGAGATCCGACAGGCAAACGAGGAGATCAAAAAACTGATCTACCATACGTGCGGGATGGAACCTTTAAGGAAACGGATGCTCTCGTATGGCAACCGGAAGAACCTGCTCGCCGATTACGACCAGACCGAGTACGAGCAGGATGGGTTCTGTATCTACCGGCTGTACTGACCGGTCCGGTAATTCCAGATTCGATCCCTTTTCTCAAATTCCAGTAATCCTCTCTTTTACGCGTGTCACAATCCTGCCCTCATAAAAGATCTCCCGATCTCTTGTGTTCGAAAAAGCGATCAAATTATTTCATTATAAATTAAAAAGGTTTAATTTAAAATAATTTTATAATCTATAATGGATACCAAGTCTGAAGAAAAAGATTGAGGCACAATCAACGTGTGAATGGAAGATATGCTACGGGATTTTATTAAAACAAATTCTCTCTGGGTATACATCATCATTGCAACCACATTTCTTGCGGTACTGGTTGCAATTTTTTGTCTGTCCCATGGTTTTAATGATTTTTTCCCCTATTTTTTCCTAGTCCCGATGCTCCTTGTGATTTATGCATTCCCCAGAAAAGGGGTAATATCGACGGTCGTTATGGGCTGGATTTACATTATCCTGGTATATGTATTTGGAACATTTTCTGTCCGGGTTATCGCAGTTCACACCGCATGGTTTTTTTATCTATATCTCTCTTGGAATCGTGCTGACGTCCTTTGTTGAAAGTTCGAGGAATAATAAAGAACAGCTCGAACGGTTAAAAAAGGAAGCATTCCAGCAGATTGAGCAAAATATGGAACAGTTTGCGATACTCAACGACCAGATCCGGAACCCTCTCCAGGCAATCATGCTAAACATTGAAACCGTTGATGCAGACACAAAGGAGCTCGTCGCACAACAGGTGCAGATAATCGAAAAAATTCTCAACACACGTGATGAGAAGTATTTAGAATCGGAAAAGGTAAGGGAATTTTTACGAAAACATTATGGTTTCAGGTAAACGAATTTTTCATTTCTCTCACGGGTGTTTGTCTGGTTTTACCCCTGATTTTTTGTTACCGTCGATCTCCGCACCTGTTGGATCAGGTACACTAAAGTCAGCAGCTTTCGCACCTCCCGTTTTCCGCCAGGCCACGCAATAAATATACCCCCCGACAGTTTATTCACTATAATGAGCCATCGGCCCCGTTTATTTTCCTCCCCTCAGGAAGCCCTTGTGACCGTGCTGTTTTGTATGACGGTATGCATTCTCATTCCTGGGGTCTGTGCCGCCGATGAATACTATACCGGTTATCTGGGGGATGTTATCGACCTGCATGGCTACTCCTACGGGGGCGGCGATCAGATCTACCTGTTTATGACCGGCCCGGGGCTTCCCGCCAACGGTGTGACCCTCACGGATGTATCCCAGCGCGCCGACCAGGGTGAATTTACCGTCGTACCTCTTGACCGCAACCAGCATTGGTCGATGAAATGGGATACTTCGAGGATCTGGAATGAGATCGATCCGGGGACTTATACGGTCTACATCACCACACAAGCCGTCGATAAATCACACCTTGGGGGGAGCAACAGTTACCAGACGCTCTCCGTTTATCTCAAAGATGCCGGTTCTATTGCGGTAGCCGACCGTACGTCGTACTCCCTGAATCTTAACGACGAGGGTTCTACTATGACTGTGACAACCGCCCCGGTGCAATCCCCCTTGACCGTAACACCGACGGCTACCTTCACACCCCCTATGGAAACAACCACGCTCATACCTGTTGTTTTTACCAGTGCTGTCCCAACAACCACTACTAAAACTGCAGTACAGCCAATAACCGTCATCATTGCAGTACTGGGTGCCGGTCTGCTCATCTACCGGATGACGTCCCGTTAACGGTCGGGGCTCTTTTTTCACTCAACTCGAAAAGACTTTTTTTCATACGTGGGTTTTATGCCAGATAGTGTGAATCAGTGTATGATGGGATATGGACGTTACGGCAATGCTTGAGACAGCGCATCATCATGCCAGGATTGGACGATACGACGATGCTATTACCGAATACGATAAGATTCTTGCAGCAGATCCCGCAAATACGACAGCGCTTGAACAAAAGGGAGAAGTCTTCTACTCCCTTGGCCGGCATGAGGATGCCCTTGCCTGCTATGATCAGGCCCTCAAAATAAATCCGCACCTCATGACGAGTTGGTACCAGAAGGGGTACACGCTGCGCAAGATTGGAAGGTTCGATGAAGCACTCGCCTGTTTCGAGCGTGCACTTGCTCTCGACCCGGACTACACGCTTGCACTTACAAACAAAGGCTATGCGTTAAATGCGCTCGGGAGATATGAGGATGCCATCACCTGCTTCGATCATATTCTCGAAGCGGGCCAGAATAATATTCGGGCTATGACCGCAAAAGGGATCGCACTATTGGGCCTCGGCAGGAACGATGAAGCACTTGCCGCATTTGACCTGGCGATCAGTCTCAACCCGATCAACTCCTTTGTCTGGCAGCACCGGGCCGAGGCCCAGCGCCGGTTGGGGCGCAGTGCAGATGCAGAAGAGAGTTGCCGGCACGTGTTTGGGATATAATGGTGCTGAAGCGGGCAGCTGGAAACCTGCAGATAATAATAAAAAATCTCTTTTGATATGCCCTGAAGCACAAAAAAAAATTTAGATTAATTTAAAGATTGGGTGGCTTTCAGATTTGCACTCGATCCCGAGCTGGCGGGTTGCCTCAAGGACAGTGATATCCGTGTAGGCCTGTGCGGTGATCATTGCTTCGACGTTTTCAATCGGACCGTACATAATCAGATCGGCACCAAGTGTGCTTGCAATCATGTTGCAGCCGATATCGGGTGCTGACCATGCTGCCTGCCGGATGCCATCCATGCCACCGACATAGTGGTGGGACATCTGTTCGAGCAGGGCGTCCTTGCCCTTGTATCCTGCTGCGAGGACTGAGGGGGTCTTCGATGTGCCTTTCCAGCGCTTGAGCCAGGTCCAGGAAACCGTCATGTTGTGGTACGCACCACCAGTCGGGTACCCGTGGATGGCTTTGCAGGCGAGGATCTCACGGTAGGAACCACCGGAGCCAAGGCCGAGCGGGGTTGCCGCTGTATCCAGGATCGGGCGCTTGATACCGCAGTACTCTGCGATCTCGAGCATACCCTTGGTCTGTCCTGCAACGCCGCCTTCGGTGAGCACTTTCTCACGGCCGGCAAC
>Ga0116171_10004087_pt1 | contig 13236 bp, 10 predicted proteins | sample AD_JPNHW2_MetaG_FD_89798 | JGI IMG/M metagenome (GOLD analysis project Ga0116171, IMG submission 89798) | Active sludge microbial communities of municipal wastewater-treating anaerobic digesters from Japan - AD_JPNHW2_MetaG | ecosystem: Engineered > Bioreactor > Anaerobic > Digestate | place...
CCTGTTACCTTGAACCCAAAAGTGCTAAAATGCCTGTGTAATGATTCGATTTCTCTGGTCTTACCCTTAACAGATACTGCTGTTTTCCCGTGAATGGCAGAATGCAGCACCTTGACACAGGCTTTAATAAAATAAGTGTCTGGTTTCATTACCCGTTTGATGTCTTCATCTGTAAAATCAAACATAAGCTTCTTCCTCCTCCATTTCCATATACTGCGGGTTTTTCAATCTACGGAAGAACTCTGATCTCTGCTGTTTGTACCATGCCATGAGAAAACACAGCAGTAATGCGATATCCAGGAGCAGATGGCGGAATGATACAACCAACATTATGGCGGCAACGAGGATGTTTTTCAGAATTTTCAGATCCTTATCCTGCACATTCAAAGGCTTCAGCAAAATATACAGCAGTCTCTCTGTAAAATTATCCACAATTTCAATACGGGAAAGGATGTTCGTAACCATCTCGGAAACCCTGTTGTTCTTTTTCAGCCCCACCAGTGTCAGCATTCTACTTAAGAAACTTGTCAACTTCTTTAAAATTTTCTTCATAGTAAATCTCCTTGATAAAAATTAATCGGAAAAGCGATTAAGCTTGTGTATACAGCTACTTATAACAAATTGCTGTCGCATTTATGTTAAAAGAACCTGTAATTACAAACATTTTTATGAGGTTAATAATGAAAGAGCTGGCACAAACGATCGCAGAAAAAGGTGCTGCCTATTGCAGCAGCCCCGATCTGCTGACATTTATTTTCGGAAAAATGAGCCCTGACACCAGAAGATCTCTCGAAGATTTCATCAACACCGGAGATGCCCCCTTGGCAGAAAAGCTTCCAAAGAGTATTCGTTCCAAGTTCCAGGCATTCTGTGAGCTGGGAAAGAGGCTCTTTGTTAAAAGTTCAATTCGACTCTCAAAAAGTGCTGACATTGCTGATTTATGTAAAGATCTGGAAATTCTGCAACAGGAACATTTTGTTGTGATAACAGTTGACGGAGGAAATGCAGTTATCGCAAAACGAACTATATTTATTGGCACACTTAACAAAAGCCTTGTTCATCCCCGAGAAGTTTTTGCAGATGCGATATCAGATAGAGCGGCCAGTGTTGTTCTGGTACATAATCACCCATCAGGAAATATTGAACCGTCTTTAGAAGATGAAAATATAACCAGAAGACTCGCAGAAGCAGGAAAGATCATCGGTATAGAAATATTGGACCATATCATAATTATAAGATCCGGACACTACAGTTTCGCTGGAAATGGAAAATTATAACAAGGAGGTTTTGTTATGCAGGTAAATTTGAAAGAGCTCAGAAGAGCCATTGAGAATTGTGTGCTTATTGCACCAAAAAAAGCGTCTTTACCACTTTTACAGCTTATAAAAATTGAAGGTAAAAGAAGCTCACTTGTGTTGTCCGTTACAAATCTTGATGAACACTATTCAGTTTCTGTTCCTGTCAAAAAAGGTGAACTGTTCACAACACTGGTTCCGGCAGAACAACTTGCGAAGGTGCTTAGACATTTGAAGAATGAGACACTTGATCTTGATGTTGAAAGGAGTGACAAGCTCGAAGTGACAAAGATCGTTATTAAATCAGACATGGTTTTCAAGATCGTAGTTGATAACAATGTCGCAGACTTCCCAGCTTTCCCAGAATTCCGCAAACCGTTTCCTGTTACAGTTCACAATCAGAAGATCCTTTTCGAGATCATAAAGAAAATCAGCTTCAGCACGACAAGCAGTAATGTCAACAAGGCGTATTCAGGAATTCTTTTCAACCCAAACGAGAATGGCTTGGATGTTGTAACAACGGATATACATAGGCTGAGCATCATTAAGACAAAAGTCGCTGAAACATCTGTTCCGTTCATATTGCCGGTCGAAGCAGCAAAGAATATGATGAAGGCGGTTTCTAATGAAGCAATAACAGAAATGCTCATCTCAACTGGTGCTGCCGAGAAAAGAGATGACATAAGCACACCATCTGCTCTGACCATAAGAATAAAGTCTGAAAATGCTGTTTATTTCAGCCGGTTACTGAAAAACGAGTTTCCAAATTACAGCAGAGTTCTGGATCTGAAAATAATTGACCGGAGCTGGTTCGAAATAGAAAAGAAGATCTTTTCTGATAAGCTCAAATCAATATGCGACTTCCATTCCACTCAGAAAATTGTTTCAGGAGTGCTCGATTTTGTCAATGATGTCATGTACGTCAAAGCATCTGGCGAACAAGGTGATGTCATTGAGACTGATATTAAGATCAGACCTGTGAATGAGGATCTGTCGATGATAAAGATCTGTTCTCTCAATCTCAGATATCTTGCAGAAGCTATTTCAACAATGGGAGTTACAGTCAGAATCAATATGAATGTCGGCAGCCCGATACAGCTTTTGGATATAAACCAGGAATACCGTTTTTATCACCTGGTCATGCCTTTAAGAATGGATCACAGCCTTGTAAGCCGTAAGAAATCATTAACAGCAGCATAGGAGGAGAAGATGACAACATTGGCAAGCATAATAAATATTGCTGAAAACCTCGGCGAAACCGCAGACAGTTTGAAAAAGAACATCGACGCCATGGAGAGACAGATCAATGCGGTAAGGATGGAGTTCCTGAAAAAACTGATGCCTATAAGTCAGCGTTATGGTCAGCTGAAAGCAGATCTTGAGCGGGCCGTGGAAGATAATCCGCAGCACTTCATCAAGCCGAGGAAAATCGAGGTTGGAGGAGTTAATTTTGGTATGCAGAAAAAGAGCGGCAAGGTGATAATTGATGATCCGGAAGCAGTAATAGAGAAAGTTAAACTTCTGCTTACTGCTAAGCAGAAAATGCTGATACAGACGAAAGAGAGTCTCAATGTCAGAGGTTTCTATGTGCTCTCAGATATGGAAAGACGGGCAGTTGGCGTAAGTAAGCTGCCTGACAATGAAAATGCAGTCGTGGTACAAATCAAGGCTGTCGACGAGGCTCACTCTGTAGTTCAGAAGATAATTGAGGGTTTCAAAGTTACTGATAAGAAAAACTTGAAGCTGGCGTCGTGAGAGTTACTGTTTATCCCCTGCCAGAAATGGTAGGGGAATTATATTTTTTTTCCATTCCACACAGCTTTTCTTGCGAAAGTCATTTTAGATAGATCATTTTCTGAAATGACATCGTAATTCGTCCCATCGAACGATATCTGGTAACCAGCATATGTTTCTCGGATATTAATAAATGAGTACTTGCCTTTTTTCTTAATGACATACAGTCCCGGAGTGCTGAATGAATCACAAAGAATAACAAGAATAAGACTGTCATCTTGAAAAACGCCTTGCATACTTGTTTCTGTTATAATACCTGTAACATCTTTCACAGGATATTTTGTCAGCTTAATGCAAAGATCATCATGCAAGTGCATCTTCAAGTAATTGTCGAAATCTATAAACATTTCAGACTGTTTATAGATTTTTATTGGCGAAAGCCTAGAACCTTCGACCATTATCGTAAATGAGCATTTTGCCCCGATTCCTTGATATAACCATTCGAGACGAACATTTAACTGATATGCAATAGCCGAAAAAAAGAGGATCTCACTCTTTCTATGATTGGTTTTAGCATCGGCATTCTTGATATATTTTGACAAGTAACTCTTTGTTATCCCGAGTTTCTCAGCCAATTCCTGCATCATAATACGGTTGTCTTTGCAAGCCTCTTTTATTCTTGAATTAATGGTCTGCTTTTCAGTTTCAACAGAAATAGTTGACATTTCAGTTACCCCTAGTAATATTTTAGAGTCAGTTGCATTTGCAACAGTTGCTCATTCAAATTTGAACAAGTGCTTTCAAATCATGCAAATCCTTGATAGCACAGAATGACATGAAAGTCAAGTTAATTTTATTATTAGTTATCTGGAGGACAAATACTATCAATTTTATGAATTGCAGAAGTGTTGTATGTAGTAGAAATTAAACAGATTTTAGGAGATTCTAAGATGAATTGCAAGAAAAAAAGACTTTTTGGCACAGCGGAATGGTCAGATGATACCCATAATCTTTACATCGGATGCAGCAATGACTGTGTGTACTGTTATGCAAAGGCTAACGCAATATTTCACAAGTTTTCAACTTTGGAAAACTGGCCGAAAATGATGCTGAAAAAGCATATAAAGCAGTGGAAGCAGAAAAAGCAGATGTCCCCAAAAAAGGGAAGGACTGTAATGTTCCCGTCTTCTCACGATATCACCCCAGAAACCGTGGACAGGATTATTATCTCACAAAAACAAATCCTTGAAGCTGGAAACAATCTGCTGATTGTTTCGAAACCCAGAATTCAATGCATTGAGAAAATCTGTAAAGAACTCAGTGCTTATAAATCAAAGGTTCTATTCCGGTTCAGCATCGGATCTATCGACGACAAGACACTTTCTCTGTGGGAGCCGCATGCTCCGGATTTTCATGAAAGATTTACGTCTTTGGCGTTTGCAAAAGAACAAGGTTTTGAAACTTCAGTTTCCCTTGAACCAATGCTGGATACTATTGACAACATTATAAAACTTGTTGAAGTTCTAGAACCTTTTGTAACAGAGAAAATCTGGATTGGGAAACCGAATATGCTGAAAGCTAGGTGTACATTCAATGGGCACAAGGAAAATGCTGCAATACAGAGTGAAATCATAAAGCTGAAGACCGCACATTCTGATGCGGAAATCCTCCGACTTGTAAAAATCCTGGGAGGTAATCACAAAATCATGTGGAAGGACAGTATTCAGAAAGTTATTGAGAAGCATTCCTTTGTTGCGGAAAGTAAAAATGGGTGAATTTTTATGTTAGCAGTGATTTTTGGAACTTTTATTGGGAGGTGAAAAAGTATGGCGGGATGATGAAATCCCGGTTTGTTTAATTTTTTTATAAGCCCCTTTGCAATATGCAGAGAATAGATTGTAGCTGTTAGGTTTAACAGCTACAGTAAAAACCTTATTTTCATCTCGAAAGAGAAGGAGAGACCCATGAAAAAAGATTTAATGGTCGTTGAGTTCCGGGAAGACCTCGACAACGAAAGTCTAGAAGCACGTCTTTCTAAAACGATCGATCTTATACTGAACCAGAATAAAAAGATGCTGGTTCTGTTGAAGGGGGGATTGTCCCACAACTCAATAGTGGTAGAGTGTTTAACTCCATATAACGATAATATTCATTATATAATTCAAATTAACATATTTGAAGAGAACCCTGCCCAACTTTCTTGCTTTGCCAGCAATGAATGCAAATACGTTGTTGACATTGCACTGGACTTTATATGGTCGCCAGCAAAAGCGCTCAGGCAAATGAAGCAAGAAAATATCAGCATAGTTATGCTGTACATTGGTTTTATATTTTCTGTACCGATGGGAACAGAAATATGTAGTGTAAACCAATTAGGTTACTACAAAAGAGACGGCTTTGAAGACTGGGAAGTAAAACGCTTTACAAAACTTCTTGGGACTAAAAACCCGCCGTGGCAATGTTGGACAGAACCTCCAATAAAAAAGAGAACCACGCAGGAATGTCAACAACTTACGGAGTTAAAATGGTTCAGCAGATAAAGACAACAATCCTTATCATGGCTGCATAAATAGTTGAACTATTTCTGACGACTCTTTCACGGCCAGCTCCCGTAATATTTCCTGTCGATCATAAATTTCCCGTCCGGTTCAACAACATAACTCAGGTCACGGTTCACCCATAGGTGCAGAGTCCGCTTGGTATTCTTTGCAAGCCCTATTGCATATGAGATATACCCGTCTGTCCCGGTAATGTTTCCCGGGATCGGGAAATTCTTCCCGGAACAGGAACCCAGCCGCATTGAGATGTGCGACTTAAACGGCGGCAGTGACTTCCGGTATTCAAGGAACAGCCGCTCTTCTTCCTTCTCACAGCGTTTACGGTCAAGCTCTGAAATATCCAGAAGCTCACAGATCCTTGAAACAAGCGGTTCTTCCATCTCTCCGTTCTCGATCCGCTCGATCTTCCAGATACCTCTCCCTAGGTTCTTGAACCCCAGCAGTGAAGCCAGAGCCTTTCTCGTCAGTCTTTTGTGCTTAAACCTCTGCTTTTCAATTAAGCAGCCTAAGATCTTTGAATGATTTTGCATTGGAACCTCCTTTTAGCAGTTTTTATAAAGCGCCCGCAAGCAAGAGTGCAAATCGGCGCCAGTACCAGTTTTTTATTATATTTAGAACTGGCGAAGTTGCAATTCTTCGAGTGTCATATTTTCGTGGAAATGTCGAAAATAGCACAGCACGCCCCTTTAGAAAACTTGTTTTTCAGAAGATAACTTTATACCTTTATACTCGATAATTTGAGATCGCTGGATTTTAATTTTTATAAAGGTCTGTTATTTTAAGAGAGAGTGATTTAAATGATTACAGATTTTCATGCGAAGTATTATTCTTATGAACTTACTAGAATTGGTGGAAAAGGATTAGATAGAGTATCACAGTCGCTTTTTAATGCTAATGTAGATCTCAATCCGCACCAGATTGAAGCCGCTTTATTTGCATTGCAGTCCCCTTTATCAATGGGCAGTATTTTGGCTGATGAAGTTGGTCTTGGAAAAACAATAGAAGCGGGCATTGTTCTTTGTCAGTACTGGGCTGAACGGAGAAGACGAATACTGATTATCACTCCGGCATCTATCAGAAAACAATGGGCGCTTGAGCTTGAAGAAAAATTTAATTTACCTGTTGTTATTCTTGATTCACGATCCATAAATGAAGCTGTCAAACAAGGCAAACAACCGTTCCTGCAAAAAGCAGTTGTTATTGTGTCTTATAACCTGGTTAGCAAAATCAAGGAAAATATTAAAATAATTGATTGGGATTTGGTTGTTATTGATGAAGCCCATAAACTGCGCAATGCTTACCGTACAAGCAATAAGGTTGGACAGGGAATCCGATGGGCTACGGAAGGTTGCCGAAAATTACTCCTTACAGCAACGCCTTTGCAGAATTCATTGCTCGAACTCTACGGACTTACTACACTGATAGATGATAATATTTTTGGTGATGTAAATAGCTTTAGAGCACAATTCATAAATGCTGGCGGCAGTATTAACGAACTGAGATCACGCTTGCGAACATTTTGTAAAAGAACTCTTCGAAATCAGGTTGTTGAATATATTTCCTATACCAAGCGAAAAGCTATTACTCGTCCTTTTAGACCAACCGATGATGAACATAGACTATATGAAGCTATTTCGGCATTTCTTCAGCGTGAAAGCAGTTATGCTATACCAAATCGTCAGAAGCATTTAACACAGATCATTTTGCGAAAACTCCTAGCTTCTTCATCAAAGGCAATTGCAGCAACACTTGAAACAATGATGCTGCGCCTTGAAAAACTTCGCGATGACAAGCTCCCACCTGATGAAGATTCTTTGGAAAGCATTTTTTCTGAAGAGGAGATTGAAGATGATCTTTTAGATGAAATATTGGAAGAAGATTCCATTGAAACAAAAGAAAGCAGTATTGATAAAATTAAGATAAACGAAGAAATACTTGAATTGGCTAGACTTTCGAAATGGGCAAACACAATTGGAACAGATACAAAAACCCAAAGTCTTTTTGCGGCTCTAGAAATTGGATTTAAAGAAATGGCTTTTAGTGGAGGAGCCGAAAAGGCACTTATCTTTACAGAATCTAGGCGTACGCAAGATTATTTGACTAGTTTCTTAAATCAGAACGGTTTTTCCAATCAAATAGTGGTTTTCAATGGCTCCAATAACAGCTCTGGCACAACAGCTATTTATCAAAAATGGCTTGAAACGAACAAAGAAACAGGCCGTATTTCAGGTTCACGAGATGTGGATATTCGGACTGCTTTGGTAGAACATTTCCGTGACCATGCTCGAATAATGATAGCAACTGAAGCGGCGGCAGAAGGTATAAACCTTCAATTTTGTTCATTGGTGATAAATTATGACCTACCATGGAATCCACAACGGGTAGAGCAGCGAATTGGTCGTTGTCACAGGTATGGACAAAAACATGATGTTGTTGTTATCAATTTTCTGAATGAAAGAAATGATGCAGATCGACGGGTTCTCGAGTTGTTATCAGAAAAATTTCAGCTATTTAGTGGAGTTTTTGGCGCATCTGACGATGTACTTGGAACCATTGAGTCTGGTGTCGATTTCGAGAAAAGGATACTCGCTATTTATCAGGAGTGTCGCACGACAGAAGAGATAGAGATGGCTTTCCAAGCTCTTCAAAATGAAATGGATGAAATAATAAAAGAGCGTATTAACGATACCAGAAAAATACTTTTTGAGAACTTTGATGAAGATGTTCATTCACGTTTAAAACTAGGTCTTGATAGTGCCAGAACTCAATTAGATAGATTCTCCAGCCGTTTCTGGCAGTTAACAAAATTCATTTTGAACAGACAAGCTCTTTTTAATGATGAAACCCTTTCTTTCAAACTCAATTCCACACCTGGAAGAGATATTCATCTCGGTAACTACCATCTGATAACCAAAGAAAACCGAACTCACGACAATAATCCATCAGAAACATATGATTCTTTTTTGTATCGTTTGAGCCATCCTTTAGGTGAATATGTTATTGAAATGGCAAAAGAGCTTGATACGCCACGAGCGGAGCTGGCTTTTGATATTAGTCATCATCCAAGCCATATACATATGGTCGAAAAATTGAAGGGAAAGTCAGGATATCTGATTCTTAACAAACTAACCATCGAAAGCTTTGAGCAGGAAGAATATCTTCTTTTTTCTGGTTTTGATGAAGACGGTCATGCCTTGGATCAGGAAACCTGTGAAAAACTGTTCGCTTGTGCTGGTAGTACAAAACAATCATCAGCATTCTCTTCTAATATTGAACAACGACTCAAAGGTGAATCCAAACGCCATGCCGAAGCAACTATTAATTTATCACTGGAACAGAATAGCAAGTATTTTAATGAAGCTAGGGAAAAGTTGGAAAAATGGGCTGATGATATGGTATTATCGGCCGAGAAAGCGTTAAAAGATACGAAAGAACAGATAAAAGCCTTTCAAAGAGATGCTCGACAGTCCGTAACGCTGGATGAACAACACATAATTCAGCAGAAAATACAGACTCTTGAAAAACAGCAACGCCGGCAACGGCAGGAAATTTTTAAGGTAGAAGACGAAATAATTATCAAACGCGATGAACTTATAGGCAGACTGGAAAGACGACTTGCCCAAAAAACTGAAACAAAGACATTATTTACCATAAAATGGAGCGTGCTGTGAGTCAAAAATACGAGAAGCTGAAAAACCTGTTAAAAGAACTCTTCCAGCTGGATCAGCCTGACCTGGACTTTGGTCTGTACCGCATCATGCATGCAAGGAGTAAAGAGATCACCCAATTTTTAGATACGGATCTTTTACCGCAAGTGAAAGAATCATTTGTTGCCTATCAGCCGGCAGACAAAGCGGCTATCCAGAAAGAGCTGGAAAAAACTATTGCCAGCGTAAAAGATGCTGGCATGGATGCTGAGCAATCACCTAAGGTTAAGGAGCTGCGGGCGAAACTTGCCAACGAAGCAGTGGATATTAACGCCTTGGAAAGCGAAGTCTACGACCACCTTTACAGTTTTTTTCGCCGTTATTATTCCGAAGGCGATTTTATCAGTAAGCGCGTATATAAAGAAGGTGTCTATGCCATTCCATACGAAGGGGAAGAAGTTAAGCTCCATTGGGCCAACGCTGACCAGTACTACATTAAAACCAGTGAGTATTTGCGGGATTATGCCTTCCGTTTAAATCCGGGTAGCATGAGCGACCCGAAGCGGGTGCATTTCCGTCTGGCCGATGTAGCCGAAGGCGAACATGGCAATGTGAAGGAAGCCGAGGGCAAGAACCGGGTATTTGTGCTGGCAAGCGAAGATTTCATAAGCGAAGAAAATAAAGAACTGGTGTTCCGTTTTGAATATCGCCCGGCTACACTGACCGATTGGCCCGACGAACAGAGAGCTGGCAAAACAAAACCGCCCTCACAAAAAGAACTGATTACTATTGCCGAGAAACGCCTTTTGGCGGTAAACGGTGCCGTCCTTGGATCATGGATTGCCGATCTGGGGGAAAAGCATACCAAGTCCGATGGGGAAACGGCAGACTATACCAAGCTGACTGCCCACCTGAACCGTTACACTGCCCGAAATACCTTTGATTACTTTATTCACAAGGATTTGGGCAAATTTTTAAACCGCGAGCTGGATTTTTATATCAAGAACGAAGTAATGCACCTGGACGATGTGGAAAGCGAAACGGTGCCACGGGTGGAACAGTACCTTTCTAAAATCAAAGTGTTCCGAAAAGTTGCCAAGAAAATCATCGACTTTCTGGCCCAGCTTGAGGATTTTCAGAAGAAACTCTGGCTTAAAAAGAAATTTGTGGTGGATACCAATTACTGCATAACCCTCGACCGTGTACCGGAAGATTTCTACTCGGAGATTGCTGCCAACGAGGCGCAGGTCGATGAATGGGTCAAGCTCTTTGCCATTGATGAAATTCAACCAACCGCAGGTGATTTGCTGAATGCTGGCAACCCTGGATATAGTATTCCCCTGTCGGTGGAATTCCTGAAAACCAACGACAAGCTGGTGCTGGATACTAAGTTTTTTAGTGATGCCTTCAAAGCAAAACTGATCAGCGGGATAGAAAACTTTGACGAGCAGATGGAGGGCCTCCTGATACATAGCGAGAACTTTCAGGCATTGAACTTGCTACAGGCTCGGTATAAGGAACAGGTGAAATGCGTGTATATCGACCCGCCGTATAATACAGGGAGCGATGGATTTGTATATAAGGATTCTTATCAACATTCAAGCTGGTTGAGTATGATATTGGATCGTGTTGAATTTGGAAAGAAGTTTACTACACAAGATGCGGCTATTTTTGCTGCTATAGATGAAGTTGAACAGCCTGTTTTTCGATCAGTATTTGATACAACATGGGGGAAAGAAAATTTCATTGCAGACATGGTTTGGGCCGCAGGAAGAAAAAATGATTCACGACTTATTTCTGTATCTCATGAATATATGATTGTTTACGCGCGAAATAGGCAGTTGCTTTCGGATAAAAAGATCGAATGGCGGCAGAAAAAAAAGGGTTTAGAAGACATATACTCGCAATATGAAAAAATAAAAAAGGAGTATAAAACTGACTATTCTGCAATGACAAATGCACTAAAGAAATGGTTTAAATCTTTACCAGAAGGACACCCTGCGAAAAACCATAAACACTACTCACAAATTGATTACAGAGGGATTTACTTCCCTGCTGATATTTCTTGGCCGGGTGGTGGCGGTCCAAAATATGAAGTGATCCACCCGATAACATTTAAGCCAGTAAAGATACCTGCTCGTGGTTGGATTACACCAGATCCAGAAAAAATGCTGCAATGGATTAAAGATAACAGGGTTCATTTCGGGTCTGATGAATTAACAGTTCCTTGTCTAAAAGCCTATTTAAAAGATCAAGAGTATCAAGCACCATACAGTGTGTTTTATACGGATGGGCGTGCTGCGACCAAAAGATTACGCCATATTATTGGAAATGATGATTTCGGGTTTCCAAAAGATGAAACCGTTATCGCTGAATCAATAGGAGTGCTCCTAAATAAGGATGAATTATCACTCGACTACTTCGCTGGTTCCGGCACTACCGGTCATGCTGTCATCAACCTCAACCGTGAAGACCAGGGCAAGCGCAAATTCATCCTCGTAGAAATGGGCGACTATTTCGACACCGTTCTCAAACCCCGCATTCAAAAAGTCATCTACTCTTCTTACTGGAAAGACGGCAAACCAACTACCCGCGATATCGGTATTTCCCACTGTTTCAAATATCTGCGTCTGGAATCCTACGAAGACACGCTGAACAATCTTGACTTGCGGCGTACCGAACAGCAAACCAATTTGCTCAATTTTAACGAATCACAGGGAACGGACAAGTTTAAGGAAGATTACATTCTGCGCTATATGCTGGATGTGGAAAGCCGAGGCAGTGCTTCACTCTTAAATATCGAGTATTTTACCGACCCTACGGCCTACAGCCTCAAAGTAAAAATACCCGGCAGTGATGAAAGCCGCGAAGTTAAAGTTGACCTGCTTGAAACATTTAATTACTTGCTTGGCTTGCAGATCAAGAATATTTCGGCACCGCATAAAATCACCGCCGAGTTTGAGCGGGATAGCGAAAAGCGATTGCGAATTAAGGGACGAATCGCCGAAAAAGCCGACGGCGTATGGTGGTTCCGTACCGTAACCGGCACCGCCCTCGATGGCCGCAAAATCCTCGTCATCTGGCGTAAACGACCCGGACTGGAAAACCCGGAAGGCGTCGAGCAGGATAATCTCGTGCTCGATACCTGGTTTACCAAAATGGGCTATTCCAGCAAGGACAGCGAATTTGACCTAATCTATGTCAACGGTACCAACAATCTGGAAAACCTTAAAACCCCCGATGACTTGTGGAAAGTCCGCATCATCGAAGAAGACTTCAAACGCCTCATGTTTGAAGATTTGGGGGTGTGAGGATGGCTGCGCCCAAGAAAAAGAAGAATAGTAAAAAATCACAAATTCCTTTTTCATATAAATTAGCACTTAACCAATGGCTTCTTTCCCTTTTTGGCGTTACTAAGTTTGAAGACATTGCTCTGCATCTGCGCGATGAAAGACTGGAAGGATTTGATGAGAATAATATCTACAGGTTTCACCATGCGCTTGTGACCTATTTTCCAGGATTACCTGAACTGACCCCGGCAATACTATTGGAATACGATCAAAATATCGTCAAGCATTCTGGGCTCTTAAATGAGAGACGGATTACTCATGGTGAAAAACCGATTCAGTGGAAGTATTTCCAGTACCTCTCCCTACTGTTTACAGAAATTTATCTTGACCGCTATTTTCGTGACCCTGCAAGTTTGCGTTCTGCGATTGCTGGTCAAATTACAAAACTGAATGAAAAAAAAGAAGACGCCGATCAAATTCAGGGCTTTGATGACTCTGCCGATGCCACCGAAGATTTGAACAAGCTGGCCTTCTGGATGGCAACAGGCGGGGGCAAGACACTGATTATGCATGCCAATATCTTGCAGTATAGGCACTATGTTGAAAAGAACCGAAAGCATCGGGAAATGAACCGTATTATCTTGCTTACCCCCAATGAAGGATTGTCCCAACAGCATTTGAGAGACTTTCAAATCGCAGGAATTCAAGCGGA
>Ga0116171_10004088_pt1 | contig 13232 bp, 12 predicted proteins | sample AD_JPNHW2_MetaG_FD_89798 | JGI IMG/M metagenome (GOLD analysis project Ga0116171, IMG submission 89798) | Active sludge microbial communities of municipal wastewater-treating anaerobic digesters from Japan - AD_JPNHW2_MetaG | ecosystem: Engineered > Bioreactor > Anaerobic > Digestate | place...
CGGCAGTTTACAGTCCGGCGCACTTTGCCCAGATCGAACGCGTACTGGAAAAATTCGTCACCTACCAGTTCGACCTGCCGCCGCACGTCCGCCGCACGGCAACTGAAATCCTTCGCGCCGCATAAAAAAAGAACCGTCTATTTCCGTAAGTTGCGGTGCCAGTCGATCGTCCGGCGGATCGCGTCCGGCAAAGAGCAGTGCAAACGTAAAGACAGTTCATTTTTTGCGCGATCAACCGACGGCACATAGCGCGCCGGCAAGGCTCCCGCAGTTTTCTTTCCGTGAACGATAATTTCGTTTTGCGTTCCGGCGCACTCACGGACGAGACGGGCCAGATCGGCAATGGAAATCGCTTCGTCAGAACCTACGTTATAGGCCCGTGACGGTTCACCGCGCAGTAAAATCGCCAGCAGCCATTCCGACAAATCAGCGCCGTACATGTAGGAGCGCAGCGGTGTACCGTCACCCTTGATTTCAATCGGTTCGTTCCGCAGACAGCTACCGATAAAATTGCCGATCGCGAAGTGCGCATCCAGCGGAAGCCACGGGCCGACAAAGGCAAACGGCCGGGCAATAACCGTTTCAATGCCGCTCTCAAGACACATCTTCTCCGCCGCCAGCTTGCCTTTTCCGTAAACTGTAACCGGATTGCAGGGAAAGATCTCCGGAATGCGTAACAACTGCGGAGGCTGAACACCGTAAACGGCACCGGAGCTGATATAAAGCACCCGCTTGACTTCCGCCTGTTTTGAAAATTCAAGCACCCGCCGGGTTCCATCGACGATTACAGAATACAGCCCGTCCGGATTTTCTCTTTCCAGCTTTGCATTGGTCTCGGTCGCCGCATGAATTACATAGTCGAACGGCCCTGCCGGAAAACTGAAATCGAGCACATCGCCCTGAATAAACGTGATATTCGAGCTTTTTCCAAACATTGGATACTGCGCAGCAAACTGCGCCGGATTACGGCTAAGCACAACGATTTCGGTATCCGGATTTTTGCCTGCGAATAAAAAAAGGGAAAGCAGCCATTTACCGAAAAAACCCGTTCCTCCGGTGAGGAGGACCCGGCCACCGGAAAATGATGTAACACCCTCCGAAGTTTCTTTAGAAAAAAGCGTATCCATGCGGTTCTCGTAATTATTTTCGTTGAACCAGCGAGGCGATTTCTTCCGCCAGCGACGCACAATCAAGCCTCCAGCGGGAACGGATATACTCCTGACTGCCGACATAATGACTGTATTCATCAGGGAGTGCAAACCGCTTAAACGTCACTCTGATCCCTGATTCAGCAATCACCTCAGCCGCCGCACTGCCTAACCCTCCGATTATATTGTGCTCTTCGATCGTGACAACCGGACGGCCGGTCTTGATCCGATGATACAGATATTCCGCATCAAAAGGTTTAACGGTATGTATATTGGCTAGCGACGCCTTTATTCCATATCCATTCGACAATGTCCGCACCACTTGAGTGCCCAGTTCGAACGTATTGCCGGCAGTGAGAATGCTCAAATCTGTCCCGTCGCAATAAATGTTTGCACGTCCGATCCGGCAGTTTGCGGTTGTATCTGAAACAACAGGCTCCTTGTTTTTTCCCAAGCGGATGTATACAGGGCCCTGAATCTCCTTACTCTGCGCGATCAGATGCTCCGCCTCCCACGGGTCTCCGGGCGCAAGAACTGTCATATTCGGCAGAGCCCGCATAATCGCAATATCTTCGACCGCATGGTGAGTTGCTCCCGCCGGACCATACGACAGGCCGCCGCCGACCCCGACCAGCCGAACATTGGTTTTCATGTAGGCGCAGTCGACGCGTACCTGCTCAAAAGCCCGCATTGTAATAAACGGAGCAATGCCATAGACGTACGGTAATTTACCGCTTAACGCCAAGCCAGCCGCAATAGAAACCGCATTTGCTTCGGCAATGCCCGTGTTAATAAAACGATCGGGAAATGTCCGTTCAAACTCCTCTACCACAGAAAATCCAAGATCGGCAATGACAAGAAAAACCCGGGTATCTTCTTCGGCCAATCTCATCAGGGTATTGATAAAGGTAGTTCTCATTATTCGAGTTCCTTGAGGGCTTGAGCCAGTTGTTGATCATCAGGAGACTTGTAGTGCCAGACAAATTCTCCCTCCATATAACTGACCCCTTTTCCTTTAACAGTACAGGCGAGAACAATCCGAGGTTTCGCGCAGGGCTTCATCTGCAGAGCTTTTTCGATTTCGCCGAAACTGTGACCGTTGATACAAACAACTTCCCATCCGAACGATTCCAATTTGCCGTCCAGAGGGGCCATATTCATTACTTCCGCCGAAGGGCCGTAGCCCTGATAATTGTTGCAGTCCACAATAATAGTAATGTTCAAAAGATGTTTATGAGGAATAAACATTAAGGATTCCCATACGCTTCCCTCGTTAAGCTCGCCGTCGCCCATCAACACAAAAACACGGCTGCTTATCCTGTCATATTGCATCGCCAATGCCATACCTGCGCCAAGAGACAATCCATGGCCTAGTGATCCGGAGGAAACTTCTATGCCGGGCACCGCTGTGAAGTCCACATGACCAGGAAGTACACCGCCATCGATATAATAGGTGTCCAGCAACGCTTTTTCAAAAAAACCTCGCTCTGCCAGAGTTGCATATAAGGCCGCACTAGCATGCCCCTTACTCAGAACAAACCGGTCCCTCACCGCATATCCTGGATTGCCGGGCTGCACGTTCAACACCTTGAAATAAAGAACCGTTAACAGATCGACTATCGAGAGCGCGGACCCGGTATGGGAGGCTTTTGAAGCATGCGCCATCCGCACCACTGAACGACGGATGGATTTTGCAATGCACTCGAGATCCGTATCGCTTTTTTTCATATATAGCTATTCCCAGTCGTCCACACGAATGCGTCCAGAGTCTGCGCCGAGATCGAGCAAACGGTTTTTAAACGTGCTGATCATCGCCGGCGGACCGGAGAGATAAAAGATTGAATCATCCGGTGAGGCGGAATGAATGTCGTCAATATTCAAAATTCCTTTTTTCCCGGGAATCGAGCCGTCTTCGCAATACACCGCTTTTTTAAAGTTTTGAAGTTCAGCCTCGCACCTTTCAATCAAATCCCCGAACAGGTAATATTCTGCGGAACGGACGCCGTAACAAAGCGTGACGGACTGTTCGGATCTTTCTTCGAGCATCTGTTTCAGCAAGGAGAGATACGGAGTGATCCCGACTCCGCCCGCAACCAAGGTCAGATGAACATCCGGAGGAAAGAGGAATTCTCCGTAGGGCAGCTTCAGCCAGCACTCCGCCCCTTTTTCCAATGTTTTAAAAATCCGCTCTGTAAACCGGCCCTTAACCGCAATGGTTACCGCCAGCTTCTCCTGCCGCCTCGCCGGCGACGATGCGATGGAAAAAACCCGCGACTCCGGCCACGGTGAATCCGGATGATACGCGTCCAGCGCGATATGCAAAAACTGTCCGGCACGAAATTTCGGCACCCGACCCTGCGGAGCGAAATAATAACTGGCAACCGAATCGGTGTGTTTTACAACTTCCGCAACAGTTGCCTTAATCTTTACCGGACTGGCCATACTCAGACCTGCTTCACAAAGGTACGGATCTTCTCCGTAACATAGTTTATTTTCTCTGCGGTTAACCCGGGATAAACACCCATAAACAGGGTGTTATTCATGATGTAGTCGGTGGCGGCAAGGTCACCGACAACGCGATGCTCAATGTTCATGTACCCGGGCTGACGAAGCAGATTCCCGGCGAACAGGCCGCGGGTTTCGATTAGATTTCGATCAAGATACTGAGCCAGTTCCACACGGCTGAACGGCGCAGTTTCACGAAGCGTCAGGATATAAGCAAACCACGAAGGATCACTGTGTTCGGTGGCTTCCGGCAGGATAAAGAAATCGCCCAACTCCTGCAGTCCATCCGTAATCAACCGGAAATTCGCTTTACGGCGAGCCGAGAAGGCATCCACTTTGTCCATTTGTGCAGAGCCAATCGCCGCCTGCATATCGGTCATCTTCAGATTGTAGCCGATATGCGAATAAACATATTTATGATCGTACCCTTTCGGAAGCGTTCCATGCTGTTTCGTAAACCGGCATCCGCAGGTATTGTTTTCGCCGCCCTCGCAATAGCAGTCACGCCCCCAGTCGCGAAACGATTTAATTATCCGTGCAAGCTGAGGATCGTCGGTGATCACACAACCGCCTTCACCGGTTGTAATGTGATGCGCAGGATAAAATGAGCCTGTGGCAATATGGCCGAACGTTCCGGTCAATTTGCCCCGGTAGCGGCTGCCGAGCGCATCGCAGTTATCTTCGATCAGCCATAGACCATGTTTTTTGGCAAAGGCACACACCGCATCCAGATTAAACGGATTGCCGAGCGTGTGCGCGATAAACACGGCTCTGGTCTTCGGCGACAACGCTTCTTCCAGCTTCGACACATCGATATTGTAAGTGCCGATTTCCACATCAACAAAAACAGGGATCAGTCGGTTCTGAATGATCGGAGAAACAGTAGACGGAAACCCGGCCGCTACTGCGATCACTTCATCGCCTGCCATCAGGCGTTTATCACCAAGCGTTTCTGAGGTCAGCGCCGAAACCGCCAGCAGGTTTGAAGAAGATCCGGAGTTGGTGAGAATCACATCCGAAACACCGTAAAAGTCCTCCAGCTTACCGCTGAATTCTTCAGCATAGCGACCCGCAGTCAGCCAAAAATCGAGCGATGAATCGACCAGCTGAATCAGCTCCTGTGCATCGAAGACCCGACCGGCATAGTTAACGCGGGTTTTTCCGGGAACAAATTCCTCGCCGGTCTTATCATGGGCAATCCTGTAGAATTCTTTAACTTTCTCCAGAATTTCATTACGCAAAGCTGTTGTTTTATCCATTAGACTCTTCCCAAAAATTGATTTTGTCCGAATAGCTGACAAGATCGGATTCTGTCGCCAGCACTCCGTTTTCATAAAACTGCCGGTACCAGCCAACAGTTTTTGCAAAAGTCGTCTCGCTGTTCCAAACGGGCCGCCAGTTGAGCTGACTGCGCGCCTTTGCACAGTTAAGCTTGAGCAGGTTGGCTTCGTGCGGAGCCTCCGGGAGCTGAGCCAGACGATAGTCAATCCGGCTCCAGTACCGTTGAATACATTCCACCACGTCACGCACCGAAAGATCCGCCTCTTCGTCCGGGCCAAAATTCCAGCCCGTGGCGTATTCGGGTCGCTTCTCCAGCAGCCGCTGTCCGACCATCAAGTAGCCGCCCAGCGGCTCCAGCACATGCTGCCAGGGCCGAGTCGATCCCGGATTGCGGATTTCGACCTGTTTGCCTGCGGCCGCAGCCTTCATGATGTCCGGAATAAGCCGGTCTTCGGCCCAATCACCACCGCCAATTACATTGCCCGCCCGACAACTGGCCAGCAGAGTCTGATGCTTTCTGCCGAAATCCGCGTTATTAAAATAGGAGTTGCGGTAGGACGCTGTCAGCAATTCAGAACAACCTTTCGAGGAGCTGTAAGGATCATGTCCACCCATGGCATCCTCTTCACAGTAGCCGCGAGTCCACTCTCGGTTTTCATAACATTTATCGCTGGTTACATTAATAATCGCCCGTACAGACTCTGTTTTCCGGCAGACCTCAAAAAGGTTCAGCGTCCCCATCACGTTCGTTGAATAGGTTTCCACAGGATCGCGATAAGAGGCCCGCACCAGCGGCTGCGCTGCCAAGTGAAAAACAATTTCGGGCTGAAACTCACGGAATACGTTTCCCAGAATTTTTGAATCACGGATATCTGCGATTTCCGAGCGAAGGTCGAGTTTGAGCAGATTCCAGTGTGATGGTTCGGTGGAAGCAGGCAATGCATAGCCGCAAACTTCGGCCCCCAGCCGCTGAAGCCAAAAGGCCAGCCAGCTTCCTTTGAAGCCGGTATGTCCGGTCAACAAAACCCTTTTCCCGCAGTATATTCCGCCAAACATTATAACCAGTCTTTCGTCCAGGGCGCTTCACCGGAATCCCACATTTGCGTTAACAGCTGATGCTCTCGCGCCGTATCCATGCACTGCCAGAAACCTTGATGCTGATAGGCTCCCATTTCACCGGCTTTTTGAATTTCCCGCATCGGATTCTGTTCAAAAATCAATGCGCTGTCCGTATTCAGATAACGTTCAGACAACGACCGGTCGGCAACCATAAAGCCGCCGTTAATAAACCCCTGCTCCGCTTGCGGCTTTTCATGAAATCCGGTGACATTTCCGGAGGCATCAATGCCCAGCTCGCCGAATCGTCCGGCAGGATGCACCGCACTGACCGTCAGGGTCTTGCCGGACTTCCGATGAAATTTCAACAAGCCAGTAAAGTTGATGTCGGAAACGGCATCTCCGTATGTGAGAAAAAACTCCCGGTCGCCTGGTTTTAAATATTTAGCGGCGCGGGCAATACGCCCTCCGGTCATCGTCCGGTCACCGGTGTCAACCAAGGTCACTTCCCAGTCCTCCTCTCCATGACCGGCGTGATAGGTGATATCATGCTGTTTTCCCAGCCTGATCGTCACATCCGTCGCCCGAGCATGATAGTTGAGAAAATAGTCAATAAACGTCTCCCGTTTATATCCCAGACAAAGAATAAAACGTTTCACTCCGAAGGCTGCGTAGCCTTTCATAATGTGCCAGACGATCGGATGCGGGCCGACCGGAACCATCGGTTTTGGCAGGAGTTCTGTTACATCCCTCAACCGGGTGCCTTGCCCCCCGCACAGAATCATCACGGGAGGCATCTCAGACTGATTTTGACCCTGTTTGACAGACATTTCTCCTCCTTTAAAATTCAGGACGGAACCTTACCGGTTCCCCCTTAAACATCAAATCTTATGTGGAGCCGGCCTGTTCGGCAACCTCGGGAAAGAGACCATTGCACCACTCAAGGTTCATACAAAACAGCCTCTTTTATAAACAATGCCCCCTCCACCACGCAATTGCCTCAGTCAGCCCCTGATCCAATGGAATTGCAGGAGTCCAGTTCACTTCGCGATTAAGCCGGTCCACGGAAGCCGTCAGTACGGGCGGGTCGTCAGAGGCTGCTGACAGTGCGCCCAGTTTCAAAAGATATTCCGCCCCAAGACACCCCGCAATGCGGCGGGCGACATCAGCCAGCCGAACAGGCCGGCCCGAGGCGATGTTGACCGGCCCCTCGACCAGGCTTGCTAATAATGCAACAAAAGCGGACGCCACATCGCGCACATGCATGAAGTCCCTCTCCTGAGTGCCTTCTGTACAGCGGGCCTCTTCGCCGCGCAACAGGGAAAGAATGACGGACGGAACAAACCGCTGCGGGTATTCGTAAGGACCGTACAGATGGAACACCCGGCCCCATGCCATGCTCCGCCCGTTCTGTTGCGCGAAATTGACCGCGAATTGATGCAGTTCGTTTTTACAGATACCGTAGAGCGTGGCGGGTTTCAGCGGAGTCTGATTTTCTACACATTGTCCATGCCCGGCTTCATACTCCGCACAGGTTCCGGCAAAAACCACGCGCTGTCCGCCGGTATCGCAAAATGCGCTCAGCAAAACTTTGCCGGCTTCCAGCCAGTCACGGTTCTCCGGCGCATTCCAGAATTTTCCGGGCGCAGCATACCAGGCCAGATGAAGTAAATGAGTCGGCTTGACGGCGTTGAGCAGTTTACTGATTTCTAAAGGGTTCAGCAGATCGTTTGTGTACCAGCAGATGCCCGGCGGCGCTTCATCCGGAACCGTAAGGCTGGCGGCATGTACTTCACAGCCGGCGGCCAGCAGCGGAGCCAGCGTCTGCCGGCCGATAAATCCGCCTGCGCCTGTAACAAGCACCCGCTTCACAGTTTAAAATCCTCATAAGCGCGATCACGGTCGGACAAAACCGGGTTGCTGACCGGCCATTTGATTCCGAACGCCGGATCGTCCCAGCGCGCACCGCGCGCCAGTTCAGGGACATAAATCTCCGACATCTGATAAAAGAGTTCGGTGTCCGCTTCCAGCGTCTGAAATCCGTGGGCTACGCCTTCAGGAATATAGATCGTCCGGTGATTATCCGCACTCAGTTCAACAGCGGTCCACTTGCCATATGTCGGGCTCGCAGACCGCAGGTCGAGCGCAACATCCCAGACCGCACCGCGAGTACACCGAATCCATTTGGCTTCGGCATGCGGCTCGGCCTGCCAGTGCATGCCGCGCAATGTTCCGCGCATTTTATTGAATGAAATACTGCATTGAACACAGGCCGGATTCAGTCCGTGCGCGGCGGCTTCTTCGGCGCACCATGTGCGGGAAAAAAAACCGCGTTCATCCTTGTGCGGCTCAATATCAATCAACCACACGCCGGGAATCGCTGTCTGCTCGAATTTCATTACACTATTTCAACTTCAGGAATCGGCACAACAAACCGTCCGCCCCAGCTGCGAACATCCGCCATCTGGCGGACAATTTCGTCTTTCAGGTTCCACGGGAGAATCAGCACATAATCCGGCTTAACTTCGCGGATCCGGTCCGGGGCATAGATTGGAATGTGCGTACCGGGAAGAAACCGACCGGCTTTATGAGGACTGATGTCGACGGTAAAGGCCAGCAGATCTTCACGAATACCACAGTAGTTAAGCAGTGTATTTCCCTTGGCCGGAGCGCCGTAGCCAGCCACCGTTTTTCCGGCTTCACGGGCATCAATCAGGAACCGGAGCAGGTCTCGTTTCACCTTCTGCACCTGCTCATGGAAGAGGGCATAAGGCTCCGGGCTGTCATACCCCAAAGCGGTTTCACGCTGCACAAGCTTTGCCACCTCGGCAGTTTCCTTCTCGGAACTGCCGGTATGACAAACATGGATACGCAGAGATCCTCCATGCGTCGGCAATTCTTCAACATGAAAAATCCTCAGGCCATGCGCACTGAAAATCCTCCGGGCAGTTAAGAAAGAAAAATAGGAGAAGTGCTCGTGGTATATGGTGTCAAACTGGCGCTTCTCCAGCAGATTCTGCAGATGAGGGAACTCCAAGGTAGCGATACCCTCCGGTTTCAGCACCATCCGAATACCTTCCACAAAATCGTTGAGATCCGGCACGTGAGCCAGAACATTATTAGCCACCAGCAGATCGGCGCACATTCCGGTTGCGAGCATTTCTTTTGCGGTCTCCGTGCCGAAAAACCGTACGAGTGTTGAAACGCCTTTTCGCTCAGCTTCCGCAGCTACGTTCGCAGCGGGCTCAACACCGAGAATCGGAATGCCGCGTTGTTTGAAATACTGCAAAAGATAGCCGTCATTGCTGGCCAACTCTATCACCCGGCTATGCGCGCCAAGGCTGCGCTGGGCACATATCTGTTCAACATATTTCCGGCAGTGCTCCAACCAGCTGTCTGAATAAGAGGAAAAATAGGCGTAATCGTTAAAAATATTTTCCGGGGTTTCAAGCGCAGGAAGCTGTGCAAGACGGCATTTCGAACAGACAAAGGCATGCAGAGGATAAAAAGTTTCAGAACACTGCAAGTCCGCCGCATCCAAATAGGCGTTGGATAACGGGGCCATGCCAAGATCCGCCAAACTTTCATGCAACGACGATGAACAAAAACGGCATTTTAATTCGCTCATAGGTACTCCTGATATTTTAAAACTACCGGGGCCTCCGTCTACCTGCGGCAGGACTCCCTCCTTGGGTCAAAATTTCGCAAAACTACCGCATCCCCGGAGCCGCAATCCTGATCCCCACCGAGGCCTGACCACCTCCGCCGGAATTTAGGCTAAAACCTTACTGGTTACCTCAAAAACATCAAATCTTATGTCATAAGAACAACGCCGATCTGATCATCATCTCTACCCGGGTGCTATTGCGGCCTCAAAACGGGAGCGTTCTGATCTCGACCGAGGACACCAGCAGCGGCACCGCGTTGCCCGGCAGAGGGTCTCGCAGCATCAGCAGATTTTTCCCGGGGGCTAACGTCACGGAGCCCAGAGTCCAGTCCGTTAGTTGCCCGTTCGGAAATATTTTCTGTGCACCGCCGACCAGTTCCACCTGCTTGGCTCCGCCCGCTGCTACACCATGAAGCACAACGGCGGCTTTTTGCGGAGCATCGGTGAGATTCCAAGCCTCGAGAACCGCTGCGCTCTGCAACAACCGCCAGGTGCGGTAATCGCGGGTTGAGACTGTTTTCCAGCCTTTTGAGAACAAAATCACTGCCGCCGGGCCCTCTGTTCGGGCACGGGCGGCCACGTCTTCAGGCAAATTATAGTAAATGGTTGAGGTGAACGGCTCTGGAGAATACGGAACCGACGGGTCGCCTTGATCGAAAAGACCGAGCTGTGCCAGCCGCATGCCGGCTCGATTTGTCACGGTGTGACTGCGCGCAAACAGCTCGCGCACCTCAGGCCACGGCCCGGTTTCGGCACGATCCCAGAGATGTTTCTCCTCATAAAACGCGCTGCCCGGATTGTCTTTGAAAAACTGAAGGGTGCGTTTACGGAATTCCAGTCCGTTATACTGCTCGGGAATCTGATTGGGAACCGTGGAAATAAATTGAACCTTTTTGGGTGCATGAACGCGAAATTCATTGTAGGCGGTGAAAAAGCGTTCGGTTAAGACCGGCGTATCCTCGGGCAGATGTTGATCCGCCCATGCGGCAATCTCCGCATAGGGCCTGGGGATTCCGGTAAGCGACGGGATCAGACTGACCGGCTCGATCCACAGGCCAAAGCCGATGACAGGGACCAGTACGGTCAAGACTCCACCCCGCTTACCGCGCAGTTTTTCAAACGGATAGAGCAGTCCGGCAGACAAAAAAAGCAGGTAGAACGGAACGAGCGGAACAACGCGGGTCATGCCGAAAATCCAAACACTTTTTTCCAGAGCGAGGATGTTCAGCATCAACACCGCAACAAAGATCAGGCCGAGCAGCGCAAACGTGCGGTTTTTCCTGAATCCGGCGATACAGGCATACAGTCCGGAAAAAACAATCAGCGCAGAAAAAATCTGACGCACGGGCGTGATACCCCATGCATAGGAACTGAACACCGGCCATATTTTATCCCACTGCGAAACACCGCGACCGGCAGCAAAAACCTTGGTCCAATAATCACGGGTTGCGCCGTCTGAAGTAAACTGCTTAATCTGCTCCAGCCCCCACGGCGCCAGCAGCAGCGGCAGGCCGATGACCAGATAGGTCACCAAAACAATCAGCACATCGGACATGCCGCGGCGATGGCGGATGAGCTGCCAGCCGAACAGCGCAACGTTAAACAGCGCGAAGAAAAAAGCGTATGGCCATGTGCTTGGCGAAGACCAGGTCATAACCAGAAAAGCGGCCGCATTCACAATATGAAACCCTCGCGGAACCGGCTTGTCTCTCAGCATCCGTCCGGAAAGTCCCGCAGCCCATAATGCAAGGAAGGCGCCCAGTAATGCGGGGGTATAAAAATAGGCCTCACGGGACATCTGGATACAGATCGGACTGAAGGCCACCATAGCTGCAAGCAGTGCAGCCATGCGCGGCCCGCCGAATTCACGGCCCGCCATATAAGCAACAGGAATCGCCAGCGCGCCGCACAGCGCAAAAGGCAGAATCATCGTTCCGAACGAAAGCGGCAGATGAAGAATATCGATGAACAATTTAGCGGCAGCGGCAGCAAACGGAAGCTGTCCCGTCACTCCGGTCAGTTCCATCCAGTGCGCAAAGATCCCGCCGGCGGAAACCTCCCGGTGGAAGAGATCCCAGAAAAGGAAATTATCAATCTGCAAGGAAGCAGTCCCCAGCCGGAACAGGCGCAGAAAAAGTCCGCCACCCAGAATCAATGCCGGTATAACCGCTTTTTTCAATTGTTCACTCCGCATGATTTACTCCTGTAACGAAATATTGCGCGCCCAACGGAACGTTCCGCCGTAGAAAATCTGTTCCGCGCAGAACCTTCGACTTGAAAGGCAGAAAAAGAATGTATTGAGATTCCATCAACCAAAACCCGGCATCCCGAAGGAGTCCCTTTGCGGCACGCTGTGACAGAAGCTGCGCATCGCGATCGAATTCACAACGGGCGACAGCCAGCCGGGTGAGCGGATGAAACGGGTTGTGTTCAAAGATAAACACCGAGCCGCCGGGCCGGACGGTGCGGCGCACTTCACGAAGCAACGCGACACGCTCTTCCGGAGCAACATGATGCAGCACGCAGATCAAAAAGGCGGCATCAAACGTTGCGTTATCAAACGGCAGGGAACGTCCGTCATATACCTCGTACTGGACGTCCGGATTTTCTCGGCGGGCCCGCTCGATGCTGGCGGAGGAAACATCCACGCCGGTCAGTTTCCCCAAATCTGGAGAAAGGAACCCGTCTGTTTTTCCGATGCCGCAACCGACATCGAGAACACTCAGTTGCCGGGTCGCGCCATACTGCCGTCTAAGAGAGTCGAGAAGGATGTCAGCCTTGGCCTGAGTGTAATAATCGTGCTTCTGCCCGATAAAACCGATGGATTTTTTCATCACATCGTCATAGCTCTCGCCATATGCGTCGAAAGCTGACTTCATGCATCGGCTCCGTCTTTGCGCACTACATAAAGCGGGCGTTTTTTGGATTCATCAAAAATACGGCTGATGTACTGCCCAAGAAGTCCAAGCGCAACCAGCTGAATCCCGCCGAGAAATAGAATCAGGACGCTGAGCGACGACCAGCCGCTGACCAGCCCGCCGTTACCGGAAATTTTCAGCCATATGATGCGGAAAGCAAACAGCACCGAAACCAGAGCAACCAGCAGTCCGGCATTCATCATCCACTGCAATGGTTTGGCGGAAAATGAGGTGATACCGTCCCACGCCAGTTTGATTGATTTCCAGACCGGATACTTGGTTTCTCCGGCATGGCGCGCGGCGCGGTCGTATTGAACAGCGCATTGCCGGAAGCCGATCCAGGATGTCATGCCGCGCATATACCGATGGGTCTCGCGCATGGCTTTCAGCGCCTCGACCACATTGCGGTCGAGCAGTCGGAAGTCGCCCGCATCCACCGGCACTTTGACGCTGCACATGGAACGGAAGATACGGTAAAAACCGGCGGCGAGCAGTTTTTTGAAGAAGCCCTCGCCTGCGCGCTTGCGGCGGACAGCATAAATGACTTCATACCCTTCGCTCCATTTGGCAAGCAGGTCAGGAAGCACTTCGGGAGGATCCTGCAGGTCTGCATCCATAATGACAACGGCATCGCCGGAAGCATGGTCGAGCCCCGCA
>Ga0116171_10004089_pt1 | contig 13232 bp, 12 predicted proteins | sample AD_JPNHW2_MetaG_FD_89798 | JGI IMG/M metagenome (GOLD analysis project Ga0116171, IMG submission 89798) | Active sludge microbial communities of municipal wastewater-treating anaerobic digesters from Japan - AD_JPNHW2_MetaG | ecosystem: Engineered > Bioreactor > Anaerobic > Digestate | place...
CAGGAAATCAAGTGGTTTGCCAAATCATCGGGCACCACCTCCGATAAAAGCAAATTCATCCCGGTGAGCGAGGATGCAATTGAAGACTGTCATTTTAAAGGCGGTAAGGATGTGCTTACTTTTTATTGTAATAATAATCCTGAAACGCTGTTATTTTCAGGAAAAGGGATTACCCTGGGCGGGAGTCATGTGGCAAGCGAATATGACAATGATGCCGTTTATGGCGATCTATCAGCGATATTGATTCAAAACATGCCTTTCTGGTCGCAGATTATCCGCACTCCCGACCTTCCCATAGCCCTGATGAATGAGTGGGAAGAGAAACTCGATAAAATTGCCCGGGTTACTGCCGAAGAAAATGTTACCAGTATTTCAGGAGTCCCTTCGTGGACGATGCTTCTGTTAAAAAAGATACTTGATATCACTGGAAAAAATAATATCAACGAAGTGTGGGAAAACCTGGAATTATTTGTGCATGGCGGCATCAGTTTTATTCCTTATAAAGAACAATTCAAAAGGATTATTCCTTCCGAAAAAATGAAATACCTGGAAACCTATAATGCTTCGGAAGGCTTTTTTGGCATACAGGACCGAAGCATGGCGGATGATATGTTGCTGATGCTCGATTATGGGATTTATTACGAGTTTTTACCTATGGAAGATTTCGGCAAGGAAAATCCGGTCACCAAAACCCTGGCCGAAGTGGAAACAGGAAAAAACTATGCATTGATAATTTCTACCAATGCCGGCTTGTGGCGTTATCTGATTGGCGACACAATTATGTTTACCTCGCGGGATCCCTATCGTTTCAGGATTACAGGCAGGACGAAGAATTTTATCAATACCTTTGGGGAAGAACTGATGGTGGACAATGCAGATAAGGCTTTAGACATTGCCTGTAAAAAAACCGGCGCGGTAATTTCAGAGTATACGGCGGCCCCTGTATATTTCGGCGACAAGAACAACGGCGCCCACGAATGGATTATTGAATTTGAAATCCCTCCTGCCAATATCGAATACTTTGGGGAAGTTTTTGATAATGCGCTCAAATCGGCCAATTCCGATTACGAAGCAAAACGTTATCATGATATGGTATTAAACAAGCCAATAATTCATATAGCCCCGGGCGGCACTTTTTATCGTTGGCTGAAAAGCAAAAACAAATTGGGCGGACAGCACAAAGTGCCCAGGCTGGCCAATGAGCGTACTTATATTAATGAAGTATTAAAATTGATTAACAAATGAAAAAGGGCCTTTATTTCTTTTCGTTGATGGCTATTTTTTTTTCATGCAATAGTTTTGCTCAGAAGGAAAAATTTAATAAAATTTCAACGGTTGAAATAAGCGGAAGTTCCCTTGCTGCTGACAATCTCGGCTTTATATACATGATTAGCGAAAGCACCCTGAAAAAATTCGACAGGGATGGCTTGCTGCTTTATACCTATACCGAATTAAGCGACGGGAAAATCTCTCAGGTAGATGTCAGCGATCCCTTGAAAATCATGATTCTGAACGCTGATTTCGGGAAAATAAAATATCTTGACAATAAACTTACGCTGAAAAAGGATTTTATACTCTTGTCCGACCTTGGTTATCCCAACGCCGAACTGGTTGCAGGTTCTTACGACAATGGTTTCTGGCTGTTCGACCCGCTGACCAATCAGGTGATACGTTACGACAAATATTTAAATGCCACTCATAACAGCGGTAATATTGCCGATATCACCGGGTTTGAAATAAACCCCGTATTTATGACAGAGGCCGACAACATTCTTTATCTGAATGATCCTCAACAAGGGATTTTTTTATTTGACCGGTACGGCACTTATCTTCGGCATGTGCCCATAAAAAATCTCAAAACTTTTCAATTATTTCCTCCCCGGATTATTTTTTCAGAAGGCCATAATCTGAAAATGTTCGATATGAAAACTTTTGAAGAATCATCTTTAAGTATCCCCTGTGCCGATGATCCCCGGCTAATACTTTGGAATAACGAACGGGTTTATGTGTTAACCGATAAATCATTGCTGATCTTCCGGATGGAATAAATCCCCGGGAAAACCAGTAAATAGCCGTGAACAGAGACTTCAGGAAATTTCTATCAGCAACTCGTTTTTAGCTACCATTTGTCCTGAAACTACATATACTTTTTTAATTGTACCAACCACCGGTGCAATAATTTCATTATCCATTTTCATGGCTTCCAATATCAGCAATTTATCGCCTGGGTTTACCGCAGCGCCTTTTTCCACAAATACTTCTTTAATTTTTCCGGGGATGAAAGAATACAGCTTTTTGTGGTTGGCGGGGTTATATGGTTTGCGATTAACATATTTCCGGGTATATAAGGTAGCATATTCTTCGCCCAGAACGGTGAGTTTCTGAAAATCGGGTTCGGTTTTTTTTGAATTTTTCATCTCAATGGATTAGAATGGTGGAATGCCGTGTTTTTTTACCGGCCGGTCTTCTTTTTTCTGGGCTGATATCTCCAAGGCATGTAGTATGAATTCCCTTGTTTTCAATGGTTCTATAACAGCATCAACATATCCATAAGCTGCTGCAACATAAGGGTTGGCGAATTTTTCCTTGTACTCTTCAATTTTTTTCTTGCGGGCCTCTTCGGGGTTTGGAGAGCTTTGTATTTCGGAACGGAAAATAATATTGGCTGCTCCTTCAGGCCCCATGACGGCGATTTCAGCCGTAGGCCAGGCCAGCACAAAGTCGGCCCTGAGGTGGTTGGAACACATAGCAATGTATCCTCCGCCATAAGCTTTACGCAGTATCACGGTTATCTTTGGAACGGTAGCTTCGGAATACGCGTAAAGAACTTTTGCTCCGTGGCGGATAACGCCGGCGTGTTCCTGGTCAATGCCCGGAAGATAACCCGGCAGGTCAACGAGGGTTACCAAGGGGATATTGAAAGCATCACAGAATCGGATGAAACGGGCCGCTTTGTCCGAAGAGTCAACATCAAGCACACCGGCAAGCACCATGGGCTGATTGGCTACAAAACCCACCGACTGGCCATTCATTCTGGCAAAACCAACCACAATGTTCGCGGCAAAACGTTCGTGTACTTCAAAAAAGTCAGAGTCATCACAGATTGCTTTGATGACGAGGCGTACATCATAGGGCTTTTTCGAGTCGGTAGGGAAAATTTCAGTCAGCTTAAAGACTTTGTTTTTAGGATTTTTTATCGGGAAGGGATCCGCTTTTTTTGTGTTATTCCAGGGAATAAATGACATCAGTTTTTTTATCTGGTCAAAACATTCGTTTTCGCTGGCAGCAAAAAAATGAGCATTGCCGGTAATTTCAGAATGTACGGCAGCCCCTCCCAGATCTTCCATCGAAATTTCTTCGCCCAGCACGGTTTTGATGACTTCCGGGCCGGTAATAAACATTTTGGAAATTTTGTCCACAACAAAAACAAAGTCGGTGAGTGCCGGAGAATAAACCGCGCCGCCGGCACATGGTCCCAGGATGACAGATATTTGCGGAATGACACCCGATGCCTGAGTGTTGCGGAAAAAAATTTCGCCATAACCGGCCAGAGAATTTACACCTTCCTGGATACGCGCTCCGCCGCTATCGTTAATGCCGATGCAGGGCACTTTGAGCTTCATGGCGTGATCCATAATTTTTGTTATTTTTTTGGCATGCATATATCCCAGAGAACCACCGGCAACGGTAAAATCCTGGGCATAGATGCAAATTGGAAAGCCATTGATGGTTCCTGTTCCTGTAACTACACCATCGCCGGGAAAGTACTTTTTGTCCATATCAAAATCTTTCCCAGCATGTTCCACAAAAAGGTCGTATTCATGAAAAGACCCCGAATCAAGCACTGCCAGAATACGTTCCCGGGCGGTCATTTTTCCGGTGGCTTTTTGTTTTTCGATGGCTGCTTCTCCTCCGCCTCGTGATGCGCCACGCATCCTGCGGCGGAGTTCTTCTGTTCTTTGTCGTAAAGTCGTCATGTTGTTAAAATATCCTTGTTATATTTAATATAATCCTTATTAAAACTTACAAAGGTATTCTTTTTTTTATGAGACTTCAGAGACTTTTTTGTTAACCAATGTTAAAGAGACAATGTGTTTTTTTTAAAAATAATTTATTTTTTTTGGGATAAATACAGGTCATTTTATTATGAATTTGAATCATTTAGCTTATTTTTGTTACTGATTTACCCGATGAAAAAATATGAATATCGAAGACATCAGGGAATATTGTTTATCAAAAAAAGGAGTAACGGAGTCTTTTCCTTTTGATGAATCAACACTGGTTTTTAAAGTACTGGGAAGGATTTTTTTGTTGACCGACCTGAAAAGTGAACTCAGTATAAATATCAAATGTAATCCCGAAATTGCCGTTGAATTGCGGGAAAGATATTCCTGTGTGGAACCCGGTTATCATATGAATAAAACCTGCTGGAATACAGTGATGATCGATGGCAGCGTACCCAACGAAGAGTTGTTCCGATGGATTGACCATTCATATGAAGAAGTGGTAAAAAAAATGACTAAAAAGCATAAGGAAACATTGGATAAGATATAATGCATGAGAAAAGTTTTTTTAACCGGATTATGCTTGTTTTGCCTGAACTTTGGTTTTGCACAGAAAGTTCTGATACTTGAAAATTTAAACATTGGGAAGTCGTATAAATTTTTTGCCGGAGATGTAATCAGCATCAGAATAAATGATACAATCTCCAAAGTGTCGGGAAAGATCACAGAAATTCTGGATTCTTCAATAATTATTTCAAACCATGAGGCTTTTAATTTGAAAGAGATCGCTGTTGTTTATAAAGAAAGACGCGGAATTCAGATTGTTTCTTCATCGTTAATGGCTTTCGGAGGGCTGTTTTTTGTTCTGGATGTGGTCAATAACGTAATCAACGGAGACCGCCCCGTTGTAAGAGAGGATGTAACTTTGATATCGTCGGCTGTTATTGCCGCCGGAGGTATGCTGCAAATATTTGTAGCCCGGAAATGCGAAGTGGGCAAAGATAAGTGGCGGTTAAAAATAATCGACCAGATTCACGTTAAATAAAAAAGAATATGCTTCAAGCCCAAAATTCCAAAGAAAAAAGGCTTCAGGTGAGGAGCTTTAGTCTGGAATTGTGGGCTTTGAAATTCTGACTTGGGATTTTTTTACCCAAAGAAATTTAAATATTATATCGTTGTAATCAGCTCTTTGATGATTGTCGTCATCTTAGGTTCTGCTTTATTAGCGGCCTGTATCACTTCTTCGTGCGACACTTCCACTATTTTGCCTTCCACACCGAGGTCGGTGATAATAGAAACCGCGAACACCGGCAGCTCCATATGGTGTGCTACAATTACTTCGGGAACTGTTGACATACCCACACAATCGGCGCCCACAGTCCTTACATATTTGTATTCAGCGGGGGTTTCGAAACAGGGCCCGGTAACAGCGGCATATACACCTTGCTGGCAGTGGATATTGTTTTTTTCTGCAATTCTGAGGGCCTTATTTATAAGGCCTTTGTCATACGCCACATGCATATCCGGAAAACGAGGACCGATTTCATCATCGTTTTTACCAATCAGCGGATTAGTAGCCATCAGGTTGATGTGGTCGGTAATAATCATGATGTCGCCTACTTCAAAGGCTGGATTTACGCCGCCGCTTGCGTTTGAAAGCACCAGAGTTTTTATTCCGAGATATTTTAAAACGCGAACCGGAAAACCAACTTCCTTCATGGTGTATCCTTCATAGTAATGGAAACGTCCCTGCATGGCAACCACATTGACATTGTTCAGCGTGCCGAACACCAGTTGGCCTTTATGGCCTGCCACAGTGGAAACGGGGAAATTGGGTATTTCAGCATAAGGTATCACGGAGTGCACCTTAATTTCGTTGGCCAGATTTCCAAGGCCGGTGCCCAGGATAATGCCTATTGAGGGTTCAAAAGTAGTTTTGCTTTTAATGTAAGCAACGGTTTCATTGATTTTTTGCAACATAGCTTATTATTTTATTTTCAAATATTTTTTTATCATTCTCAGAAAAATCCATCTCCACAGGGATGTAAAAAACCGGAAAAGCAGAGAGTTCATTACATATGCTTTGATGAGCCAGTCTCGAAAAATCCTTTTCAGTTGTCACGATGGCTTTTTTTTCAGTTACAATATTACGAAATTTCCCTGAAATGGTTATGATGTCTTTTTGTGAATACACATGATGGTCGTTAAAACGCATGACATGAAGTCTTTTGCACGAAGCTTCTAATTGCGCTATAAGCGGCCTGGCATCGGCAATACCCGTGAATAATACAAGCTCAAAATCAACCGTGGAAGGCAGTTCTTTTTGGGACTGATCTTTAAAAAAAGGCAGGGCTTCTTTGTACACGATATGTGAAAATAAAACCACCTGATTTTGTAATGGCCGCAGGCTCTTAATGATTTTGTTTTTGGTTGTTTCCGAAATTTGTTCCGGAGATTTGGTAACGATTATGATATCAGCCCGTGCTGCCCCGCACCTGAATTCTCTCAGGCGGCCTGCCGGCAAAATAAGATCCTGGGAATATATATTATTGTATCCGGTAAGCAAAATATTGAGACCGGGTTTTACACGCCTGTGCTGAAAAGCATCGTCGAGCAGGATAACCTCGGGGGCAGGAAGCCTTTGGCGAAGGTTGCTTATGCCCTTAATACGGTCTTCGCATACAGCCACTGCCACATCATTGAATTTTCTGAAAAACTGTAGCGGCTCATCGCCGATAACGGCAGCCGTAGAGTTGGCGCCGGCCACGATATATCCCTTGGTCTGGCGTCCGTATCCGCGGCTCAGGGTGGCTATGTGTAACTGTTGTCTCTGCAGTAACCGGATGATATATTCGACAACTGGTGATTTGCCTGTGCCTCCCACATTGATATTTCCTATACAGATAACCGGAAAATCAAAAGAAAAGGAGGATAGCAAACCCCAATCGTAGAATTTATTTCGTATAAAAGTGATGCTTCCGTAAATGACCGAAAGAGGCAGTAGTAATATTCTTAACAGGTGTTTCATCGGATGTTTGCTACCTGCCGGGTTACAGCATCAATGAGTGTCCGTAAACCATCGGTGTGTTAATAACATTTTTCTAAGCGGCAAAAATACAAAAACAAAAGGATGTAATAACGAAAAACTTCCGTCAATATTAAGGTACAGTAAGTGCATGATAATGACTGCGGCATTTTTTTATCGTTTTTTCCCCGAATTAATTCAAAGTATTAAAATGTGTGCAAGCTTTAGCGAAAAATTGTTGAAAACTTTAAAGAGTGTTGTAAAAAAATAAAATACTTTGTATGTTAAAAATATATTGCACTGTATAAAATACACAAATACAGCGACATAGTGTCGTGCAAATTGTTGAAAACTTTTTTTGTGCACTATGGTGCAGTATTGTGCAAAATGTTTATATCTTTACACAGAAATTTTTCGGGCAGAAAATCATGGAAAAATTATTAGGGGAATACGATTGTAAGATTGACGGCAAGGGCCGGCTGATGTTTCCTGCTGCCCTGAAAAGAAAGCTCCCCGAAAGTTCAGGATACCGCTTTGTTTTGAACAGGGGCTTTGAACCCTGTCTGACACTTTATCCGATAGACACCTGGGAAAAAATTGTCCAGGATATCAGCAAGTTGAATTTGTATGTAAAGAAAAACAGGGATTTTTTGAGATATTTTTATCGCGGGGCTACCGAAGTTGAGATGGATGCCACCAACAGAATACTTATCCCCAAAAGATTGTTTGAATATGCGAAAATAGATAAGGATGTAATTGTATTTGCTTATGTTGATCGTATCGAAGTTTGGAACAGGGATATTTATGAAAAACTGCTGACCGATGCTCCCGGTGATTTTTCAGATCTTGCTGAATTGACCATGGGAGACCATCCATCAAAACCTCAGGAAGATGTACCATGATCCGGTATTGCTGCAAGCATCTGTTGACGGATTACTCATTAAACCGGGGGGGACTTACGTAGATGTAACTTATGGCGGCGGGGGGCATTCGAAAGAAATTCTGAAAAGACTACAAGGCGGGCGGCTGTTTGCTTTTGACCAGGATGTTGATGCAGACGCCAATATTGTAAAGGATGACCGGCTTACCCTGCTAAATCATAACTTTCGTTATTTGAAGAATTTTTTAAAGTATCACCGGGTTATTCCGGTAGATGGCATCATTGCCGACCTGGGAGTGTCTTCACACCAGTTTGACGTGGCCGCCAGGGGATTTTCGTTTCGGTTTGGGGCTCCGTTGGATATGCGAATGAACCAAAATCAGCAAAAATCCGCGGCTGATATTCTAAATGAATATACTCCTGCGCAGCTTACGAATATTTTCAGGCAATACGGCGAATTGTCAAACAGTGGTCAACTGGCAAACAGAATCGTAGCTTTTCGCAAAGAAAAAAAGATTATAACCAGCGAGGATCTGAAATCAGCTATCTCCGGGCTTATTGAAAAAAGGAACGAAGACAAATATCTGGCAAAATTATTTCAGGCCCTGCGAATTGAAACCAATAGCGAGCTTGACGCCTTAAAGGAATTTTTGATGCAAAGCCTCGTGGTACTTAAAAAATCTGGAAGGCTGGTGGTTATCTCCTATCATTCGCTGGAAGACCGGTTGGTGAAAAACTTTATGAAAACCGGAAATTTCGACGGGATACTTGAAAAAGATTTGTTTGGCAATACCAACACCCCTTTTGAACTAATCAGCCGCAAAGCGATAATTCCTGATGAAAAAGAAATTTCGCAAAACAAAAGAGCACGCAGTGCAAAACTTAGAATCGCTGAAAAAAAATAGTAATGGAAAAAAACGAATTTATCCCGGCTCCTGACGAAGAGCAAAATCCTACTCAAGGGAAGAAGAAAGACCGGAAGGATAAAAGGCAAAACCTTGGTTCTGTTTTCCGGAGTATTCTCAACGGGGAAATACTCACCCGGGAGGCTATGCTGAAACTCATGCCCTTCGGGCTTTTCCTTTGCCTTCTGGCGGTGTTATATATTGCCAATTCGTATAATTATGAAAAAAATATCCGTAAGACGACGCAGTTGCGCGACGAACTTATTGAACTGAAAGATGAATATATTACCACACAATCTGATCTGACACACGCCAGCCAACAATCCGAAATTGCTTTCCGGCTCGATAGCCTGGGAACCGGAATCAAAGAATCGGTGGTGCCCCCAGTGAAAATCCAGGACGAAAACAGCACAAAAGAATAACCGATGGACCAGAAGAACGATAAGAAAAAATCCATTTTGATGCGCGCCTATGGAATTTATTTCATGGTGTGGTTAGTCGCAATAGCCATTATGGTAAAAACATTTTCGTTGCAATTTGTTAATGACGATTATTGGAAATCGCAGGCTACTACCGAATCAACCCGGAAAGAAATTATTGAACCCACCCGCGGAAACATCTATGCCGAAAATGGCGAACTGATGGCCACCTCAATACCGTTGTTCCAGGTTAACCTCGACCTTGATTCCACCGCTATCCACGATACCGTATTTAATAAAAATGTTGATTCGCTGGGTATCTGCCTGAGCCTGTTTTTTGACAAAACGCCCAATAATAAACATAAATATATCAAAGAGCTGAAAAAAGCCCGGAAAAAATACAACCGCAATTTTTTGCTGGTGAGAAAAGCTACCTATGCCGAGCTCCAACAGATTAAAAAATTCCCGTTGTTACGACGCGGAAAATATGGCGGTCTTGTTATTACCAAAAAAGAAAAAAGAATCAGGCCCATAAAAAATTGTGCTGCCATGACCATAGGTTATGAACGTTTGGCCGAATATTTTGTGGGTATCAACCTGAAAGCCGGCAAGGTCAACAAGCAGCGTTTTGAACAGTATGTGGATACCCTGGCGGATTGCTTTTACAGCACATTTAATGATTATAATAAGTCTTATTATGTAAAAATTCTGAAAGAGAATTATGATAAACCCGTCTCGTCGGCGGCTATCACAAAAAGGATGAATGTGCTGCAGTTGGCCGAAGTCAAACGGTTCCCATTAATTGCCGAAGACACCGGCCGCATACTGAACATCCAGAAATTAACCCAATCTTACTTTGTGGGGCTCGAAGGTCACTATAAAGAGCAATTGCGCGGCACCAGAGGCGCTGTTTACCTGAAAAGAGTGGGGAGCAACAGTTGGAAACAAATCAGCGAGGAAGCCATGGTGGAACCGCAAAGCGGCTGCGACCTGTATACGGCCATCGACGTTAATCTGCAGGATGTGGCTCAGAGTGCCTTAAGAAAAAGCCTGGACACCACGCATGCCGACTGGGGCTGCGTAGTGCTTATGGAGGTGCAAACCGGTTACATCAAAGCAATAGCTAATCTTACCAAAGACAAAGAAGGCAATTATAAAGAGATGAGAAATTATGCGGTGGAAGAACTTTATGAGCCGGGATCGACCATGAAACTCGCCTCGGTAATTGCTGTTTTGGAAGATGGAAAATATGACACAAATCAAATTGTGCGTTCGGGCAGGATTCGTTATCCCGACTACAAGAAAGAAGTGGTGGACAGCCACGAAGAAGGCTATGGCAATATATCGATGGCCAAGGCTTTTGAAAAATCATCCAATGTAGGCATCACACAAATTGCCAGAATGGCATTTCTGAGTAAAGATAAAATCAAAAAATTTGAAGAGTATCTTAGAAAAATGGGCTTGAAAGACCGCTCAGGAATTGACCTGGACAATGAACCATCGCCCTATTTGCCAATAAAGTATGAAGACCTCACGGCGGCAGCGTTCGGATACTCCATAAAACTCACCCCGCTCCAGGTACTCGGCCTATACAATGCGGTGGCCAACAACGGTAAGTATATGAAACCCCAACTGGTCAAGGAGATACGAAGAAAAGGGGTGGTGGTAAAAAAGAATGAACCGGAAGTATTAATAAATAAGATTTGTTCCGATGCCACTTTGCTAAAAGTCCGTTCGCTGCTCGAAGGCGTGGTAACCAGAGGCACGGCCCGCAATATCAGGAAAGCCCCTTACAAAGTGGCCGGCAAAACCGGTACCGCCAGGATTTGGGATGAAGCAACCAGAGGGTATATTGACCGTTATATCGCCTCTTTTTGCGGCTATTTTCCGGCAGACGATCCTAAATATTCCTGCATAGTGGTGGAATACAAAATGCAGGGTGGCGAAGTGTACGGAAGCCAGGTGGCAGCACCGGTTTTTAAGGAAATCGCCGACAAAGTGTTTGCTACCAGAGTGGATATAAAATCCAAAGAATTGAAAATGCCCGATACCTTGTCGGCTCCCTTGCTGGATATCGCTTACCGTCAGGATGTGGAGGATGTGTACACCGGACTGAATGTAAACCTGATATTCAAAGGTGGCGCCTCCGACTGGGTTAGCACTACCCGTTCCGATGATTACAAGAGAATTTATGTAAACGACATGAATGTGAAAAGCTCAAAAATACCCGATGTGAAAGGTATGACTGCCAAAGACGCTGTTTACCTGCTCGAAAAAGCCGGCATGGATGTCGTGGTTAAAGGTGTCGGCTGGGTAAAAGAACAAAAGAACAATATAGAAAACAAAAGTGTGGAATTAATCTTATCTATCTGATCATAGAATGCAACAGCTACTGGAAATAATATTATCGAATACCGGATTTACCGAAATATACGGAAAAACCGACGTCGCTATTTCGCACATTAGCTATAGTTCAAGGACGTGCACCGGCAACACGGTTTTTGTCGCGGTCAAAGGTGTGAGTACTGATGGCCACAAATATATTGACGATGCCATAAAACAAGGTGCCGCAGCAATTGTGTGCGAAGTATTACCCGGAAAAATAAACCCGGAAGTAACTTATGTAAAAGTGCCCGACAGCGGCCTTGCACTGGGAATTATCTGCGATAATTTTTTTGGTCATCCTTCCGCTAAACTCAAATTGGTGGGCGTTACGGGAACCAACGGAAAAACCACTATAGCAACTTTGCTGTACAACGCGTTTCGCGAAATGGGCTATAAATCGGGTTTGTTGTCAACCATTTGTTACAAAGTTAATGAAACGTTGTATCCTGCAACACACACTACGCCCGATCCATTTGTGATAAATAAACTTTTGTCCGAAATGGTGGAAACAGGCTGTGAATATGCTTTTATGGAGGTAAGTTCACATGCGGTGGTGCAACAACGCATTGCAGGACTCACATTTGCCGGAGGCATTTTTACCAATATTACCCACGATCACCTTGATTATCACAAGACTTTTGAAAGCTACATCGAAGCCAAAAAAGGATTTTTCGATCACTTACCGTCGTCAGCCTTTGCTCTGACCAATATTGATGACCGTAATGGCGAAGTGATGATTCAAAGCACCAGGGCCAGGCGGTTCACTTATGGGCTGCGTCAGATGGCTGATTTTAAATGCCGCATGATAGAAAGTTGTATCGACGGTATGCAACTAAATATTGACGGGACCGATCTTTGGTGCAAATTGTCCGGAACTTTCAATGCTTATAACATTACGGCTATTTATGCTACGGGGATCCTGCTGAGACAGGAAAAGGACCAGGTGCTAACCGTAATAAGCGGGCTTAATCCGGCTGAAGGACGCTTCGAAAGTATGAAAGATAACAATAACGTGGTTGCAATTATTGACTATGCGCATACTCCCGATGCCCTGAAAAATGTGCTGAGCACCATCAATCAGGTGCACCAGGGCGAGGGACGGATAATCACCGTGGTTGGTGCCGGTGGCGACCGCGACAAAACCAAACGTCCCGAAATGGGACAAATTGCCGCCGAAATGAGCCAGCAGGTAATACTTACCTCCGATAACCCGCGCAGCGAAGACCCCGGAAAAATTCTGGACGACATACTGGCAGGAATTGGTATCACGGAAAAGAAAAAGGTGCTGGTTATCGAAAACCGCAAAGAAGCCATAAAAACAGCTTATGTCATGGCACAGGCCGGCGACATCATCCTTATTGCCGGCAAGGGCCACGAAAAATACCAGGAGATAAAGGGTGTCAGATACCCGTTTGATGATAAACAAATTATTAAAGATTTAATGGAAAAATAACATGCTTTACTATCTTTTTGACTACTTGGACAAACAGTTTAATTTCCCCGGGGCCGGAGTTTTTCAATATATTTCTTTCCGCGCCGCACTGTCAATTATTACTTCCCTTTTTATCTCTCTCATCATAGGTAAAAGGCTGATAAGGTATCTGCAAAAAAAGC
>Ga0116171_10004090_pt1 | contig 13232 bp, 10 predicted proteins | sample AD_JPNHW2_MetaG_FD_89798 | JGI IMG/M metagenome (GOLD analysis project Ga0116171, IMG submission 89798) | Active sludge microbial communities of municipal wastewater-treating anaerobic digesters from Japan - AD_JPNHW2_MetaG | ecosystem: Engineered > Bioreactor > Anaerobic > Digestate | place...
AAAAATATCTTATCAAATCGATTTGCCATGGAAGACAAAACCAACAACTTAAAAGCAGGTAATTACTTCTTTGCTGAGACGGCATTCGATATTTTAATGAAAAAGCAGATCAAGAGCGTACTCCTTATCTGTAGTAAGTATGACTCTTTTATGCTTGAGGAGGATGGTCGTATTGAGGAGCAAATTTTTAACGAGTACGTTTCGCTAAATTTACGTTATCCCCCTGTATTTTATAATGCATCGTCTGCAGAGGAAGCTTTCACAATTCTTAAAAAGCAACCCATCGACCTTGTTATATCTATGCTTAACGTTGAGGGCATGGATACCTTCACCCTTGCTAAAAAGATAAAGGATCAATACCCGGCAAAACCTATTGTTGTACTAACACCATTTTCACGAGAAATATCGATAAAGTTGAGTAAGGTTGATCTGTGGGCCGTCGATCATATCTTTGCTTGGCTAGGTAATGCAAAAATCATGCTTGCTATTATTAAGCTAATAGAGGATAGCCTTAATGTGGAGCATGATGTAAACGAGGTTGGTGTTCAGGTAATTCTTCTGGTTGAGGACTCTGTCCGGTTTTATTCCAGCTATCTACCTCTGCTTTATCAAATAATCTATACCCAAAGTAAAGAGTTCATGTCCGAAGGACTGAATGAGCACCAGAAGATGATGCGCCTAAGAGGGCAACCGAAAATTCTCCTTGCTGAAAACTTCGAACAAGCGGTTGAACTTTATGAAAAGTATAAGAACAATCTACTTGGAGTTATTACAGATATGAGCTATCCCTACAATGGAAAAATGGAACAGCGCGCTGGGGTTAAGCTCATCGAGAGGATAAAAGCGGATAACACTTATCTCCCCATACTTCTGCAATCATCGGATATTAATAATCGATTGTTAGCAAAGCAGCTTAAGGTTGGATTTTTGCATAAGTATTCAAAAACCCTATCAATAGAGCTTCGCGATTTTGTTGTTAAGTACCTTGCTTTTGGTGATTTTGTTTTTATCGATCCTGAAACGGGGACCGAAATTTTTAGGGCAAATGATCTAAAGTCACTACAGGATCTGATATTCCAAGTACCTGAAGCATCGTTTGAGTACCATATCCGTCGTAATCACATATCAAAATGGTTAACGGCACGAGCACTCTTCCCCATTGCTGAGATATTTAAGTACTTTACCCCCGAAGATTTTAACAATTTTGATGAAGTTCGAAGGTTTATATTCGATACTATTGATCGATACCGACAGAGCAAAGGGCGAGGGATTATTGCAAAGTTTTACCGTGAAAAGTACGATGAGTATCAGATATTTTCTCGTATTGGAGAAGGCTCTTTAGGAGGGAAGGGAAGGGGTTTGGCATTTATTGATTCTGTTCTCAAGCGGAATTACCTAATGCATAAATTCGAGGACATAACCATTACCATACCTCGAACAGTTGTTCTATGCACGGATATTTTCGAGGAGTTTATGGAGATGAATAACCTATATCCGATAGCAATGTCGGATATTAGCAACGTTGAGGTTCTTCGTCATTTCCTTAACGCAACAATACCGCCAAGGATTCATAAAGATTTATTCTCGTTTATCAATGTTGCACGTAATCCAATAGCTGTTCGTTCATCTAGTTTGCTTGAGGATTCGCATTACCAGCCATTTGCTGGTATATACTCAACTTATATGATCCCCAATCTTCGCGAGAATGAACACCAAATGCTGGAGATTTTAAGCCAGGCAATTAAATGCGTTTATGCATCGGTGTACTACAAGGAGAGTAAGGCTTATATGCAGGCTACCCAGAACGTTATTGATGAGGAGCGTATGGCTATTGTTCTTCAGGAAGTTGTTGGTTCAACCTATGGGCATCGTTTTTACCCAACAGTTTCGGGAGTTGCTAGGTCGTTGAACTTTTATCCTATTGATCCTGAAAAGCCATCGGATGGGATTGCTAGCGTTGCGCTTGGTTTAGGAAAACATGTTGTAGAAGGTAGACCCAGTCTGCGTTTCTCCCCAAAATATCCTAAAAAATTATTCCAGCTCTCATTGCCCGAAATGGCATTAAAGGAAACCCAAAAAACGTTTCTATCTCTCGATCTCAGAGCCTCGAGCTTTGTCCCTTCAACTGACGATGGAATAAATTTACTTGAGCTTGATATCAAAGAGGCATACCCCGATGGGACCTTATCCTTGCTTGCATCATCTTTTGATAACGAGAACCAACAAATACGGGAGGGCTATAATGGTCAAGGAATCCCAATTATTTCTTTTTCAGGAATACTTAAGCACAATAAGTTTCCGCTTGCTGAAATCTTAAACACATTACTAAAACTTGGTGAGGAGGAGATGAACACTCCTGTGGAGATCGAGTTTGCCATTAACTTAAATACACCTATTGGGCAACCTCTACTATTCAGTTTTCTGCAAATTAGACCAATAGTACAAAACAGGGATTTGATTAATATTGACATTGATAATATTAGCAAGGATGACATAATTCTTTCTTCCGATTCCTCTCTTGGTAACGGCCAAATTCAAGATGTTTTTGATATTGTTTATGTGAAGCCTAAAGGTTTTACATCCTCTAAGACTATTGAGATTGCTGCTATTGTTGATGGTGTTAACCAAACATTAGTAAAGGAAGGGAAACCATATATCCTTATTGGGCCTGGCCGTTGGGGATCGGTTGATCGGTGGCTTGGTATTCCTGTAAAATGGTCACAAATTTCAGGAGCAAGGTTAATCGTTGAGGCTGGCCAGGCAAACTACCGAATTGATCCGAGTCAGGGAACCCATTTCTTCCAAAATCTAACTTCGTTTAGGGTTGGCTACATTACTGTAAACCCCTATATTAACCAGGGTTTTATTGATTTTGATTATCTAAATGGGATGCCTGCCCTTTATGAGGATGAATTTGTCCGCCATGTTCGATTCGAAAATCCATTGGATGTTATAATTAACGGGCAAACCCGTAAATCTGTTGTGCTTAAAAGAACTGGTTTGGTTGGTGGGGAGAAGTAAGGGATAAACTTATAAGCTGATAAGTTCAAAAGGTAGTGTGGTTTAATCATTACATTTTAACCACCATAAAGCACTATTGATAATTTAAATCAATGCCTAGAGTTTTGTCGCTTCGCTCTGAACCGAAACCCAAAGGGCAAGTTCGGCAAAGCCAATGATATCTTACATCAAACTCATTTTAGTTTATTAAAGTATTTGAAGTTTAATATCACTGTTTACTTTAATAATAAAGGGGTGCTTCTTTGGAGGAGGGGGTACTTCAGAAGTACCCCTCCCTACTTTCGAACCTCGGTTGCCTATTGTTTAGACGGGAAATCCTTTCAAATTGATGCGATTGCTTATTCTTTTAGCAGAAAAGTGAGCTGGATTGACAGGCTGTTACATCGAATTGATGCGTTAGCGTATTAAAACGATGGACAATCCCCTCGAAAGGATAGGGTGTTGCATCAAATCGATGGGCAGTCCCCCAAAAAAGGGTAGGCAATTGTATCCAAAGAGGGTATATCCCATCTATTCCAGTTCTCATTGAATCTATTTAAACCCAATATTTTTATCAGAAAATGCTGAGTTAAGTCGAAGCATTGCCTCGCTTTTTACCATATCGGCTTTCCCTGTTGTACTCCAGAATCGCACGATTAGCGAATGGGTTTTATGAGTTACCTTGGTATATACAATGATGGGGCGCTTAGCCGAAATCACATCAGGGATATTCTTTATGGTTTCGTTAATCAACTCGTTAACCATGTTGGTATCCATCTCCTTCCCCGATAGGGAGAATTGAATCATAACCCTTTTTTCATTATTGCTGAAGGTCCAGTTTACAATATTTTGCGATAGTAGATTCCCATTTGGGATAATTACCTCAGCCCCGTCGGATGTGCTTACCGTGCAAGCTCTTAAGCCAATCTCTTTTACCTTTCCCGTTTGTCCGCTCACCTCAATTTCATCGCCTATTTTTAGTGATCCATCGAAAATAAGTATGATTCCCGATACAAAATTGTTAACTACGTTTTGCAACCCCATACCGATACCAACACCTAATGCTCCAAGTACGATTGTGAGTTTATCAATGGGCAGTCCCGATGCTACAATAGCCAAAAGGTAACCTCCGATTAATACTAGCAGACGGGTAATAAGTAAGCGAGAATGATGCCCTTTCGATACAGCTGTTAAATCTTCTGTTTCAACCCCTGTTTCACCAAACAAAAAGCTTATTAGTCGCTGCAAAATATGGGCGAACCAGATAATCATGAAAAACCATAGTATGCTTATAAGCCTAAAGGAGATGTTGCCGATAGTTCGTGTCGATGTCAGCATGTCGATCAGGCCATTACTTATACCATGGTATATATTTAAGCTTGATGTGAGCATGATTGCCCATAACAAAACGGCTATAAAAAATAGTAATCCTTTTATCCTTTTAACTACTACGAAAGTATCGAAAGGTTTATTGATCCCTTTTTTCAAGCGACTACTATGTAGCTGTAGCAAAAAGATTTCGATAATAATGTCGATAAAAACTGGAAGAATAATAGCTTGTGTTATAGCGAATATACTTGCTAAACCCAAAGTTCCAGCAAGAGAAAACCTTCCAAAAATATTACAAAGAATGCCTAATCCTGTCAGAAAAATTCCTGCTATCACGGCCTTCTTTATCCATTTGTAGTAGGACATCTCCTTGTTTAAATTCTTATAGAATCGGAGTGAGAATATAAGAATAGCTACATGCATTGTAAGAAGCCATAGTCTTCCAACCAATGTTGGTTCAACAAATAGGTAGGTAAGGGTGTCGGCAATAAATAGGATTGCCAGCATAAACCAGTTGAATTGGAAGGGCAGCTCCCTTTTCTTAAGGAAAATTATCGACGAAGCGACGAGCAGAAGGATATACTCAATGGCGATGTACGAGATTGGTGCATAAGCATCGAAGAAAGGGGTTAAGCATAGCAATAGGATCAGAAGTGATAATACGGGATGGCTATTAAGGTATTGCAGGTGTAAAAAGTCGAATAATTTTTTTTGTTCTTTTAAAGTTTTAAGGAGATTTCGTTTTAGAAATAGCCAAGTAAAAAGAATTATACCAAGAATAAGAATGAATGTCCTTTCGCTTAGCGTTTGGCTAAGATAGTAACCAAGTGCTTTTTGTTCGTTTTCCAATAGGTTAGTATCAGCTTTGAGTTTGTCATTGGAAATGCTTTTTGTTTTGGAACTTTGCCAAAGGTAGTTAACCTCTTGACCGAATATTTGCTGTCCAGCCTTATCTAATCTATTATCCATGATGTTGAGTGCGCTTGAAATACTCATGGAGTTATCTGCTAGTTTAACCTTGAAAGCGTTCAATGTATCGATATTCGCTTTACTTGTCGAGTCGGTTCTTGCCCATTTTCGTTCTAATCGAATAACCTTTTTGTTAAAAGTTTTTCGAAGATTACTGTTGGTATAAAGTCTATTAAATACTGAATCGGAAAGAGTTGTTTTTAACTTTGTTCTTGCATGGTAAACCCTAGTATACATATTGTTAATAAGGGTTTGAATTTTTGTATTCTCTTTATCCAGTTTATTAGCGAAGCTTTGGTAGAGGTATAAACTTTTTTCGTTAACAACAGAATGTCTATCCCTTATGTTTTGGCGGATTAAAGCAATGTTTTCAGTTATCTTGTTAATCTGCCGTTCATAGTGCACCATTTCAAACCCAAGTTTGATGCTATCTCGAATATCATTTATATTACTATTCACCCGCTCGATACTGATTACGTAATCGCTCATAGTAAGTGTATCTGCAGCTTGAATCAAATTCCTATTAGAAGATTCTTTTTCTGCTACATTTTTAAGCTGTAGGCTATCGGTTATGCCTGTTGGTGCTTGCGTTTTTGATTCAGAGGGTTGTTTATGCTTCGATTGAGCAACCGAGGTAAATATTGTACAAATCAGAACGAAAAAAATAAAAAATCGCTTCATATGCTATTCGATAAGAGTTCGATGTTTAAAATAAATTATAAGCTAAGAGTAGCAGTGCTTAAGCCTGTAACGCCGGTCGAAATTACTAATTTTTGATTGCTAAGCAAACCATCTGAGCCTTTTAATATTTGAAGGTGGGTATAAATTTATGAGGTGTTACATATATTCAGTAACGGCAATTAGTAACCTTTTCTGAGTCTCTCAATTACTTTAGTTCCCTTGCTCTTAATCCCCGGACTCGCATCAATCATTTGTAACTCGATTACATGAGGTAACTCATCGGCAATCCATTCGTAACGGTTAGAAAGATATAGGAGTATATCCATACAATGAGCTTTAACGGCAGGTTTTGTAGTGAAATCCATCAACCATTCAAAACACACCTCAACGATTGGCTCCATATCCGCTTTCTTAAGCAGGTTGCAGGCATCATTTGAGAGAATATTCTCTTGGCAGTACTGCATTGCAATGCTAAGTAGTTTGCAGAAATGCCTTTGCAGGCTTGAATTTTTAATCTTCGGAATAGCCTCGATTATATTTGAAAGACATAATCCAAAAAGATCGGGGTTTGACGTTAAAACATTTTCCAGCACCCAGGCAGAATGGAAACTTAATTTTTCATTTTCAGATTGACAAAGTTCGAATAGAATTGTTACTCCATCATCCATAACAGTGAATAGTTCGGCAAGTGCCAAAACATCTTTTTTGCACATTACAAAGTTCAACCGTTCAATAAGCTTTTCTTTTTCCATACATTTGCCATGAAAATCAGTAAACGCAAAGATCATAAAGTAATTAAAAGAACGCAAAGTATAATAGTATAATTTCACTTTGTACATTTTTTATCAGTGCGGGAATAGCATTTAAAATAATTATGGATAGTGTAAGTAAATTTCAAGGTAGTTCATTGGAAATAAGCAATGATATTTTAAAGCAACTTTTTAATAAATATCCTTTTAATTCCAAAAACCTTTATCGATTGGTTTGTGGATCTAAGCATTGCGCTGTAGAGCTCAAAAATGGCAATATTGGTATTTGTTCAACGCTTGGGGTTGAGTTAATGCAAGATTTAGAGGTTTTGAAAAATCCTGAGTTTAATAAAATTGAACATCGTATTATGGTGAATGCATGGGTAAATGCCTGCTCAAATTACTCTTTACCAGCCAAAGGAGAGGGAGATGTTTTCGATGTTGTAGATTTTACTTGCTATAAAAGCGTCGTAATGATTGGCTTTTTTTGTTCCCTTTCAGTTAAGTTTAAAAACGCAGGTATTCCTGTAATTATTTTCGATCTTGATCCAGTCGATAAACCTGTGGCTCCAATTGAAACCCAGCAACATCACCTTGCTGCAGCCGATGCGGTAATTCTAACAGCAACGACTATATCGAACATGACATTTAATGGTATAATGGAAAACGTTAATTGTAACGCTGATGTATATATTTTAGGTCCGTCAACTAACCTTGATGTCGATATGCTAAGCTTTCCAAAGGTTAAAGCACTTTTTGGTTCTAGATTTTCTCCCTTCGATCGCACTTCCCTCGATTTAATTGCAGAGGGGTGTGGAACAAAAAGAATTATGCCTTTTATGAAAAAGGTTTATATTTAATCAGGAGTTGTTTAAAATATGATAATAGAATAGAATATGCTCTTTCCTCTTATGCTGTCAGTTTACATTTAATTCCAAAGAAAAATTAGGCAGATTAAATTGATTTAGTAAAGCATTTACTGATTTTCCAATAAAGATTATCTTTATAAAAATTTATTCAACAACCATCAATCAAAACCAATCAAACATCTCTACTATGCCAACCTTTGAGCAAATAAAGTCTAAAATGCAGAAGCATACTGTTGGGATTGCTGGTGCAGGCGGGCTGGGTAGTAATGTTGCAATGGCGCTTGTTCGTGTCGGAATTGGTAAACTGATTATTGCTGATTTCGATGTTGTTTCAGAAAGTAATCTTAACAGACAGTTTTATTTTAGGGATCAACTGGGCTCTAAGAAAGTTGAAGTTTTAAAAGAAAACCTTCTTAGGATTAACCCTGATGTTGAGATCGAAATTTTTGATGTTAAGCTTGATCGTCACAACCTATTGACCATTTTTGGTTCTGTTGATGTAATGGTTGAGGCTTTCGATAGTGCTGATATGAAGGAGCTGATTATTGAACTATTTCAATCCGAAAAGCCTACCACACCCTTAGTAGTAGGAAACGGTATGGCAGGGTGGGGTGAATCGAATGATCTAGAGTTGCAAAAGTTTGGGAATTTATATATTTGCGGTGATAATGAAACTGAAATTGGTCCTAGCATGCCCCCTTTGGCACCAAGGGTTTTGATATGTGCGGCTATTCAGGCAAATACTGTAATGTCTATTTTACTCGAAAACTGTTTTAGTAATGAATATAATCCTCAACCATAGTCCTGAATATATTGAGGCGGGCAAAGAAACTATTACTGTTTCTGAACTTCTAAAGGTTAAGAATTTCACTTTTAAAATGCTTGTAATAAAGATTAATGATGTAGTTGTCAAAAAGGACGATTATTTAACAGCAACTATTAAAGAAGGTGATAACGTACAGGTAATCCATCTGATAAGCGGTGGATAACTTTCTTGTACCGCAAGTCTTTAATATATACCGGTTTACTAACTTTGTAGCATATTATTAAATTACAATGACAGGTCAAGATTTTTGGAAGAAGATTCAACCATGGGTAAAGAATAAATTCATTCTAACCTCTGCCGTATTTTTACTTTGGTTAATAATCTTCGATCGGAGTAACTGGTTTGATATGGTAGGGGAGATACACTCTATTCATAAGCTGGAGAAGGAGAAAGAATACTACCAAAAAAAGATTGAGTCCGATAATAAAAAGCTAAACGAGCTAAAAACTAATGACGAAAACCTCGAGAAGTTTGCTCGTGAGCAATATCTAATGAAAAAAACCAATGAGGATATATTTATAATCGAAGAATAATACAATCGATAATACATACCAACCCCCAACTTTTAAGCTGGGGGTTTTGTTTTTTTAACTTATTCAAAAATTGACATAGATAATTAGTGTAGCTAACATATATCATTTGATTAACGGTATTGAAATTCACCGGATTAACGTAAATTGGATAAAAATTAAGCCATGAAACTACCACGCTCATATTATAATTTACTTTCCTTTATTGGGACAACTATTGCAGGCATAAGTCTCTTTACTATTACATTTTTGTTTATCATTTCTTTCTTTTTTGAGAAGAGTAACTCTTACCTCGGACTTTTTATTTACATCATTGTGCCAGTCTTTTTGGTTATAGGACTCCTTCTTATTCCAATTGGAATGCTTGCCGAGATAAGGCGAAGGAAAAAAAGAGTTCAGGTTTATCTTAAAAATGAATGGCCTGTAATTGATTTAAATGTTAAAAAGTATAGGAATGCGATTATTATTTTTAGTATTGGAACCTTAATGTTTTTGCTTTTAACTGGATTGGGGAGTTATGAAGCGTTCCATTATACTGAGTCAGTTGAGTTTTGTGGTACTCTTTGTCACGAAGTAATGAAACCGGAGTATACAGCATACCAAAACTCTCCACATGCGCAAGTTACATGTGTTGAGTGCCATGTAGGCTCAGGCGTTGGTTGGTACGTGCGTTCTAAATTATCGGGTATTCATCAGGTTTACGCGGTTACAACTAATAACTTTCATCGACCTATCGAAACCCCTATTCATAACCTTCGCCCTGCTAGAGAAACATGCGAGAAATGCCATTGGCCTCAAAAGTTTTATTCGCGCCAGCTGCGCTACGAAAAACATTTTCTAACCGACAGTATGAATACCGAGTGGAATATTGGCTTGCAAATGAAGATTGGTCCTTCTCATAGCGCTTTTGGACTAACTGAAGGAATACATTGGCACATCAACCCGAAAGTAAAAATTGAGTACATTTCAAAAGAGGATAATCGCGAGGAGATACCCTGGGTGAAGTATTCAAACCTTGAAACGGGAGAGGTTACTATTTTTAAAGATACTGTCGATGCAATGGATGATTCGCAGCTAAACCAAAATACTCTGAGGGAGATGGATTGTATCGATTGTCATAATAGGCCATCGCACCACTATGCTACCCCTTCCGACTTCATCGATCGTTCATTAACTAATGGAGCAATTCCTAAAGATTTGCATTTTATCAAGAAGGCAACTATGAAGGCGTTTGTTGAGCCAATCAAACGTACAACCGATAGTACTTTAAATCAAATTGATAGTTTAGTCCATGATTTTTATAAGGATAAGAAACCTTGGCTTTATAGCACAAAATTAGCCGAAATAGACAAATCAACAGATGAGGCTAAAAAGCAATTCGCTAAAAATGTTTTCCCAGAGATGAAGGCTAGTTGGGATGTGTACCCTGATCATATTGGGCATAAAACTTATAATGGCTGCTTTAGATGCCATAACGATACGCATATTAGCGAAAATGGTAAAACAATTTCAAAGGATTGTAATCTTTGCCATACATTTGTAATGCAAGGTAAAGAAGGACACGAAACCTATGCACCATTAAACAGCTCTCTTGAATTTGTTCACCCTAAGGATATAGGAGATGAATGGAAAACATCTTTATGCTCAGTATGTCACCGAAATCTTTATTAAAATAAGATATAGATTATGAAGGAAAAAAGTGATGAAGTTGTATTTGCTGGATATTTTTCAAGTCCTATTGGCCTTTTGAAAATTGATGGTAATGACCAATTTATCACATCAATTCATTTTCTTGATAATGATTTTGTAGGTGATGAACAATATCAGGCAAACGATATTATACAGGAATGTATAAATCAGCTAAAAGAGTATTTCGAAGGTCATCGCAAAGAGTTCAATTTACTGCTTAATCCTGCTGGAACGGAGTTTCAGCAACGTGTATGGGGAAAAGTTTCTGATATTCCTTACGGGGAAACCACCTCCTATGGTTTAATAGCCAAACTGCTTGGCGATCAGAAATTATCAAGAGCAGTAGGGCTGGCTAATGGTGCAAATCCAATCCCTATTATTATACCATGCCATAGGGTAGTTGGGAATGATGGTAGTTTGACTGGCTATGCAGGAGGATTGGATCGAAAAAGGTGGTTACTTAACCACGAATTAAGCAATACCAAGATTTCAAAGGGGCAATTAAACCTTTTTTAGTGTTTTTATTGCTCGGAAGAATAATTTTCCTTGTTGCGGAAGGCTTTAAGTAAATCAGTACAAGTTACTTCAGGAGATATTGGAATGCCTATTTCCTTTGCAAGCAGCAATGCTTCTCCAAGAACTGGTTTTCGCTCAAAATATTTTTCATGAGCAAAATTCAGATATTTTAATAGCATAAACGCATCGAACCAGAAAAAAAATCTTTTACGGAAGGAGTCGTAAGAGGTGGTATTCTCCTTTATTTCCGATATTTTTTCTGAGTAATCAATCGAATCTATAAATTGCTTTAAAGCAGGATGTAAACTGTTTAAAAAATTTTCAATCTCTTGTTCGTCAGAATTATATATGAATTCTATGTTTTTTAAGAAAGGAGTTAGGGTTTCCCAAATATTAAAGTTGTAGGTAAGGATTGATTCATCGGCATTTTCTTGAAACTTTAGCATCATCCTGCCTGTTCCAAAGGGTACGCGGTTTGATGGTCGTGGAGAAGGGTATACACAGGTGCTATTAAGCTCTCTGAAATTCCCATGAGGAATAATTTTTTGAAGAAAATAAAAATCCTCTCCGGCTTGGTGGCGGTTCATGCCACCAAATTTTACATAAGACTCAGCGCAACAAGCCATGCTTGAACCAATTGTGTAGTAAGCATAAGGAACGCCAATTGACCTACAAGCGTGATAGTAGTATCTAATATGAAGTTCGTATTGGGCTATCCCGTTGTATATATTTGGTTCAAACTCTTCTCCTTCAACGGGATGTTCGAATCTAACCGAGCAGGCATGCGTTTTAGGATATGTTCTCCAAAGTTTTTCGAGTTCTACCAAGTAGTTTGGCATACAATTGGAATCAGCATCGTAGCTGGCAATAATTCCTTTGGGGTTATTTATGCTGTAAAATCGCCATGCAGCTTCGTCCATGCCAATTTTCCTGACAACACCAACTCCCCCTTTTTTATTTGGTAAATTGGGAGTAAAAATTGAATAGAATCTTAGGTTCGGGTTTTTGGATAGGTTATTAACCTTTTCAACTATCTCGATACAATCCTTTGCGTTTTCTATAATTTCCGAGCTTGAGTTTTCGGGATAGTTAATTACTGTGATAACTTCTACAGAACAAACTGGTTGTTCACAACATAAAATTGATTCAAGTGATCGCCTGAGTTCGGGTTCGTTATATGAAGGAATTACCACTATCAAGCCAAGTCTATCGTTTGGTTGGTGTATAATTCTTGGTGAAAAACTATGCTTCGAAAAATATTCAGGGATCATCCTCCGTATCTTATTTTAAATAACAAACCCCTTTCACTTAAATAATGAAAGGGGTTTGTAGTCTTTTGTGTAAATCTATTTATTATTACTGGAGTTTTTTTCAGCTGCGTAGCTTTCATTTAATCCTTTAAGTACTTCTTGTGTAATATCAAGTGCTGGATGACCGTATAATAGTTGACCCCCGAAAGTATTACTGAAAATCATGTGGTAGCCTTTGGTTTTGTTATACTCAACAAGGTAATCGGTTATGCTTTTATGGATTTGACGAAGTTTTACCTGTTGCTCATCAGCAAGCTCTGCACGGTATTCGTCTTGTACGCGATATAATTCTTGTTCTTTTGTGGCAAGTTCTTGTTCTACCTTTTGTGCTTCAGTACGAGTAATTAATCCTTTCTGAACATTATTCTGATAGTCGTTGACTTGTTTCTTGAAATCGTTTGACTTGGTGTTGAATTCTGCTTCTAGTTGATGCCCTTTTTCTTCTAATTTCTTTTGCAGGTCAAAGTACATATCATATTTACTGATTAGGGTATCGATATTCACCCATGCAGCGGTAAAACTACCCGAAAGTTGAGTATTTGGTGTGTTTTCAGCGTTTTTTACAGTCGTACCATTTGACTTAGACTTACAACCATTTAACATTCCAACAACAGCAACAGCCAAAATAACATTTGCGAAAAGTGTAGAGTTTTTCATTATAATAGTTTTTTTATTTCGAAATATTCCTGTGGGTTTGATTATCGAAATTCAGACTAACAGGATAATTATTGATAAACGCAAATATAAAAGAAAATCAAACAAAA
>Ga0116171_10004091_pt1 | contig 13231 bp, 9 predicted proteins | sample AD_JPNHW2_MetaG_FD_89798 | JGI IMG/M metagenome (GOLD analysis project Ga0116171, IMG submission 89798) | Active sludge microbial communities of municipal wastewater-treating anaerobic digesters from Japan - AD_JPNHW2_MetaG | ecosystem: Engineered > Bioreactor > Anaerobic > Digestate | place...
ATGTACTTCCCTGCGTTGTCCGTCATGGCCTTGTGGAGCGCATCCTCCGCCTGGTACCCGGCTGCCGCAAAGAGCGTCTCGCAGTAGTCCAGGGACACCAGGTCCAGGATGAGCTCGGCAATTGCCGGGTGCGACGTGCGCAGCAGCGACTCCGTACATCCCGTGCACTCCTGGAAGTGCAGCCAGATGACTGAAGGTTTGAGTCCCTTTGCCGCCGCCTCGGCCATTTTCAGGCCGACGGAGGCAGGCAAGCCGACCGCCGCCGCGGCCATCGTGCACACCTTGATGAACTCACGGCGGTCGAGCCGGGATCGTACCGCTTCGACGCTGCCGGTACCCTTTCGTCCAACGCTCTCCATGGTCACCCCCGGATGCTGTTGTAGGTCGTCTCCCCCCGAGAAAACCCAAGCTGAGACGCAGTGTATGGGTCGATTTTTTCGATGTCAAGCCCTAAATAGTGTGAATTCTGTTACTTGCGATGATTTCTCAAGTGAATCTCGGTACAAAGTGCGGAGAAGACAGATGTCGCCGGGGTTTCCGAGGGACCGCGGGCGGCCTCGATCTTGCTTCCCAGCGAGGACCGCGGCGGTGCTGGAGGAGCCGCGGCTTCTGCCGCGACCACCGATCCGGCTGAGGCGGGAAGAAGTAGGAGCCGATGAGGGCGGCAGGGGGCGAGGCAATACCATCTGCGGGGGAGGCGAGGCGGCGGCCACCGCTGGCCGGCGCCAGACCTCCATTCGCCGGTGACCGTGAAACCGAGCGTCTCCTCCCGCGTAGGGTTGGCCAAAGCCGGCTACGATGGAAGCTGGCTGGAAGGTGGATGAAATGGACGACCCAATCCGACGGCACGATATCTCACGGCTGCTCTTGGGCCTCATGGTGTGCGCCCTGGGGGTGGTTTTCACGCTCGACCACCTGGGCTGGATGGACGCCGGACACATCGGGTCCTACTGGCCGCTGTTCCTGGTCGTCTTCGGCCTGTCGAGGCTGCTGCAGGCCCCCGGAGGCCGCGGGCGCGGATTTGGGCTGGTCATGGTCGTGGTCGGCACCTGGTGGACGCTCTACAACCTCGAGATCGTCGACATCAACGTCTGGCGCGTCTGGCCGGTGCTGCTGATCATCGCCGGACTGGGCATGGTCCTGGAGGCCTTCGGCTTGCGGAGGAGACGCGAGGTCCGCTCGGTCAGTGGGTTCTCGCCGACAGACGTTGACCTCATGGCCCCGCCGCCCGCCGGGTCGTCCGCGCCCCCGCCCATGCCTCCGGCCGGTGACGACCGGGATGCCTATGTGGACGGCCTGGCCATCCTCGGGGGGTTCAAGCGGGTGGTCACCTCCCGGCAGTTCCGGGGCGGCAGCCTCACGGCCTTCATGGGGGGATGCAACGTCGATCTGCGGCAGGCCAGCATCGCCGGTGACACGGCGATTCTCGACACCATGGCGTTCTGGGGCGGTATCGAAATCAAGGTTCCTTCTGACTGGACGGTGGTGCTGCAGGGGACGCCGATTCTCGGCGGGTTCGAGGACAAGACCACCCAGCGCCGGGGCGACGGCTCCAAGACGCTGATCATCAGGGGATTTGCGGTCATGGGCGGGGTCGGAGTCACGGACTGACAGGCGGCGGAGCGGCAAGGAAAGCGGAGTAGACGGTGCACCCGATTCTGGCGCGACGGGGAAGGTTGGGGCCGTACCTGGGGGCGTGGACCTCCGTGGTCGTGCTGCTGGCCGGCCTGGTGCGGCTCGCCGCGCGAGTCTCCTGGCCGGAGGCGGCCGCCGTCGTGGTGCTGCCGGGGGTGATCTACGGCTTCATGTGCCTGGCCGCGTTCTACCCCTGCAAGTCGGCCCCCCTGCGCGCCGGGCAACTGGGCAAGGCGCTGACCTCCCACGTCCTGGCTGCCCTGCTCACGGGCCTCGTGTGGCTGTTTGTCATCGACACCTGGCTGGTGCTGCTCGAGCCCATCCGGTGGCTGGCCCGGGTGCAGGATCGCACCAACGAGTTCATTCCCGTGATGTTGGTGGCTGGAGTCGTGGTCTACCTGCTGGTGGCGGCGCTGCACTACCTGCTGATCGCGATGGAGGAGAGCCAGAAGACCGAGACCCACCTCCTGGAGGCCCGGGCGAAGGCGGCCGAGGCAGAGCTCAAGGCGCTGCAGGCGCAGCTCGACCCGCACTTCCTCTTCAATGCCCTGACTTCCGTGAGTGCCCTGGTCGGCAGCGATCCGGTGGCGGCCCGCCAGATGTGCCAGGTGGTGGCGGCGTTCCTGCGCGACATCCTGCGGCTGCGCGGGGAGCGGTCGATCCCGCTCCGTGAGGAGCTGGAGCTGGTGGATCGCTACCTCACCATCGAGCAGACGCGCTTTGGCGCCCGCCTGCGGGTGGAGCGGGAGATCGAGGCCGGCCTCGGTGACGTGCGGGTGCCGCCCCTGCTCCTCCAGCCGCTGGTCGAGAACGCGATCAAGCACGGCATCTCGCAGATCGTCGAAGGGGGCGCCGTGTCCCTCACCGCGCACCGCGACGGCGGGCTGTTGCGACTCGAGGTGCACAACCCCTACGACCCCGAGGGCATGCGTCGCCACGGCGAGGGCGTTGGCCTGGCGAGTGTCCGGGCCCGGCTCGCGGCGGTGCACGGCCCGGCGGCCGGGGTCGAGGTGGAAGCCGGCGGCGGGCGATTTGCGGTGAGGGTCGCGGTGCCGCTGGAGCCCAACGGCGAGCTCGACCCGGCCTTACCACGCTCATGAGCCGCTTGCGCGTCGCGATCGTCGACGACGAGGCCCCGGCGCGGGCGCTGCTGCGCGAGTACCTGGGCGCCGAGCCCGAGGTCGAGCTCGTCGCCGAGTGCGCCAACGGCTTCGAGGCGGTTCGTGCCGTCGAGGAGCTGCGTCCCGATCTCCTGCTGCTCGACGTGCAGATGCCCAGGCTCTCCGGGTTCGACGTGCTGGGGCTGGTGGAGAGGGACGTGGCGGTCGTCTTCGTGACGGCCTACGACGCGTATGCCGTCCGGGCATTTGACGTGCAGGCCGTCGACTACCTTCTCAAACCCGTGGCGCCCGAACGTCTTCGGCAGGCCCTGGCGCGTGCGCGGCAGCGCCTCGGGCAGCCGCCGAGAGTAGCGGCTGCGGCGCTGCAGGCGGCTGCCACGCCCCACGCTGCCCCACTGTCACGGTTGGTGGTTCGCGACGGGGGACAGGTCGAGGTTGTTCCCCTGGACGCCATCGACGTCATCGAGGCGCAAGACGACTGCGTCGTCGTGCGGACCAGGGGCAGGAAGCTCCGCAAGGCCTCCACCCTCAACGACCTGGCGGCGCAGCTCGATCCCGGGCGGTTCGTGCGCGTGCACCGCTGCTTCCTGCTCAATGTGGCGCGGCTGGCACGTCTCGAGCTGTACGCCAGGGATAGCCGTCTGGCCGTGCTGGCTGACGGCTCCAAGATCCCCGTCTCCCGCGCCGGCTACGCCCGCCTCCGCTCCGTGCTCCCGGCCACCTGATTCCGGCCCCCGGCCTTGGCGTGGTAGAGCATGGCGTCCGCGGCCGCCACCAGCGACCTGGAGTCGTCGCCAATCTCGGGCACGGTGCTGGCCACGCCGAGGCTGATCGTGACGTGAGGCGAGACGTCCGAGGCACCGTGTGGCAGGGCGAGCAGCTCCACGCCCTCGCGGAGCTGCTCGGCCACCAGGAGGGCGCCCTCGAGGTCGGCGTTGGCGAGAACGACGACGAACTCCTCGCCGCCATAGCGAGCCACGAGGTCCCCGGCCCGCCGCACTCTCTCCCGAAGCACGGTCGCCACGGCGCGCAGGCACTCGTCCCCGGCCAGATGGCCGTGCCGGTCGTTGTAGCGCTTGAAGAAGTCCACGTCGAGCAGGATCACCGACAGAGGCGCGTGGTTCCGGACGGCCCGTCTGGACTCGTCGGCGTAGAAGGACTCGAAGGTGCGCTTGTTGGCGACGCGGGTGAGGCCGTCCTCGCTGGCGAGGCGACCGAGCTCGCGGTTGGCCTCGGCGAGCTGGGCCGTGCGCTCGGCGACCAGGGCCTCGAGCTCCCCCCGCCTCCGCTCCAGGGTCCGCAAGCGCCATCGGACGATCGTCACGGTGGCGAGCGCTGCACCCACCAGCAGCAGCACCGGGAAGCCCCAGGTCTCGCGGAAGAGCGCCCGCACGTTGACGTCGAAGCCCGCGGGTGTGCCCCACCCGCTCTGGCCGTGCGCGGCGGCAACCTCGAAGCGCAGGCGGCCCGGAGGCAAGTTGGTGTAGATGGTGGCGTGGCGTTCGCCCAGATCCTGCCATCCCTCGTCGAACCCGACCAGGCGGCACCGGAATCGCACCCGCTCCGGTGCCTCGAACACGGGCGCCATGAAGGTCACCTCGAGGGAGCGCCTACCGGGAGGGATGAGGACGCCGCGGCTTGCCTGCTGGGTGACGCCGTTGACGATGATCTCCTTGAGCACCACCGCGGGAGCCGGCTCCGGCTGCAAGGCGCGGCCGGGCTCGACGCGGACGAGGCCGTCTGTGGTCGCGAACCACAGGCTCCCATCTCGTCGCCGGACACCCGCCGGTTGGGTGGTGCCCAGGCACTGGCGGCCACGCATGCCATCCGCTTCGGCGAGGAGCCGGCCCTCCACGCGTGCGCCGGTCCCGTTCGCGACGGCGTCCAACTCGGCGATCGGCGCCGCGAAGATCCCGGCCGGGGTTCCCAGCCAGAGGTTGCCCCGGTCGTCCCCGAGGAGCTGGTAGACGATGTCGGAGGGCAGGCCATGCCGCGGGGCCCAGGCGGTCAGCCGGCCCTCCGAGAAGCGGGAGAGCCCTCCCCACGAGCCAATCCAGAGCCCGCCCTGGCGGTCCTCGTGCAGCGTCAGCACGTAGTTGGCGGCGAGGCCGTCGGCGGTGGTCCAGTGCGTCCAGCGGTCCCCCTGAAGGCGGTTGAGGCCGGCCGTTCCGCCCGCCCAGATGCTCCCGCTTGAGTCGGCGAGGATGGCGCCGATGCGGCGGTCGGTGAGGCCGTCCGTCTCGGTGAAGACCCGCATTGTGTCGCCCCGGACCATGCCCAGGCCCTCGTCGCGCAGGCTGACCCAGACCGCTCCCGACCGATCCTCCATCATGTCGAGAACGAGCGCGCGGCTGCGGGCCAGGGGATCGGGAGGTGGAGTGAGGCGGCCGTTTCGCCAGATCCGGACCCCGGCTTCGGTGCCCACCCAGATCGATCCGTCGTGGGCCGCCAGGAGCGAGGTCACGCGGCGGCTGGGGAGGCCGTCCCTGGCCGTGAGCAGACGCCAGCCGTTCGGGTCAGGCGCGCAGAGCCCGTCCGCGCCGCCGGCCCACAGGCGGCCGGCCAGGTCCTCGACTACCGTGCGGACGTTCCCGGTGGGGAGCCCCTCGGGCGGACCCAGCGGCACCACCCGGGGATCGGAGAGGCAGATCAGCGCCCGGTCGGTGCCGGCCCAGAGGTTGCCGTCCCGGTCCTCCATGAGAGCTCGCACCTCGATGGGCGCTGCCTCCGCCAGGGCCGGGACGTTCCGATCCAGGGCGGTGCAGGCGAGGCGTCCATTGGCCAGGCGACACAACCCCCGGCCGGAAACCGCCAGCCAGCGGTTGCCATCGCGGTCGTCCAGGGCTCGGGTCGTGCCATCGGGTAGGCCGGCCAGCCGCTCGAAGCGTCCGTTTCGCCAGGCCGCGGGACCGTCCGGGGTAAGCACACGCGCCTCGCCGTCCGGTCCTGGGCCGAGCAGGCGGCCAACCGGAACGACGGGTTCGATTCGATCGGCACGCCAGCGGTCGACACTCTGCAGGTGGCCGATCCAGAGGCTCCCTTCCCGGTCGACCTGCAGGACGTACGGGTAGTCGCTGGCCAGGCCGTCATGGGTCGTGAGGGTGGTGAAGCGGCCGTCGCGCAGCCGGCACAGGCCGCCCCCGTTGGTGCCGATCCAGATGCTGCCGTCCCCGGACGCCGCAAGGCTCAGCACGACGTCCTGGGGCAGCCCATCGTGGGCCGAAAAATGGGTGAAGGTGCCGTCCCAGAAACGCACCAGCCCGTTGGCCGTACCGATCCACAGCACGCCGGTGGCGTCCTCGGTCATGGCCGTGACGTAGCTCGGAACCACGCCGTCGGTGGTGACCGGCGTGAACGTCTCGAAGCGCGAGCCGTCGAATCGCGCCAGTCCCTCGGGCGTGCCGATCCAAACGAAGCCATCCCTGGTCTGGAGAAGCTCGGTGATGATCGGAGACGGAAGCTGGTCCCCGCTCCAGACCTGCAGGCGGTACTGGGTGACCTCGAGTGCCGGGTCGAGAGCCAGCACCGGCATGGCGGCCGCCGCCAGCGCAAACCCGAGCGCCAGCCGCCTCCCCGGCCTCGACCTGCTGCCCATGGGCCGATGCTAGCAGAGCGGAGTTGACGCCGGAGTAGGACCACCATAGCCTCAGGGTGGCATGCAGGCGAAGGCGATCCTCCGGAGGGCGTGGTGGGCTCTTGCCCTCGGTCTGCTGGCGGGTGTGGTGTGGCTCGGGCTCGGCATGCACCGCGGAATGCTGCTGTCGAGCGACATCCGTTCTCTGGCGTACCCCTGGCAGCCGTATTTTTCCGAGCACCGCTCCGGGAACGTCGACCTCGCCGACCCGGCACAGCAGTTCGTGCCCTGGCTCCAGCTCGCCCGGCGGGAGCTGGCTGCCGGCCGACTGCCGCTGTGGAACCCCTACCAGGACGGAGGCGTGCCGCTGCTCGGTAACGCGCAGTCAGCGCTCGCCTCACCGCTCGTCTGGCCGGCGTTGCTGCTCGGCGTCGAGCGGGGCTGGAACCTCACCCTGCTGCTGCGGATCCTCGTCGCTGCCGGCGGGGCGTTCTTCTGGCTGCGCGACCTCGGGCGGTCGCGGAAGGCGGCGAGCCTCGGAGCGGTCTCGTTCGGGCTCTCGGGCGCCTTCGTGGCGTGGCTCGAGCATCCTCACACCCTGGTGATTGCGGCGGCACCGTGGGTGCTATGGGCGGCGCAGCGGGTCGCTCGCCAGCCGCGGCCATCGGTGATCGTGGCCCTTGCCGGCGCCGTGTGGCTGGCAGCCGTGGGCGGGCACCCCGAGACACTGCTGCTGGTGGCGCTGGGAGCCGGAGGATGGATGCTTGCGACAACCGGGTGGCGCGGCCTCGGGCGGACGATGCCGCCCGCCTTGCTGGGGATGGGTCTCGCCGCTCCGGTACTGCTGCCGTTCCTGGAGTATCTGGTGCACAGCGAGGCGTGGGCGAGCGGCGAGGGACGCCACGGCGCAGCTCTGCCCTGGCGTGCGCTGGCTCGCCTGGTCGTCCCCGGAGCGCAGGCCGGGAACCAGATCGAGACGGCGGCCACCGTCTCCGTGATCACGCTGGCTCTCGCCGTCATCGGAGCGTGCGCGGTCTGGAGGCGTTCCGGCCGGACGGCCGTGGGGATGGTGTCGGTGATGGTTCTCCTGGCGTTCTCGAACCCCATGTCGCGCCTGCTGGCCGAGTCGACGCCCGTCTACTGGACCAGGGTGTTGCTGCTCCTGCCGCTGCCTCTCGCGGTGCTGGCGGCAAGCGCCCTGGATCGTCTGCGAGCGTGGTGGCGCTGGCGTCACCGGCGTTGGGCGGGCCGCCTGCTGGCACCGTTCGCCGTCCTCCTTGCGGGCGCGGAGCTACTCGTCGCGGCGCGAGGTGTCCACGCCGTGACCTCTCCCGAGCTGCTTGGCATGACGACGCCGCTGCTCGACCGCTTGCGCGCGCTCCCGGGTCCCTTTCGGGTCCTGCCCCTGGGGCACATGCTGCCGCCCAATCTCGCGACCGAGCAGGGAATCGAGGACGTGCGCGGCTATGACGCCCTGGCGCCGCTGGGGTGGCGCCGGCAGTGGGCCGAGGTGGCGCCCATCCGCGAGCTCGTCGTGCGGCCCGAAGCGCTCCGCGCTCCGGGTCCCCTGCTCTCGTTCTGGAACGTCGGGTACGTGCTGACCTCGCCGGCAGTACGTGACCCGGCGGCCGAGCTGGCGGCGCGATGGGGTTGTGCTCTCGAGGAGCTGTACCGCGGGCCCGACGGGCGGCTCTTGCGAAACCACTCGGTCATGGCCCGGGCACGGATGGAGCGAGGCGGCGAGGTCGTTGTCGAGGAGCGCACGCCGACGTCATGGCGACTGCGCGTGGCGGAGATCCTGACGGCACCCTCGTCGTCGCCAACCCGTTCTTCCCCGGCTGGCGGGTGCGGGTGGATGGGCGGTGGCAGGACGGCGAGCCGGTGCCAGGGCAGGCATTCTCGATCCCACTGGCGGCTGGTGCGCACGTCGTCGAGCTGCGGTATCGGCCGTTCTGGCTGTTCGTCGGCCTCGGCCTGGCAGGCGTCAGCTTCGCGATCCTGGCCGCCGTCGTCTATCGCATGAGGGCGCGCACGGTCGCGTAGTCGCCCTCGCGGATGGCGCCGGCGCGCACGCAGCGCACCTCGCCGCCAGGGGCGGCGATGAGGTGCACCGGGACCGACCCGGAGGCTTCCGGCTCGTAGCGCTTCAGCCAGGAATCCAGGCTCTTGGGCTGAAGCAGGCGCAAGGACGGATCGGGGGCCATGGTGGGCTGCTCTCCGAAGAAGCGGGCCAGGCCTTCGGCCGTGTCGTCCACCGAGATGAACACCAGCTCGAAACCGACCCCATCCTTCGCGAGCTGGTCGCGCCACTTGACCAGCATCGGCATCTCCCGCTTGCAGGGGACGCACCAGGTCGCCCAGAGGTTCACCCAGACCCACTTGCCGGTAGGCAGCGTGAACGCCGGCGAGCCGGCCCTGGCCGGGGCGACCGGGGGCAGCTCGAGGCGCGGTGCGCCGGCGCCAGGGGTGTAGAAGTCGCACCAACGCTCGAGGCTGGCCGGGGCCGGCGTGGCCTTCACCGCCTCGAACCGCGGTGCGGTGGGCGCAGGCTTGTCGCCTCCACCGCATCCGGCGAGAAAGAGCGCGAGCACCACGAGCCCACCGACCTGGAGCGGCACGTGCGATCGGCTGACAGGGGAGGGGCCAACTCTCGTCATAGCCGGCAGTCGATCCAGGCGATGAACGCCGAGCGGTTGAGGTAGTTGGGGGTGCACGGCGCCTCGGGGCGGGAGCGGCTCCACTTGCAGAACTCGCGGTCGAGCTGGGCGAACTCCTCCCCCAGCCATAGCAGCCCGACCTCCTGGTCGAGCTCCGGGTCGTTGAACTTCCCACGGATGTGGTTGAGGACCGCCTCGGCGCGCTTGCGCGACAGCTCGCGGTTGTAGGACACGGAGCCCTCGGGGGAGGCGCGCGACACGACCAGGAAGTACGAGGCCCCGCGCTGGTCGGCAAAGGTCTTGTCGATGAGCGCCAGGGCACCGGCGTCCACCTCGGCTGCATCCTGGTCGAACTGGATGATGGCGGCGCGGTCGGCCAGGGGGACGAAGAGCGCGTTGAAGTCACCCCCCGACATGGCGGCCACGGAGCGCGCCTCGAGCGGCTGGCAGCCGCGCGAGGAGCCACCCTTGACGAGGCCGCAGGAGGTCAGCACCCGCCGCAGGATCTTCTTGAGGTCGCCGGTGCAGTACCCCTCGTCGGACGCCGACGCGGTGGCGACGCCGCTGTCCGCGGCGGCAGCCTGGGCGGCGCGGACGGCGGCGCCGCGCACCCAGACCCCGGTCGTGACGCCCAGGATGAGCAGGAACACGAGAGCCAGCGCAACATGCGTTCCCTTGCCAGCCATGGGTCACCTCCCCCCGGCGGGCCGGGCAGCGGTGGCGCCGCCTGCCAGCACCCGCGAGAGCACGTAGTCGAGCCCGAGGTCGCTGTCCTCGGGGCAGATCTTCTGGTTGCGCACGAATACCTGCGGCGTGAGGACCGGTAGCGAGTTGGAGACGGCCCAGCGCAGGGAGCGGTTCAGGCGAGCCTTGATCTCGGGCTTGCCGAGGCATCCGGCAATCTGCGGCAGGTCCGTTCGGATGCGCGCCGCGAGCTGCCCGGGATCGCGGGCGCCAAGCTCACGAAGCTCCTGCTGGTGGTCGAAGATCCAGGCCAGCACCTGGGGAACCTGGTCGCCGGCGCACAGCACCGCCTCCGAGACCATGCACGCCCCGGGGTGCACTGACTCGCTGACCATCCAGTTGCACTCCTTGTCGAGCGGGAAGAGCGCCAGTTCGAGGTTGAGGCGGTCCTTGAAACCGCTCGCTGCCAGTCGCTGGTCCAGCCCCTTGCAGGCTGGGCAGAGAGGATCCAGCACCTCGATAGCCGGGGCCCCGCCCGGGTTGGTGCCGAGCTTGAGGCGCACGCCAGCCTTGTCCTCCGGGTGCATGAGGTCGCCGCAGGTGGCGACGGCGGACGCCGGCTTGAGGCTGAGGTAGAGGAGGACCGGAACCGCCGCGAAGGCCACACCCTCGCCGAAGAGCAGCATGTAGCGTCCCCAGGGAAGCGGGCCGCTTGCCGTGGCACGCCGGTGGGCGACCAGGGCACAGACGAACACCCCGATCGAGGCCACATAGGTGCCGATGCAGAGCTTGCAGATGCTGCCGACGACGAACGTGGAGATCGCAAAATAGACGAGCGATGCGAAGAGCGGCAGGAGCGTCGCGAGGAGCAGGAAACGGGTCTCGTGGGCATCCTGCTCGGCTTGGCGCGCCCAGATGTCGGCAACGCGGAACAGCAGGTACAGGAAGACCGCCATGCCGGGCAGCGCAATCGGGATGCCCCCCCAGGTCCAGGTGCGCAGCACGGCCGAGTACGGGCTCATCATCACCGCGTGGCAGCCGCTGGCACCGGAGGTGTCAGGGGCACCGAGCCCCGGGACGAAGGAGCAGGTGATGGCGTGGACCTGGCGGTCCAGGTGAGCGATGAAGTCGTAGGCCGAAACGGCGAGGAAGATCACGCCCAGCAGGGCGAAGATCCCCATGGCCAGCCAGAGGCCGAGTCCGGGACGTTTCATGGGCTAGTCCTCCCTGCCTGCCGCAGTCGGACGCCACCACCAGCGCGGGAGGGGGCGCCAGGCGCCGCAGCAGGACCGGAATCATCGAAGGAGATGGTACCACCGCGCCCGCCCGCCCGGTCGAGAGTCGGGAGCATCCCCGCCCACCTGGGCGAGGGTCGGCGGGCGCCCGGGCCGGACGACCACGTCGCCGCGTGCGCCGGAGAGCGCTATGGCACGGTGACGTCAAAGGTGAGCGAGCCGTCGGTGAGCGCCAGCTCGTCGCGGGCGATGACGGCGACCTTGTGCGTCCCCTTGCGCATCAGCAGCTCGAAGGAGTAGGTGGTCTCCCCGCGCTTGAAGGCCTCGGCGACAGCGGCCGGGACGTGGATGGGGAATTGCTCGTTGTGGGCGTCGCTGATCTGGCCTCCGCGATCGGTGGCGCTGATGATGAGCGCCACCCTGCCCTCCTGGGCGGTGCCGTCGGCGCTGGGAAGCAGGAGCAGGTCGGCCGCGGCCACGGTCACGGTGAGCGGCACGAGGAACTTGCTGCCCTTCTTGACCGGCTCACCGGTGGTGGCCTTGACCCGAAGACCGTTGGGCCGCGTCTCTCCCAGCAGTGCCCCGGCGGCGCGATCGGCCAGACGCTGGGCGTCGGTCTTGTCGAGGTAGCCCTCACGATGGCGAATCCTGGCACCGCGGACCCGCAGGCGAACCTTGAGGTCGTGATAGGTGCCGTCGCCAGAATGGTCGGGCGAGAAGCCCAGCGAGTAGTACGCCCCGAACTCCTGCTCGACCTGCCCGAGGGCGTTGCCGAGGCCAGGGCCGGCGAGCAGGGTGCGGCCGCCGGTCGCGACGGCGAGGTCGGTAAGGGCTTCCTGGCGCGACCCCAGGTCCATCTGGTTAGCCGTGATGAGCGTCTGCTTGAGGGCTCCGTCGGTGGCGATGGTCGACAGCTCGTCGCTGGCGTCGAGCGGGGACGCGAGCTGATCGCCGCGCGGGTTGACGGTGTAGAAGGTGATGCGACCGGAGTTGGCGCGCGCCGCGATCTCGTCCAGCTCGGGTGTGAGAGTTGACGAGGGGCCGGCCGGCCCGTAGCTGATGAACAGGAGATCCTCTCCCGGGCGTGGGGGGATGCCAGCGGACACCAGGACCAGTGCCTTGCGGCCTGCAACACCGGAGAGGGCGTCGAGGGCACGGCCCAGGCCCCGGATGAGTGCCCGGTTGAGCTGGAGGAGCTGCTCGGCATGGGCCGTGATGGCCGAGCAGACTTCCGGCGGCCCTTCGTCCGCCCCGCCCTGCCACTCCCTGCACGGCGAATTGACGCCGCCGACCGGGCGGTCCGACTGGGTGAAGAGCCGGCGCAGCAGGAACTGCCGCTCGCTGTTGAGGGCGCTGGCGGTCGGCGCTTCGCGGCCAACGCTGCCGAGAGCCTCGAGGATGGCCCGACGATCGGTGGTGAGCGGGCTGAGCTGCTTGAGAGAACGGTCGAATGACAGGACCAGCATGCGCGAGTTGGTGCCCAGGTCGCTCTCGATCAGGCGCTGGAGCTGGTCGAGCACCACCTTGCGGCCGTTCATCGGTGTGTTGAGGGCGTCGATGAAGAACACCACGGTGAGCACCTGCTCGTCGGGCACCGGGACTGGTGCCGGTGCCGCGGTCGGAGGAACAACTGGCGCCTCACCTGGCAAGGTGCCGGCCGAAACCGCCATCACGGCGTCCGAGGCGTAGAAGTTGGTGATGTCAACCGGCTCGCCATCCTCCTCCAGCTCGAAGTCCTCCCGGCGCAGGCCGCGCAGTGGGTTGCCATCGGCGCCGGTCACGTAGACCTCGACATTGACGACATTCACCTGCACGGTCTCCACTACCGAGCGGCCGGCCGGGCGCTGCGCGCTCCCGTCGACCGCGAGGACCACCGTTCCCGCCAGCACCAGCGCCCGGCTCCACCAGGAGACGCGCTCAGCCATGACCACCTCCTGCACTCGGGCGCCATGATTGCATGTCCCGTGCCCGCAATCACGCGGCGAATACGTGACGGGTCCGTGGTGAGCCGTCGCGTTCCAGGGACGCTGCCGACACCCCGAGGTGTAGGATCGCCATGCGGAAGCGACCGGGGAGTGGCCCAGAGCGTGCTGGTGTCGGTGGCATGGCTCCGTGTGCGGTCGTGCCAGCCGCCTGGAGGTGACGGCGTGGGGTCGGCAGTGCTCGCGTTTGGAAGCCTCTTCCTTGGTCTCGTGCGGGGACCGAACACCGTCGAGCTGATGGTCGGCCAGCCCATCACCCAGGTGGAGATCCGCCTCGACGGACGGGAGGTCGGGAAACTGCAGCAAGCACCGTGGCGCCTCGATGTGGACCTCGGACCGGAGC
>Ga0116171_10004092_pt1 | contig 13231 bp, 15 predicted proteins | sample AD_JPNHW2_MetaG_FD_89798 | JGI IMG/M metagenome (GOLD analysis project Ga0116171, IMG submission 89798) | Active sludge microbial communities of municipal wastewater-treating anaerobic digesters from Japan - AD_JPNHW2_MetaG | ecosystem: Engineered > Bioreactor > Anaerobic > Digestate | place...
AAACCCCCAAAAAGTTCATTAATTGACATCTAACAAATAGGCAATTTTTACTGTTTTTTTTTATTTTCGTCCCCCCTTCCTACCCCCCCCCCTTCGCTACCCCGAAGGGCCCACCCTGGGGGGTGCACCCCCCTCCCCCCCTACCCCCCGGCAACCCCCCGAGCAGTTGGGTAAAACAAAATCATTATCAACTTAAACCAACAAAACAAAATGGAAAGAGTAGATTTAATTAAGAACGGTATGACACCGGAACAAGCCGATGCCTTTCTGGCAAGTATGAACGTTTCCGCTTCTGTATCGAAAGATGCAGACGGCAATTTCTTACCTGTTAATGGTATTCTTGTTATCCCCGCTGAGATTGCTAACGGCGTGAAAGCGTCAGAGATGGGTGGATGGTTTCCGCCGGCTCCTGTGGCTAAAACAAACGTCGTTTGGCTTTCGGCTACTGAAAGAGTCAAGAAGTCATCCAATACCGATGACCTTGTTGTCCGTTTCAGGGTCGGTTCCGTGTCCTGCAAAACCTATTTGAGCACGCTCAAAGGTCTGTGGAATGAGCTGAGAACTGCCAACAAAGTTCAGGGTGAATTTCTGAATGAGAACGGAGCGTTCCGGAATACTGTTGAACTCGGGTATGTTGAGCAACCTGGGAACATACAGTACCCTCTCAGACTTGAAATGTCTGCAAGGTAACCGAAGAACCACTTCATCGGAAGATGAGGTGGTTTTTTTTTGGTGGTCCCATCTCAGCTCCGAATTTGTATAGGAATATCCATTGTATTATTTGCTGAATTACGATCAACAATAGTTCCGTCCTTTTTTCTTGATTATTGATTCATTCGAGGTTTATCGACTGGAAATCATCGTCTCCTCGGGTACCATTAGAACTGACATTCTTGGCTGCTATTTAGGGTATGTAATTAACCAGGGGCCATCTTATTATAATCGTGTAATATATAGGGCGCTTTAGGATGCAAACGAAGGCTGGTATCGCTCTGTTTGTTTCCGGTCATAATGTTGTTTCGCTTACTTCTTTAGAATGCAAAGAGCAAAAAATTCATTTAGAATACAACACATTGTTTAAATGGTGATTAAGAAGAAGATTGTCTATAAACTTGTTCTGTAAATTTCAAAATCTCACTCCTTTATTTAAAAATGTGCTTTCTATCCAGACCAAAGCCATAATTTCTGACGAGGGCTTGGTTTAGAGCCCAGCGTTTAAAGGAATCCTGTCAATTGGAATATTTTTTAATTATCTATTATTCATCTACTTACAAAAAGACAAGTCTATGTGCAAAATCAGTAGGAGTTTCCAACTAAGGAAAAGAAATGAGATAGTCGAATTCGGATTATACAAGCCGGGAATTCTTTTCGGATCATTTTCAGATGAGGATGTGGCTTTAATCCTGGCATATGCGGTAAAATGTAACTATCAGGCAGAGATTGTCGATTCAAAACAAAGAACAATCCGCATTGCGAATAAATTAACTGGCCATTGGGGATGGATTAAAAAACTCTGGGCATGCATAGATCCAGTCGAGGGATTGTATTCTGCACAGTTCGTCTATGGATTTTTCCAAGAGGGTACGTGGAGATCCAAATACAGTATTAACGAAACGCTTATCTCTCTTGCCGAGCGGATACAAGCTAAAAGGACTCAAGATCAATTAGACAACTCTAAGTGGCCATATATTGTTTATCTGCCTGAGCTGGAGCCACCAACTGTTCGTCAAAAGATAGCCCAGATAAGAGGATCGAAATTAAAAACACATGAAGCGAGGGCCAATGGTTGATTGTAGATCCTTTTGTAAACGAAAAATTACCATCAAAATCAAGAAGTGTCAGGCATGCCCTTTTTCGGAAGGATGGAACGACCTTATGAGGATTCCCGTGGTGAAATGCAGACTTTTTGATCTGGTTCTCCCCTCATGCTCCTTTCATGACCTTTACTGTAAAGTCCATTCTCGCTCAAGCCCGATCTCGCTTTCAATTAAAATCCACAGACATGAAGAATTCAACAAACGTCGCAAAAGAATCATATAGAAATAGCTCAAAACCTGCCTGGTGTTTAGATGACCAACCCAAATACAAGCTCTTAATGAAAGGGAAAGATTCATTATCGGATGCTGAAACCCTTTCAATTGTATTGGGAGCTGGAACCGATCAAGTTCATCTGCTCGACATAGCCAGAACAATCTTACAGAATGCTAACAATAGTCTTTCGGAGGTTTGCAAGATGAGTTTTTCTGACCTTATGAAGATCCATGGTGTTGGAGAAGCCAGAGCTATTGCACTAATTGCAGCATTTGAGCTTGGAAGGCGAAGAAATGAATCTGAGGTTTTGCTCAAAGATAAGATTTCATGTAGCAGAGATGCATTTGAAGTTCTTCGATCCGCGATGGGAGACAAACCATATGAGGAGTTCTGGATCCTCATCCTAAACAAAGCCAATCGGGTGATCCGGAAATGCTGCATCAGCGAAGGGGGCATATCCGGCACCGTAGTCGATCCGAAAAAGATCTTCAAGATCGCGCTCGACCACCATGCCTCATCCATCATCCTCGGCCACAACCACCCCTCGGGAAACACTCAGCCCAGCGAGGCCGACCAGAAGATCACCCGTAAGATCCGGGATTCCGGTACGATGCTGGACATCGCCGTACTTGACCACATTATCGTTGGAGAGATGAATTATTACAGTCTTGCCGATGAGGGTCTAATCTAATATCAATATTATGAGCAAGTTAATTCCAACCGAAGAACAGTTTCGAAAAGATATCTCTTCAATTTTTATTGATGAAAATATTGATTATTCCTGGGCATTAGAAAGACTGAAATTTCACCTGGACGATACCATTCCGGGTAATGAACAGGCTCTTACGTACCAAGATATTCTTGCCAAATACCGGTCTCATATAGAAAACTGGAACCTTCGCAATGCCGAAAAGGAAAGAAAGGGATTTCTGGATAAAGACCAACAACGAAAACGCAAAAATATCATTCAGTTCCTCGAAAGTAGGTTGTACCTTCTCGAATGGACCTACCATGAAACCAACCCATTACGGGACAATTATCTCTTTGGGACTATCATCCCGATGGACGAAATTTTGTCACAACTAAAAGAGTTCAAGCAATCATGCACAAAAAACCACAATGGCGGGAAATAAAGGCAGAGTCTAAAATAAGTTCACTACCCTTAAACCAAGTACTTCCTCATTCTCCTGAAATCGAAGCAGCCTTGATCGGCACCATAATGAGTTTTCCGGAGGATCCCGTTACAAAGGACATCTTGACCAAACTGGTCCCGGAACAAATGTACCTCGAAAAGCATAAATTAATTTTACATGCCATTATCAGCCTTCATTCAAGAAGTAAACCCATTGACATTTTAACTGTAACGGAGCAATGCCGGGAGGACGGAGTACTGGAAAAGGTTGAGGGTGCTTATTACATATCAATGCTGACGGACCGGGTTTGCCATCCGTATAACCTTGATTACCACTTCAAAATCCTGTACCAGTTTTACGTCCGGCGCAAGTTGATCGAATGTTCCTTGTCGGTCGCGGCGTTGGCCCAGGATGATACAAAGGATATGTTCGACCTGCTCGATGGGTACATGGATTTTTTAGAGTCCCTGACACTTGCAAAAGCATTTATGGCAACACGTAAAGCGGCAAAAGTAGCGGATGAATTGATCCAGGAATATTGCAGCACCACCTCATTGGAGGATAATGCTATTACCCGCGATAGAGTCTATAAAACAGGCCATTCTCGCTTTGATCAGGTAGTGACAATTTGTAAAGACAAGATCATTCTATTAGCGGGTGGAGCCAAGCATGGGAAAAGTAAACTGGTGTCACATTTTATGTTTGAGCTTTTGGAGCGTTATAAGGATATATCAGTATTTTGGGTGACTTTGGAAGACAATGAAAAGGATATTCTTCGGTCCTTTCTGTCTTCCAAAATATTGATCAAGCCCAAATGGATCAGGGAAAAACAGTTCTCTGAACCCTTCAAGCCTGCGATCAAAGCATGGTCTGAGGTCTTTAAGGAGTTCGATATAGAGTTTAGGGACCAAACCATCAGTTCCATGGAGATCGCGAACAGCTTCGCCCAATTCTGCCTGGCGAGGAAAAATAGGTTTCATATTCTGGTGGTAGATAATGTCATGTCCCTTAAAGACCGCGAGAAGTTCCAGCATGACCTGAACGGCATGTACGATTACGTTATGCACAATATGCTGATTTGCCGTCAGAAAACCCATGGGTTAATATGGATTCTGCATCATTACAATGATGCCCAACAGGATGAAAAGGGAATAAATAAAGGTTACCGGCCACGCCTTCAGGATATAAAGGGAACGGAGGCCTTCAGAAGGGTGCCCAACCAGGTGCTGATGATCAATAACCCGTCAAAGTACAAGGACCTGATGAACCAATACCAGGGAGATCGTAGGGAAATCCTGAAGAATATGTTCATCATAGACGCCGGAGCAAACAGGGAGGATGATGATTCCGATGAGGTTGCCCTGATTCATTATTTCTGCTCACTGGATTTTACTCTATTCAAAGAGATTGAAGTGTCTGAACAAGAAATTATTAACCAAGTTTAAAAAGGAAGAACATGTCAGAAGAAAAAGAACAGCTCCTGCAGGACACACTTCTATTCTGTAAAGATTTGATATGTCATTTAACCCGAGATGGTTATGACCTGACTAAAAGATACATGGGATTGGAAACAAGGGCGAAGCGTCTGTTCGTCCCGGATTTAAAATCCAGTATCCCAACCATCTCCACTGTAAATTCTCGTGTATTGACACCGGTTTCCGAGGGCTTGGTGGTTGACAGTAGGTCGAAGGAACGACAGAAAAATATTACAGAACGTACTGGACACGAAAATTCCAAAAAACAACTTCCATTCTAATGCAATGTGTTATGACAGAGATGATTAGTAAAATTAAAGCGTACTCCAGCAAGAACAAATCCTATGTGCCGAAAAACAGCACTGAGGTTATTTTTATTTATGCTGTTGAGTTGGAGGACGGAACGACAGGGGATTCTGGTTCTAAAAAGAAGGAAGGCAACTTTAATGTTGGCGATAAGGTGTCTTACACTGTAAAGGAGAACCCAAAGGGAACCTGGATCTCCTTGAAAAAGATTGATGAGAATGGCAACCTGAAATCCGATTTTAATGATCCGGTTTCTTTGCATAAGACCGCTTATGCCAGGGCATGTTTCTATGCGCAAATGGTATATGAACGCGTCAAGGCTGAACCGGAGAATGTAGAGAGTTTGAAGGCCTTTGCGGACTTTTTCTACGAATGGCTTGTAAATGGGTTAAAGACCCGCAATGATCTCTTTGACCGCAGGGATATACTTGAGACAGCCATTAAATGTGCCGGTTGGGATCATTTGCAGGTTCAGGGAAATTCGGACAGGATTTCCGACCGGATTATCCTGATTGCCTCTGAATTGTACTCGAACCTGAAACAAATCGATCATGATAAGGTTGCCGTTCAACCTCCTGTCGAGGGAAAGTGATCCGCTCCATCACTTTTTTCAATACTCTTCTCACCTAAGAGAGCAAGCACCCATCATTCACGCATTGATTGCTCAAAGGAGAGACTCTAAGAGAGAACCTGTTGCCATTTTCGATAATGGCCGGATAACCACCATCAACATTTCCCAGTCATTTCTAAAACGAGTTCTGTACAAAGGAGTTGAACGGCCGGATATTTGTCCATACCAACTCTATAGAACTGATATCACAGGCCAAATACAGGTACCTGCCGGACCATCCATGATGAAAGGATTATACTTTGAAGGGCAATTACTGGGCAGGTCAGCGGGAATGAAAGTTTCAGACCTGCCCAGGAAACTACGTGACGGAGGTAAAACGGTAGACCAGGAGAGGATTGATTCGGCTATCATCCAAGCGCAGGAAGTGGTGGAGGAATGCGAAATGGTTCTTAATGAAGAAACCGTACAGGTCAAAGGGCAAAGGTGTTGGGTGGATCCGGAGCTATATTACCAAAGGAACGGCTTGACTGTTTTCATCAAGTGCACTGCCGATGTCATCTCACCATTCTGCTGCAAGTCATTTGGCATTGCTGAGAATTTGGCTGTAATCGATATAAAACTGACAAAGGACCGGGATACAGATTTTATTAACACCTCTGCTCCCTGGACAACATTCCCATGGGGAATACCATCGGAGATGGATCCGATTCAAGCAACGCTATACTCCGCGGTGTTCGAACTTCCGTTTATCTTCCTCATCTTCGACTATAGAAAAGAGAATCCGGGGTGGAAGCCAGTTCAGGTTAGAACCATGCATTCGCACCCAAATGATCCAAATGCCAGGAAGCAATTTCAAATATTAAAGCACAGCATCCGGTCCGGAATAGATATGCTCCTTTCCTGGAACCGGAGTGGTTGGAAGGCGATCCCAGGCAGGCAATGCAAGCAATGTGTGGTAGAAAACTGTGCATACTACGATAAGAAGGAGTCTGCATAAAGGACTCGTATTACATTAATTGAATCTATTAATAATCATTCTATTATGTCACATTTACTTAACCAGGCATCGGATGGATCTTGGTCCTTTGCCTCCTCGATCAATGAACCGGCCTGGCATGGGTTAGGCCAAAATGTTGGGCACACAATGACCGCTGAGGAAGCAATCAAGGAGGCTAATCTTGGGTTTGAAGTACTGAAGTTCCCCATCCTTCGTGAAGATGGACAAACTATCATAGAGTCCCATATGGAAACACGGAGGATGGACAATAATGTAACCCTTGGGATTGTAGGCAAGGACTATGAGGTAGTTCAAAACTGGGATTGTTTCAGGTTTTTTGACAACATCGTCGGGCGTAAAGAGGCGATTTATGAAACTGCAGGAGCTTTGGGGAAAGGCGAAATTCTTTTCATCACTGCTAAATTGCCCAAAGAGGTTGTGATCGGCAAGGACGACCTGGTCCACAACTACATTGCGTTGATCACTTCTCACGACATGAGCTATGCCCTAACCGCTTTCTTCACACCGGTCAGGATTGTATGCAACAATACCATGAACGCTGCGATACGGAATTGCACCAATCGGGTTTACATGAAGCATACTAAAAATGTACAGAAAGAGATGTTTGACGGGGCCAGGATGATGGGCTTAAACTCCCGATACATGGAGCGGTTAGCCATTGAAATGGGTTATCTCTTTAATAAGAAGGTCGCAGATAAGGAGGTCCGGGAGTTGTTGTCACAAATCTTTGCTCCAGCTCAAGTTAACAAAGCCCAAATTCAAGAAACCCCCTTGGTTCTGAGCACTCGAGCAAGAAATGTGGTCCAGGAGGTTATCGAATACTATTTCGGCGAACAGACGCAAAGGGGTATCCAAGGAACAGCCTATGGTGTCTATCATGCCGTAACCGGCTATTTTCAGAACAAACGGAAATTCGCAAATGAATCCATGAAAATGCGGAATTTGGTGCTTCATGGGACCGCTTATCAATATCAACAAAAAGCCTTTGACCTTCTGCTGAGGTACAATTAATTGATTAATTTCAATTGAGGCCCTTCTCTTAAAGGACGAATGGCTTATCCACAAATCAAAGAAAAAATTTCAAATATTGATCAACTATCTGAAATCAAGTGTTATATTTGAAGTAGAAAATTTTACTATTGAAAATAGGATAAAACGATCCATGATATGGCGTTCAGTTGAACCTGTTGTCAAAACCAGTTGTTATTCAATTACTACAAGGAAGAAGCAAAACGCCACGTGAAAGCGTGAGCGTTGTTTATTTGTGGTCCATTGCATGGCTTGGCCTCGACAACGGTATGTGAACGTTTCACACTGCTTCTATTCTTAAGAAAATTTTGATTATTTCCATAACCCAAAACAGAATTATGAAACAGACAGTTTTATTCCTCTTATTGGTCTTTCTTCTTGATGGTTGCCAATCCGACTATAAGATTGACGATACGGATATTTTGAAATTTGGTGAAGCATTGGATTTAGCATTTAAGGACAACAATGATGCCATTTTACGAGCGATCTGTCAGGACAAAATGATTCTATTAGACACCGCACAACAAAATAAAATTAGGGATATCAAGAGGTTTTATGATCAGTCCGTGAATCTAATTGAAATACAGTCTCCTCCCAGCCCGTTTCAGTTTTCCACCGATGAATATCTATATCTGTATTATAAAAAAGGTGAATCCTATTACTGTATAGATGCCACCTGTGAAAAAGGACCAACAGGTCATTTTAAAGTGGTCATGTTGGGCTTGTCCAATTTAAGTTCACTTTGCGAACAATCAAAATCTGCCCCTTTTGAGAATAGAGGGTACATTAAGTTCTCAAAATTTCAGTATAGTGTGAGTTTTTTCGGAAATTCGCTAAATGCAGTTAGACTCAAAATTCAAAACTTTACCCCCAAAGAGGTTACATACATTAAGCTCAAACTTATAATCAGAAAGGTTACCAACGGCACTTTAGATGAGACCTTCTTTAACAGAACCGTAGAATTCTATCCAAACATTCCGGCCGGAGACATCGTTCAGGTTGACATTCCTGGAATTGAAGGATACTCGACGAACTTTAAAATCACAGGAAAGAACATCTATATTGACGCTGAATTGCTTGATCTTCAGCCAAACCCCCAATTACTTTGGTGTGATGTCATTCAAGATCTTGAACAAAAAATGATCAAAAAGGATCTAAAGCCATGACAAATAGTTCGATTCGGCCAATTCGATTGGCAATACTTGCACTTGTGATTTCTTTCTTCTCCTGTTCATCCCCAGTGATAAAAGACCATGAGCAACTTGAAAAAGAGCGATTATCCAAGAATAGGGTAAAAGTGATGAGATTGTATTCTGTAAATCTTGGAAAAACAGAAGTCAACCTGAATGATAAAACCCTTATGAAGGAATTCTACTATGATCCCCAGGGCAATTTAAAAACTGTTTATGGTTATATAAATGGGACAAGAGAGCTTAACAAGATAGTTCGCTATGATGACAACCAAAATAAGACTCTTGAGATTTGGCTTAAGGTTAATCCCTATATGGATTATCAATACTATCAGATGAGGTTTACCTATAACGAGAAGAACATACAAACATCATGGAACATCCATTTACCCGATGGCTCTTTTTCAGCTAAATATATTTACGGGTATGATGCTAAAGACAGACTTATTTCTGACGTTTATCAAAATACGGTTGGAGATACAATAGCCATTGATTCCCTTTTTTACCTAACTGATGCGAGAGATCCCTATGAAAGGAGGATTTATGAGTATGATGACAACAGTATTCTTCGTTTACATTCGCATATCAAATATCAATATAACGGTAATCGGTTGGTGGTTTCTGAAAGGGAATATCTTGGTAGTGGAGTGGATAAGATAATTGACCACTTCACAAACACCTACGATGAAAACGGGTTGCTCAGACAAAGGATTAGGTGGGATATTGATCCATACTTACCAGTTGAAGAGTGGATAATCCTGGAATGGCTAACGTATGAGTATGTCACGTATAAGCTACCTGTTGAATAGTATTTGATTTTATTCCTTAACATTTGATCAGGACCTCTGCTTTTTATTTCATGCTCTTTACTTTACTCACGATAAAGTAAAGCCCAATTTAAATGACATCTTTTATTACTAATTTTCTTGAGATTAGATCCGAGGTACTGTTGAAAAGAAAGACCCCCAAACCCCCATTTCTTTGGGGGTTTGGGAGACCTGGTTAATTTTCCCTCAAATGAGTCGTCGGCCCAGGTTACGGTCGTCGGAAATGACCACAAAGGACGTAGCCGTAACGATCAAAAAACTTGATTTAAAAATCAGTACATTTTTTGATCAATCACTTTCCTGACTATCGCAACCGGCAGCGCCTTCGAAACCATCATCGGCAGGGATGGTTGAAAGTTATCAATTAGGAAGTATTGAATGGAAAGGATCTTAATTCGATTTGTCCGCCTGGAATAACAAGATGCTCAATACAATGTGATTTTCCCTCTTGTTTTTCGTTCACTAATTGATTGAATCTAACAAGCGCCTCAGCAAGTGTCCTAAATGACCAAGCTGTTTTTCCAAAATCCTCGTTCCTTGGTATGATTTCCATTGCTGGAACGGATTTCCCTTTAAATTCTCGTAACGGCTTGCTTCTTACAATGAAGACCTCATAATAGTTTAAATTTTCAGCAACCTCCTGTTCGTAAATGCACACATTCCCATGCCGGTGGACCTGGGTATAAGTACACCCGTTTTTTCTTAGCTTTAGTGGAAGGGGTTGCATGATTATTGGTTGTTAAGTGTTGGCTTTATCTGGTTAGTAACTGCCTCAATCTCTGATCTTCTATACCGTATACGGGAATTGAACTTATACCCATTAACTATCCCTTTTTTTGTCCAAATGTTTAAGGTAACTGATGAAACATGGAGCAGTTCACAAACTTCCTTCCTGGTAAGGAATTCTGTCGGTTCTGTCGGTATTGCAGGTAAGGACCTTCTTATTTCCTCCTTAACTGCTTCGCAGATGATCTGCTTCAGATCATCCATTGTTGTGCTGTGAAGTATAATTTCCTCATTCATGCTGGTTGTTTTATCCAGCACGAAATTATCATTGCATAAGCTCACTTTACTTCCATTACTTCCATGGAAGTTCCATGATATGGATTATTATGCTAAAAATCGGTTAGAAAACGAAAATGATCCTCCTTATTTTGCGTACCTGGCCAATTGGGTTGAAAAGCCTTTACACCAGCAGCACCAGTATAGTCGATGTGGAAAAATTTAAGAAACACTTTCCGAAGGAAGGTGTTGTCTGTAAGTCTTGGATCGTCTTTAAATTTATTTGTCCTTCTTAAAGTGAAGGCTAAAGCGGCAAGGTGTTCCAGCTTGCCATTTTTCAATTGATAGGTTCCAGTAATTCGGTTCAAATCATAGAGCGGAGTCACTTTGGGATTACCCAGGACTTTTTGAATGAAAAATGATTTATCTTTAAAAAGCTCAGGTAGGTCCGGTATTATTTGAGGCGATTGTTTTTCATTCGTAATCCATTCCTCGATAAAATCCTTTGCGGGATCATCGATTTTACGAATCAGGGCATTAAGAAACTTGAAAAAATTCTCTTCACTTTCACCCTTAGGATATTGTTTAAACAGTTCTAATTGGACATTTAAAAAACATGGTATCTGTTTTGGAGAAAGTGATATTGCAGTCCTAATAAATGCGGCATCTATTAACTTTTTCTTTTTTCGGGTCTCTCCTGGCGTAAAGGATTGTTCAATATTAGTCGGATTGAATAGGTCGGACAATTTCCCCACATCAGTTCCTGAAGTAGGTGCGAACTCAAATTCAAGGTACTCAATCAAATGCTCTCGACCTTCAAATAACTTCCCAGAATTAGTTATAAGACAATTACTTCCAATAAGATGTTTTAATGAGATATTATCATCTGTGTCCGACCTGAATTCAAAGTATGCTGGGTAGAATAAATTAGTTTCGATTGACTCAGATTCCTTGTCTTTATCATCGAGACGATCGGGATCATCATCGTAAATTTCACCATCGCTTACGGTAAAGGAAAAGAAAGGATGTTCTCTATTAAGTCGTTGAAGCAAATAAAGTGCCATTTTATGCCAAAAAAATTGTCAATAAAATTTTTTATCAGAAGCTAATCTACAAAATTCATCACGGATTCCGCAAGTTTTTTCCTGTCATCAGTTTCAATGCTCTTCAGGTACTTTTGAGTTGTTGTAATGCTATTATGGCCAAGCTCATCCCTAATTGTTTCTGGATCAACTCCTTCTCTCAGTAACTTTGTGCTGAACGAGTGTCTTGCTGTATAGGAAGTCACTTTTTTATCAATCTGTACAGCGGTTTTTGCCCTATCAATGTACTTGTTAACCATCTTTGTCACTTGCTGAATTTTGGCTCTTTGTTCATCTGGCATCATTCCTTTCTTCAATAGTGGGAAGATGAATTGATCATCATTGGCTGGTTTCTGGCCCCAACGCCCGATTATCTCATTGACAAGCTCCGTGATTTGAATCACAATCGGAGAAGAGTTCCTGTTGGTCCTGGTAGTTTTGGCTCTCCTGATTATGATGGTACTATCCTTGATATCGCGGTACCTAAGGAGGCAAATATCCTTGATATTTATCCCATTACACATGTAGGAGAACCACCAGAGGTCAAAATAAAAATGTGCAGTAGTTCCGGGAGTGGGTTTGAATGAATAAAGGGCCTTTAGGTCCCGATCCCCAAGTGCTTTCTTAACATTGTTTGGAGAAGGAATGGTGTACAGGTCAGCCCCAGACCCAAAAGGATAAATATCACCCGAAATCTCCGCGTTTTGAATAGCTCTGTTAAAGATTGTTCTTAAGCTTCGAAGATAGATACCTACCGTCGTTTGCGATTTGCCGCTATCCAGCATCCAGTTCTCGTACTTCTTAAGAAATGTTGAGGTTACATCAGAAAAGGTCAACCTCTCAGATCCAAAATAGGTTTTAAGCGAATTTTTTGCGCATTCATATGAGGAGGCTGTCCCAAGCTGGCCCGTACCTTTCAACTGTGTAATATAGGAGTTAAAAGCAGGGAAGACCTCACCCTGCTTTCCGGAGTCAATAAGGAACCGGCGTTTGAACTCATCAAACGAGAATGACTTCATGTTCTTAATTATTTTCATGGCCTTCTTTTCGACATCAATCAAATCCTGACCAAGTACCTTATATTCCTGGCGGGATTTCTTTCCTGTTGCCCGCTCGAAATCGACTTCCGTCAGATAAAACTTCGTTTTAAAAAGTCGTGTTTTTCTTTTGTAGGTCACCCTTAGTTTAACTGGATAAAGGCTATTTTGATTTTTCCAGCGTGTGTCAAGGTATATCGCTGTGGAGGCGTTTAACTTTTCTTCAGAGTTCATGTTTTTGATTTTATCGGGCAATCAAATTTAGTCACTTGCAAACAATTTGCAAAACATTTCGATTTAAAGTTCATTTTTGATCGAAAAACATCAAGTTAGTAATAGCCCATAAATACTACTCGTTTGGGTTAATTTTGGTGAGCTTTTGATAAGATCGGTAAAGGGAAAGTGTATGACTGTTAATCAGAGGGTCGCAAGTTCAAGTCTTGCAGGGGGAGCCAAGATAAATGCGAAATGTGAAACGCGAGGTCCGAAATACTTCGCACTGCACAGTTCGCATTTTGCGTTTAAGACTG
>Ga0116171_10004093_pt1 | contig 13226 bp, 9 predicted proteins | sample AD_JPNHW2_MetaG_FD_89798 | JGI IMG/M metagenome (GOLD analysis project Ga0116171, IMG submission 89798) | Active sludge microbial communities of municipal wastewater-treating anaerobic digesters from Japan - AD_JPNHW2_MetaG | ecosystem: Engineered > Bioreactor > Anaerobic > Digestate | place...
AAAAGTTTTTTTTTTATAAAAGTTTCATAATTTTGCAAACTCATTGTCCTGTGGTGTAACTGGCAACACGTCTGACTCTGGATCAGAAGAGTTCAGGTTCGACCCCTGACAGGACAACAAAATCAAAGCTGCACGCAATGGCAGCTTTTTTTATGCTCAAACTTTACTGGTAAAACTTGAAAAAAGTACTTCTGTTATAGAAGTATTTTGAAGATTTTTTATACCTGCAATACTAATTACAATAAAGCTTTATCAGGTCATAGGCTTCTTTACAGCCATACTCGCCGGCCTTACTTAAATCCAGACAGCCGATGCTGCGGTTGCCCGAATAAATCTGAGCCACTCCCCTGCTATAATAAGCCCTTGCATTGTCGGAATCGTATTCCAAAACTTTGGTATAGTCTGCCACGGCTCCTTTATAATCCTGAATCTTCAGTTTGGCTTCGCCGCGGTAAAAATAATAATCCATCTCTCCGGGCAGGCTGTTTATGGCTTCGGTAAAATCAGCTTCCGCACCTCTGAAATCCTCCAGCAACATCTTGGCCCGCCCCCTGTAATAGTAAGCTTCAGGGTAACCTGACCTTATTTCCAGCACCTGCGAAAGATCGTATACCGCTCCGGCATAATCCCCCATATTAATTTTTATTACTCCGCGGCTATAAAATACCATATTGTATTTCGGATTAGTTTCCAGCGCCCTGTTGTAGTCGGCCAGGGCGCCTTCATATTCCTTCAGGCTATCCTTTGCCAATCCTCTAAAATAGTATGCTTTGGAATAGTCCTTATCCAGTTTGGCAGCGCTCGTAAAATCTTTTACCGCACCCGCGAAATCTTTTTTCTTGAGTTTTGCGTTCCCGAGTTTTAAATACTCTTTAGCTGATTGTCCAAACCCGCAAAAAGTAAAAAACGCAAAAACAACGAGTACAGAAAAACGTATCAAAAAAGTGCTTGCCATCAGGATAAATAATTTACACAAGGTCTCTCACCGTGTATTGTTTTACGCAAATATAAGTACATTTATTTAAAAATCAGGAATATTAACACAACGGACAACGGTGCCGGTGTCGCCTTCCGGCTATCGCCTATCTGTTTATTTATGCACAAGTTTTGTAACAAACTTCTCGGATATATTATGAATTATTTTGGCGGCTGCCAGGCGCCTTTTAATCCGGCCGTTTTGTTAAATACGATATGTCCGGCGGTAGTATCCGGGTCAACACAAAAATATCCCACACGTTCAAACTGCAGTTTATCGCCAGCTTTTACACTTTTTACAAAGGGTTCGGCAAAACACCGGGAAATTTTCAATGAGTCGGGATTCAGATTCGACTTAAAGTCCTCCCCTTCGGGCACATCTTCGGGGTTTATCTGTGTAAAAAGCTTATCGTATATGCGAGCCTCGGCGGTTACCGCATGTTTGGCCGAAACCCAGTGTATGGTGGCTTTTACCTTACGGTTACTGTCGGGCATGCCGCTGCGGGTATTTACATCATAGGTGCAATGTATTTCTTTTATCGTTCCGGTTTCGTCTTTTATTACTTTTTCGCAACGGATGATATAGGCATATTTCAAACGCACCTCGTTTCCGGGAAACAGCCGGTAATATTTTGGTGCCGGCACTTCCATAAAATCTTCCTGTTCGATATACAACTCGCGGGAGAATGGTATTTTGCGCATCCCTGCATCGGGATTTTCCGGGTTGTTTAATGCATCCATTTCTTCTTCCTGGTTCTCTGGATAATTGGTAAGGATGAGTTTCACAGGATTCACAACCGCCATAACCCGCTGGGCTTTTTTGTTGAGGTCTTCACGCAGACAATATTCCAGCAGAGAAACATCGATAACATTATCACGTTTCGCCACTCCTATCACCTCTGCAAAGTTTTGTAAGGCTTCGGGAGTATAGCCGCGCCGGCGCAGGCCGCAAATTGTAGGCATTCGGGGATCGTCCCAGCCGTTGACATATTTTTCCTGAACCAGCGACAATAACTTTCGTTTGCTCATCACTGTATAACTCAGATTGAGACGGGCAAATTCAATTTGCTGCGGCACATATATCTCCAGTTCTTTGATAAACCAATCGTACAAGGGGCGGTGCACCTCAAACTCCAGCGTGCATATAGAATGTGTGATGCGCTCAATCGAATCGCACTGTCCGTGGGCAAAATCGTACATTGGATAAATGCACCATCTATTGCCGGTACGGTGGTGTTCGGCATGGAGGATGCGGTACAGTATCGGATCGCGCATGAGCATATTGGGCGAGGCCATATCTATTTTCGCCCTGAGCACTTTTTCGCCATCAGCAAACTCCCCTTGCCGCATACGCTGAAACAAGTCGATGTTCTCTTCCACAGAACGGTTGCGGAATGGACTTTCAAGCCCCGGCCTGTTGATAGTACCACGGTTGGCACCAATTTCTTCCTGCGACATGTCGCAAACATAGGCCTTTCCTTTGCGGATGAGTTTTACGGCATATTCAAAAAGGGTTTCAAAATAATCGGACGCATAATATTCGCCGGCCCACTCAAATCCCAGCCATTTAACATCTTCCTTGATAGAGTCCACGTATTCCGTGTCTTCTTTGGTCGGATTGGTATCGTCAAAACGCAGGTTGCATTTGCCGTTATACTTTTTGGCAAGCCCGAAATTCAGGCATATGGATTTGGCATGACCTATATGAAGGTAGCCGTTGGGTTCCGGCGGGAAACGGGTATGTACACGACTTTCGTTTTTTCCTTTGGCGATATCTTCTTCAATGATCTGTTCAATAAAGTTCAGGGATTTCCCTTCGGAAGAAGACGCTGAATTTTTGGCTGCATTGCTGTTATTTTCCATATATAAGTTGTTGAAAAGAGAGACAAAAATAATCATTTACACAGTTTTTTGGCTAATTTTGCTGCATCAAAAAAAAATATGGGACAGATAATTCTTGACGACATGGAGTTTTATGCTTTTCACGGATGCATGGCCGAAGAACAGATTATCGGCGGGAAATTCCTAGTAACCGTAAGCATCAACACCGATACTTCAGAGGCTGAAAAGACAGATATTCTGTCAAAAACCATCAATTATCAGGAGGTTTATGCGCTGACAAAAAAAGAGATGGAAAAAAAATCCAAACTTTTGGAACATGTGGCTTCGCGCATTGCCATTGCGGTGAAAAACCGTTTTTCAAACATCAGCAAAATCGGAGTAAAAGTTACCAAACTCAATCCGCCGGTGGGAGGAAAAATGGCTGGAGTGAGTATATATTTTGAAAAAACTTTTTAATAACAAAGCTGCCCGCCCCTATTTTCAGAAAACCATGAAAAATCGCACTATGTGGATATTTTTTACTATTGTTTTTTTGATACATTTCCTGGTAAACTTTTACATATTTATCCGGGGATGGCAGTCTTTATCACTATTCCCTTCTGTCCGTCCCTATTTTACAGCTTTGTTTATTTTTTTGTTTCTCTCTTATATTCTGGCACGTGTACTCGAAAAATACATCGGTTTTTCCGTTGCAAATGTCTTTAACCGCATTGGTTCCATGTGGCTGGCGGCCATGTTATATTTTTTTCTGATCATCCTGTTTATTGACCTTTTACGTATGTTCAACCAATGGCTGCATTTTTTTCCAGCCATAATCATGGCCAATTATGCCAAAACAAAATTTATTACCATGATATTCACAGTGTGTGCCGTGCTGCTGTTGATAACCTACGGTTTTATTAATGCCAATATTGTGAGAATAACCACTATGAGCATGCGGGTAAATAAACAAGCCGGCAATCTGAGCAGCCTGAATATTGTTATGCTTTCCGATATCCACCTGGGGACTATCATAGGACAAAAAAAACTCGGCGCCATTATCAGCAAAGTCAATGATCTTTCGCCGGATATAGTGCTGCTGGCTGGCGACGTGGTAGATGAAAACGTCAGACATGTAATAATTCAAAATCTGGGCGCGGAATTTGAAAAAATAAAATCAAAATACGGAGTATATGCGGTGCCCGGCAATCATGAGTTTATCGGCGGCGCCGATGCCGCGGTGGCTTATCTTGAAAAACACCAGGTGCATTTTTTGCGCGATACCGCCGTACTTATTGATAACTCTTTCTGGGTAGCGGGCCGCAACGACAAGGATATGTCGCGTTTCAACGGAAAAACCCGCAAAACTCTTGAAACGATTATGGTCGGTGTTGACAAAAATTTCCCGGTGATTCTGATGGACCATCAACCGTTTTCGCTCGAAAAATCGGCCGAAAATGGGGTGGATGTTCAATTTTCAGGACATACACATCACGGGCAAATATACCCGCTCAACCTGATTACACGCGGAATATACCATCCCGACTGGGGTTATAGAAAAATCGGAGACACCCATTTTTATGTTTCGTGCGGAGTAGGCACCTGGGGGCCACCGGTACGTATTGGAAATTACCCTGAAATTGTCAACGCAAAAATCATTTTTAATTGACCACCAGTTCAAATTGAATACCGCACGCTCACTGATAATAATACCATGCTTATTATTTATCAGCATAAATACTTTGATTTTTCTTCCGGAAAATTTATAACTTTTCCTTATACTTTTCGCAAAAAACTATTATATAAAATAATATTTGTTTCCGAATTTAGGCCTCATAATTGTTTTACTTTTTCTTTTACTAAACTAATTATATACCATGAAATTAACCCATTAAAAATTTAACGAAAAAAAAATTAATTTTTTTTTAAAAAATGTGATATCAAAAATTTTTTATAACTTCGTTTTTTAAATTTATTACTTTTGTTTCGTTTTTTATATTAAATAATAAAATTTTATGCTATGAAAAAACTACTTATCATTTGTGTTATTTTTCTCGGGATGGCATACATCAGTAATGCTCAGACAGCCGATAGAAAATGGAGCATTGGGTTGCATGGAGGTTTAACCCAATACAGGGGAGATTTAGGTCAAAGTTTCTACCTGGCCAACAAAGGCGCTTATTGCTTTGGCGGGCTTAGCTTTTCGCGTTATCTCAACCGTTTTCTCGATATTTCCCTTATGGGAAATTACGGAACAGTGGGTTATAAAGAAAAAGAAAGTGACAATTTTTTCAGTGGAAATATGATCCATACAAATATCAATATCCGGCTTAAATTTTTAGGTAACGATAAATACAAATTGTCGCCATACATCTTTGCCGGTGCCGGATTTACAAATTTTAACAAAATCAAAAACAATACTACCGATAATTACATCAAAAAAGAAACCCTGAAATTCAACAATGCTGCACGGCCTGTTTGCGGCGTTGGATTGACATGGCATGTTGGCGATGTAGTCAGTATGCAACTTCAGGAACTTTTTATTTTCAGCGATTTTGACCGCGTTGACGGACAAGTGGGCTGGGAACGTTATAATGACAATTACCTGCAGCACAGCCTGGGTATTTTATTCAAATTCGGAAAAGCAAAAGATACCGATAACGATGGCATTCCAGACAAAGACGACAAATGTCCCACCGTTCCGGGGCTGGCTCAGTTCCAGGGTTGCCCCGATACCGATAAAGACGGGGTTACAGATGCCGACGATAAATGTCCGGGAACTCCCGAAGGCGTAAAAGTAGATGCTAAAGGTTGTCCGCTGGATACCGATGGTGATGGCATTGCCGATTATCTCGATAAATGTCCCGACGTAAAAGGACTGGCCAAATTTGAAGGCTGTCCCGATTCCGATGGTGACGGTGTTGTTGATGGTGACGACCAGTGTCCCAACACTCCCGAACGCGTGAAAGTTGATGCAAAAGGCTGCCCGCTTGACAAAGATGGTGACGGTATTCCCGATTACCAAGATAAATGTCCCGATGTGAAAGGATTACCCATTTATGAAGGCTGCCCCGACAGAGACGGTGACGGTATTCCCGACAATTTAGACAAATGTCCCGATGTTAAAGGTATTGTTGCCAATAAAGGCTGCCCCGAAGTGAAAGAAGAAGTGAAAAAAGTTTTCAATCAAGCTTTACAAGGCATCAAATTTGAAACAGGCAAAGACGTTATCCGCCCGGTTTCATTCCCCATCCTTGACAATGTTGTCAAGATCATGAAAGAAAACAAAGAATACAACCTGATCATTAATGGCCATACCGACAATGTAGGCTCTGACGAATCCAACAAGATTTTGTCCGAAAAGCGCGCTGCTGCCGTTAAGGCTTATTTGATCAATAAAGGTGTGGAAGCCAGCCGCCTGAAATCATTTGGCTGGGGCGAAGAAAAACCCACCGCCGACAATAACACCGCAGCCGGTCGTACTTTAAACCGTCGCGTTGAATTTATTGTTGAATTTTAAACATTCACTTACCTCAAAAAAAGAGGTTGCCACACACGGCAACCTCTTTTTTTATGTACAAACCCCAAAAAATAACATTATAAATATCAATTATACTTTATACTTCCTATAATACCGTTATAGTCTCTGCAAAAAGTTAAATGGTGTATTCGCACTATGAACTCCCACAGATAGTTCATCGGTATAACCATTACTAAATCCCAATTTCATCCTTGACTCATTTTGATTAAGTAATGCTATAACATAATTTTTAGTACTTTTGTGGGCTTTAAAAAAAACTAATCTAATAAATACCCATGAGAAAAATTATTATTTTGAGTGTGATGCTGTTGGCAACAAGCTTCCTTTCCTATGCTCAAACAGCCGATAAAAAATGGAGTGTAGGGATTCACGGTGGTTCTTCGCAATATTGCGGCGATCAGGGACATGGTTTTTACCGCTTCGATAAAGGTTTTTATGGCTTTGGCGGATTATCAGTTTCGCGCTATCTCAGCCGCTACTTCGATTTATCACTCGAAGGCAACTATGGTAACATCGGCTATTCCAAAGCTACCAATTCTCTTTTTCACTCCTCGTTGCTGTTTACCGATCTTACGGCACGTTTTAAATTTTTAGGAAACGACAAAAAATTGTCTCCTTATTTATTCTTTGGTCTGGGCTATATGAGATTCAAAGACAAAAATACCGATGAAACCTGGAATAATCTGGGGCTTCCCTCCGCCGGTATTGGTCTGGCATACCATGTGTTACCCTACCTGAGCCTGCGTTTTCAGGAAAAATACATTTATTCCAATTGCGATAAGGTGGACCATATTTACCACAAAGCTGCCGACAGTTATTTGCAGCACGACCTGAGTGTAGCCTTTAATTTTGGCAAAGTAAAAGACACCGACAAAGACGGTATTCCCGACAATAAGGATAAATGTCCCGATGTAAAAGGCTTGCCAAAATTTGACGGATGCCCCGATACCGATAACGATGGCGTAACCGATGCTGACGACAAATGCCCGGGAACTCCCGAAGGCGTGAAAGTGGATGCTAAAGGTTGTCCGCTGGATACCGATGGTGATGGTATTGCCGATTACCTCGATAAATGTCCCGACGTAAAAGGACTGGCCAAATTTGAAGGCTGCCCCGATTCTGACGGTGACGGTGTTATCGACAATAACGACAAATGCCCCAACACTCCCGAAAAAGTTAAAGTAGATGCCAAAGGATGTCCGCTGGATACCGATGGCGACGGCGTTGTTGATTATTTAGATAAATGTCCCGATGTAAAAGGTCTTGCCAATCTTGACGGATGCCCCGACAGAGACGGCGACGGCATTGCAGATTATCTGGACAAATGCCCCGATGTGAAAGGTATTCCAGCAAACAAAGGCTGCCCCGAAGTGAAACAGGAAGTAAAGGAAATCTTTAGAAAAGCCTTACAGGGTATAGAATTTGAAACCGGAAAAGACATTATCCGTCCAAAATCATTCCCCATCCTGAACAATGTGGTTAAGATTATGAAAGAAAACAAAGAATACAACCTGATCATCAACGGACATACCGATAATGTGGGCGACGACCAGTCGAATCTGACACTTTCGCAAAAGCGCGCTGCCGCCGTTATGGCTTACCTGGTCAACAAAGGCGTAGAAAAAGATCGCATGAAATCATTCGGCTATGGCGAAACCAAACCCGTGGAAGATAACAACACGGCAGCCGGAAGAGCTAAAAACCGTCGCGTAGAATTTGTGGTTGAATTCTGATTTTATTAACAGATAAAAAAATGACCGATTAGAATTAATCGGTCATTTTTTTTATCGGCTCCCCGAGAGTTTAAAACTAAACTTTACCGCAATATTCTTCAAAGGATCTTCAAAAGCATAATATCCATAACGATAAAACACTCCTGCACCCATTTTCAGGTACGCGAGATTAAACAATTTTAACCGTGCCAGATTGTCAAGTATCAATCCCGATTCAAAATACCATTCGTCCGGAACCTGAAAAAAATTATTCCCCGGATGGGCCTCCTTGTTTGATAATTCACCATACAATATACTTTGGCAAATACTCAGCTCCGGCTTGAATTTTTTTATGCTGAACAAATAGCTTCCGAACGAATGCCTGAAATGAAAGGCCACATATTTATCATACGTAAACTCATCGACGCGCATCGCCTGAAATGAATTTCTTAAATAAAAGACAAAACTGGAACTATAGGATCCCCGGCCCTTGAACAGTTTCATGTAGGGTGCGTTTCCCCATATATAGCCGCCTTCGGCCATAATACTGGTTTTGCCCAGATGCTTGATCATAAACTCTTTTTCCACGGCAATTTCCAGCTTGTCGTAGTTGAATTGATCTCCCGGCAAGCCCCTGAACCCGTGAATATAACTGACATATAGCACCGGATATTTTGTGCCCAGCGTATACCTTTTGTTAAAAGCATCGATAAGTTTTTCGTCGTAAGCATAGCGAAAGCCCATTTTCAATTCCGTGAATTTGTATTTGTTTCCGGCAAAGGTGTCGTTGACGGAAGGTGTGTACAAATAAGGATACACCGGTTGGCGGGTTTCGTGCAGCAAAGTTATCCCGGCTTGTGCATAACGCAAAAATCTGAAATTAAAATAAGCTTTCAATTGTTCCACATAATCCATCCTATTTATAAGATACTCATTCCAATAAGAGAAATTGTTATACTCATGGAAATCAGTCATTCCGGGCATTTCAATATCTCTCTTGTAAGCTGCTCCCAGAAAAATCTCGTGTTTTTTTGATATTGTAAACTTCAGTCCGCCGCCATACTTAAATTGCTTATCCCAAAAACCATAGCCTCCAAAAGCGCTGACAGTTAACCAACGGCACATTTTTTCGTTGGTGCGCAAGCCCAGCCCCACCCTTATTCCTTCAATGCTATTGTAATTAAAAAGATGTGACAGCGAAAAATCCAAAAAACTCACAGGAACATAACCTTCAAGAATTTTATCGAGCGCAAATGAATAATAATCAAAGTTCTTTTTTTTGCCTATGGAATCAATTTTCTGATAGGTCTGCTGTTCTTTATGCGTAAGCGTATCCTGCCGGTGCACTTTCCAGTAGTTGTCATCTTTTTTTCCGGCCGCATCATCAATGACAATGTTGCTCGGACCAAAATCGTTGCTTTTATGAACGGTATCGAAGGTTATCTCCGAAATATAGCTCCTTCCGCGCATCACCACCCCCACCTTTTCCGAAGGGTAATTGGGCAACAACCAGTCGTAGTTCAACTGCTGCGGAAACCAGTATTTATTGTCAGTAAAAACATACATCTGCTGAATTTTTATTGACCACAAGCCCTCTTCCGCCGGCTGGGCTATTACATTCTGAATGGCATAACGATTTGAATTAATATATAATACCCCTTTCAGTGCATTGAAATTTTTTCCCTTCATCGGCCCGAACGAAATCACAAAGATGCTGTCAGCGCCACTATATAGTGTGTCTTCAAGCAAAAAACTATAACGGCCGATACTGCCGTTGCTAATCGGATTGAGGTAATCTTTAACGTCGGTAACCGACAAAGAAATAAAATCGGTGTAAAAAGAAAATGGCTGAATATCGGTGGCCAACGAAGAAAATTTTGGGTCGGAAAATCCCGAAACTTTTGTTCCTAAAACTTTTTCCTGGCTTTTCCCATTACTGTAAATACGTTCAGAATACGACTCCATCATCATAATATACTGTTCTTCGGCGAGCTTGCTCAGGCGCAGGTAAGTACTGTCGACTTTGAGTTTCGGCCCGGTATTATCACTGATGGAATATTTGGTTTTATCAAGATACCAATCGGCCACTACCTTGTTGTAACACTTATAACTGAACGATGGTATGTTTTCAGGATCATTGAGTTTCCTGTTTCCCTGAACCTTACGAATAATGGCATGGGTGGGATTTTCTCCCGGAAAGATTACCACCTCGCTCAACTCAATGTTTTTGCGTTTCATTACCACTTTCAGTGATTTTGCTTTGGAATCAACGGTGGTCGTCAATGAATGATAACCAACATAGGAAAAAGTCAAAGATTGTATAGATGCCCTGGATGAAACAGAAAACTTGCCGTCGATATCGGTGCTTCCGCCATAATCGGCATGATTGACCTGTATGTTGACAAACGCAAGTGGGGCACCTGTCACCGAATCAGTTACTTTGCCGGATACCACATATTGTGCATTCGCAAGCAGGCTGCATGCTGATAGCACACCAACCAATATAAAAAAACGCCATTTCATAGGGCAAAGTAAACAAGATTTTGTAACAACATTAAATAATAACGTGATTATTTCGGAAATAACATTTACAACAGTATTTTATGTCGAAATACTTTATTTTTGATAAAAATTTTTCTCATGGCCGAACATAATGACCTGGGTAAAGAGGGAGAAGACCTGGTGGCGCAGTTTCTGGCTGATAAAGGCTACAGAATACTGGCCCGAAACTGGCGTTATGGCAAAGACGAGCTGGATATCGTTGCCGAAACCGATACTCGCCTTGTTTTTGTGGAAGTAAAAACCCGAAGCAACATCATTTATGGTGAACCCGAAGAAGCCGTCACCAAAAAGAAACAACGCTTTCTGATCCGTGCCGCCAATGCTTATATCGATAAAAATAATTGTACCAAAGAGGCCCGCTTTGACATAATTTCCGTAATTTTGCCGTCGCAACCCGTGCATATCAATCACATTGAAGATGCTTTTTATCCAACTCTTTGAAAAACCTGAACCATGAAAAAATCCGGCAGTTTACCCACAAAAAAAAATTCATCACAGAAGGAAGGCCGGAAACCCCGGGTCAAAAAAACTTTTGAAAAAAAATCCGATCATAGGACTTTTGAAAAAAAATACAAAACCGACAGGGATAAAGACAGCGATATGACAGAGAAACCTGCATATCGCAAAAAAAGCGATTACGAAAAAAAATCTTTTTCTGATAAAAAGGATTACAAAAAACGGGACCAAAGGTCTTTTGATGAAAAACCCATTGCACGGAAACGCAAGGATGAACCGGCAGAAAAAAGATACGGCGACCGAAACAAATACGCCGACAAAAAATATACGGAAAAAGGTGACTACGAAAAAAGAGACAAAAAATCTTTTGATGAAAAACCTTATGCACGAAAACGTAAGGATGCTCCTTCAGACAAAAAATTTGGCGACCGCGGGAATTATTCCGACAAAAAATTTTCGGATAAAAGAGAATACAAAAAACGGGATCAACGGTCTTTTGACGAAAAACCTTTTTCACGGAAACGGAAAGATGCTCCGGCAGATAAAAGATACGGCGACCGCAATTTCCACAAAAAAAGTAACGAAGACAGGGCCTCCTATTCCGAAAACCAGACTGATGCCCACGAAAGCACATCCGACAAAAGTTTTTCTACAAAAAATAAAAGACAGCGCATTCCCAAACACAGGACTTATGAGGGCAAAAAACGCGAGTTTCATAATACTGAAATTTTTGTAAAAGACAATACCTACGAAAAACGCCGTTCGTTCCGCCCCCTGGCTGAAACCAACGGTATCAGGTTAAACAAATTTATCTCCAATGCAGGCATTTGTTCGCGGCGCGAAGCAGATACCCTGATAGAAACCGGCGTAATCACCATCAACGGAAAAATCGTCACACAGCTCGGAACCAAAGTAATGCCCAGCGATGTGGTGAAATTCAACGACCAGGTGCTGCACAGCGAACGCCACCAGTACTTGCTGCTCAACAAGCCCAAAGGGTACATCACCACTACCGACGATCCTCAGGAACGCCAAACCGTGATGGAAATCATTAAAGATGCCTGCACCGAAAGAATCTACCCGGTAGGCCGCCTTGATAAAAATACATCCGGACTATTGTTATTCACCAACGACGGCGAACTCGCCAAAAAACTTACCCATCCCAGCCACCTGGTGGAAAAAGTGTACAAAGCCGAACTGGACAAACCTCTCCAGAAAAGTGATATGGAAAAAATTATGGAAGGCATAGAACTGGAAGACGGCCTCATTAAAGTGGATGCCATCGCTTATGGCGAGAGTAAAAAAGAAATAGGCCTCGAACTCCATTCGGGCAAAAACCGCATCGTACGCCGCATTTTTGAAAGTCTGGGCTATGAAGTAGTGAAACTGGACAGGGTGGTATTTGCCGGACTGACCAAAAAAGACCTCCCCCGCGGAAAATATCGTTTTTTGAGCAACGAGGAAGTGAATATTCTGAGAAGGATAAAATAGGGGTTGAGGGAGATATAACAGCTTAGGCTAAAAAGCTGGTGGTATCGGCTAAAACCTGATTTCGCGCTACTTTTTTCCCTAAAGCCAAAGATTTCGGATGACGGAGTCGCTGAACATTTACCTGCCTTTGGCAGGGGCAATAGACCGAAAAGCCCGAAAGAGTGTTCCTCTTTTCGGGCTTTTTTGGCAAGGGCTTTTCGGCTATCGCTCTATGTGTTGGCGTTTCGTTGTTTATTTTTCCAGTCAATTTTTCTTTCATTTTTGCTGCATCGTTTCTGTCTGCCGTGCGTTGGGGTAGGCAAGCTCTTTTGCAGGTTTTGGTTTTAGCGTTGGCTGGTGCGACCTGCAAATGTGCTTGACTACGAAGCATGGGCTAAATAGTCAATAATATATCGTCAAAGATTTTACCATCGTAATTAAATTCTCGTGAAATATCTTGTTTTGTCGGCACACCAAACCTGTTACACATTTCATCATAAACTTCTCTTAACGTGTCAAAGTTTTCTTCGTTAGTCGTAATTACTCCGTTATTACTATAACTACTTACTTTAGTGGTTCCCTGTCTTAGGACAGATTTTTTATGATTCTTAATTGATTTTTCTTTTCAGAGAAACAGATGACTAAACACCTGTTTCCCATTGAAAAGATTTTTTTGTCCATTGCAAATA
>Ga0116171_10004094_pt1 | contig 13225 bp, 9 predicted proteins | sample AD_JPNHW2_MetaG_FD_89798 | JGI IMG/M metagenome (GOLD analysis project Ga0116171, IMG submission 89798) | Active sludge microbial communities of municipal wastewater-treating anaerobic digesters from Japan - AD_JPNHW2_MetaG | ecosystem: Engineered > Bioreactor > Anaerobic > Digestate | place...
AACGTGGTCGTAGGTCGGGTGGAGCGGCAGCGCAACCCGACAAGCTTTGGCCAGCGGGTTTGTGGAGCCATTGTTGGGTTTCGCTCCTGCGTCGCTGCACCCAACCTACAAACTGGCGGTTTTTCATCCAGTCCGTGGTCGTAGGTCGGCTGGAGAAGCAATGGTCGTAGGTCGGGTGGAGCGGCAGCGCAACCCGACAAGCTTTGGCTGTCGGGTTTGTGGAGCTGTCGTTGGGTTTCGCTCCCGCGCTTCTGCACCCGGCTTATGCGGCTTGTCATCCTGGGCGTTTCGTTCTGTCATTCTGAGCGCAGGGAAGAATCTCTATGCCAAAACGACCAGTTCCTTCGTGGGCTCAGGCGCACAAACAAAGGCGCGCAGGGCAGCGAACGATTCCTCGTTTCAAGCCCCCAATTCCGCATTAAGCCTGAAAAAGTTCGTCGCGCTGAGCCCCCGCAGGAATCATTTCCTGAGGGTGGAAACCACGAGGAGGGCTCTCGCGGTATCCTCCAAACCGGATTTCTTTGCCTGAGGGTTGCAATCGAAAAAAAGCGCGGCCGTCTGCAGCCGCGCCTGTGTTTTCGTCTGATTTTCCCTTAGATAAGCTGATGCGCTTTTTCCGCCAAACCAATCGCTTCGTCCAAAATGAGCATCGCTTCATCCACCTCAGACTTGCTGGTGGAAAGCGGTGGGGTGATGCGAATCACGCTCTTCCCGCAGCCCAGGGTCATCAGCCCGCGCTCGAAGGCCTTATTGACAATATCGTCACGTAATTTTTCCGCCGGCTGCTTTGTTTCCCGGTCCAGCACAAATTCCACCCCCAGCATAAAACCCTTGCCGCGTACGTCCCCTATGCTGGGATGCCTGGCCTGCAGTTCCTCCAGCACGTCTTTACAATACGCGCCTACCACGCGGGTGTTTTCCAGGTATTCTTCTTCAATAAGCTGGATGGTGGCCAGGGCGGCCGCGCAGGAAATCGGGTTGCCGCCGTAGGTATTCCCGTGCGAGCCCTTTGGCCAGTCCATCACGTGTTTTTTTGTAACCATCGCGCCCAGGGGCATGCCGGAAGCGATGCCCTTGGCGGTCAGCAGAATGTCCGGTTCCACGCCAAAATGCTCAATCGCCCACCATTTGCCGGTTCTGCCCATCCCGGATTGCACTTCATCCACAATCAGGAGGATGTCATGCCGGTCGCACAGGTCGCGCAGCGCCGGGAAAAAATCATCAGGCGGGAAGATGTAACCGCCCTCCCCCTGCACCGGTTCAATCAAGATGCCGGCCACGTCGTCACCGGGCACCAGGTGCCCCAAAATTTCCTCTTCAATATAGTGCACCACGGTCTCGCCGTCCCCCATGCCCGGGCGGCGCTGCAGCAGCGGGCGGTATGGGTTGGGGAAGGGCACGTGCACCACGCCGTTCATCAGCGGGAAAAAGCCGCCTTTGTAATTGGCTTTGCTGGCGGTAAAGGTAACCGCCCCAAGTGTGCGTCCGTGAAAAGCGCCCAGGAAGCCGATGAACTGGGTGCTGCCGGTGTGGTAACGCGCCAGTTTAATCGCCGCTTCCACACTTTCGGTGCCGGAATTGGTCATAAAGCAGCAGGAGGGACCCTTCCAGGGCGCGAGGGAATCCAGTTTCTCCGCCAGCGTAATCCACTTGTCATGGTAAAAATCGGATGAGATATGAATGAATTTTTCAGCTTGTTCCTGGATGGCTTTCACCACGCGCGGATTGCTGTGACCAGTGGACGCAACCGCGATGCCGGCTTCAAAATCGAGGAAGCGGTTGCCGTCCACATCCCAGACCTCGGTTCCTCGCCCGTGGTCCATCACAAAGGGGTACCCGCGCGGGTAAGAGGGGGAAATAACCTGGCTGTCCCGTTCAATGTAGGCTCGCGCCGTTTCTCCTGGTAAGTTCAAAGGCTGCATAGCTGGCTCTCCTTTCAGCAGAAAAGTAAACAAAAAGAACCAAAGCTGGTGAGAAAGGCTTGGTTCTTCTTCAGGAAATCATGCAAATAGTATACCATAGGCCGCCGGCAAACTGCCGCATCCGTCCACACGCATCCGTCCACGCATCCGTCCGCGCATCCGTCCGCGCGCGGGCGTCCTATCAGGGCTGCGCGGTAGTTGACACCCCCCAAAAATCCTGCTATCATCCAAACAATGAACGATTCCGGCAGCAAAGACAGGCAAAAACATCAGCTATGGAAGAAGCTTAAGGAAGAAGCCCGTTGGCTCCTTCCCGGCACAGGTTTCAAACGCTGGATTCTACTCACCATCCTGGGCTCGATGCTGCTTGGGCTGGGGTTGGCGGTGCTTATCCTGGGTTACTACCGCTCCGCTGCCAACCCGACCATGCTACCCATCCTGGCATTCCTCTCCCTGCGCTGGTTGGACCGTCCCATCCGCTTCGTCCTGTTTGGCGGGCTGGGATTGGCGATGATTGTAGTCGGCATCTGGGGCGCCAACCGCTCCTTGCTGAAGCCTTTCCAGAGATCCGGCCGCCCGCTGATAGATACCATCCAGTCTTACCGCCGACGCGAGAAAGGCATGCGCGTGGTGGTCATTGGCGGAGGTCACGGCCTGGCGACGCTGCTGCGCGGGCTGAAGGAATACACGCACAACATTACCGCCATCGTCACCGTAGCGGATAACGGCGGCTCTTCCGGTGAATTGAAACGCGATATGGGCATTCTCCCTCCCGGCGACATCCGCAACTGCCTGTCGGCGCTCAGCAGCGATGAAGCCCTGCTCTCCCAGGTGTTCCAATACCGCTTCCAGACCGGCACCGGTCTGACCGGGCATTCGTTCGGCAACCTCTTCATCTCCGCGCTGAGCGAGATTACCGGAAGCTTTGAGGAAGCCGTAGCCGAATCCGGGCGGGTCCTGGCGATTTACGGCCAGGTCCTGCCTGCCACCATTTCGAATGTGGAGTTAATTGGCGAAATTCAGGACCCACAGACTCAGCAGCTTATCCGCGTAAGCGGCGAATCCGAGTTGACCAACACGCCCGGCAGCATCAAGCGCGTCTGGCTGGACCCGGCCAACACCCCCGCTTATCCGCCGGCTGTGCAAGCCATCCTCAGCGCCGACCTGATTATCCTCGGGCCGGGCAGCCTGTATACCAGTCTGCTGCCGAACCTGCTGGTCACCGGCCTCGCAGACGCCCTGGAAGCCAGCCGCGCGCAGAAATACTTCGTGTGCAACGTCGCCACGCAGCGCGGCGAAACAGACGGTTTCAACGCCTCTGACCATCTCCATGTCATTGAACAACACATTGGCCGGGACTTGTTTGACCTGGTGGTTTGCAACCGCAGTTTCCGCGGCAAGCTCGAGCAAGACATCGAATGGGTGATTGCCGACGTGCCCCTGCACGAAAATTACCACGTCTACGAAGCCGATTTGGTCGACGATTTGTATCCCTGGCGGCATGATTCCAAGAAATTGGCGCGCGCGGTGGTAAACTTATTCGAAGAGCGCACCGGACCGCTGTCCTGATTGTTTCAACCTTAGACTCTGCTAAGAATTTCTTTTCTAATCGACCGCGCAGGTGGTAAAATAAATTCGTTAACACTCAATATTCCATGGAGGATTTTCTATGAAAACAAAAGTAGGTATTAACGGCTTTGGTCGTATCGGGCGCCAGGTCTTAAAGGCGATCATGGAACGTGCTGGTGACGAACTGGAAGTGGTCGCCATCAACGATTTGTTCGATGCCCAGACGAACGCGCATCTCTTCAAATACGACTCCAACTACGGCGCTTTCCCCGGCACCGTGGAAGTTGTGGACGGCAATCTCGTCATTGATGGCAAGACCATCAAAGTCTTCGCGGAAAAAGACCCGGGCAACCTGCCCTGGAAAGACCTCGGCGTGGATATTGTGGTTGAATCTACCGGTATCTTCACCAATGCCCGCTCTGAAAACGGTAAGGTCGGCGCGGATGCGCATATCCTGCGCGGCGGCGCCAAGAAAGTCATCATCTCCGCGCCCGCCAAAGGCGAGGACCTCACAATCGTCCTGGGCGTCAATGAGGAAAAGTACGACCCGGCTGTGCATCACATCCTCAGCAACGCCTCCTGCACCACCAACTGTCTGGCTCCCGCCGCCAAGATTGTGCATGATAAATTCAAAATCCTGAACGCGGTCATGACCACGATCCACTCTTACACCAACGACCAGGTCATTCTGGATCAGGGCCACAAGAAGGAATTGCGCCGCTCCCGCGCTGCCGGTCTGAATATTATCCCGACCACTACCGGCGCAGCCAAAGCTGTCGCGCTGGTTATCCCCGAGCTGAAGGGCAAATTTGACGGCTATTCCCTGCGCGTCCCAACCCCCACGGTCTCCATCGTGGATTTTGTCGCGACCATCGAGAAACCCACCACCAAAGAAGAACTGAACGCTGCCTTCGTGGCGGCTGCCAACGGCCCGCTGAAGGGCATCCTGGGCGTCACTACCGGCGAATACAATCAGCCGCTGGTCTCCTCCGACTTCAAGGGCGACCCCCGCTCCTCGATTGTGGACCTGCCCAACAACATGGTGATGGGCGGCAACCTCATCAAAGTCGTTACCTGGTACGATAATGAATGGGGTTATTCCTGCCGTACTGCCGATTTGGCCAAACTCGTTGCCAAATCCTTGTAGTCCGCTGCCCGGGCACTGAAGATGAGAGTGCGCGAAGCTGTTCTGAAAAGACAGTGGAGCGCACTTTTTTAACCAAGGAGGCTTTGATGTTTAACAAGAAACTGGTCACCGACCTGGACGTGAAAGGCAAAAAAGTGCTTGTACGCGTGGACTTCAACGTCCCGATTAAGGAAGGCAAAGTGAAGGATGCCACCCGCATCACCGCCGCGCTGCCCACCATTCAATACCTGCTCGATCACGGCGCTGCCGTCATATTATGTTCCCATCTCGGCCGCCCGAAGGACGCGCCAGACCCCGCCTACACGCTGAAACCTGTGGCGGATTACCTGGCCACTCTCATTTCCGCGCCGGTCAAATTCGCGCAAGATTGCATCGGCCCGGTGGCCGAAGCCGCCTCTGCCGCGCTGAAACCCGGCGAAGTGCTGGTGCTCGAGAATACCCGCTTCCATGCCGAAGAAACAAAAAACGACCCCGCCATGTCTAAGGCGCTGGCTTCGCTGGCAGACCTGTACGTCAACGACGCTTTCGGCTCCGCGCACCGCGCGCATGCCTCCACCGCCGGCGTGGCGGAATACTTGCCCTCGGCTGCCGGCTTTTTGATGGAAAAGGAAATCAGGTATCTCGGCAACGCTATCGCCAACCCGACCCGGCCTTTTGTGGCCATCCTGGGCGGCGCCAAAATCAGCGATAAGATCGGCGTGATTGAGAACCTGCTCAAGAAAGCCGACAAAATCCTGATTGGCGGAGGTATGGCAAACACCTTCCTGGCTGCCCAGGGCTACCAACTGGCGGACTCCTTGGTGGAAGCGGAAGTTTTGGACCAGGCCCGCGCGCTGCTGGCAAAATCTGAAGGCAAGCTGCTGCTGCCCCGCGATTTGGTCGTCGCAGATGCCTTTGACGCGGACGCCAACAAACAGACCCTGCCGCTGGGGGATGTGCCAGCCGGCTGGCGTGTGTTGGATATCGGCCCGGAAACCGTGAAAGCCTTTGCAGCCGAAATCGCCAAAGCCGGTACGGTAGTCTGGAACGGCCCTATGGGCGTGTTTGAGTTCCCGCGCTTCGCGGAGGGCACTTTTGCCGTGGCGAAAGCGGTGGCGGAAAGCAGCGCCGTCAGCATCATCGGCGGCGGGGATTCCGTGGCTGCCATCAACCAATCCGGCCTGAGCGATAAAATCACGCACATCTCCACTGGCGGCGGCGCCTCGTTGGAAATGCTGGAGGGGCTTGAGCTCCCCGGCGTGGCGTTGATATCAGACAAGTAAAGCGCGTTTGTTTTTGAATGAAGCCGCCTCCGTTTCGGGGGCGGCTTTATTGATTTCGATGTGGGCAGGGTTAATGAGCCGTCCCAAGGGAATGCCAGCCGGAAGCGCGATTCGCTGCCCGAATTCCACGAGTGTGGAAACATTAAGCAGGGGGCGCAGCAATCTGCCCTTGCTTTTTCCAGGGGTATCGCCGTGTTCCGCGCGATGACGAAAAAGATGCGTCAGTGCGGGCCCCCGCTGCTGGAATTCCACGAGTGTGGAAATCCTAAGCAGGGGGTGCGGCAATCTGCCTCTGCTTTTTCCAGGGGTATCGCCGCGTTCCTCGCGATGACGAAAAACAATTCGTCAGTGTGGGCCCCCGCTGCAAGAACTCTACGAATGTGGAAATCCTAAGCAGGGGGCGCGGCAATCTGCCCTTTAGATTGACGATACTGTCTACGCTTAACATGCGACCCTTTGCCATTATTGACCCCACCAATACTGCTATATCGAATGGTGGCAAAAGGCCTCGCGATAACGAAAAAGGTCCGGCAGTGAAAAGCCCTCTTCCCGGCGCTTCCCCACTGCCCCTCCGGTTGACGCCGCGCCTTGGATGGGTTAATATGTGAGTAATCCAGGTTTGCCTGATTTCCATGGAGTGAAAATGAAAATAAATCGGTCTATCGTAAAACGCACACTGGCTCTCCTGCTGCTGATCAGCGCGCTCGCGCTCAGCGCCTGCGCCCCCAAAGCGGCCCCCACGAACGCCGCGGAATTCATCGCGACACAGGTAGCGGCCACCATCCAGGCCCGGTCTACCCAGGACATGGCGGAAACTTTGATTGCACGCATGACCCTGCAGGCCATGCCCACTAACACCCCCATCCCGACCCCAAGCCCCACCAGCCCTCCGCCGCCCACGCTCGCGCCAACTTCAGCCCCAACCGTGGTCTACATCCCGCCCGCAGCCACCCTCACGCCCACGCCGCAAGCGCTGTGCCTGAAAGCCGTGCTTGTTGCAGATGTGACCATCCCCGACGGCACCAAGCTCAGCCCGGGCGAAACGTTCACCAAAACCTGGCGCTTCAGAAACGCCGGCACCTGCGCCTGGGATACCGAGTTTGATATCGTGTTTGTCAGCGGCGACCAACTCTCCGCCCCGGCCATTCTGGACTTTCCCGCGGCGGTGCCGGTAGGCGGCACGATTGATATCAGTATCGCCATGACCGCGCCTTCAAGCGCCGGTACCTATACCGGCAGTTGGGCTTTTACCGGCCCCGGCAGGCAGGTCTTTGGCATTGGCGCGGACGGCAAGGGATATTTCCAGGTTAAGATCGTGGTAGAATAAGTTCTTCGATAATGGATAGCCGCTCGAAAACAGGGCGGTTTCTCGTTGATAACTTGATCGGGCTGACCTCAAGAGGAACGCCGCGACACAAAGATAAGCAAGCTTGAGTGCAAGAGGAGCATTGAAGATGAAAAAGAAAAACACCAGACTTTGGTTGACCCTGCTGAGCGGCGCGCTCGTGCTGATTTTCGCCCTCAGCGCCTGCCAGCCTGCCGCCGAGCAGACCCCCTCGCCCGAAGAAATCGCCCAGCGCGTCGCCCTGACGCAGCAGGCTGCTGCCACGGAAGCGTTTGTGCAGACCTTGATCGCAAAAGTGGATCAACTGAGCAACCAGCCTACCTGGACGCCCCAGCCCACCTATACCCCCTATCCTACCCCAAGCGCAGCCGCGCCGACTGCTGTCGTAGGTACCCCGGGCTCCCCAACCCAGGCTGCCCAACCCACCACCGCTTCGGGCACCAAGTGTTACCAGATGGATTTTCTGGGCGACGTCAACTATCCGCCTGACACAGCTGTCAAAGCTGGCGAAAAATTTATCAAAAAGTGGAAAATTAAGAACACCGGGACCTGCACCTGGTCTACTGATTTTGACGTTGTGCTCGTCTGGGGCGATAAAATCGGCAAGAACGGCGATGTAACCTATGCCATCAAACCCGGAGATACGTATACCGTGTCCGTCGAAATTACCGCGCCCGCCACTGCCGGCACCTACATCGGTTATTGGATGATGACCGACAATCAGGGCGCCCGCTTTGGGTACGGTCCCGGCGGGGATTACTCGCTGGCAGTTAAGATCCAGGTGGTCAAGTAAACCTGCTTTTGTTGTGTACCATTATCAAGCCGCCCATCAGGCGGCTTTTTTTTATCTTTTCTCAGGCAGCGTCCCAGGAAATGCACGATCGACGGGAGCGCAGTTTGTGGGTTGGATTGCGCTTCTCCGTCGCTGCACCGAACCTACCGCTGAAATCTGTCATTCCGAACGAAGCGAAGAATCTGTTGGTTGAAAAACAAGATCCTTCGCTGGCTCTCAGGATGACAGGCAGATCGCTTCGCTGCGCACGCGCTGACGAACGGAAAGACAGGTGAATGCCGCACCTGCTCGCGCTGAATTGGAATCTGTCATTCTGAACGATGGCAAGAATTTGTTGGTTGAAAAACGAGATCCTTCGCTGGCTCTCAGGATGACAGGCAGATCGCTTCGCTGCGCTCGCGCTGACGAACGGAAGCGCCGTCCAAATCAATCCAAACCAATTTGCGCCAGGCTGCGGAACAAAACATCGGCCCAGTTCGTCATAAAATAGGTGTATGATGTTATTAAGCTTTAAAGGAGCGTAAGATGAAAACGAAAAAGAACTCACTGGGATTTTGGGCAGTCGCTCTGATGCTTGTCAGCGCTCTGGCGCTCTCCGCCTGCAACGCGCCTTTCGCCCCGACCCAGGACCTCGACGACGCGGTTCAGCGCGCTATGCAAACCCTGCAAGCTCAAGCTACCCTGGAAGCCTTTCAGACCCTGGTCGCCCAGATGACCCCAACCGCGCCAGCCACCGCAGCGGCTCCCACGCAAGGCGTTCCCGGTCAGACCCAGGCGCTCCCAACGAACACCTCCGTGCCCCCGACTTCCGTCCCTCCCACGGTTGTGATTACCCCTATACCGCCAACGGCTACGCGCATTCCCCCCACCCCTACCCGCATCCCTCCCACCCCTACCCCCAAGCCCTGCAACCGCATCGACTTCCGCGGTGATGTGACCATCCCCGACGGAGCGAAGATCATCGGCGGGACCAGCTTCGTCAAAACCTGGCGCCTGAAGAACGACGGCTCCTGCACCTGGACCACAGCCTACGACCTGGCTTTCGTCGACGGCGACCGCATGGGCGCTCCATCCTATGTGGACATGCCCAAGCAGGTGAAACCCGGCGAATCCATCGACCTGAGCGTCTCGATGATTGCCCCCGGAACACCCGGCGTATACACTGCCCACTTTATGCTCGTAGACCAGAACGGCAACCGCTTTGGCCCCAAATCGGACGGTAAGGGGACTTTCTGGGCTAAGATTGAATCCATCCGCGGACAAGGCGTCGTGTTCAACTTTGCCGCGGAAGCCTGCCGCGCCACCTGGACCTCCAACAATAGTAGTGAAGCCTTGAAATGCCCCGGCAAGACCAGCGATATCAGCTCTGGTTACGTCATTGCCCAGGCCGAACCCATCCGCGAGGACGGCGGCAAGGAAAACGAACCCGGACTGATTACCCGCCCGGATAACACCGCCAGCGGCTTTATCCAGGGTCGCTTCCCGGAAATCGCGATTCAGAATGGAGATAAGTTCAGAGCCACCATTCAATGCGAAGGCGGCATGGAAGATTGCGACATTTACTTTACCCTCCAGGCCCAGGCAGGCAGCGAACCCTTGATGGAACTCGGCACCTGGCATGAAGTCTTTGACGGGCATTGGAACCCGGTTACGGTGGACCTGTCCTCCTTCGCCGGCCGAAACGTCACGCTCTACCTGATTGTGCGCAACGGCTCCACGGCCGCGGATAACAGCGGTCTGTGGCTGAACCCCATCATTTACAGGCCGTAACGCGCGGCGAAAAACAAGCAACACAGGCTGCCCAGCTGGGCAGCCTGTTCTTTTTTCCAGGCTCTACAAGGAGAAAACCGGCTTCTGGCAAGCTTTGCGTGGTAAAATCAAACCAATCAATTTCCCCTCAAGAAAGGACACCCCATGAAATCAAGAAAACCTATGGTTGCCGGTAATTGGAAGATGAACAAGACCCTACCTGAATCGCGCGACCTCATCCGCGCCATCTTGCCCTTAGTGGAAGGGGTCGACGGGGTTGATATTGTCGTTTGCCCGCCCTTTGTAAGCCTTGGGGTTTCCAAGCGTGAAACGGAAGGCACTGCAATCAAGGTTGGCGCTCAGAATATGCACTGGGAAGCCAGCGGAGCCTACACCGGCGAAGTCGCGGCTGGCATGTTGGTGGATTTGTGCCAGTACGTCATCATCGGGCACTCCGAGCGCCGGGCTATGTTCGGCGAAACGGACGCGACCGTGAACAAGAAGGTCCATGCCGCGCTGAAAGCCGGGTTGAAGCCGATTATGTGCGTGGGTGAAACCCTGACCGAGAATCAGGCTGGCCAAACCGCCGCGGTAGTGGAAGGCATGGTGCGCGGCGGGCTGCAAGATGTGACGCCCGAACAAGCCCAAAACATCATCATCGCCTACGAACCTGTCTGGGCCATTGGCACCGGCCTGGCTGCCACCCCGGAAGGCGCGAACAGCGTGCATAAGGACGTCATCCGCCCGGTCCTGCGCGAGCTTTTCGGCGCCGAGGTCGGGGACGCGCTGCGCATCCTCTACGGCGGTTCGGTCACGGATAAGAACGCCGCGGAACTCTTCTCCCAATCCGATATCGACGGCGGCTTGGTCGGCGGCGCTTCGCTCAAACCCGATCCCTTTGCCGCGATTGTAAAAGCCGCGCTCTGATATTGCGCTTCGAACCTCTTCGGGCAGCCTTTGGGCTGCCCGATTTCTACTTCCGCCCTTCCCATTCCCCTTAAAAAACCGCCAACTTGACAAGCCTCTCCGAAAACTTATAATTACCCTATCAACTGTGAACGAGGAAAGTAGCCCATCCGGATCCGACAGGGACGTGCCGCCACAGACTGGAAGCGGTACCCGGCAAAAGGTGGGGGAAGTTCCCTCGGGAGTTGTGCGGGTGAACTGCCAGTAGTCCGCACCGGGCTTTCCCGTTACAGAAACCTTGAGCGGGCTGCCTCGAGCAGCCAACAAGGGTGGTACCGCGGCAGATTTGCCCGTCCCTTGACCGGGCGGGCTTTTTTATTGCCAGCCGCACTATTTTTATCGAGGTGAAAAATGCCTGTGCTCGAACAATTGGAACACGAAAAAACCACAGCCCTTTCCGAACTGGAAAGCGCCCGCAGCGAAGCCGAGCTGGAAGCCTGGCGCCTGGCGCACCTGGGTAAGTCCTCCCCGGTAATGCTGGCCTTTTCCGCGCTGGGGAGCGCGTCCAAGGAGGAGCGCCCGCTCATCGGGAAAAGCGCTAACGCAGTCAAGCTCGCTCTGGAGAGCGCCTACGCCGCTAAAAAAGAAGCCCTGCGCCAGCTCGCCCTCACAAGCTCGTTGGAAGCAGAGCGCCTGGACGTTACGCTGCCCGGCCGCGCGCTGCGCCGGGGCAGGCTGCACCCGCTCAACCAGACCCTGCGGGAGATTTGCCGCGTGTTCGGGGATATGGGCTTTCAGGTCTACCGTTCGCCGGAAGTGGAAACGGACGACTACAATTTCACTTTCCTGAACATGCCCCCGTACCATCCCGCCCGGGACATGTGGGATACGTTTTACACGGAAAAGGAAGGCGTTCTCCTGCGCACACACACTTCCCCGGGTCAGATCCACATCATGCGCGAACGCGCCCCGGAAGCCATCCGCGCAATTCTGCCCGGCACGACCATGCGTTACGAGCAGCTCACCGCGCGCTCTGAAATTGAGTTCGTGCAGGTAGAGCTGCTGGTAGTTGGCAAGGGCATTAGCTTCGCGGATATGAAAGGCACCCTGAACGATTTTGCCGCGCGCACCTTCGGTAAGGACGCCCGCACGCGCCTGCGCCCCTCGCACTTCCCTTTCACCGAGCCAAGCGCCGAAATGGATGTGGAATGCTTTGTGTGCGGCGGCAAGGGCTGCGGAGTATGCAAGGGCAGCGGCTGGCTGGAAATCCTGGGCTGCGGCATGGTGCACCCCACCGTGCTGGAATACGGCGGCTATGACCCGCATGTCTTCTCCGGCTTCGCCGCCGGTATGGGCATCGACCGGTCTACGCTGATGCGCTACCGCGTGGATGATATCCGCCACTTCCGCAACAACGATGTGCGCTTCCTGGAACAGTTCTAAGCCCGGAGGAGGAGGAAAAATGAAAGCACCCTTAAGTTGGATTAAAGAATACGTCAACCTGGACGGGCTCAGCATCGAAGAGATTGCCCGCCGCCTCACCATGACCGGCCTGGAAGTGGACGGCATTCTGTTAGTCGGTCTGCCAAAACCGGAAGGCGAAAAACACGAATTCAAGTACGAGGGCCTCTCCTGGGACCCGCAGAAGTTCGTGGTCGCGCGTGTGGACGAGGTGATGCCGCACCCCAACGCGGACAAGCTGGTCTTATGCCGCCTGAACGACGGCGCCAGCGAAATGATCATCCTGACCGGCGCTCCCAACCTCTATCCGTACAAAGGCATCGGTCCGCTGGCGGAACCCCTGAAAGTCGCTTACGCGCGCGAAGGCGCCCAACTCTACGACGGGCATCAGCCCGGGCAGGTGCTCACCAGATTGAAGCGCGCAGTCATTCGCGGGATTGAGTCCTTCTCCATGATTTGCTCGGAAAAAGAACTGGGCATCTCGGACGAACACGACGGCGTCATCATTCTGGATGCTGACGCGCCGACAGGCATGCCCCTGGCGGACTACATGGGCGACGCGGTCTTCGACATATCCATCCTGCCCAATATGGTGCGGGATGCGTCCATCATCGGCATTGCGCGCGAACTGGCCGCGGTGACCAAACGCGAACTGCGCGAACCGCAAGGTTTGAAGCTTGGCCGCGGTACCCGCCTGGGCGAGCTTGTCAGCCTGGAAGTGCGCGACCCCGAGCTTAATCCGCGTTTTATGTTTGGAATGATTGAAGACGCCAACCCCAAACCCAGTCCATACTGGGTCCAGCGCCGCTTAAGCCTGGCGGGCATGCGCCCGATAGACGCGTTGGTGGACGCCACCAACTACACTATGTTGGACACGGGCGAACCCCTGCACGCTTTTGACTACGACCTGCTCGTTCAACGCGCCGGCGGCAGCAAACCCGCCGTGATTACGCGCAACGCCGCTCCGGGCGAGAAGCTGACCACCTTGGACGGCAATACGCTCACACTGGACGAGAGCATGGAACTGGTATGCGACAGCGCTGGTCCGCTTTCTTTGGCAGGCGTGATGGG
>Ga0116171_10004100_pt1 | contig 13210 bp, 8 predicted proteins | sample AD_JPNHW2_MetaG_FD_89798 | JGI IMG/M metagenome (GOLD analysis project Ga0116171, IMG submission 89798) | Active sludge microbial communities of municipal wastewater-treating anaerobic digesters from Japan - AD_JPNHW2_MetaG | ecosystem: Engineered > Bioreactor > Anaerobic > Digestate | place...
CCATCGCGGATTATCCGCTGGTTGAGGCTATCAAGCAGAATGTCGTCAAGCACCCTGTTTTGCCCGACATCGCCAGCCGTGCAAAGTTGCACGAAAGGCAGAGTGCGAAGTATACAGAAAAATACGCCGACTATATTGATTTGGGTGTTATAGAGTGGCGAAAAGCATACGCCGAACATGAGAAAATGGGCAAAAAGGCCATCCTGTTTATAATGACGGATGATACCCGTAATTGTGATGATGTGGCGGAGTACCTGAAAGGGCATTACCCAGATTTTAAAGATGCGGTTTTGGTAATTCACACAAAAAACAATGGCGAAATTTCAGAAGCCGCTACAGGCAAAAACAAGGAGGAACTTGAGAGACTCCGCAAGGATGCAAATGAAATAGATGCAGCAGACAGCCGATACAAAGTCATCATTTCCGTAATGATGCTTAAAGAAGGCTGGGACGTAAAAAATGTAACGACCATCGTCGGTTTGCGGGCCTATTCGGCACAGAGCAATATTTTGCCGGAACAAACATTAGGTAGAGGTTTGCGTAAAATGTATCCCGGCGATATTGAAGAATATGTCAGCGTGGTAGGCACGGACGCATTTATGGACTTTGTAGAATCCATTAAGGCCGAAGGTGTAATACTTGACCATAAACCCATGGGAACAGGAACAGGACCTAAAACGCCGCTGGTTGTGGAAATAGATACAGAAAACGACAAGAAAGACATTGACGCGCTGGACATTGAAATTCCAATATTATCGCCAAGAGTTTATCGAGAATATAAAAGCCTGGCTGACTTGGATATTTCGGCGATAACGCATCAGAGGATTGCGTATATGGTCTTCAGTGAGGAAGAACTCCGGGAAATAGTGTTCAAAGATATTGCAAATGATAAAATTACGCATACAACTATTCTTGATACAACAGGCATTATAGATTATCGTAGCGTAATTGGATATTTTGCGCAAAGCATCATGAAGGAGTTACGCCTTGTTAGCGGCTATGATATTTTGTACGGCAAAATAAAAGCATTTGTGCAAGATGAATTATTTGACCGCCGTGTGGAACTGGAAAATCCAAACACAATGCGTAACCTGTCAGAGTTGGCAGCCACCAAGACCCTATATGAAACATTTAAGAAAGCCATCAATGAATTAACAGTTCGAACGAAGGGCGATGCAGAAATCCGGGACACCATCAAACTACGTCAAACACGTCCCTTTGTGGCGAAAGACCAAGGATATCTTGTCCCCAAGAAAAGCGTTTTTAACCGTATAATTGGCGATAGCGATTTGGAATTAAAATTCGCCGATTTTCTTGAAAGATGCAGCGATGTTGTCTCTTTTGCAAAGAATTATCTGTATATAAATTTCAAACTTGACTATGCGAATACGACAGGCAATATTTCCAACTACTACCCGGATTTTATTGTCAGGCTGTCAGACAAAAAAGTTGTCATTGTTGAAACAAAGGGGCAGGAAGATTTGGATGTGCCGCTTAAAATGGAAAGACTCAAGCAATGGTGTGAAGATGTTAACCGTGTGCAAACAGATGTGAAATACGACTTTGTTTTCGTTGACGAAAAGAGTTTTCACGAATTCAAGCCAACATCTTTCCGGCAATTGCTTGAAGGTTTTCAAGAATACAAGTAAGGCTTTTACCGCAATCTGGAAAAATATCAAAAACGAAGGTTTTTTGCAGCATTTTTGGCTTATCTGTACACAAAATACTCCATGTCAAAAGGTTTATTGATTTCGGAGATGTCCCCCGCTATTACGCTGGTAAACAGCGGACGATAGAAGCTGATAACAACTCGATTACAGGTTGAATCAGCTTCTATTTTTTGAGAACCGTCGTATTATTTTTTCCTGACTGTTTCGCGAAGCTCGATAAGTTCCTTCATTATATTGCCCATATTGCCTTTCCACGCCGTCGTGCCGAAGGCATCGTATAATTGGCGATATAATCTGAAGAGCTGTTTATAGACCTGATTCGCTTCGGGTTTAGGTTCAAAGTCCCGAATTTTCAGACCCGTCATTTTTGCCTGAGCCTGCGGAAAAGTTTCATACGCTCCGCCGACGACTGCGCCGGCAATAGCACAGCCAAGTGCACACGTCTGTGACGAACGCGATATTTTCATCGGCCGGCCGGTTACGTCGGCATATATCTGCATAATCATGGCGTTTTTTTCAGAAATACCGCCGCAGTTGACTATGTTGTTTATCCTGATGTTATACTGTTCCAGCCTGGTGATTATCGTAAGCAGGCCGAATGCCGCAGATTCAACCAGAGTGCGATAAATCTCAGCCGGCGTCGTATGAAGCGATTGGCCCACAAGAAGGCCGCTCAGCCGCGAATCCTGCAATACATTTCGATTGCCGTTATTCCAATCCAACGCAAGCAGGCCGCTTTCGCCAGGCTTGAGTTGTGCGGCGTCTTTAGTAAGCGCCTGGTGTGAGCCTACCTTCTTGCCGCCAGGCTGAATGCACTCGACGAACCAGTTAAAAATATCTCCGACCGCGCTCTGGCCAGCCTCTATGCCGGTAAAACCAGGCAGAATACTATCCTTGACTATCCCGCATACGCCGGGAATATCCGGCAACGCACGGTCTTGCGGAACAACTATCATGTCGCAAGCGCTCGTACCGATTATCTGTACCATCGTGCCGGGCTCTACGCCTGCGCCAACAGCACCCATGTGCGCGTCTATTGAGCCGGTAGCTACGGGCATGCCAGCCGGCAGACCGGTTTTATCCGCCCACTCGGCACAAATCCCGCCGACGCTTTTGGAAATATCCTGAGCCTTAGCAGGCAGACGCCCACGCAGCTCTCCTATGCGGGGATCTATCTGTTTCAGAAATTTCTCATCGGGATAACCGCCCCACTCGGAATTGAACATGGCTTTATGGCCAGCCTGGCAGACGCCGATACGAATTTTTTCCGGCGTATCTGTGCCCGTCAGGACTGCCGGAATCCAGTCGGCGGCTTCAACCCACGTATATGCCGCGTTGAAGACGGCTGGACTGTGCCGCAGGCAGTGAAGAATTTTGCTGAAATACCATTCACACGAATACGCTCCGCCGCATTTGGCCAAAAACTGCGGCCGGTTACGACGAGCCATGTTGGTAATCTCTTCAGCCTCCGCGTCGGCAGTGTGGTCTTTCCACAGCCACGCAAGCGAATCGGGATTTTCTTCAAAACGCTCGGAAAACGCCAGCGGCACGCCGCGGCGGTCAACCGGCAGAGGAGTGCTGGCGGTAAAATCCACACCCATGCCGACAATCTGATTCGGCGAAAAATTATCCACTACCCGCTTGGCTGCGCCGAGGGTGCGTTTTATGGTAAGTTCAGCACCTTTAAGATAATCAGCCGGATGCTGACGCGCAAATTTGGGGTCTTCACGTAAAAGTATTATGCCGTCTTTGCCGTGCTCATACGTCCACGCCGAAGACGCAATCTCTCTGCCGTTGGAAACATCCACCAATAACGCACGAACCGAATTCGTGCCATAATCAAGGCCTAATGCGTATTTCGCCATATACACGTCTCCTTGCCACGAACAAACCCACTGGCACAAAAATAGGAATTCTCAACTTTGCAATGCTCTGGCAAAAGCTGTTTCAAAACTCAATATCCGCCGCCTGCGCTTACCGTGCCGGTCTTGAGGCGGTCATGCAGAAGGTCATAGGTAATTTCAGGCGTTTCGACAGTTTGCGCGGTATTTGATATCGGGTCAGTAATGGTCAGCCGCGCATTTTTCTTCTGCGATGCGCCTGGCAAATATCCATACACTTTCAGCATACGCTGCAACACTTCAGGGCCGTCGTCCTCATACTCGTATACGACTCGTTGGCCGTCTATCATGCGGTTGTTGTCGCGGAACGTAACATCGCCGTCGGCTACAAACTGTTTGACCGGCCCAAGCTGAGGGCCTTCCCTGCCGAGCATATCAGACGTTTTGCCGGCGACTTGACCTTCCTTAGGCTCTGCAAACCAAACGTCGAGCTTGTCGGCCCGCAGCGACGAAGTTCTGCCTGAACGCAACGAGTCCATCGGCTGAACCTGCGCACGCGCCTGGGCCACGTTTATGCGATTGCCGCTCTTGTGTCCCATCTGCACATTGCCCTCGACCGTAACATGTCTGTTTCTCTGGTCGAGCTGGAGGCCTTTGCTCCACATCAGGCCTGTCTGGCTGGGCCGGTCGACCACACCGTCCATGCTTTGCGGATTCGGTATTTCGCCGGCGGTTCGGCCGGACAACGTCTTCTTCTCCGGCAGCCGATAATCCTCTGCCATCAGCGTACCGGCGCCCTTGACTTCGGCTTCGCCGGTCAGCGCGTTGTACACTATCCGACGGCCTCTGAGTTGCATGCGTTTCTCCAGCCAGCCGGAATTAAGCGGATCCTGGGAACTCGTGAGCAGCGCGGCCATCTCGTTCCTGCTGCCCAACGCTTCGATAGATGATATCTGCCGCTTGGAATAGCGGTCGATGTTCAGGCCGAGCGGCTTGTCTTTTTTATCTTTCCTGTTGTTTGCAGCCACGACGGAAGCGATATCTTCCTGCCGCTTGAGGAAGCGCAGCTTCATCTGGTCGCAGAGCATGGCGTCCTGGCCTTTGTTGCGGTCGACTTCGCTGAGCATGTCCACGTTGCCGTTTATCAGCGCAAGGCCGCTCTGGCCGTGATAGAGCATATCTCGCAACCATTTTATGTGTACGTCGCGCACGCGGCCGGATGTATTGCCATTGAAATCCTGTCTGCTGGTGAAATCAAGCGTGCCGGGGCCTTCAACCTTGACGGCTTCGGCGGGTTCGTCGAAGAATATCACGTCGCCTGTTATCTTGTTTGTACCCTGCCAGATTCGGGCAGGCTTGCCGGTAACCACTGCAAGCCGCTTGAGCAGGTCGCTGTCGAGTGTCTGGCCGACCAGCCGCATCGGCTGTTCATCCGTCTTTTTGGGGTCGACATACGTTATGTCAACGTCACCCCGTGCGCGGATGTAGCTCGGCTCGACCCGTGCGCCGTCAAGGCCGGCAATCTGCATGCTTTGCGGATTGGCGGCAGCGGCATCGGTGCGAGGCACGAAATCAATCTGCACGAATCGCGACAAAACCTTGCTGCCCTGCTGAAACGCATCCACATTGCCGCGGGCTGTAACCTGCCTGGGATACGCCTTGCCCCGCGACGTAGCAGCGATGTCTATATCGAGAATATCGCAACGCACGTAATCGCTCGGCTTGCCGTCAGGCATGAACCGTTCGATAAAAACGTTTTTGCGGAACTCGGCATCCTTCAGGAACGGCCGCATACTTTTGCCGCTTTTTATCTCGTCGAACGACGCAATCACATTACCCTGCCACGTGATTTTTTCCGTCAGGTCGCTGGCAGCCGTCGGCAGATGCGGCAGAAGCATGTAATCTTCGCCGCCTGAGCCGGTCTCGCCGCCTTTGGCATAGCGGTTCATCGAGCCCGGCCCGTCGAGATATGCCCTGCCTTCGCTGCGAACAAACCGCACAAGGCCGTTACATTCAATTTCATCGCCGCGAGCGAGCATCATTCTGACTGGAAAATCCTTTGCGCCGCGGAAATTGGCTTCCTGTTGCGGATTTTCAAAGCTGAACTGGCGGCATATTATACGGGCGTCGGCGTCGGAAAGCTGAACTGCCGGCCCTTCGCCTGAAAGCGTGCAATGTTTGCGATTGGGCGAATCGGTTTTGCCGACGGGCTTGATTTCAAGCGGGCCGTCCCAGTAAATTTCCATCCAGTTATCGCCCTTGGGCCTTGCGATGGCGAGTTTTTTACCCTTAGCAGGCTTGGTCGCAGCCATGTCTGCCGGCGCAGAACTCGGAGTCTTGTCCCTGTTCATATCGCTGAGCGCCTGGCTGTCAGTGTTGGACGTTTTGTCGCCGCCGCCCTGGCGCCACGCCCTGTCCCATTCAAACTTCAGCGTAAGGAGGACGGCGCCTATCAGCTTGCGTTGGCCGGAAAACACGCGGACGTTATTGTTGAATTGAGCTTCGTAAATGTTACGGGCGTCACTGTCGCTGCGGCGGACAATTTTCATGGTCTGCGCCGGCTCGGTGTTGCCTTGCGAATCCACAGTCTCGCCGAGCGTTATTTCAAATTCGCCCTCGCCTTCCTGCGTCGCGGGTGCAACAGGAGCAGTAGTGGGCGAGGTTTTTTCCACCAGAATCTTTGGTTTCGGGGTTGCTTTTTTGAGTTCTTCAGCCTGCTTGTTTTCCTTGCGCTTCTGTTCAGCCAGCGACTGCGTGGGCAGCTGTATCATGTCCATCTGTTCGGGCAATTCCTTGATGAGCATTATGTCACCGTCGACGATTCGCAGCAGTCGCAGTTCACGCGGACTGTCGTTCCAGAGAATCACCAGGCCCTTGCCGACGAGGTCGACCGTTTTCGACCACAGGTATATTTCGCTATTGGTTCGCAGCTCAAGGAGTTCCTGGCTGAACTCGATATCATTCATGCTAATGCGTATGCAGTCCCGCAGAATTTCTTCAGGCGTACGGTCCTGGGGCTGTTTGCGGTTTACGTCTTTCGACTGGTCAAAATATATTACGACATTGCCTTCGAATCGGCCCCGCCTAACGGTTATACCCTTGGCGACCTGCTCGCCTTCAATCCAGCCGCGGTCGGCAGTCATGTAAGTACGAGTGCCGTCTTTCTGATACATTACGGCAGACGGTTTTATGAGGCTGAAACTGCCGTCGTCCTCCTGCGACCAGCTTTTGGCGGTAAAAGTGCCGCGTTTTCTGCCGTCGGCAGTGTAATCGGTATAGCTGAATTCCGTCACGACTCCCAGCTCAGGCCCGCTGCCGCCCCGGGAGGCAGTGAAATTAGGCCGACGGATATGATACGTCGGGTCGAATATCGATATGCCAGGCACGAACATCTGGTATGTGCCGAACGCCAGCAATATGATTATCAATGTCCCGAAAAACAGAAATAACTTACGTTTCATTTGAAATTCCTAATAGCAGTCATCGTTTTACAGGTAGCGGGCCATTATCTCCTGCCACCGACCTGAACTGCGGAGAATCATTTCTATGACCTCCCGCACGCAGCCTGCTCCGCCCGGCAGTTTGCAAACATAATCGACGCGGCTGGCGACGTCTTCGACCGCGTCCGCCGGACATGCCGCGAACCCGCAATGAAGCAGCATCGGCAAATCGGGCAGATCGTCGCCTACTACGGCAACTTCATTCTGCGAAACGCCGTGTTCGCGCAGCACTTCCTCATACGCCGGCAGTTTGCTCTTGCAGTTCTGCCGCACGCTCTCTATGCCAAGTTCGCCGGCACGACGCAGAACCAGCGCACTGTCACGGCCGGTAATGATGGCGACCTTGCCGCCGGCACGATTGAAATATTTTATGCCGCTGCCGTCCTTGCAGTTGAAATTTTTGATTTCGTCGCCGGCTTCGGTCATGATGATTTTACCGTCGGTCAGTACGCCGTCGATATCAACCACCAGCAGCTTTATTTTCGACAAATCCTTCTGCATGTGTGATTCCTATTTGAGCGTATTAAGGCCCAGAACGTCCTGGACGTCCAGCACGCCTACGGGACAGCCGTCCCCGTCCACCACGGGCAATTCGTCGATACGATATTTGTTCAGAACGGCTTCGGCTTCGCTGGCCAGCGAGTCTATGGCGATGTGTTTGGGATTACAGGTCATAATTTCACGGACCGGCTTTTCGAGAATGCCAGCCCCCTTCTCCAGCAGCCGTCTTCGAAGGTCTGCGTCGGTAAGTATGCCTGTGAGTCTGCCGTTCGTGTCCACCAGCAGAATCGCGCCGCTTCGACGGCCGACGTTTTCCGCCTCTGTCAGTGCGTCGCGCAAATTGAGCGACTCGCTCACACAGCAGCATTTGCCGTCGCGGGAGGTCATGACCTCGGCTACCTTCAGAAATTTTCTGCCCAGCGCGCCGCCCGGATGGAATTGCGCGTAATCTTCAGGGCCGAATTCCCGAAGCTCCATCACCGTAAGCGACACCGCATCGCCGACGGCTAATAATACCGTGGTCGAAACGCTCGGAGCGGCGCCCAGGGGGCATGCTTCGGCAAATTCGCCGTAAACCAGTGAAATGTCGGCATAACGGCCCAGCGGCGAGTCGGCTTTGCCGGTAAGGCCGATTATCTTCACGCCCCGCCGTTTGAGGTGATCCAGCAGCCGGACTATCTCTTCACTGCTGCCGCTGTTGGACATCGCCATAACCACATCGTTCCTGCCCACCCTGCCCAGGTCGCCGTGAAGCGCCTCGGTCGGATGAAGAAAAATGCTCGGCGTGCCGGTAGAAGCCAACGTAGCCGATATTTTCTGACCGATAATGCCGGCTTTGCCCACGCCGGTCAATACTACCTGGCCGGCACAGTTCAGTACCGCCTCGATACAGCGGCCAAAACTGTCGCCAGCCAAAACATTCCGTACAGCCGCCAGAACCGCCTGGCCTTCAAGCTCAAGTACTTTGCGGCCAAACGAATATGCCTTTTCCATGTCTGTCACAAAAAATCCTTTCACGGTATCTTATATATACACCATGCATGCGCAGGGAATACCTATAGTGAAGCGATATTATATCAATACCCCTCTCACATTCACAGCCTTTTTAACCGGATACCGCCCCTTAAAAAAAGATGAATTTAACAAAAATTGGCTACTTTCGAAACGCAGGCAGGAAAACCCGCCCGACGCATTTGCTGATATTCTGCCGTTTTCCGCACCGGCGGGAGAAAAAATCTCAGCCTCGCCATAACCAGCAGCTTTTGAAGGAACATCCAGTTTTCACTTGAGAAAAAACCGGCTGTCCGTTAAAAGGTATGCCATGATATTTCAAGTCCCAACCGAATCACTGATATTTCTGCTGCCGGCCCTGATTATGAGCCTGACAGTTCATGAATACGCTCATGCCCGCACGGCGATGCATTTCGGCGACAACACCGCCAAAAGCCTTGGCCGCGTAACGCTCAACCCGTTAAAGCATCTGGATGTTCTGGGAACGCTGGCGTTACTGCTGGTGGGCTTCGGCTGGGCTAAGCCTGTGCCGATAAATCCGTCATACATGCGTAAACGCCCTTTCAGTGAAATAATGGTCTCGCTGGCTGGGCCCGGGAGCAATCTGCTGCTGGCGATGGCAGCCGCGATAACGCTGAGAATTATAAACGCTTTCGACGCATCCGGCAGCCTTGAGGCATTGACGACGGCGATTTTCTATCTCGCAGCTATCAACATCATACTTTGCGTATTCAATTTAATGCCGCTTTACCCGCTGGACGGCCATCATATCCTGCGCGACCTGCTGCCGGCGTCGAAGAGAATATCGTATCAATACTGGCAGATACGATACGGCATGATAATATTGCTGGTAATCGTTTTCGGGCCGGAACTTCTGGGCAAAATGACCGGCCGACACGTCCTGGACCCGCTGGGTTGGGTACTCCAAAAAGCCATATACCTGATTTACTTCATCGGCGAATAATTTTTTAAAAACACCGTCTACGAATTACCTTTTCAATTTTTTTTAAAAAAACCACTGATAACAAATAGACTTTTCAAAATATTTTTTAAAAAACACCGTCCACGTCTACGCCATTTCGCGTAAAAATTCCGGCAATGCCGTAAGCTGGCCACTGCTGTCCACGCTTGCTAGCGTCGTCTCGGCGGTACAAATCAGCGCATTGTCATCTTTGCGTCTGACCTCGTATTCGTAATCGATGCGGGCTGCGCCGATTTTTTTTATCGTGGTTTTGACGACTATGATTTCGTCGAATTTCGCGGGCAGATGATATCGAATGGCTGCCTTGACCACGACCACGAATATGCCCATGCGTTCCATCTCGGCGTATGAATAGCCCTGCCGGCGAAGCATCTCTATGCGGCCCATCTCGAAATACTGCCAGTAGCGGCTGTGATGAACGTAACCCATCTGATCCACTTCCGGATAACGGACGCGAATCTCCAGTTCCATTTTTGTTATTTTTTCGCTCATGAACGGAATTTACCCTAACTGAAGCAATTTTGCAATACGCCGTCATTGACATCCGGCATCATAAAAAATATAACCAAATTAAATTCGGAAGTTAATCCAGTATCTGCAAAATCAGGATTTTCCCAAAAATGACAAAAATGAATATTTCGGAAATAGACCCTAATTTCAAATCAGTCCGCATCGGCGAAAGTGATTTCGATTTTTATGATGTTCTGGAATCGCCTGTTCAGATTACAGGCGTATTCTGGAACAAATCCGAAAACTGTTTTTCGCGTCTTCCGGATGAAGTACTCGCCGCAGCCGGCAATGAGTTGCTGGTTTATCTCAGCCGCTGTACTGCGGGCGGCCAGATACGGTTCACCGCCGACTCAAAAAGAATCGCCCTGAAATTCGAGCTTTTCGATAATGTCGACATGCTTCATATGCCTCGCAGCGGTTCAAGCGGTTTCGACCTGTTTTTCGAGGGCGAATTCATCGGCAAGGCATGGCAGAGCGACTTCGCAAAGCCGCAGGATCAATGCATAATAGCCGACAACCAACCCCGCAGCCAGCGCCGCGAATATACCATAAACATGCCGTTGTACAACGGCGTAAGACGTCTGTACATAGGCCTTCTTCCCGACAGCAGATTGGGCGGGCCAATCAGCGGGCCGCGGAAGAAAATCTGTTTTTACGGCTCTTCCATAACGCAGGGCGGCTGCGCGTCCAAACCAGGCAATGCATACACGAGCATGATTTGCAGATGGCAGAACCTCGAACAGCTCAATATGGGTTTTTCCGGCAATGCGAAGGGCGAGCCGGCGATAGCGCAATACATTGCCTCGCAAAAACCCGACGTCTGCGTACTGGATTACGACCATAATGCACCGACGCTATCGCACCTTCGGACTACGCATGAACCGTTTTTCAAAATAATCCGCAAAGCTCTGCCGTCGATGCCGATAATCATCGTAAGCAGGCCGAATAAAAATGACGGCAATGAGGAATACGGCTCATACAGGCAACGGCGGGACGTCATCAAAACCACGCACGATAACGCAGCCGCAGGTGGCGATAAAAAGGTATTTTTCGTGGACGGCTCGTGCATCATGGACGGCCCTGATTCATCGGCGTGCACGATGGACGGCATACATCCGAATGACCTGGGCTTTTTCAGAATGGCCTGCGTAATAGGCGAAAAAGTCAAAAAAGCACTCGAAATCTGTAATTGACATCTTTTTGGGAAACGATTTTTTATCCGATTTTTATCCGGTTTATTCAAAAACGTAAAAATCAACGGCTTAAAGTAAGGCGGCAATACGGAAATTTAGAGCATGTTAAACTTGAGATGCGACACTTTATGCGTTGGCGAAACGAGCTATGCAAGAAAGGCGAAGCAGGAATACTGCCCGTATTCCGATGCAGCCTGACGTAGCAGAGCGATGTTGCAGCCAGCAGAAATGACGCATCTCAAGTTTAACATGCTCTAGTTCAAAAGAAAATGCTCAAAGAGGTACTGGACAACAATTTAGTAGTTCAAATAACCGAACGCCTGGCTGGTGAAACACCTGGCAAATGCGTTACGCTCAACGGCGTATGGGGTTCTGCGCAGTCGCTGCTGGCGGCATGCATCGGCAAAAAGACAGGCAAACCGGTAATGCTTCTGACGCACCATCTCGACGACGCCGACGCGGCAGCCGACGATATCGAGATTTTCCTGTCAACCCTGTCAGACAATGAATCCGGCGTCCATCAATTCCCAGCCTGGGAAGCCAGACTATCCGGCGACAGGGTCAGCGACGAAATAACCGGCGAACGGCTGCGGCTGCTGGATTTGTTGGCTAACCCGCAAACTGCCGACGAGGAAGTGCGGTTCATCGTCGCACCGATGATGGCGATGCTTCAGCCGGTGCCGACCAAAGAAGCTCTCGCCGCCGGACATCTGAAATTGCGATGCGGCATGGAGATGTCCATCGACTCTCTCATGGCCTGGCTGACCGACGGCGGTTATGAACGCGCAGACCAGGTCGACCAGCAAGGTCAATGCGCACATCGGGGCGGCATCGTCGACATATTTTCGCCAGGCGTACAGACGGCACTTCGCGTGGAATTCTGGGGCGACACAATAGAGTCAATCCGCAAATTCGATCTCGACACGCAACGAAGCACCGAAACACTGCAGGCGTTCGACGTTCCCAGCATGGCTGTGGGCCAGTGTCGTGCCGGCGACGATTTTACCGCGACGAATTTTCTGGAATATCTGCCGGATGATACAATCATAATTCTTCCCGAACCGGCGGAACTGCGAGACCTGGCCAATCAGCTTTACGACCGTGTGCGTGACGACCTCGTGGAGGAATCGTCGCCCGTGGCGTTGCGAAAGACGTCTGAAGTTTTTGCCGCGATAAGCCGGTTCACTCGCGTCGAAATGCACCTGTTCGGCGGCAAAAGCAATACCGACGCAATTCGTATGGGTGTGCGTTCGCTGGAGCGGCTGAGCATAAACACAGGCGAAGCGCTGGGCGAACTTGAGGAAATAGCCGCCGTCAACAACGTGTGGATATTCTGCGAAAACGATGCGGAACGTCAGCGGCTGACAGAAACGCTGAATGAACATTATCCGCTTCTTGCCAAACGTGTACATTTCGGGCAGGGCCATATTTCCACGGGTTTTCACTGGCCTGCCTCCAACCTTGCCGCGGTCGGCCATGCCGAGATTTACCAGAGATATTCGCATATACGGCGTATCCGCAGGGTGCGAGCCGGCCGGCCTATCGAGTCGATGCTCGACCTTAACGAAGGCGATTACGTAGTACACGTGGCGCACGGCATCGCCAGATTCGAAGGCCTCCGAAAACACGAACGCGACGATGCCGGCGAAGAATACCTCAAACTGAAATTCGCCAACGGCGCCGTACTGAACGTTCCAGCCGCCCAGATTAATCTGGTGCAGAAATATATCGGCGCCAAAGGCCATCGGCCGACGTTAAGCACGCTCGGCGGCACTCAATGGGCCAAGGCTAAAGACCGCGTAACGCAGGCGGTCGACGACCTGGCCGCCGAAATGCTCCGGCTGCACGCCCTGCGGGAATCCATGCCCGGCACGGTCTACCCGAAAGATACGCCGCTGCAACGGCAATTCGCCGAAGAATTCGTCTATACCGAGACTGAAGACCAGCTTTCATCAATCGGCCAGGTGGATGCGGACATGTCGCTTCCGCGGCCCATGGACAG
>Ga0116171_10004102_pt1 | contig 13205 bp, 11 predicted proteins | sample AD_JPNHW2_MetaG_FD_89798 | JGI IMG/M metagenome (GOLD analysis project Ga0116171, IMG submission 89798) | Active sludge microbial communities of municipal wastewater-treating anaerobic digesters from Japan - AD_JPNHW2_MetaG | ecosystem: Engineered > Bioreactor > Anaerobic > Digestate | place...
CGAGGAACCTCATTCCGTCGCGACCTATCATCCGGAGTCGCTCACCGCTTCGGGGGCGACGCGCGTCCAGGTGCGGTCCGCGATCGATCTGACCGGCATCGACATCCGCCTGCAGCGGATCCCGAAGACGCGGGTCTCTGGCGTGGTTACGGGCATTCCGGACGGCGTTCGGCCGCAGACCGTCAGCATTTCGTTTCTCTCCAACGGCGCTGGCAGCCAGACGTTCAACGGCGTTGACGCGAAGGGCGCCTTCCAGCTCTGGCATGTGACGCCGGGCAAGTACGCCGTCAGCGCCAGGGTGTCGATGCAGGGACGCCAAATCCAGAGCGCGCCCGTGGAGGTCGAGATCGCGCGGGACCACGTCGATGGTCTCGAACTGCGGCTGGTCCCGGCGTTCGAGGTCATGGGCAAGATCGAATTCGAGGGCGACAGCGCGCGACCGAAGCCGCCCGCGAACGGCGGTCCGACGCCCCGGTTCAATCTCCAAATGGCCTCCCAGATTGGCCCGTCGACCGGCGGCAGGCCGATGACGGTAACAGAAGATGCGTCGTTCCGTTTCGCCAACCTGCAACCGGGCAAGTACCGCTTCGTCTATGGCTGGCGAGCCAGCGTTCGCTCGATCCGGCTGGGGACGGTAGAGATGGAGGGCAACCTAATCGACCTGACGAACGGAACAGGCGGCGCGCCGTTGACCGTAGTACTCGGCCCGGCGGAAGCCGAGATCACCGGGATCGTCCGCGACGAAAAAGGTCCGGTGGCCGGAGCTTCGGTGAGACTGGTCAACACAGGGATTTCGCTGACGACGAGCAATGCGACGATCAGCGCGGTGACCGGCGCAGATGGCCGATTCCGCCTGGCCAACGTGCCGGCCGCCAAGTACGTCCTGTTCTCGCCCGATGAAGACGACCGAACCTTGTGGGCGGGGAACTTCGAGGACTATGCGGACGTCCTGGCCGAAGTGGAGGTCGGGATCAAGGGAACGATCGAGAAGGATCTGAAACGGCGCCCGAAGAAGTAGCCCCGGGTACTGGATCATCTCAGCCAGAGGCAAAGTAGCAAATGCTGCAAAGGCTTGTAGCGAAACTCGCGCCCGGGGACGCGCGAGTCTTCCGCCAAAACGCGACCCAACTTCCAGCGGACCGGTGCGGCAAAGCCCGACAGGAGGAGGACTAGTCCCACGCGCTGATGGGCGGTCAGTGGTTCCGACCCGTTTGTCTGCAATCCGGAAGCGACGCATCGGGCTGTGCAGTCGCCATCTCGGACTTCGGCCCGGCCGTCGGCCCCGACAGCGGCGTTCTAAGCAATAGCTCCTCTCTTGTCGCCTTCTTTTTGACGGACCTTCCGCGGGATCAAGTCGAGAGCCGTGCGGATGGCGGTCGAACCTGAACAAACCAGGCGACTTGATCACCCCGGCAGGCAATTGGCCCATACCCGAAACCGGCCCGATACCGGGATTAAGGGTCTTCGCTACAGGGTTTCGGGGATACCCGATCCCGAGCCTGCCCCCTAGACTGGGCAAGGGAGGCAAACCGATGGCCGATTTCTATCAGACTGGACTTGTCCCGACACTTCACGGCTTGAACCGCGAGGGCCTCCCGCGCCTGGAGGCCGAGCTGGACCGCTCGGCGGACGCGCCTGGCATCGGATTGGTGCTGCCGGCGCTCTACAGCGAGTTCGAGACGCCAGCCATGAAATCGATCATGGACGAGTTGAGGCATGTCCGCTATCTCAGGCGGATCGTTGTGGCGCTGGCCCGCGCCAACGAACGTGAGTACCAGCGGGTGGTGCGGTTGTTCGCCGATTTCCCGACAGAGGTGACGGTCCTATGGATCTTAAGCGACCCGGTGCAGGAGTTTTTCACCTATCTGGAGGAGTGCGGCCTGAGTTCCGGTGTCGAGGGTAAGGGGCGATCGTGCTGGCTTTCGTACGGCTACCTGCTGGCTAAGGGCGACTGCGACATCATCGCGCTGCAGGATTGCGACATCCGCACTTACCACCGCCGCATGCTGGCACGTCTGGTGTATCCACTGGTGGAGCCGAGGTTGAGCTTTGAATTCGCCAAGGGATACTATCCCCGGTACACGCATAAGCTGAACGGCCGGGTCACGCGCCTGTTTCTGACTCCGCTGGTGAGATCGTTGCAGGACTGCGGCGTTCACACCCAATTCCTGCGTTTTCTCGACAGCTTCCGTTACGGCCTGGCCGGGGAGTTCGCCATGCGGGCGGACCTGGCGCGGACCCTCCGGGTTCCGTCGGATTGGGGATTGGAGGTGAGTACGTTGCACGAAGTCTGGCAGCGGGTTCCAACGATGCGGACCTGCCAGGTGGACCTGACTGAATGCTACGACCACAAGCACCAGGATCTGTCGCCGGAAGACTCCGGCCGCGGGCTGCATAAAATGACGAAGGACATTGCCAAAGCGATGTTCCGGGCGCTGGCTAAAGAGGGCGTGCTTCTGAGCGGAGATCTGCTGTGCAACACGCTGCCGCTAAGGTACCAGCAGATGGCGGAGGCGATGGTGGCGCGTTACCGGGCCGACGCGATGATCAACGGGCTGGAGTACAACAGGCACATCGAGGAGGCGTCGATCGAGGTCTTCGCCGAGTCCCTGGCCGAGGCGGCGCAGGAGTTTCTTGCCAATCCGCTGGGCGAAGCGCCGCTGGCCAGTTGGGACCGGGTGGTGGATGCAGCGCCGGAAGTCTTTGAGCGGCTGGTGGGCGCGGCCGAACTGGAAACAGGCCTGGCGAGTGCGGCGCAATCGGCTTGAGACCCGGATCAGGCGGCGGGGCCGATGTCGTTTTCAATTTCGCCGAGCAGGGTGAGCAGGCTCTGCGACCAGGCCGCCGGGCCGGCTTCGGCCGTGGCGCGGGCATTTGGCAGGCGACGCCGAAGTTCCTCGGAGTGGGCGGACCTCAGGATAATGGGATAGTCGACGGCGCCCAACATGCCTTCGTCGTTCAACGCGTCGCCAAGCCCGATGGTGACCACCGGGGCATGGAACTCGGAATAGAGATCGATCAGCCTGCGGACCGCTTGGTGCTTGCCGGCGTGGCGCTGTGCATGATAAAAACGGCCGCCGCGGGTGAGTTTGAGCCCATGGGCAAGGAAGGCGCGGAGAAGATTGGGTTCACGGCGTGGGGTAAGCAGCAGGAACGGTTCACTGTATTCGCGCTGAGCCGCCAGCGCCGCCTGTTCAAGGGACATGTTGCAATGGACGGCGATCTCCTCGTCGCTCATTTCGGAGAAGCCCCGTACATCGCAGCGGCTTTCGGCGGCGGCGCGGTGCAGCGCCTGAACCACCTGCATGTGCGGCCAACCCATCACAATGCGGGCCATGCCGCCGTCGAGTTGTTCGGAATCGGGAGGCCAGGCTGGCAGGGCTTGCGGGGGCAACAGGATCGCTCCGCCGTTTTCCACAATGGCTGGATGGCGGATGCCGATGACCGATTGCCAGTACCCGACCTCGGCGTGGGTCTTGCTGGTGGTGAAGATGACGGGCGCGTGATACCGTTCGAGCAGGCGCAGCGCAGGCAGCGCAGGTTGCCATTCGTAAGTCGAATGGTCGAGGAGACAGCCGTCGAGGTCGGTGAAAACGGCGATCACGGAACAACGATAGCAGGGATGAGGAGGAAATGACTCCACGGATCGGATTCTCTCTGATCGCCGGCTTCGGCGCCGTGATTGTCCTGACGGCGGCGTTGGGCATCAGCCAGTCCCGCCGGGCGGAGGCGACCCAGGCGGAACTGATCGCCGCCCAGGAGACCTATACATCCACCGAGGCGCTGCTGTCGCAAACGAGAGTGGACCTTTACCGAGTCGGCATGAATGTCCGGGACTATCTGCTCGACCGCTCCGGCGACGCGTCCAGAGTGAAAGGCGAATTGGTGGAAACGCGCCGGCAGGTGCGGGCCAACCTGGAGATGCTTGAATCCCGGATGCCGATCGAACAACGCGAACCACTGAGCCGGCTCGGCGACGAGGCCGAGGATTACTTCGAATGGATGTCGCCGGCGTTGAACTGGACCCCGGAGGAAAAGGCCGCCTACAGCGGAACGTATGTGCGCGGTGTTCTGCTGAAACGGCGTGAGGCGATCAGCAATCTGGCGGAGCAGATCCAGCGGATCAACGCCGCCAATCTGATGCGGGCGCGGGAGCGTCTGGAGATGGGCCAGCAGGAGTACCTGGCATGGCTCAAGCGGCTTACGTGGACGATCGTGATTCTGAGCGTGCTGGTGGCGGCGTTGAGCATCACCTGGATCCTGCGGCTGGAGCGCCAGGCAGCGTCGGAAACGCGGCGCGCCGAGGGCGCCGAACGCGAACTACGGCGCTTGTCGCAGCAACTGGTCCGGACGCAGGAAGAGGAGCGGCGGTCGTTGTCGAGGGAGTTGCATGACCAGGTGGGCCAGCAATTGACCGCGCTCCGGGTGGAGATCGCCAATCTGGGCCGGATTCAGCCCGATCAACGTGGCGTCTTCGAGACTCACCTGAAAGAGGCCAAGCAACTTGCCGTCCAGACGATGCGGACCGTGCGCGATCTGGCCATGGGACTGCGGCCGTCGATGCTGGACGACCTGGGTCTGGGCCCGGCCATCGAGTGGCAGGCGCGCGAATTCTCGCGGCGCAGCGGCGTGCCGGCGACGGTCGAGTTCCAGGGCGGCATCAACGGCGAACTGAGCGAGGCCGAGCGAACCTCCCTGTTCCGAATCGTCCAGGAGGCGTTGACCAACATCACGAAACACGCCAAAGCCAGCGGCGTCCACATTACTCTCAAGTCGGACGAGGAGGTGATCCGGTTGTCCGTCGCCGACGATGGCCTCGGCATAGGCGGAGGCGCACCGCAGGGCCACGGACTGGGCCTGCTCGGCATGGAGGAGAGGGCGAGGGAGTTGGGCGGGCACTTCACGCTGACATCCGCCGCGGGCGAAGGGACAAAGATCGAGGTGTGGCTACCAAGGAGGGTGACGGCATGAGCGCAATCCGGGTGCTGCTGGCTGACGACCATGGCGTTGTCCGCAAAGGGCTACGGTTTCTGATTGAAAACGAACAGGGTTTCGAAGTGGTGGGCGAGGCCGGTGATGGCCGGGAGGCGGTTCGTTTGGCCAAGGAACTGACGCCCGACGTCGTCGTCATGGACATTGCCATGCCGCAATTGAACGGCATCGACGCCACTGCCCAGTTGCTTAAGGCAAGCCCATCGTCGCATGTGCTCATCCTGAGCATGCACAACGACGAAAGCTATATCCTGCGGGCGCTGGAGGCCGGCGCCAAGGGCTACATTCTCAAGGAGACCGCCGAGGACTACCTGCTGGGCGCCATCCGCGGCGTGGCCCAGGGTAAACCGTTCTTCAGCCCGGCCATTGCCCAGACTCTGCTCGAGGACTACATGCGAAGCCTCCAGCAGAAGGGCCAACAGGACAGCTACAGCCTGCTCACTGACCGCGAGAAAGAGGTGCTTCAACTCCTTGCCGAGGGCCGGTCGAACAAAGACGTGGCGCAGTTGCTCGACCTGAGCGTCTACACGGTGGAGACACACCGCACGCGTATCATGCAGAAGCTGAACCTACACAATACGGCTGAACTTGTGCTGTATGCGGTGCGCAAGAAGCTCATTTTCTAGCGAACTGGTAGAGGTGGGCGCCGAGCGCCGTCGCCAGCAGGATTTCGAAGAGCCCAGCGATGGTCGATTCAATGGCGAGCGAAGCAGGAAAGACGCCCATGGACGCACCGGTGACGGAGCCGGACAGGTAGCCCACGATCCAGACGGCAAGCCCCGCCCGGCAAGCCGTTCGCCAGCCGGAATGATAGCGGTCGCACAAGTGGGCATAGAGGGCCACGCCCGAGAAGCCCATCAGGAATCCCCACACCTGGAGCGCGGCAGTCTGCATGACGGAAGAGACCAGCGGACGGTTCAACGCCAGCAGCGCCCGTTCCCAGTCATCTCTGAGCAGGACTCCGCTGATGATGTACTCGCAGAAATTGACGACGATGCCAGCCACCAGCCCACCCAGCAAAATGCGGTTCCAGTCGATTTTAGGCACGGCGCGGCGCCTCCAGCCAGTCGCGCCCATTGTGCGCTTGACGGCGAAGACATGCAAGGCTCTTGTTGCCTATACCCATCCTGTGGTTGGGAAGGGGCGCTCAGAGGTCCTTCAAAGCCGCCCAAGGCGAGTCCCGAGGTACGGGCGCGCAACCGCATTCCGTCTTGTTCAGATTGGCGCCGCACTGGGGACACAGGCCTTTGCACTCCGGCTGGCAGAGCGAGCGCATGGGTTGGGCGAGAAGGACGTACTCGCGAATGACGTCCTCCAGTTCCACGCCGTCGCCTTCATAGAAGGAGATGTCGATTTCGCCCTCTTCGAGATGGACCTCGCCGTGCGCACCCTTCTTGATCGCCGGGCGGTAGAAGAAATCGAAATCGGAATCGAACTGGAGCGCGGCTGGTTCAAGGCAGCGGCCGCAGGCCGAGCCGAGGCCGACCTTGACATGCCCTTGGACGCGGATCTCGCCGAGCGTGTTGTGCAGCAGGGTAGCCGAACCGGTGGCCTCAAGGTTGCTGGTTTGGGTGAGGTCCTCGGAGAACTTGAGTTCACCGGGCGGGTAGCTGGCTTCGAATTGGATCGGGTGATGTTCGAGTTCGGTGAGTGTGAAGATCATTTGACCCTTCCAGGGCCGGATCCGGCCGCAGCTACCTTCATGATACGAGATCGATGCGCTCCGGCCTACGACGCCGTTAAGCTATGCGCGAGGCAGGAATCGCCGGATGCCGAGGTCGTACAAGCCCGCGCCGAGCACTCCGCCCAGCATCGGGGCAACGATCGGCACCCACCAGACGCCGGTTCCATCGGTCAGGCCGTTGTTCTTGAAGCCGGCCAGGATGACAAACGCCCGCGGCCCGAGGTCGCGCGCCGGATTGATGGCGTAACCGTGCAGCGCGCCGAAACTCACTCCGATGGCGAACACGATGGCTCCGATCGCAATTGGCGCCAGCCACGCCGGAGCCGGTGTGTTGCGGTCATCGGTGACGACCATGACCAGGAACAGCAGGAGCGCAGTGCCGATCACCTGATCTATGAACCCGGCGGCGGGCTGGGCGGGGAACGCCGGGAAGGTGGTGAAGATGCCGGCGGTTTTCTCAAGCATCGGATCGTACTGCTGGAACGCGGCGCGATAGTTGGTGAACACCAGCGCCGCGCCGGCAAACGCGCCCGCAGTTTGCGCCACGATGAACGGAATCACGTAGCTCCACCTGAAGTCGCGGTAGACGGCCAAAGCCAGGGTCACGGCCGGGTTCAGGTGCGCGCCGCTGATGCGCGCCGTCGCCCAGACGCCGAAGGTGACGCCAAGCGCCCAGCCGAAGGTGATGTTGGTGTAGCCGCCCTTGACCACCTCGCCCGGCACGCCGGTGCCGAACAGCACGACCATCGAACAGACGCCAGCTCCAAACAGGATGATGATCATGGTGCCGATGAATTCGGCAATGAGTTGTGCGGTGAGCGATGGGGGTTTCATTCAGTCTGGGATCGTATCACGGCAGCACCCCATCGAGCCATGCGAGCATTTCCGACTGTGCTTTACGGTTGCCCAGGGCGCATTCGAGATTCACGTACCGGATGCCGCGCGAAGCGCACAACCGGGACAGCGAACCGTCGTCTTCTCCCTTGGCGTCGTTCTGCATCACAGCGTTGTAGGGGCCGGCGGCGATCCGGGCGAAGTCCGTCTCCGAAGTGGCCAGGAAGAACTCGTGCGGCGCCGATGGGTTTGGCAAATGGACCTTATTGCTGATCGGGACCTCATCGTCCACCGAATAGCCGCGCGCGTTGTTGTGAAGCACGATCAGCAATCCGCCCTGGGGCGGCAGCAGCGCTTTGAACAGTTGATGGCGTCGCACGGCAAGCCACTTCACTTCACGCTGGATTGCGCCGGCGTCCGCCGATCCATTCAGGCGCTCCAGGCTCCTGGCGGCGCCGGCATCGGAAAACATGCGGTTGGGATCGATCTCGAGCAGGTGCGGGCGGACGGTGCGCGTCTGACTGTCGATGAGATAAGCCTGGCCCTGGTGGGACTTCATGTGGCCGAGCAGCGTCTCGCGGGCCGTTATTTCGTCGCCGTGGATCACCAGATATCGCCGGGATGAACGGCCCTGACCGATGAAGCTGAACGGGATGCCGGATAGCCTCGTTCGTCGAGGCGAACAGATGCCGAACAGCGGAATTCCGGCGAGAACCAAGAAGCTGCGTCTTGTCTGCTGGATTGGTCCCATGAAACTGTCAGTATAGGGTGACAAGACAGCTTGCCGCCGTTCATGGCGGCAGGGATAATGGAGCCGGAGGTCCACGATGACCATCGAGAATATAACTCCTGGCGGGAATCCAACAGAGACTCCCGCCGCAGATCATGATATGAGCCGCGAGTTCAATCCGTGGCTCGCCGCCGAGACGCGCTTTGACAGGGCGGCCGAATTGCTGGGCCTGGACGACGGCCTGAGAAAGGTGCTAAAGGCGCCGGCCATGGAAATGACCGTCAACATCCCCATCCAGATGGATGACGGCAGGGTGGAGGTCTTCACGGGCTACCGCGTGCAGCATTCCCTGGCCCGCGGGCCGGCCAAGGGGGGGATCCGCTTCGCCCCCGACCTGACGCTGGACGAAGTCCGGGCGCTCGCCTCCTGGATGACGTGGAAATGTTCGGTTGTGAACATTCCGTTCGGCGGCGGCAAGGGCGGCGTGATCTGCGATCCGTCGATCCTCTCCCGCGGCGAACTGGAGCGGATAACGCGACGCTACACCGCCGAGTTGATCGACGTGATCGGACCGGAACGCGACGTTCCGGCGCCGGACATGAACACCAATGAGCAGACCATGGCCTGGATCATGGACACCTATTCGATGCACAAGAGGACCACGGTTACCGCCGTGGTCACCGGCAAACCGCTCAACCTGGGCGGTTCGAAGGGACGTCCCGAGGCCACTGGACGAGGCTGCCTGTTCGTGACCCTTCAGGCGCTGCGCCGCTTTCAGATCGAGCCGTCGCAGGCGCGCATCGTCGTGCAGGGCTTCGGCAATGTCGGCGGCATGGGCGCCAAGCTGATGCGCAAGGCGGGCATGAAGATCATCTCGGTCATCGAATGGGACGGCGCGGTTTACAACGAAAACGGGCTCGATATCGAAGCGCTGATGGCTTACCGCCGCCAGACCGGATCGTTCGCCGGTTTCACCGGCGGCGAGGTGATTGACCGCAACGAGGCCATGTTCCTCAATTGCGACGTGCTTGTCCCAGCAGCGAGGGAGAACGTCATCCATTCGCAGAACGCGGCCAAGATCAAGGCCAAGATCATCACCGAAGGCGCCAACGGACCGACCACAGCCGTCGCCGACAAGATCCTGAGCGAGAAGGGCGTCTTCGTCATTCCGGACATCCTGGCCAATGCCGGCGGGGTCACGGTCTCTTACTTTGAATGGGTTCAGGACCGCCAGGGCTACTTCTGGAACGAGCAACTGGTCAACGGCCGGCTGGAGGAGATCATGGTGAACTCCTTCAAGGACGTGGTCAGCTACGCCGACCGTGACAAGGTGGACAACCGCACGGCTGCCTACATGCTCGCGCTGGACCGCGTGGCCTTCGCCATCAAATTGCGCGGAATCTACGCATAAGCCGGGACGGATCCTCGCGATCGCTATTCGCACCGTAGCGCCGTCGTTGGGTCGACGGCGCTGGCTCGACGGGCCGGGGCCCATGCGGCGAGAACGGCCACGGCGATGAGCAAGGCCGCGGCGCCGGCCAGCGAGAGTGCATCATTTGGCTGAACATCGAATAGTTGCGTCCTCACCAGGCGGCTGAGCGCGTAGGCGACGGGCAGTCCGGCGGCCAGGCCCCAGCCCACGAGGATCACCACCTCCCGCAGCACCATCCAGACCACGGCTTTGCGTGGTGCGCCGAGGGCCATGCGCAGGCCGATCTCCCTTGTACGGCGGGCCACGATGAACGACAACACGCCATACAACCCGAGCGCGGCCAATACCGTAGCGAGTAGACCGAAGACGACGCTGAGCCAGGCGATCAGGCGTTCGGTGCTGAGCGTCTCGTCAAGATACTCTGACAAGGTTCCCAACTTGAATACCGGCAGGGTGGGGTCGAGCCGAGCCACCCGGCGGCGAATGCTGGGGTAGAGAGCAGCCGGATCGCCCTGGGCGCGAACATAGAATGTTGCCGACCAGGCGTAGTTCGCCTGCTGCATGGCGAGAAAGACCTGGCGGCGGATGCCGGAACGGGGGCCGCCATAGATGGAGTTTTCGACCATGCCGATGATCTCGACGCTCAACTTCGTCTCGGGCCCGACACCGAAACCAAGGTGGCGGCCGATGGGGCTCGTCCGGCCGAAGTAGTGTTCGGCGAAGGCCCGGTTGACGATGGCGAGCGTGGGTTCGAGATTCGGATCGGGATTGTCAAAACGGTCATTGACAGTGAAGTCGCGGCCCAGCAGACGCGGGACGCCGAGGGCGTCGAAGAAGCCGGGAGAGATGCAGTTGTGGTAGGCCTGCATGGCCTCACCGTCGCGGGCGCGGTGGCCTTCGACGCTCATGATCGTGTCCCACTCGTCGCGCAGCAGCGGCACCATCGAGTATGCGGCAGAGGTGACGCCGGGCGTCGAGGCGAGCGCGACCTGCAGTTTGTCGCAGAAGCTATGGATCCGCGTGATGGAGTAACCGTTCTTGGCCGGATCGACCTCGAATGCGACCAGACGATCGAGGTCGTTCAGGCCAGTGGGGTGGGCGCGCAGATTGACGAGAGTCCTCGTGAACAGGCCGGCGCCGGCGAGCAGGAGGAAAGACAGACAGACTTGAAGGGCGACCAGGGTCTTGCGCGCACGCGCTGAACCGGCCGATCCGGTGGCAAGCTTAATGGCGTCCCAGACATGGAGACGCGTCGCGGCGAGCGCCGGAGCGAGACCGGAAAGCAGAACCGTGGCCAGGGCGACCACGCAACTGAATAGCAGTATACGGGCATCGGGCGCGGGACGCAGCATGAGTTGGTAGCCGGAATCGGGCAGCATGGCGAGCAGGGCGCGCGTCGACGTGAAGGCCAGCAGAATGCCCAGGGCCGCGCCGGAAATGGCGAGCAGGGAGCATTCTATGAGCATCTGGCGGACCAGCGCACCGCGGCCGGCGCCGATTGCCAGGCGCACGGCCAGTTCCTTGCGGCGCGCCACCGAACGGGCGATAAGCAGACTGGCGACATTCGAGCAGGCGATGAGCAAGATCAAGGCCGCCATACCCATGAGGACGGTGAGCGCGGTGGAATACTGTCGCCGCAGCATGGAAAACCCCGTGGCGGCGATTTCCACCTGGGGACGACGGGCGAGGAAACGCGCGCGGTCATAGGGAGAGATCGTGCGCAACTCCTTTTCTTGAAGCTCCTGCTCAAGGACTTGATGTAACAACGGCTGAAGTGAGGTGCGAGCGCTCTCCTCGGTGAAGCCCGGTTTAAGCCGGGCGTAGACTTGCACCCATTGGTGCCGCCGGTCGGCGAGGCCGTCGTAGTCGGGACTCAAAATGGGCTTCATCTGGATGGGTACGCGGATGTGGGGCGACCGCGAAGGATCCACGCCCGCGAAACCGGCTGCCGAGACGCCGACGATCTCCATCGGGTAGTTGTTGACCAGGACCTTACGGCCGATGACCCGCGGGTCTGCGGCGAAACGGCGCACCCAGTAAGCGTGGCTGAGCACGATGACCGGGTGGCCCTTGTAGTAACGATCGTCGAGTTCGGGACGGAAGAGGCGTCCGGCAGCGGCCGTGACGCCGAGTGCCTGGAAGTAGTTGCCGCTGACGAGTTGGGCACTGACGCGCTCTGTGCCGGACTGGTCCGTGAGCGCGGCGGAGGTGGAGAAGTTGCAGAAGAGCGACTCAAAGGCAGGGGCGCGGCGCTGGAAGTCCTGATACATGGGGTAGGACGCCGTGCGGGTGCCCTGGTTGTTGCCCAGATGCGGGCCGGTGGTCCAGATCATGACCAGACGTTCGGGGTCGTGAACGGGCAGCAGGCGCAGGACAAGCTGGTCGAGCAGCGTGAAGACGGCCGTGTTGGCGCCGATGCCGAGTGCGAGCGACAGGACCGCGGTGACGGTGAAGACCGGGTCGCGGCGGAGCGACCGCAATGAGTGGCGAAGGTCCCTGAACATGCGCTCAACAAACGCGAACTGCCACTCGGCCGAAGCGTCCTCGCGCACCCGCAACGCCGGGCCAAACTCGCGTCGCGCCTGGGCCAGCGCATCGGCGGGCGAAAACCCTCCTGCTTCGAGTTCGTCGGCGCGGCATGCCAGATGGAACTCGAACTCGCTCTCCAGTGCGGCGTCGGTGGAGCGGCGTGACGTGAACAGATAGGCCAGCTTCCGCCCGAATTGATCAATCATGACTGATACTCCGCCCGGTCAGGTCTGACTGAGGACCAACTGAATCGCGGCGACCATATCGTGGAAGTCGCCCTCTTCCTTGGCCAACTGGCGCCGTCCGGCCCGGGTGATCTCATAGAAGCGGGCCTTGCGATTGTTGTCCGAAACGCCCCATTTGGCCGAGATCCAGCCTTTCACCAGCATCCTGTTCAGCGCCGGATAGAGGGAGCCTTCCTCCACCACGAGAGCTCCCGAAGAGGCCTCTCGAATGCGCTTGGCGATTGCGTAGCCGTGCATGGGGCCGCTGAGAACCGTTCGCAGGATGAGCAGTTGCAGCGTGCCAGGCAGCAGGTCTGGAGTCGTCGATGACATGAGGAATCTGTTCCTGTTCCATTCTATGCATAGATACGACAAGGGAACAAGTAAAGTTCGCCCGATTGTTGTTGTGGAATGATAGAAGTTGCGTGTCCCAGGAACCAACGACGCCGCTCATGCGGCAATATTCCGCGGCGAAGCAACAGGCCCCGAACGCTCTCTTGCTGTTCCGGCTCGGCGATTTCTATGAGCTGTTTTTCGACGACGCCGTCACCGCTTCGCGCGAACTCGAGATCACGTTGACCTCGCGTAACAAGGAGCGCGGCGAACCGGTGCCGATGTGCGACGTCCCGGCGCACTCTGTCGAGGGGTATATCGCGCGGTTGATTCAGAAGGGCTACCGCGTTGCCATCTGGTCGCAGATGGAAGACCCGAAACAGGCCAAAAAACTGGTCCGGCGTGAGATCACCCGCATCGTCACGCCCGGTACGGTCACCGATCCAG
>Ga0116171_10004104_pt1 | contig 13200 bp, 11 predicted proteins | sample AD_JPNHW2_MetaG_FD_89798 | JGI IMG/M metagenome (GOLD analysis project Ga0116171, IMG submission 89798) | Active sludge microbial communities of municipal wastewater-treating anaerobic digesters from Japan - AD_JPNHW2_MetaG | ecosystem: Engineered > Bioreactor > Anaerobic > Digestate | place...
ATCAAGGCTTTGAGATGGAAATTTGAACTTTTTTTAAATGGCCTTGAATGAATTACAACACATTGCCGGCATCTTTATAGTCTTGTTGTTAAACATTTTTCAAGTTCAGTACCTGCTTTTTCTTGAGACATGCTTGACCGCAGATTATTTTTTGCTACACTCTAAAGCCCTGCATGATTGCAGAGATTATTTGACAATCAGGAAACGGTTGGTCGTTTCTGCCGGCGGCTTGTCGGCGAATGTATTTTACCTGCCGTATGCGTTTTTGGAAAAACACCGCGGGGTGTAGCTCAGCTTGGTTTAGAGTGCTTGACTGGGGGTCAAGAGGTCGCAGGTTCGAATCCTGTCAACCCGACTTATCGAGACGAAAGGCCCTTTGGCGAGAACGTCAAAGGGCTTTCTTATTTCCATATCAAGACTTACGTCATTAAGCGTGTAGTTCAAACAGAGAATATTCAGGATTTCACGCTTTGCGGCAACATCGCCGGTAAGCCACTTATTCTCAAGCTGTTGCGAAAGTTCAAACGCTTTTATGGCGATATCGGCGTATTCGGATTTCTCCCGGCTGTGGGCGTCGATAAGCACGCTCAAATGCTGCATCTGGTCGCGGAGTTCTGCATCTTTAGCGGCGAATGTATCGCGGTCAATTTCCTCTGCAATACGCATATTTAGTAGCTTGCTGCGTTGACGGTTCGCCACAGCCATCTGCCGTTGCAAATCATCCAGCCGCTTTTCATCATCACGCTGGAACGTCTCGGCTTTTAGCTGAATAATTTTCACCATCCACGCATGAATCTTGGGGTCACTTACTTTCATCTGCCGGAAAAATTCGATTATCTGCTTATCAAGCTGCGTTTCGTTGATACGCACTCGCGGGTGGCCTGCCGAAGTGTAACGGCTGCACCGATAATAGCGGTATTCTTTCGGGCCGCTGGACGTGGACTTGGTTTTCACCTCATAAACCATAGGCCGCCCGCAATGGCCGCACTTGACCATGCCCGACCCGTAAACCGAATCATGGCTTGCATAGGTCTTGTCGCCAAGCAGCACTTGAACGCGGTCGAAAACTTCCCGCCCAATAAGCGGCGAATGTTTCCCCGCCAGCCATTGCCCGCGATACAAAACCTCGCCGATATACGAACGGTCACGCAGAATATGGTGAACCTTGCTGCGTGTAAATTGCGGCTGCGTGCTGGTGTAAGTTCTGCCGTCGGCAGCCATCGCCTGAACCACGCCATCGAGCGTTTGGCCGTGCTGTGAATACAGTTCAAAAATGCGGCGGACATTGGCGGCTGCGTCAGTGTCGATTTCAACAAGGCTTCTGCCGTCAACGCGATTATTGCGATAACCGTAAGGAGCTTTGCAGGGGAACAGGCCGCTTTCAGCCCGGCGGGATTGGCCTTCGCGGACATCGAGGCTTTGCTGTTCAGTATAAAAACTTGCCATGTTCGCAAGAATGCGGCGTTGCATGCGTCCTGCCGGGGTGTTTTCGGTCGGCTGGGCTACGTAAACGATAGGCAGGTTGTATTTCATCTCGAGGCGTTCGAGTTCGACGTAATCCAAAAGATTTCTGGCAGCCCTATCAACCTTGTAAAACAGCAGGCCGTCGAGCTTGTGAGCGTTTTTCTTGGCGTATTCGAGCAGCTCTTTGAACGTCTTGCGTTCCGCCTGCTTGCTTGCGGTTTCAGCGATACGGTAAAACTTCACAATCTCCCCGCCGTGACGCTCTGCATACCGCCGCAACGCATCTTCCTGAACGTCCAGAGAAAATCCCTCGCGTTCCTGTTCGCGAGACGATACACGAGCAAGGGCTAAATAAGAATTTTTTGTAGTCATCACCCAACCGCCTTTTAATGCTTACCCTGTAATGTATACATCAATTTACCCATGCTCTGGATTATCTCCACCGCGTCGGCGGGTGTCAAGGATTTGGGATAATAAGGCTGCCACGTGTCGATGGTTTCGGCGATGAGGCCGAGCGTTATCCAATCTGGCGTGCCGGGCGGGAGGCTGATTTGTTGTGCTGTTTTCTGCATCGTAATCAGCCTCAAAACGGAATCCCGTCGTCAGGTTTTAGCGGTAAAACATTGGCGAGCTTGGATATTCCATCGAACCACTGTTTTGACCTTGTCGGATTATCCAGAAACAGCGTAAACCCGTAACCGTCGACAGCGTTCACGCCCGGCCAGACTTGAGCGGCAGCGTCCTTGACTGCTTCCATCCACTGACCCGCAGGAAGCGACGCGGAATGCAGCTCCGCCAGCGGTAAATTATGGCGGTTAAAAACTCCCCATGCACGGCCTACGGGCAACAATTTCTTTCCCGGTTCATTATTTATTTTATTATCACCGGTCAGATATGTGCCATAGACAAGAGAACCGGCGGCGTTGCCGCCGTCGTCAGTCCCCGCCTCGCCGGCGGGGGCCTGTCCGTCCGGCTGGCTTCCGTCGCCTTGCCTTGCGATTTTGGCCATGTATTTTGAAAGATAATACATCGCCTGCCGCCACGATTTTATGCCCTTGATTTCCGTGCGGACGTAATCGGGATAATTCATGATTTCACGCCAGATTGCGTTCAGCTCGTCGCAGTCGAAAAACGGCATGCCGAAAAAGAGCATGTGATAATGCGGATAAATCGCCCCCGCCTGTTCGCCGGACTTTCTGGGTTCGTGTTCACGCCGCCAGATTGCCGACGATTCAGGAAAACGCCGGGCTATGCGTTTTAAAAATGTCCGGCGGTCGCGTTCGGTAATTTCATGAGACGGTGGGCCGTCAAGGTCTGGATATGTCAGTGTGATGAAGCAGACGAACCCGGCGTTGTCCGTGTCAATCCGGGCCAGCAGGTCTATCATCCGCTTACGCGACTGTGCGGAAAATTCGATGATTTTCCCACGCAGCCCCGGCGTATTGGCTGTTTGCGAGGAATGCGGAACCTTGACCTTTAATATACGCCCTTGTGCGTAAACCATAATTTTACTTTTGCAAGCATAATTCATAATGCTTGCACAATAAAATTATGGCGGGGTTTAAACCCCTATACCTGCCGAAAAATCTTTGTAGGTTTTATTGCACAGCGGATTCAGCCTGGCATTTCGTTGCTTCTTCGTTAACCTCTGCAATAAGTGAAACGAGAATTTCATGCCAAATCTTACGGGTTTCACGGACACGAGTTTCAAAAGACTTGTTGTCAATTGAAAGAAAATCGACATCTTTAATGATAGGGAGTTGCTTGATATTTTTGGGATACGAATCCGCAGCATAGCAATGAAACAGGCTTAAAATATCCTCATAACTCAATTTCGATTTCGGCTTACAGCCGCGTTTGAATTTCAATTTAATCGAGCGATAGCATTTATCCAGAGCTTTGGAGAAAATATCCGACATCTCATAAATATAACCAGCCAACAGATACTTGATATGCTGCGACGAAAACACGCCCAATGGCTCATCAGCATTCAATGCCTTTGTATATCGTTCAACCCATGCTTTTCTATTTTGACGCTTGGCTTGAAGAAAATGTGTTTGTATTAACGGGTCACAACTGGCGGTTCCTCTGTCAAGCCGAATAATCTTCTCTATTGCCTCAATGTCGCCAGTGCGAGCCTGCGTCAGAAGTTCGTCAAACGAAATTTTATATTCCAGAAAACAAGGAACCCAAACACGAATCATAAACAGAATCTCAGGTGAAGCCTTAACGGCTTTTATCTGCTCTGGTGAGCCGTCGTCAATACCGGCTATTGCATCTCTTAATTTGAGAATATGATTCCGATAAATGATGTTTGCATAATTATTAGACAGCATAAGCAAATGTGAAAAAGAATCTTGGGGCGATAAGTTATCACTGTTTTCCTGAATACGATGAAACTGCTCATTTAAAGCATCGATTTGTTGAGAATCCAGCCCCAAAAGAACCGTAAACCAGTCTTTACTGGGAATAACAAGTTCCATTGCCGTTACTAATGGTTTGTCCGGGTTATTGTAAAAATTCATCCAATGGTCATCAGACGGATAAGGCGGTTCAACATTACCACCATATTTTGCGTTTACCCTCGCGTCACGGCAGGCTGTATACATGCTTTCCGCAGAAGCCACGACAATTTGTGCCATCATGGCAATAATAAAATGAATCCGCCTTGATACCGCCCATTCGTCTATCGCCAGCGAGGTATGATTTTTGCCCAGTATTTTTTTACGTTTCCTACCCATTGCCGGATTATATTTTATCCCCGGCCTATTGAAAAGCCCCCTAAAGAAAATTCGTAGCGATTTCCCATTGGCTTTGATGATGGAAGATAGCTCCGCGTGACAGGCCGTAAAGGCACCCCGGCGGAAAAGAGTATTTTTTGCCCTGCGGGACACATTGCCCAGGCTAAACTACAGCTTGAACAATGCTCAAAAAATCTTCCTTTTCCGCCGAGGCCCCGCCTTGACTGCCCGCCCCGCTCCGCTAAAAACCGCTTCCATCAAACCCAATGGGAACGTCCGGTACTCCCCAAGAATTATGGAAGCTTGATAGACAAACCAGAATTGGGGCCGCCTGGAATGCCTCGCTCAGTATCCTCGCCTTGTGAGGTTCTTAAATCGTTTAAAAGCACGTTGGCGTCAATAGAAGTACCTATCTTGGCTTCAGATTCGGGCCTTGAGTGAGCTACATCCTTTGCACGATAGACTATGACGTTGAGAATTCCTTCTTCTATTGCTCGCAAGCAAAGCCCACGTGCATAAAATCTATTAAACTCTCCTTCTGCGAACATCTCTGGAGCAGTTACCGGAACTTTTGCCATAGTAAAGCCGCCCTTAGGTTTTCGCCTCTCTGTATACTCTTTCATATAATTATTATCACGAAGCTGATTTGCAAGCCATGCATCATCATACATTTCAATGGCTGTTTTTAGACAGTCCCCCCAATTTCTGATGCCCTCTTCATTAAAATTCCTACTCATATTGAGACCTTTTTCGCTATTAAAATCAAGGTCAACTTCTTGAAGCATGAATTTTCTTGTGGTCTCATCCAGATTTAAATATTTCAACGCCATTTCCGAATCTCCTTAAAAAATGTTAGCTTTCATCCACAAGCTAATATTGTAAAGATTTTGGAAATGTTAGGCAATGAATATTGCAATTCTCTAACAAAAAGTTCTAACCGTGTCTCGTTGCTCCGACTTATTTGAGATTAAAAACGCAGATTGTTTCATCGCCAATTACTTGCAACTGGCACGCTTTTTTTTACTTTGCAAGGTCCCTGTGGTCAATCCTTTGTGGAAAGAAATATCGCCGCTCACGTCACCGCGCCATCAGCGCAAAAACGCCCCAGCCAAGGTATTCCCGCGTGTAGGTGACGTAACGTTTTGGCTCCGCGGTCAGTTTCGCTCGAACCTCTTTCGCAAAGTCGTCGCCGGGATTCGTTTCGAGCCAGCGGCGCATGGTGAGCCACTTGGCGGCCTCATAACGATCCCAACTTTCCTGGTCGGCCAGAACCATTTCCACCACATCGTAGCCAAGTTCGCCGAACGATGCGATAAGTTCAGGAAGCGTGAGGAAGTCGGCAATCGAATCGGCGCCGCATCCCTTGGCTGTGTCTTCCGTCGACGGCAGCCGCAGCCAGTAGGGCTCCCCAACGAGGATGATTCCTCCGGAACGCAGACTTTTTGCCAGAAGCTTGATGGTGCCAGCGACTCCCCCTCCAATCCATGTGGCGCCGATGCACGCCGCCACACCGACCTTCTCATCGGCAACGTAGCCGGTTGCGTCCCCGTGAATGAATTCGACCCGGTCGGCGACGCCGAGTTCTTCGGCGCGGAGTTCAGCCTGCTCGCTGAACAACCGGCTCATGTCGACGCCGATGCCGAGGATTCCATAATCGCGTGCCCACGTGCAAAGCATCTCGCCCGAACCGCTGCCGAGGTCGAGCACCAGGGTTCCCCGTTCCAGACGCAGCGCCGCGCCGAACGCGGCCAGCTTTTCCGATGTGAACGGGTTATGAATGCGATGTGCGCTCTCGGCAATGTTGAAAATACGCGGGATGTCCATTGTCATGATTTCTTATCTGTTTCTGATTCTGGAGCCATGATGTCAGTTATGGCGTCCAGAACGGCGGCTGATGCGGCAAGAGATGTTTTGGCGGCGGCTGGATTGATTCGTACCGCACCGGGCCATTTAGCCTGGTCGGCTGCGAAATACGCCTCGTGCGGCCTGTATGACATCAGCCAGCAGAAGTCTATCGCGTTTCGACTGGCTGCAGATACGCCAGCCCATTTTGCCACACCCTGCATTTCCATGAACACGCACACTGCTGTTGCTGTGGCAACAGTGTCGGCTTGGCCGCGGGAATCTATCAACGCACCATTTTCATCCAACAACTGCGAAAACTCCGGCTGGGCGTCTATCAATCTCTTGGTGAACCGTTTCAGAAATGTCAGGTATTGGGTCTGAATTTCCGCACCGCCGGCAATTATGGTTCTGGCTAACCAGGCTGTTGCGGTCAAATCAAGTGAATCGCCCTGTTTTATTGAACTGCCCATTTCGCCGGCACGGCCGAGCAGGGTGTCGAGCGACTTGCAAAAAATCATCGTCTGTTGAGGCGTCATCTTTTCCTGGGCTATTGCCCGTAGAGCGACGGCGAAGGCGAGATTGCCTATCTTACGCTCGCGGCTGTCGGTTATGACGCCGTTATTGTCTATTCGCATAAATAGAAAATTACGGATTGCCTTGCTCAAGGACACTATTTCAGGATTTGAATTGTCTCCAGCCACGGCTAGCGACAAAAAGGCGGTCGAAAGTATTTCGTCTTCTGTCGGGTCTGCCATTACGTAGGCGATATTCATTCTGTGGTCGAACCGTACGCGTTCTTTGGCGACTTTGGCCAGAATGGCATTGGCGATATCGGTTGAGAGTTTGCGTATCTTGCCGGGAAATTTTGCCGCCACTTTACGCATCACATACGCCAGGTATAGCTCCTGCCACAGCGGCGCACTTGTGCCGTCAGGATTTTTTACGCTACTCTCTGCCATGTCGAAATTTCTGGCTGACGCATTCAGGAGCGTTACCAGAAAATATTTGTTGCCAGGGTAAACTCGCAGAATTTTACCCCTGTAATATATGTAGCATTCCTTTGTGTCGGCTGGATTGAGAAAATGAAGGCTGCTGAATATCTGCCACTTGGGTTTGGAGTCGGGCAGAAGCGAAACGTCGGTTTTCGAGACGGTTTCGAGAATTTTTTCACGTATCTGCAGCGGCGTCCAGCCGTTGCGGTATTCCTCGGAAGGAAGTATGGTGACGTCTATATTGTTGGCTTTAAGCAGGCCGATGAGTTTGGGGTCGTCAATCCCTGACCAGAACCTGAGGCCCAACAGGCCGGGAATCAGCTTGGCGGTGACGTCCTGTTCCGGAATGACTTGCATCTGGCCGAGAATTTCTATTTCAACCGCCAGTTTGGTGAGCGTATCGTCCGTGACCCTGTCACCCAGGGCACTGCTGCGCATCGCCTTGAGTGCCGCCGCGACGGTGTTACGGGCCAAACCTCTGCCGCTTGCACTGCCTGATGCAAGTTTCACGCCGTCCCGACGAAGCGTAATGAAAACCGTGTAGTCATAAGCGTCGGAATCGAACATGCTTAGGCTATCAGGTATCGGATACTTATCTGCCGGCGTTCGTTTGTGCAGATAATCGGTCATGGCGCTGCGGGCAAGGCTGGCCAGCTGTCCGGCCGCTTCGTAACTTACGTTGGGCCTCTGATACTGTGACCACGCTACACCATGAAGTGAGGCGATAATACTTACGAACAACGCGATGACCGCTAATTTTTTCACGGATGGTAGTTTACGGCCTTGATGGCGAAATGTAAAGCCCTGAGATAAAACTCAAAAAAATCATTTTTTATTTGGTGTTCACGTTGGCAAGTGCTTATAATATATTGTAAGTCTTGTCGACGTGGAGAGTTCTATAATAGATGTCGACGATGTAGCGTGCTGTTCAGGCGAGACTATGGTTAGGCAATATGAAAATTTTGCATAATTGATGTTTTTGGACGATTTTTTAACGGATTTGGCGTAGTCCATGGACAGGGTTGAAAAAGCGGTATAAAACCGTCGAGATGTACATTTTTTCGATCAATGCCCAAAGCGGCCCGAAACGAAAGGTACATTTATGCACACTATTACTAAAAAAGAACTGGTTGATAGAATTGCTGACCGCACGGAGCAGAAGCGGGTGGTGGTCAAACGTATTATCCAGATGTTCCTGGATGAGATTATTGATGAACTCGGCCAGGGCAACAGGCTGGAATTTCGTGATTTCGGCGTTTTTGAGACCAAATCGCGTGCCGCCAGGATGGCTCAGAATCCCAAAACCCTTCAGAGAGTGCATGTGCCGCCGAAACGAACCGTCAAATTCAAGGTCGGCAGGCTTATGAAGCTGAAGCTTCTGGGCGAAGAACTGCCGCCGAGAGATTATAACTCCAAAGAATTTGAAGAGAACGACAACGTATAGCACATATTAATGTGCATAAAGAATGTCGGTTTGATTTTTTGTCTTTCCAAATGCGCCGCCGGTTAATCTGGCGGCGCATTTTTCATGGCTGCCGGCGGTATTGTCCTGTTTTAAGACCGAACGGATATAGAGAGGCGATTCTAGAGCATCTCAAGTTTAACATGCTCTAATCTGGAATCGTTCATGCCGTCGTGAAATATTCAAAAAGGTAAAAATTTTTTGCCTTTTTCCCTATCTGCACGTAAGATATTCAAATGCAGGCAGATGTAGCCGGCAGAAGCATTTTGTTTGCTATTTTCGGAAGAATCGATGAAATACCAGAAAATTTCGGATATTTTTAAAGACGGCAGAAAGACTTTGTCGTTTGAATTTTTCCCGCCCAAGACGGATAAAGGGCGTGAGCAGCTTTACAGGACGGCTGAAGAGTTGATGACGCTCTCGCCCGACTTTTTTTCCGTTACTTATGGTGCCGGCGGTTCGTCAGCCAGGAGTACGCTGGAAATTGTCGAAACGCTTCAGTCGAAATTCGACATTCCCGTAATGCACCATTTTACCTGCACCAAGCACACGCGAGTGGCTATACGTAACGAGCTTAACGAGTTAATGGCTAGCGGGATACACAACATTCTCGCATTACGGGGCGACCCGCCGGCGGCTGAGCCGCATTATGAGCCTGGCCCTGATGAGCCGCGTTATGCATTTGAACTTATAAAACTTATCCGCGAGCGGGCTGGCTGGTTTTCGGTGGGTGTGGCGGTTTTTCCGGAAGGCCACTGCCAGACGCCTTCGCGGGAATTGGACTCGCTTTACACTCGCGTAAAGCAGGAGGTCGGTGCGGATTTCGGCATATGCCAGGTCTGTTTCGACATAGAAATTTTCCGCGAATTTTATATGCGGCAGTGCGATGCCGGCGTGACAATGCCGATGATTCCCGGCATACTGCCGGTTGTAAACTGGGAGAATTTCGTTAATTTCTGCAATAGATGTGCCACGAAAATCCCCGAAATACTCAAACCGATTTACGAGCCCATCGCCGCGGATACAGCCGCGATGGAAAAAGCCGGCGTGGATTTCAGCGTCGAACTCTGTCGCAGCCTGCTTGACATTAATGTTCCAGGCCTTCACATGTATTGTCTGAACAAGCCTGAACCCATCTCAACTGTGGTACACACGCTGGGCAATGATTGGCGATAATGAAATAATCGTTTGATTTCCGCTTGTCAAATCAACGGTGATTTTTATATCGAAGCGGTAAAATTTCATGGTTTATCGGAGAAAAGTTCTGTTTTTCAAAAATTGTAAGGGTTTCTTGATACGGGGTCTGAATTTTTCAGGCAACTCCGGCAGGGATTTTTTAGGGCTGTCGGTGAAAAATGTGAACCAAGCCGTAAACGGCTACGTATAAATCCATAATGTTGCTTTATTGCAGTTTCCAATTAAATCGGCTGATTTTGATAGCGTATAAAGCGGTTGCAAACCATGCAATAAAATCGGCCGCGTATGGTTATTTATGTTTTGGACATTTTGACAGGAAGCACGGGAGGTGCGGTAAATGAGTACGCATGAACAGATTACGGAAATGTCGGACAGGGTAAAAGAGGCGTCGTCGCATTTCAGACGTCTTGTCGATGAAGTTTCGCACGTCATTGTCGGCCAGGAAAGGCTGCTTCACCGGATGCTCATCGGCCTTCTGAGCAATGGCCATCTTCTTATAGAAGGTGTGCCGGGCCTGGCCAAGACCCTTGCAGTATCATGTCTTTCCAAGGGCATAGATACCGGTTTTCAGCGGTTGCAATTCACTCCCGATCTTCTGCCGGCTGACCTTACCGGCACGCAGGTATATCATCCGCAGACGCAGACGTTCGTAGTGCAGAAGGGTCCGATTTTCTCGAATCTCATTCTTGCGGATGAAATAAACCGTGCGCCGGCCAAGGTTCAAAGCGCTCTTCTCGAAGCCATGCAGGAACGTCAGGTTACCATCGGCGGAGAAACCTTCAAACTTCCGCAGCCGTTTCTTGTGATGGCTACCCAGAACCCAATCGAGCAGGAAGGTACGTATCCGTTGCCCGAAGCGCAGGTAGACCGTTTTATGCTAAAAGTAATCGTCGGATATCCGTCGCGTCAGGAAGAACGGAAAATTCTCGACCGCATGGGCAGTACTGCGCCGGATATCGACATAAACGCAGTAATGAAGCCTGACGATATCATCGCCGCCCGCAAGCTGGTCGACGAAATGTACGTTGACGACAAGGTCAAGGATTATATAGTCGACCTGGTGGTGGCGACCCGTGAGCCCGGTACGTTCGGCGTGCCGGTCGAAGGCCTTATAGACTATGGCGCCTCGCCGCGTGCTACCATAGCAATTACTCTGGCTGCCAAGGCTAACGCATTCCTCGCCGGACGCGGTTACGTGATTCCGCAGGATGTGAAGGATCTCGCTATGGACGTTTTGCGTCATCGCGTTATAGTCACCTACGAAGCCGAGGCTGAAGGCAAAACTTCCGAAGATGTTGTGCGGACAATACTGGAATACGTGCCAGTGCCGTAGGCGTTGGAGTCTGGAGGTCTGGACAATGGTTAGCACCAGCGAACTTCTGAAAAAAGTGCGGCGCATCGAGATATACACGTCGCACATCGTGGACGACATTCTCAGCGGTCAGTATCATTCCGCGTTCAAAGGCCGCGGCATGGAGTTTGAAGAAGTACGGCCGTATGCCATCGGCGATGATGTGCGAACGATAGACTGGAACGTCACAGCACGTCACAATCAGCCGTTCGTCAAGCTGTTTCGCGAAGAACGTGAACTTACCGTAACGCTGCTGGTTGACCTGAGCGCATCGCAGGGGTTCGGCAGCGGAGAACAGCTCAAACACGAACTCGTAGCCGAGGTCGGCGCAACGCTAGCGTTTTCGGCGATTAAAAATAACGACAAGGTCGCGCTGATTGGTTTTACGGATGAAATAGAAAAGGCTGTACCGGCTCGCAAGGGCACGCGACACGTGCTTAGAGTGATACGCGAACTGCTCGGCTGTGAGCCGAAGGGCGTAAAAACGTCCATCGCCCGCGCGCTTGAACATCTCAGCCGCGTTCAGAAACGCCGCTCGGTGGTTTTCCTCATCAGCGACTTTCTCGACAGCGGTTATGAAAAGGCTCTTCGCGTGGCGCGCCGGCGACACGATATCGTACCCATAGTCGTATCCGACCCGCGGGAAGATGAACTGCCGAATGTTGGACTGATTGAATTGCGGGACGAAGAAACCGGCCAACATGTATTGGTCGATACGTCGAGAGGTCGCAACAGGCGACAATACGCACAGCTTGTGACGCAGCGCAACAAGACGCGGGACGACCTGTTCCGGCGGCTGAATATGGAAGCAATATATCTCAAAACCGGCCAGGATTTCATCGATCCGTTGAAGGCGTTTTTCCATAAACGGCTGATGAAGCTCAAACGCTGAGTGATTGCAGATTTATGGTTGCGAATGGTGAATCGACGGATTCAGGCATGAGTTTTGTATTCGATGTTGTCCGGTTTTTGCTTTTGTGAGATTCCGGCAACGCAGGAGAAAATATGCGTAGCATTTGGTTTGCAATACTGGTTTTTGCTGTTGCGGCTGGCTGCATTACGGGCGGTTGCAGCCGCGATAGGAAATCTGTGGAACAGCTTCCGCCGCCCATAGTCAAAACAGCCGAGAAAGGCCCCGTCAAACTCACCGTTACACTCGACCGCAGCGAAGCGCAGGTAGCCTGGCCGTTGCGTCTGACCATAGCGGCTGTGGCGAAAAACGGCGTAACAGTTACGCTGCCGAATGCCGTTAAAACTCTTGGCGACATGACCGTTACTCAAACTGCCGACGACCCTGATATTCCGACTGCTGACGGAACTGCAAGACTGTGGAAACGCACCATGACGCTTGAGAGCTACACGTCAGGCGAAAAAAATATTCCAGCCGTTACGGTGAAGTTTACTGACCTTCGAGACCCTAAAAAGCCCGTGAAAACGGAACTCACTACCGAGGCGTTCAAACTGAAGATAATATCCGCCATCCAGGGCAAGGCTGATCCGTATAAACCTCGCGACATCAAGGGGACCCTCGAACTTACGCCCAAGCCGGATTATTCGTGGGTATGGATTGCCCTGTGCGTTATTGCAGGCTTGGCGGCGGTTCTGCTGGTTGTGCGATATTTCATCCGTCGCAGAATCATGCGAGCCCTTACCGCAGGCGAGTGGGCTATGCGGCAATTAAATATCCTCGAAGATGAACATCTGCCGGAAACCGGCCTTGTCGAAAAATTTTATGTACGCCTTACCTCCGTCGTGCGGCAGTATATCGAACGACGGTTCGGAATCGCCGCGCCTAAACTCACTACGCGTGAATTTCTCGAAAAAGTTCAGGCCAGGCATATCGTCAGCGACGACAATCGTCAAAGCCTCCAGCAATTCCTTTCCGCAGCCGACATGGTGAAGTTCGCAAAGTTCACGCCGAATCCTGACGAGGTGAATTCGTCGTTCGGTACTGCCAGGGATTTCATATCGCGCACGGCTGCCCGCAGTGAAGAGGAGGTCAGATGATGAGTTGGCATAACGCATGGTTTCTGTTGCTGCTGATGCCTGTGGCGCTGATAGCATGGCGGATGTTTCTGCCGCGTAAGTGGGCGGCTGTTGGGTTCAGCGATACCGGCCAAGCAGCAAAAATTTCCGGCGGCCTTAAAG
>Ga0116171_10004105_pt1 | contig 13196 bp, 10 predicted proteins | sample AD_JPNHW2_MetaG_FD_89798 | JGI IMG/M metagenome (GOLD analysis project Ga0116171, IMG submission 89798) | Active sludge microbial communities of municipal wastewater-treating anaerobic digesters from Japan - AD_JPNHW2_MetaG | ecosystem: Engineered > Bioreactor > Anaerobic > Digestate | place...
CGCTACCGTGAGCTGTTCTTCCCGTGGCTGCTGGCCACGACCGCGTGCCTCGCCATGGCGGTGCTGGCCTGGGGTGCTGGGCTGCGGGTGGGACCGGCATGAGCACGCGTCCGGAATCCGCGACCCGGGGTTCATGGCCCGTGGCCCGAGGGAACAGAGGACCCGCGACAGTCGAAGGTCGACTCTCGGCGCGGCAGGTTGGGGTGAAGTGATGGAATTCGCGAATCCGCACTGGCTGTGGGCGCTGCTCGCCATCCCGCTCCTGGCGGGCGCGGAGTGGGCGTGGGTGCGGCGCGACCGCGAGCGTGCCTCACGGCTGGTGGCCCGTGCCCTCTGGCCCCGGGTCGTCCAGCAACCGGCCGAGGCCTGGCGCTGGGTGCGGCTCGCTTTGGTGCTCGTGGCCGCGGCCAGCCTCGTCCTGGCCCTGGCGCGGCCGCGCTGGGGAATGGTGCGCGAAAAGCTGGAGCGGCAGGGCGTGGACGTGGTGCTCGTGCTCGACACATCCGCGTCCATGAGCTGCTCCGACGTGCAACCCAGCCGCTTCGTGGTGGCCCGGGCCGCTACGGCCGCCCTCCTGGACCGGCTGGCCGGCGACCGCTTCGCCCTTGTGGCCCTCGAGGGCGAGGCCTACCCGCTCGTGCCGCTGACGCTGGATGCCGATGCGGTCGGGCTGTTCCTCGACACCATGGAACCCGGCATCGTGCCCACGCCTGGGACCTCGCTTGGAGCCGGTCTGGCCCGCGCCCTCGACCTCTTCGTGGACCCCAACCGGGCCAACAAGGTGGTGGTCCTGGCCTCGGACGGTGAGGACCTCGAGGGCGGCCTCGACGAGGTGATCGGGAAGGCCAAGCAGATGGGCGTCGTCGTGCACACCATTGCGGTCGGCACCGAAGGCGGCGGCCCGGTGCCCGACCTCGACCGCGACGGCAAGCAGGTCGGCTTCAAGAAGGACGAGGGCGGCTCGGCGGTGGTGTCGCGCCTCCATCCCGAGACCCTCGAAGCCGTCGCGCGCGCGACCGGCGGGCGGGCGGTGCGAGTCCAGGGCAGTCAGCCCCTGGCCTGGGAGATCGCCTCGGCCATCGACGGCATGGAGCAGCAGACCCTGGCCCGCGAGTACGCCTACCGCAAGAAGGAACGGTTCCAGTGGCCGCTGGCGGTCGCCGTCGTCGCCTTGACCCTCGGGTTGCTGGTTCCTCTTCCGCCATTGCGAAGGCGGAAGAAGCCGGCTGCCAGCGACAAGCCAGGCGGGGGTCGGGGTCCGGGGTCAGGGCTCCGAGGTCCGGCTGGGGCCTTCACAGGGCCGACGGTCTCCATCCTCACTGCGGCGATGCTGGTGCTGGCTGGAGTGGCGGGGGCGCAGGAGGCCGCGCCGGCGAAGGGGTCGGTGGTGGACGAGGTGCTGCTGCGCCCGAGCCGGTATACCTCCAGGGCACGATCCCTCTACGACGAGGGAAACTACCCGAAGTCACTCGAACGCTTTACCGACGCGAACCAGGCACGTCCCTCGGACGCTCGTGCCCGCTTCAACCTCGCGGACGCCCTCTTCAAGGCGGGCAAGCTGGACGAGGCCGGCGTGCTGTTCCGGGCGCTGGGCGAAAAGGACGATGCGCCGCTTGCCTTCGAGTCACGCTACAACCTCGGCAATGTTGAGCTCGCCCGCCAGAAGTTCCCCGACGCGGTCGGCGCCTATCGCCGGGCGCTCAGGCTCCGCCAGGACGATGCGGACACCCGCCGCAACCTGGAGCTGGCGCTGCGCGCCATCCAGCAGCAGAAAGAGCAGGAGAAGCAGCAAGGACAGCAGGACCCCAAGCAGGATCAGAAGGACAAGCCGCAGCAGGGCCAGCAGCCGAACCAGCAGGAGCAGCAGGGACAGCAGCAACAGCGGCGCGACGAGCAGGAGCGTGAGCGCTTCCAGCGCGAGGCCGGTATGCCCAAGGAGCAGGCCATGCAACTGCTTTCAGCCCTCGAGCAGACGGAGAAGGACGAGCAGAAGCGGCAGCTCCAGGCGCTGCGCGCCGTCCGCAAGAAGGGGAAGGACTGGTGAGCCCGATCCACCTGCCCGTCCGCTGGTCTGGAGTCCGCGGCCCGGGGCCCGGAAGAAACGCCGGTCGATCGGGCGGGGGGCAGCGTGGCCGGCAGGGGATGCTGATTCTCGCCGCCCTCGCCCTCCTGGGAGTCGGAGCGGGCGTGGCACGAGCGGAAGAGCCGGAGTTCAGGGCCGAGGTGGAGGCCCGCAAGGTCGGCCTCGACGATACCTTTGCGCTTACCATCACCATCGAGGGACGCTCCATCGACCTCAAGGGGGAGATCAGCACCCCGGAGCTGCAGAACCTCCAGATCGTCGGCGGGCCGTCGCTCTCGACCCGCGTGTCGTTCGTCAACGGCGCCATCTCCCAGTCCAGGCAGTACACCTTCATTCTCCAGCCCTCCGCCGTCGGTACGGCCTCCATCGGCCCGGTGCGCGCCACGCTTGGCGAAAGGGAGCGCTCCACCGAACCGATCTCGGTCGACGTCGTCGCCGGCACCGTGGTGCAGGCGCGGCCGCGGCCCGTCGACCCGTTCGACCGGTCCGACGCGGACAACCCGTTCGACGCACTGTTCGGCCAGCAGCGCGGACCCGTGCAACGTGCCAAGGTCCTCGTCACCGCCGAGGCCAGCCGCACGCACGTCTTCGTCGGCGAGTCGGTCCTCGTGACCTACTACCTCGTCACCCAGGCCGCCATTGCCGGCATCGAGCTCGAGGACGCCCCCAAGTACCCGGGGTTCTGGGTCGAGGAGCTGCCGCGCACCGACGAACAACCGCGGGGCGAAAGGGTCGCCAGGGATGGCGAGCCCTTCCAGCGCTTCGCCGTGCTGCAGAAGCTCCTCTACCCCACCAAGGCCGGTGTGCTGGAGATCCCGGCGGCCCGCTTCCGGCTCGGCGTCCCCCAGCGACCGTCCTTCTTCGACGGCTTCCCGGGCGGCACGACGACAATCAGCCGCGCCACCGAGCCGCTCCGGATCACGGTCGACCCGCTTCCCGCCGCAGAAGGAATGAGCGGCGCCGTGGGCCGGCTCCAGGCCACCGCGGCCCTGGACCGCGACTCGGTGCAGGTCGGCGAAGCCGCAACCCTGCGCTTCCGGGTGGCCGGCACCGGCAACCTGAAGTGGATCGAGCACGGCCCCGAGGTGTCGATTCCGGGCGTGCGGGTCTACCCCCCGCAGGTCAAGACCGACGTCAAGGCGGGACCCGCCGGTATGTCCGGATCCCGTACCTGGGAGTACGTCTTGATCCCGGAGACCGTCGGCATCCACCACGTCCCGGCGCTCACGTTCTCCCACCTCGACCTCGGGAGCCGGCGCCTCACCCGGACGACCACCGAGCCCCTGGAGCTGCGGGCCACGGCAGGCGCAGGCTCGACGACCACTGTGTCCTCGGCCGCGACCGGGCAGCTATCCACTCCGACGGCACCTGGGGGCGAGCTGCGGCTGCGGGCCGAGCTCGAGGCGAGACATCAGGTGATCCCGCGCGTCACGGCGACCGGGCTCTCGATCCTGGCGCTCGTCGCCGCTCTCGGGCACCTGCTGCTCTGGGGATGGCCGAGGCTCTCCAGTGCGGGCGAAGTCCACGCCTCGACGGTGCACGGGCGGTCAACCCGCCAGGCCCTGTCGGACCTGCGGCTCGTGGCCAGGGGGGACCTCAGCAAGGAATCCGCCGCCGTCCTGGTTGAGCAGTGCATCGCGGACCTCTTCGGCCCGCTCGACGAGCGCCCGGCTGAGGGCGACAGCGAGCGCGAGCTCGCGCTCAAGTCCATCCTGCGGGACGCCCGCTTCATCCGCTACGCGCCTCAGCTCGGCGACTACTCGGAGAAGCTCGGGGAAGTCGTCGACCGGGCCGCCACGGCGATCAGGAGGTGGGCATGAGGTCCCCGCACGGCCCGTGGCCCGTGATCCTCTGCTTGACGACCGTCGTCCTGACAATGGCGGCCGGGAGCTCGTTGGCGGCGACCCCCAACCCGGAGCAGCGCTTCCGCGAGGCGACGGCGCTCATGCGGGGCGGGGACATCCCCGGAGCGCTGCGGATCTACCGCGAGTTGGCGAGCGCCGGCGACGCGAGCGTCAACCTGTACTGGAACTGGGCGCAGGCCGCGGCCGCGCGCGGTCAGGCCGGCGAGGCGGTCTGGGCGCTGCTGCGGGGACGGGACACGGGCGCGGCCGATGCGGCGATGGAGCGCGAGATCGAGCGACTGCGCGAGGCGCTGCACCTCGACGCCGCCGAGCTCGATCCGGTCCCGACCGCCAGGCTCGGGCGCCTGATCCGGCGCTGGCACCTCGCGTCCGTGGCCATGTTGCTCGTGCTGGCTTCGCTGGGTTTCCACACCGCAGCCCGTCGCAGCTCTCTTGCCTGGTTGAAGCCTGCCGCCTGGGTGATGGTGGTCCCGGGCGTCGGCATCGCCCTCGTCGGGCTTGCCGTCACGGCCTCGCGTCCGACGGCGGTCGTGACGACAAGGGACGCCCGTCTCCTCGACGCCGCAGCGCCGGGCGCCTCCGTCGTCGCAACCCTGCGCGAGGGCGAGGTCGTCCCTGTTCTCGACGCCGCCGGCGAGTTCCTCCGCATTCAGGACTCCTCGGGCGCCCGCGGCTGGGTGCGGACCACCGAAGCCTGGCGGCTGGACCAGGTGGCGCCTCCGGACCATCGTTGAGCGCTCCTTCCGGGGTCGTCGTCCCGGTCACGAAGCCCCCGCGCTGCGCTACCATGGTCACCAGATCACAGGAGGCAACCATGCGCGCGTCCATCCTCACTGTCGTGTTGCTCGGCATCGCGGCCGGCCTGGCAGCGATCTCCTCCGAGCCCGTCTACATCAAGGGGTACGAGGGTGCCAGCGGCGTCGTCAGCGCCGTCGAGGCGATCAAGACCGCCCGCAAGAGCATCAAGCTCGACCCGGCCAACCAGCAGATCCTCGCCAATCTGGAGCCGGTGATTGCCAAGCTCGGCGACAAGGCCAAGATGTACAAGGACAAGCCGGTCGAGGTGACCCCGGAGTACGCAGGCCTCACCGCCGCGGTCAGGAAAATCAAGCTCGCCCGCGAGCACGTCCTGCTCCAGAAGCTGGACGCCCTGGTCAAGGCCATCGAGCTGGCGAACAAGTAGCAGCGCCACAGGCTCCCGATGAAGCGCCACTTCGACCTTCTGCGCACCATCCTTCTGCGGACGGAAGCCTCCGCCGCGGGCACCAACGTCCTGGAGATGGGGTTCGACCACGAGTTCGCCGAGGTCGCCCACCATGTCGAGCTGCTTGTGGAGGCCGGCCTGCTCAAGGCCCAGATCACCTATCTGGACCACTCCCCCGTGCCGGTCTACGTGGTCGTCGAACGACTCACCTGGGCAGGCCACGAGCTGCTCGACCTGGCTCGTGACGACGGGCGGTGGAACCAGGTGCTGGCGCGCGTCGGCGCCACCACCGGGGCCACCAGCTTCGAGATCGTCAGGTCCATGCTCGAGGAGGCCCACCACCGCGCCCTCGGCCGTCCCGTCAACTGACCCCCAGGGTGGGCGCCGACCTCCGGGCCGCGCTGCGGCCCACGGCGGTCTCAAGACATCGGCCGGCCCCGAAGGACCGGCCGATGCACATCCACGTGAATTCCGAGACGCTACGCGGCGCCCTTGCCACCCACCGTGATCTCGGCGAACTTGACGGTCGGGCCGTCGACGGAGTCGCGCATCTCGAGGTCGTTGCCGACCATCTGCACGCCCTTGAGCATCTCCCCGAGGTTGCCCGAGATCGTCACCTCGGCCACCGGGTGGACGATCTCGCCCTTCTCGATCCACAGCCCGAAGGCGCCCACCGACATGTCGCCGGTGGTCGGCATCAGCCCGAGGCCGATGACGCCCGTGAGCAGCAGCCCCTTGTCCACCGACTTGACGATCTCGGCCGGCGTCGAGCTTCCGGCCTTCCAGAACAGGTTGTTGACGCCGTTTGAGTTGCCGGTCGAGGGAAGCTTCAGCTTGCGGCCCCAGTAGGTGTCGAGCAGGTAGCTCTTCAGGATGCCCTTCTCGACCACGGTGGTGGTCCGACAGGGCACGCCCTCGCCGTCAAACGGCTCGGTGCCGATGCCGCCCTTGAGCAGCCCGTCGTCGACGATGGTGACCAGCTCGTTGCCAACCTGCTGCCCGAGCTTGTCCACGAACACCGACTGTCGGCGGGCGATGGCGTCGCCGCCGACGCACCGGGCAAGGAAGCCCAGCACCCACGCGGTCATCGCCGGCTCCAGCACCATGGGCACCTTCTGGGTCGGTACCGGGCGGGCGCCGATGAGCCTCACGGTGCGCTCCACGGCTTTCCTGGCGACCACTTCCGGCGATTCGAGGTCCGCGAGGCGACGGCTCGCGTCGCCCCAGGACTCCTGGAGGAGGTTCTGTCCCTCCCCGGCCTGGAATCCGACGTTGCAGAAGATCGCGCTGCGCCGGAACGAGCCGGAGAACCCCTGGGAGTTGACCAGGGTACGCGACCCCTCGCGGGTGCCGACGGTGGCGCCCAGCGACTTCTTGACGCGCGTGTCGGCGAGGCCGATCGTCTCGAGCTGCCGTGCCCGCTCGATCAGCTTCTCGGTGGCCACCTCGCCGATCGCGGGGTCGTGGATGGCGAGCTCCTCGGCCTTGGCCCCCAGCGGCTGCGCCTGTGGCAGGCCGGAGAACGGGTCGGCCGACCCCAGCCGGGCGCGCGCGATGGCGCCGTCCACGAGCCGGGTGAGAGTGGCCTCGGCGAGGTCGGAGGAGCTGGCGGTCGCGGCCTTCCCGTCCACGAACACCCTCATGTTGACGTTGCGCGCGCCCGCCTCGGTGAGGTTCTGCACCTCACCCCCGAACACGAACGCGTTGCGCTCGCGACCTTCCTCGACGGTGACTTCGATCTGCGACGCGCCCCCCTTGCGGCCGTAGGCCACGAGGCGCTCGGCAAGCGACTGCAGGCTTTCCTTGCTCATGCGCGGCCTCCCACGGTCATCTGGCGGATCTTGAACGTCGGCGTGCCGGCGGTGACGGCGGCCCACTGGCCTTCCTTGCCGCAGCTCCCAAGGAAGATCTGGGTGTCGTTGGCGATCATCTCCACCTCCTGCAGGATCTGCAGGTTGGTGCCGACCAGGGTGGCGTTCTTGACCGGCTTGGTCAGCTTGCCGTCCTCGATCATGTAGCCGAGGTTGACCGAGAACGTGAACTTGCCGGTGTCCTCCACTTGGCCCCCCTGGAAGCTATGGGCGTAGAACCCCTTCTTGACCGACTTGATGATGTCCTCGGGGGTGGCCTCGCCTGGCCCCAGCATGGTGTTGCCCATGCGCGGGATCGGGATGTGGGCGAACGACATGCGCCGCCCGTGCCCGTTCGCCGGCAGGCCCAGCGTGCGCGCCGACAGCCGATCGTGCAGGTAGCCGACCAGCTTGCCCTTCTCGATCAGCATCACGTTGCGCGTCGGCGTGCCCTCGTCGTCGACGTTGAGAGTACCGCGGTAGTTGGGGATCGTGGCGTCGTCGTAGATCGTGACCATGGGGTTCGCCACCATCTTGCCGAGCTTGTCCCACATGATCGACGTCTTGCGCCAGTTGCTGTCGCCTTCGAGCGGATGCCCCACCGCCTCGTGGACCATGACGCCGGAGTTCTTCGACCCCAGCACCACCGGCTGCTCGCCGGCGACCGGGTTCTCCGCCTCCAGCAGCGCCAGCGCGTCCTTGGCGGCGCGGGCGCCGATCTCCTTCGGCGTCAGGCCGGGCCGCGTGAAGTACGCCATGCCGATGCGCCCGCCGGCGTTGTCCCGGCCCGAGCCGCGCTTGCCGTTGGCCTCGGCGGTCGCCGACACCACATAGCGCGCTTGCGGCCGCGTGTCGCCCACCAGCAGCCCCTCGGAGTTGGCGATGACGACATATTGCAGCTCGTCCGTGAGGGTGACCTGGACCTTGGTAATGCGCGGGTCGTTGGCCTTCGCAGCCTGGTAGCCCTCGCGCACCATGGCGATCTTGTCCCCGAGCGGCGTCTCGGCGCACGGGCGGTCCAAGGTGTAAAGCTGGTGGGGCAGCGCGACCTCCTTGAACGCCGGCAGGCTTACCGGCGCGGGCGAGCTGGCAATCGCCGCCGCCGTCAGCGCCGCCTGCTGCATACGCTCAGGCGAGAGGTCGGACGAGTAGGCGAACCCGGTCTGCGTCCCCTTGAGCACCCGGATCCCCACCCCCAGCGTCACGTCCTCGGTGGACTCCTTGATGATGTCATCCTCCATCGACACCGAGTTGGACATCTTGTGCTCGAAGTAGAGGTCGGCGTAGTCCCCGCCCTTGGAGAGTGCGGCCGTCAGCACCTTCTTCATCACCTCCGGCCCGACGCCGAAGCGGCCCTGCAGCATTTCCACGCCGCTAGCCGGTACGCTGCCCGCGAGCAGCCGATCAGCGAAGAACGAGGAGGCGATCACCACCCCCGCTCCGCCGCCGGCGAGCTTGAGCAGCTCCCGTCGATCCATTTCATGCATGCCCTGCCTCCCTTTGCCCGGAGCTCACCCCGGAGTCGTTGTCCTGTCATCTCAGCCGAAGTAACCCGCGCGACTGGCGGGTTTGGACCTTCATGCCCTTTCGTACGCACTCCTCGACCGATTGGTTGCCGGAGGCCGCTCGCCCCGCCTCATGTCCGGCGCGGCATTCCCGCGGGCGGCGCCAGCCTGGTGACCAGCGCGCCGTCGAGCAGGAACTCGAGCAACCCGCCGACAAACCACTGCGCCGCCACCGCGGCGGGGATCGGGAACAGCACGTACTGGTTGAGGTCCACCAGCAGGCCCGCCAGGAGGGCAAAGAAGAGGCCGTAGCAAAGTCCCTCACGCAGCGATCCGTCGCGCGCGAACCGCCCGTACCCCCAGACGAAAAGCGTCACGAGACCGGCGGTCAGGAGCAGGGAAAGCCACAGCTTGTCCGCGAGATCCGGCCGCCGCAGATGCTGTACCGAAGCGTTCGCCGCCCGCAACACCACCAGGTGCACAAAGGCGTTCCAGACCAGCGCGACAAGGAACAGCACCAGGCAAGCAAGAAGAAACCGTCGTCGTCGCATCGATCACCCCAGGACCGCCCCGCGGCGGGTCGCCAGGGAGAGTAGCGCAGCCCCGATCCCGCCGGCCCACGGGGGAGGCCATGCCCGTCCAGACGAGGCGGTCCTCACCTGCGATTCCGGCCTCCGGTCGCCACATTCCGGCGGCCCCACAAGATCTCCTAGAACCACTGGATTCCACCCCTTGGAGGACTTCCCAGAAGCCGCCAACTACCTCACAGTCGCCATCTGAGCCCTGCGAGCGATACGCACAGACGCCGGAAGCACCATGAGTGGCACGGGATCTCGGTTTCGGGGGTGGCAGCTCGACGTGAGGTCGAATCTCGTCCTGCGGAGCTATACTCACGCGGCGCGGCATGGTGCGCCAAAGGTGGGTGGAGCATGGCAAGGAACCTGGGATGGACGATGCTTGGCACGGTGCTTGGCCTGTGGAGCGGGTTGGCTCCGGCTCAGGCGGCCGAGCCCGAGGCGTGGACACGCAAGGTCGACCCGTGGGTGTTGTCTTCCGGTGCCAGCGGAAGCACCGAGTTCCTCGTCGTCCTTCGCGAGCAGGCCGACCTCGGCGCGGCTGCTCTCCTGTCCTCCAAGGAAGCGAAGGGCGAGCTGGTGGCCCGCACGCTGCGCGACACCGCGACTCGCAGTCAGTCGGCGGTCCTGGCCGACCTGGCAACGCTGGGCGTCGAGGTCCGGCCGTTCTGGGTCGCCAACATGATCTGGGTGCGTGGCGACCTGCAGGTCGCCCGCCGTATGGCCGAGCGCCCCGATGTCGTGCGGGTCTCGGCCAACCCCCGCGTCCCGCTGCACAAGGTCTCCCCCGCTCCCAGTATGCAGCCCGAGCAGCCGACCGGCGTCGAGTGGGGGGTCGCAAAGACCAACGCCCCCGCCGTCTGGGCGCTCGGCTTCAAGGGGGCGGGCGTGGTCGTCGCCGGGCAGGACACGGGGTACCAGTGGACCCACCCGGCCATCAAGAACCAGTACCGTGGCTGGAACGGCTCCACGGCGGACCACAACTACAACTGGCACGACGCCATCCACTCGGGTGGCGGGGTCTGCGGCGCCAACGCCACCGCCCCTTGCGACGACGACGAGCACGGCACGCACACGATGGGCACGATGGTCGGTGACGACGGCGGCACCAACCAGATCGGCATGGCTCCCATGGCGCGCTGGATCGGCTGCCGGAACATGGACCAGGGCAATGGGACCCCGGCCACCTATGCCGAGTGCTTCCAGTGGTTCATCGCCCCCACCAACATCGCCGGATCGAGCCCCGACCCAACCAAGGCGCCCCATGTCATCAACAACTCGTGGGGCTGTCCCCCGAGCGAGGGCTGCACCGATCCCCTGGTGCTCAAGACTGTCGTCGACAACACCAGGGCGGCCGGAATCGTGGTCGTGGTCTCGGCTGGCAACGACGGGTCGAGCTGTGGAACGGTGAGCGATCCCGCGGCGATCTACGACTCCGCGTTCTCCGTCGGTGCGACGGACTCATCCGACGGCATCGCATCGTTCTCCAGTCGAGGTCCGGTCACCGTGGACGGCTCGAACCGCCCCAAGCCCGACATCTCGGCGCCCGGCGTGAACGTCCGTTCCAGTGTCCCGACCAACGGCTACGGGACCATGAGCGGGACCTCGATGGCCGGCCCTCACGTGGTTGGACACGTCGCCCTTCTGCTCTCGGCGATCCCGCAGTGGAAGGGCCACGTCGACTGGATCGAGCAGCGCATCACCCAGTCGGCGGTGCCGCGTACCACCACCCAGAGCTGTGGCGGTGTCGGTGGCAACACGATTCCCAACAACACCTTCGGCTGGGGTCGCATCGACGCGCTCGCCTCGGTGAGCGTGGCCGACCTGGGGATCGCGGCGAGCGCCACGCCGGACCCGGTGCTGGTTGGCAACGAGCTCACCTATCGCATCATCGCCAGCAATCACGGTCCGGTTTCCGCCACGGGCGTCACTGCGACGTTGGTCCTCTCGGCCAGGGTCGCGTATGTCTCGGCCTCGTCGGGATGCAGCCACGCCGCCGGCACCGTGACCTGCTCCTTTGGCACGGTGGACAAGGGCGCCCTGCCGGAGAAGGTCGTCGTCGTGCGTGCCACCAGTGCCGGCGCTGTCAGGAGCTCGGGATCCATCACCGGCACCCTGGTCGATCCCAGCACCGCCGACAACCAGGCGCTCGTGTGGACAAGTGCGGTCAACGCAGCGCCCGTCACCGTGACCCTCACCGGGACCGGGTCGGGGTCGGTCACCTCGACACCGCCGGGCATCACCTGTCCCACGGCGTGCCAGGCCAATTTCCAGGTGGGACAAGCCGTCGTCCTGCACGCGGCCGCCGGCGACGGCTCGTCATTCACGGGTTGGAGTGGCGACGGCTGCGCGGGAACGAACGACTGCAGCCTCACCATCGACTCCTCGACCCCGAGAACGGTCACGGCGGCGTTCAGTCTCGGGGTGGCTCCCGCCTTCACGAGCGCGACTGGCGCGACCTTCTGGACCAACCTCCCCGGCACCTTCACCGTTACCGCCGCGGGTAGCCCGACCCCGAGCCTGTCGGCCGCGGACCCGCTGCCGCCGGACCTCACCTTCACCGACCACGGAGACGGCACCGCGACCCTGGCCGGTCCGGTCCACGCCACCGGTTCCTACCCGCTCACCTTGACCGCCCATAACGGAGTCGGCGCGGACGCCACCCAGAGCTTCACGTTGGAAGTGACCTGGGGGCCTGGCGACACCAACGGTGACGGCTCGATCAACGTCAGCGACGTGTTCTACCTGCTTGACTACCTCGTCTCCGGGGGATCGGCGCCGGTCGGCACCGGGGACGTCAACGCCGATGGTCAGGTCACCGTGGTCGATGTCTTTTACCTGATCAACTACCTCTTTGCGGGAGGCCCGCCACCCGCGTGACAAACGGGTGGCTGACGAGCGTGCCGCTGATCGAGGACGCCGGCCTCCCCCGGACGCCTGGCTCCGTTGGTGCGCCAGTGGCCGCCCTTTGCTCTCAGCCGAGAGGGATGCGGCTCGCGTTTCTCGCCAGCCAGGCGTCGAAGCTCAGCAGGGCCGGGTTCACCGACCGGCTGAACTCGAGGCTCCTCTCGCCGCAGTAGGCCGCTTCGAAATCGCGCTTGAACTGGAACATGTTGCCGAGATCCTCGGCGCCCGGGAAGCCAAAGGCGCGATAGGCAGCGGGCGAGACCTCGTTGTAGCGCACCTCCTCACCCAGCGCCCGGGTCAGCGCGGCGGCCATCTGCGCGCCGGTGAGGTGGTCGCCGGCGATGCCGACGGTCCTGCCGATCAGCGCTCCACCCTGCTTGAAGATCCCGTACGCGCATGCACCGATGTCCTCGGCCGCGATCCCTGGCAGTCGGGCCTTGCCCATGGGCATGGTGATCGCGAGCCGGCCGTCCGTGCCGCGCTTCGGACCCATCCCGAAGTGAATGAAGTTGTCCCAGAAGAATGACGTGCGCAAGAACGTCGTCGGCACGCCGAGCGCGGTGAAGCCCTGATCCGCCTCGCCCTTCGCGTCGAAGTGCGGCACCTTGTACTTGCCCATCAGGGTGGGCATGCGGTCGTCGCCGAGCGGAACCCATCTGCGGGTGTCCTCCAGGGTCGACCAGATGACGTGCTTGACGCCAGCCTGTTTCGCCGCGGCGGCCATCGCGTGGGCCTGAGCGAGCTCCTTCTCGGGCGAGAAGTGGCCCCAGAAGAATGTCACGCAGAAGGCACCGTAGGCGCCCTCGAACGCCTTCCGCAGACTCGCCGCGTCGTCGATGTCGGCCGCCACCACGTCGGCCCCCAGCTCCCTGAGCTCCTTCGCCTTCTCGGACCCCGGGCTCCTCGTGAGGGCGCGCACCGCGAAGCCGCCGGTCGGATCCTTCAAGATCGCCTGCATCAGGCCGCCACCCTGCGCCCCGGTGGCGCCGACCACGGCAATGATCTTTTTTCCTGTCATGATTTCTCCCTGCCCGACGAGTCAGGACTCCCCTCAAACCTCACCCGACCACAACTTCTCACGCGCCGACATCCAGTCTTGGTGGGAACAGCCCTCCGGCCGGAACGATCGGGCCTGAGCCGGCCAGGAGCCGGAGGGCCATCGCCTGCCGGAGCCGAAACCCAGGCCAGGGCTCACGAGGCCCGCATC
>Ga0116171_10004107_pt1 | contig 13190 bp, 10 predicted proteins | sample AD_JPNHW2_MetaG_FD_89798 | JGI IMG/M metagenome (GOLD analysis project Ga0116171, IMG submission 89798) | Active sludge microbial communities of municipal wastewater-treating anaerobic digesters from Japan - AD_JPNHW2_MetaG | ecosystem: Engineered > Bioreactor > Anaerobic > Digestate | place...
CAATTTTCAAAGTGAGTTTTCCGCTCGTTGGATTAGGATAAACAGTATAGAACAAGTCAATGCCTGACACATCCTCCAATCCGGACAATACAGAGATTTCGAATGGTTGTTGTACCCCTTCGGATATAGAACCATTGGTACTGAATGTAGTCGAAAAAAACACCTGTCCTACCGAATAACTCACCGATCCACCGGCACTTTCTGTATTTCCTCCGGAAGCATTCAATGAAGCATGTACCTGCTGACCATGTACGCACGTAATGGCGGGCCCTGTCAAGATAATGGACAGAAAAAGAATGATTAATTTTTTCATGATATATGTTTTAGGAAATTATTATTATTGTTTTACCAAATATAATCTGAAGAATGACATAGAAATCAATCTATTTTTTAATCAGGTCGCGTACCAAGTTCTCAACCTCAGTAAGGCGGACATCGTTTTTTTCAATTATCATCTTTAACTGATCATTCTCTGTTTTTAGCCTTTCATTTTCAGTTTGCAGTTCTTTGACTGCATTCACTAATGCTACATTAATGGCATGAATATTAAAATCCAGGTAACCATCTTCACCTTTTGTAACAGCTTCCGGAAATATTTTCTGAACATCCTGTGCTACGAATCCAATTTGAAGAACGTTGGTGGGGAGATTACGGGCGTTGCCTGCTTTGTATATAAATGATACTGGTTGTAGTGCAATAATTTCTTTTAATCCTTTTGTATAGTTTCCGGTAATATCTTTCAGTCGGATATCTGACGAAGTGCTCCAACTGCCGCCTCCGGTCTTCCCGGCAGTGCCGTTTACTTCAAGATTATATGTAGGACTGGTGGTGTTGATGCCTACATACGAATTGGATTGTTTACAAAAGATAGCAGTTGCTGCATTGGTATTATATATCCTCAATCCTCCGGCATTGAAATCATTGAATATGTGCCATTTGGCAGTCAATCCTTCATAAATTCTGAAACCTGCATCGTTTCCGGCCGCTGCTTCCAGAAATATAAATGCATCAGGATATCCGGTTCCTTTAAGATGTAAACCTGCACCCGGAGTATTAATGCCTATACCCAATCTTTTCCCAGAATTCAGGATCAGATTGTCTGTCAGGTTCAAATCACCCGTTGATTTGACAAGCAAACCTTTATCATTAGCATTGAAAATGCGAAATTCATTGTAAGCAGCACCAACCGTAAACAGATTGACACCCGCTTTTCTGAACATAATAAATGAATAATGACCGTTATTGTCATCATTTACCTGATCCAGAGTCATCAATACACCATCATCATTCGATTTAAGCCTTAATCCGGCAAATCCCGTTTGTTTATTTATATCAAGATCATATTCAGGTGTTTCTGTTGAGATACCCACTTTGCCCCTAACATGAAATTTACCACCTGCAAAATAACCTGAGAAACCATCAGGTGAATTAATATAACCAACAACTCCCTTTGTTTCACCTGTCTGTGAACTACAAAATCCGGATAAACCAGTGCCATTTGGTGATGCTGAAGTTCCGTAAACTCCTACTGTATATCCTGTCATGCTCACCGCCGTACCTTCCACAGCTATCCCTGACGAAGAATGTACATTTCCCTGAACTCCATATGCTGTTCCGGTATTAACATTATTATTACCTCTTACCCCACAACGGTATGATTCCCCATACACTCCTGTTCCTGAAGAAGATGCAGAAAAACCGTAAACACCATAATTAAATCCGCCGATAGATTTGTTTTCCCCATAAACACCTTTACCCGTTGACGATAATGACGAACCATATACTCCTACGGTATTACCTGTCTGACTTATGGAAGATCCCAGGACTGCAATACCATCCGAACTGTTTACCTGACCCTCAACTCCATAAGCATAGCCTGTTGTTGATAAATTGACACCTCTGACACCTATGTATTTACTCTCCCCCAAGACCCCAATACCATCCAGAGCATTAGAAATTCCATATACACCTTTAGCCGAACCGGAAGTTGATGTAGCATAACCAACCACACCGTATCCCATTGAGGAAGATACCCTGCCTTCTACACCGACAGCACTACCAGTTTGCGAAGTTGCGCTTCCACTGATACCAATACCACTATCCGGTTTGTCTGAAGTGCCTGATATGGCAGTACCTCCCAGATTAAAAACTGATATTCCGGGATTTGAATTTTCTGCCAAACCTGTGTAAGGTAAAGTCAACAAACCTGACTTCCCTGCAAAAAGTGCATAAGGAACACTTAGCAGTTCACTAACAGATGTGATGGTATAAGCCGTTCCTCCTGAAGGATCAATTTCTGTTTTGATAAAGTATGGACCCTGTGACCAGTCTATGCATGAAAATGTACAATAGATAGCATTCCCGGTTCCAATGGCAATATTTATCAATCCGTTTGCATTTGTTGTTGGAGTTTGTGTTTCAGCGTAGATAAGAGTTCCTGTGGCTGAACCCTGTAGAATGCTTACTTTCATTCCTACCGGTTGATTAACTACCAGTGTATTACTGCTGTTACGGATAACGGCCTGATAACTTAACTTTTCGGGTGCCTGAGCATGGATGGATTGTGAAAATAAAAGAACATCAAAAAACAAAAAAAGAACTGACGTAATAAATAGGTTTTTCATACGACATAGGTATTTGTGTAAGTATATAGAAATCAGATAAAAATACAAGTATCAAAATATATGATGAGAAGCAATAAGTATATAATTCTTGTATATAAAGTTTGATAGAATGACTTATATGTATATTCTATTCTCACTTATCATGATTCTTCCCGTATCGCCAAGGAGAATTACAACAAATTCATATTCAGTATTTAAACACAATTCCAGGGTAATTGTTTGAAGTAAATCTAATGTTTCTTAAAATTTATTTTATTTGAAGGAAAATCTTTGTTTATTTCATTCAAGCATATCATTTAATTCATTTAAACAGATCATATAGTTCACTGCCGCTGATATTATAAACAGGCTGGAAACTCGTTGAATTCATATAACTGATTATTGACCTGTAAAGCTGAGCAGCTTCGGGCTTATCGGCTATTTTATTAAGTTGCGACATGCATACCAGCAATTTACCTTTTCCCGATTTGAACTCAAAAATCAGCCCCAGTTTATGGTTCCTTTCCAGATTGTCAATTACCTGCACGATGGGTTTGTAGTCTTTTGCTAATTGGTCCAGAATCATCGGTCGGGATGCTTTAATGATGGAAAACCATTGCCAGTTGGTATGATAATCGGTAGGAAATGAATGAAAAACCGGATGTTTCGGATCTGTCAGAATACCAAGAGTGCCGGGCGATAACGGTTTACCATTCGATTCGCTGATACTTTTAAACATGCCATAGTTCCAGAAATCAGGCGGGAATAATCCCGGAAGGCTGTTATGTAGAACGTAATCAGTCGCAGGAAACAACAAAACATTTGCTCCATTTTCCAATTGACGTATAATATCTACATTTAATTTATCAGCTACAACTATATTTTCAGGAACAGTAATCTTATCAGGAGTTTCGTATACCCATATCGGATAGCTGTTTGAATAATTTTTATTTCCTTTCAGGCTGAGATGCAAATTTAAACGTTTGGCATTCCGGATAGGTGATAAGTCCACCTCAATGCTGCCTGTTGTTGTAACATCACCTGTCGCCGGTTTTAATGAATTCAGAATTCCTTTTTTAATTATGACGCCATTCTGGTCTGTTAACTCCCATTGAAGTGTATTCTTTATTGTTATAGGAGAATAGTTTGCCACCGAAATATTTGCTGTAAATTTTTCACGATTGGTCCAGCAGTATTTTTTTAATTCAGCCAACAGAACCACATCGTTGCAGGACTGACGCCATTCCTCAGCCGAAATCACATTTTTGCTGTCCATAAAAGCGTCGAGTATGCCTACCAAAGCTGTTCCCTGTCCCGGAAAATCCTGAAGATCGAGCAGCTGAAATCCGCCCATGCCGCGCGTACGAATTGCTGTTTCCATTTCAGCATTGTAACAACGGGCTGCCCATGCACCGGACGCTTTTTGAAAGTCTTTGTTCTGCGTCATCATACCGGATTTAATAAGACGATTACGAAAAATTTCCAGATTTCGCGCACGAAGCACACCTGTGTATTTATTTATTTCATTATAATCGGGATAAATCTGATACTGACCTATTTCGTGACTAATCAGGGGAATTTTGAGATGTGAAACGGAATAACTGTAACTGGTCAGTGTTGAAGGTGTCTGTGTATTAAGAATTCCACCTTCACGAGTATCGGCGAATGCATGTGTTAGCCTTGTATGGGTTAGCGTTGTATCACCGTTATAAGGTGTTCTTGCACCTATAAAGTAATCGGAACAATCGCGTGGTGCAGCGTAACCAATGTTATTGTTTGAACCCATGGTATAAAGCAGCCGGTTATTGAAATTTTTGAAAGCCAGAATATTCTTTTCGACTCTGTCGTGTCCGCTCCATATTTCATTCCCGGGTGAAAACATAACAAACGATGGATGATTGCCGTAAGCCTTAATCATGGCAATTCCCTCATTTAATAGCATTGTTGCAGTACTATCGGCATCCAGTCCTCCCCAAAAAGGCAATTCAGCCTGAATATAAATTCCGGTTCGGTCGGCAGCTGTAAAAGCAGCATCTGGTGGACAATATGAATGAAACCGGTAATGATTGATGCCGTATGATTTGGCAACGCGAAATACACGCTCCCACTCTTCCACATGCATCGGCGTATGTCCCGTGAGCGGAAAGACAGCGGCATCGTGCTTTCCCCGGAGGAAAACAGTCCGCCCGTTGACAGCAAACTGAGTACCAGTCACCGAAAACTTTCGCATACCAAAAACAACTGATTTTGCATCTTTTTGTCCGTTTGCTGATACGACCACAGTAAGAGTGTAAAGGGGCTGCTTGTATTCGTCCCAGAGACTGCAATCTTTTCCCAGGTTAAGTTCGAATGTCATATTCTGCTTTATCTGACAAGTTTGTTTCACTGTTTTGACCTTGCGGGATTTCCCATTTTCCATCTTTGTCAGATAAAATTCTATTTCGCCATGAGGAATTGATCCTGAATTTTCAACAGATAAATTGATAGCAATTTTCTTATTGTCAACATCCGGTTTTACCTGCAAATCGCCAATATAACTTGTTGGGGAAACCTCAAGAAGGAGTTCGCCGATTATGCCGTTCCAGTTGGTTTGTGTATCGTCAGAATAAATATGAACGTTGCCGTAGGGAGTATATTTCAGCGTATTGTCAACGCGAATGGTAATAGAATGTTCGCCGGGAGTGAGATATCGCGACACATCGAAACGGTGAGGTGATTGCAAAAGTTTCATGCCCCCTACACGTACACTGTCAATCCATACTTCTGTGAGTTTGGTACGTTCGAGCACCAGTTCAATATGATTACCACGGTAACTTTCTGGAATTGTAACCTTCCTGCGATACCACGCTACACCTTCATATTTGTACACCCGGCTGAGATGCATTTTTGAACTATCGGTATTGAGTATTCCTTTTTTATTCAAATCGGTTGTACCCGGCAGGTTTACAGTTTCTTTCAGATTAGTGAGATACCAGCGCTGTTTCACTCCGGCATCCGCTGAGTCGGTTGCAAACTGCCATATTCCGGACAAATCCTTTTTTTCGCGGGTAATTATCCGGTTGCTTGAGCAGGATAACAGAACAAAGTACAAGATAAAGAGAATATATTTTTTCACGAAATTGTTCATTAAACTATACAAATGATTAATAATATTTTTCAAAAATATAAAAAATTTTATATAAAAATGCTATTCAATAAAAAAAACGGACAAACTCTGTGTTTGATCCGTTTCTAATTATACTTTTAAAAGAAGCTGGTTTTTAAATCTGTATGATACAATTCTTTGCTTTTCAATCGACATCAATAATTATTGAAATTTTGAAAAAAAGGAATTCTTATTTTGTTTGATAAATTACTTTTTATCAAGTTGTCCGAATACGCGTTTGAGGATGGCCGAAATACGTGCTACCGGATTTTCGCGTATAGCTTTTTCTTCAGCAGCAATTTTTACAAAAAGTGCGTCAAGCGCTTTACCGGTCACATATTCTTCCAGGTTCACATTTACAGGTTTAAGATTGGCAACTACACCTACCGGCGTTGCAGCCACTTTGTTGTAAGTCGATGTCAGCGAATTCCACGACTGTGTTGTCGAAAAATCGCCCACAAGCGGTTTTGCCAATGAATTTTTCACTTTAGGTGCAAAAGCTGTCTGCAAGTCGGAATAGGTTTTTTCTTTCAGGTAATTGGTAGCCGCATTTTCGCCTCCAAATAAAATACCGGCAGCATCTTTTATCGTCATGCTGAAAATGGCTTTTTTGAAAATTGGAGTTGCTTCCTTCACAGCGTCCTCAGCGGTGCGGTTGAGCGAAAGGACCGCTTTGTCCACCAGTTCTTTGCCTCCCGGAATAAGCCTGATATTTTTTATAATTGGCTGTGCTTCTTCGGGGAGAAGAATTTTGAGCAGGGCATCGTTGTAAAAACCGTTTTCCACACCAAGCAGATTAACTGCGTTTACAATTCCCACATTCAGTGATTCTTTAAGTCCGCTGGCGTTTTCGGCTTCGGTTACCGGCAGCGCCGATGTGGCAGTTCCTGCTGTATTAGCCAGCTGAAGCAGTTCAGCGCACGATGTCAGGCTGATAGCAATTAACAAGGTAAATAATGTTTTCTTCATACTTTTATGTTTGATTTTTAAAAATTTTTTCACGAATCTCAGTTCAGAGGTAAATTGTTTTTTTTAGGACTGACAGTTATATTTTTCAAAGTTAAAATTTTATTGAGAATTACTCAAAAATTATTCCACAAAATTGTTTGTTAGCGATTAGTTTATCTTCTGTGGGAGTTTCCAAGTGTTTCACAGCCAAAAAATGGAAGCTATTCTGTGCTTTTATAAAAACACAACTGCTTCTTCACGTAACAGGGTATAAAAAATCCGTTTATTTAATCGGGAAATTGTATGAAATATCGTATTTTTGTTGTCAGTTGAATTTTTAACTATTCGAATGCTGAGTACTGACGAAAAATATATGGCGCGATGCCTGCAACTGGCACAGTTGGGGGGTGGTTACGTTTCACCAAATCCGATGGTTGGCGCAGTAATTGTATGCAACGACCGCATTATCGGTGAAGGTTATCACCGGCATATCGGCGAAGCTCATGCCGAACCCAATGCCATTTATTCGGTAAATAATAAGGAATTATTATCCCAATCTACCCTTTACGTCAATCTGGAACCTTGCTCTCATTACGGGAAAACGCCACCATGCGCCGATCTGATAGTAAAAAAAAGGATTAAAAAAGTTGTGATAGGTACTCTCGATCCCAATCCAAAGGTATCGGGTCGCGGAGCTGAAATTCTGCGCGATGCAGGTATTGAGGTGATTGTGGGTGTACTGGAAAAGGAATGTCATACTCTCAACCGCCGTTTTTTTACCTTTCAGATTAATAAAAGACCCTACATTCTGCTGAAATGGGCTCAAACCCGCGATGGCTTTATCGACCACTGCCGCTCGGACAATTCGATACAAGCATTGAAAATTTCCAACAGTATTACTCAACTGCTTACACATAAAATGCGTTCGGAGAATATGGCTATCATGGTGAGTACAAATACTGTCCTGCTCGACAATCCATCGCTGACGTTGCGTTACTGGTTTGGTAAATCGCCTCTTCGCGTTGCCATTGACCGCAAAAATATGATACCTGACAACTATATTATCAAAGACAGAAAAAGTCCAACAATAATCTTCACGAGAGAAAAACCGGCATCGAAACCCAACCTGGAATTTGTACGAATTGCCGAACACTATGACAACCTGCCCACGATACTGGCTGCTTTGTACGAACGTAATGTTCACTCGGTACTGGTGGAAGGTGGCTCGAAACTTATCAACAGTTTTATCGCTTCAGGCTTGTGGGATGAAGCCAACATTGAAATTTCAGGTGTTTCGATTGGTGAAGGTGTAGCAGCTCCGGTACTGCATCATGCCACAGAAGTAAGCAGAAGCCTTATTGATAATCACAATTGGCTTCACTATTCTAATTCCGAAAATTCATATTTTGTACTATGATACACGTTTTATTTATCATTTTATTCGTTTTTTACATTTACATCATTGTTTCGACAATTTCGGTGTTGTTGCTCGAAAACCGAAATCCCGTGAAATCTTTCTCCTGGCTACTTGTACTGGTGTTCCTGCCTGTATTAGGACTGTTTTTATATATACTCTTAGGACAAAATTACCGTAAACGTAAAATTATTTCCCAAAAAAGTATTCAGCGTATCACCAGGCGACCGTCAGCTTCGTTTGATATTGACCAGCTGAGCAACGAGCACATGGACCAGCAATTCATCAAACTTAGCTCGATGCTGAAAAAAAACAGTGAAGCGGAAGGATATGCTTACAACAAGATTGAAATTTTTTCAAAGGGTGAGGATATTTTTCAGTCCATGTTCGATGCCATCCGGAATGCCACTAATCATATCCATATCGAATTTTTCATTTTTGAAGACGATAAACTCTCTAATGAGTTACGCGAACTGCTTATTAAGAAATCGAGGGAGGGAGTGCGTGTACGAATGATTTACGACTACGTTGGCAGTATCAATCTATCGAGCCGATACCTGCATTCACTGCGATATGCCGGAGTGTATGTACGACCTTTTCTGCCCCTGCGTCTGCGTCTGCGAAGAAGTAAAATCAATTACCGCAATCACCGCAAGCTGGTTGTCGTTGACGGGAAAATAGGCTTTACCGGCGGGATAAATATTGCCGACCGCTATCTGTACGGCAGCAAACTGGGAGAATGGAGAGACACTGTGATGCGTATTGAAGGCGCCGGAGTTCATGGTATTCAGAAACTTTTCCTTGCCGACTGGTATTTTGTGGAACGCAAACTGATAACGGCAGGTAAATACTTTCCCGAACCCGAACGGTACGACGAAAATCTGGTGCAGCTTGTTTCTTCGGGACCCGATACCGACTGGCAATCCATCATGCAGGGAATAGCTGCCGCCATCATGGCTGCCGAGAAATACGTTTATATCCACACTCCCTATTTCATGCCCAACGAACTAGTGTCCGGCTGCATACAAATGGCCGCGTTAAGCGGTACGGAAGTGCGTCTGATGATACCTGAAAAATCGGATGCTCCCCTCTCCGACCTCAGCTCGTCGAGCTACCTGGGCGATATGATGGAAGCCGGAGTTCGGGTATTTATCTATAAAAAAGGGTTTCTGCACAGCAAAGCCATTGTGCTGGACGATTTTGTATCAATTATTGGCTCCACTAATATGGACGACCGCAGTTTTGATCAGAACTTTGAAGCTAACGCATTCGTTTATGACACCGAAACAGCCCTCCAACTGAAACAACTGTTTATAAATGACCTGAACATGTGCGAAGAACTTACCTATGATGCCTGGAACAACCGGAAACGCCGCCAGAAGCTCAAAGAATCATTTGCACGATTGTTTAGTCCGCTGATGTAGGGAACGCAACCTACTCCCACAACGTCCGAGCAATCCATGCACACGCTTCGGCATCGGCCAGCGCATGGTGATGGTTGATCAGTTTATAACCACAATAACCCGAAACAGTATGCAACTTATAGTCGGGTAAAAGTCCCTTGAGTTTCTTTCTGGACATTTGCAGCGTGCAATGAAATTCATAATCGGGATAATCAAGCTGATAAGTGCGGAACACAGCCTTCAGGCATCTTTCATCAAAACCCTTGTTGTGGGCAATGAGTGGCAGTCCATCAATAATCGGCTCAATTTCACTCCAAACTGCGGGAAAAACCGGGGCATTCAACGTATCCTCCAAACAGATACCATGTACCTGTGTATTCCAGTATGTGTAAAACTCAGGTTCCGGTCGTATCAGGCTATAAAACTTATCAGTTATTTCACCATCACGCACCACTACCACGCCCACACTGCATACACTGGTGAGGTGCTGATTTGCTGTTTCGAAATCTATGGCGGCAAAGTTATTCATAGAAGTATTTGTTTTCACAAAAGTAAGAATAGATTTTGCTACTACAAAACATCTTTTTATTGATATGATTATATCACAAGATTTCCAAAATCTCTTTTATAAATCAAAAAAAAGGGTTGAAAATGCAACCCTTTAATAATCAGTTATTCTTTAGATATTCTACCGCATCTTTCAAAGGAGGAAGAGTATTTTTATCCAAATCAAAAATAAAATGCTTAAATATCTTAAGAAAATCGTGCCTATTCATTATACTCTCTCTATCTATAATCGAGTTTAAAGGAAACTTATAATCGTATAGAATCATCGAAGCATTATCCTCTTTAAGTCCGTTTTCAATGCATAAAACGCATTCCTCTTTGTGTAATTTTATCCTTTTTGTCATCTCATTATATTCTTTTAATGAAGTTTCAACATCGCCTACAACAATCCCAGATGCAGAATACACTTCAATAACATCCTTAAACACATTTGGTCTCAATTCGTCTTTTTTTTGCAAACAAATCATAGAGGCTTCGTAATTATGTTTTAATTTTAGGACATTAAAGACCTCAGCAATTAACGATTCACAATTACATCCTGCAAAGGAAGAATGAGATAATAAGCTAAATAAAAAAACAAGAAATGTTGCATTAATTTTCATAAGAATATTATTTTAGAAATGTATATGATAAATATTTTTAGATTGAAATATTATCCATCAGTGATTAATCTTTCTTTAGATATTCCACCGCCTCTTTCAAAGATGGAAGAACAGACATATTTAATTCAAAAAGACTATGTCTAATTATTCTTAGGAAGTCAAAATATGTCATCTCATTACTTTTGTACACTTTAAATACTTCATAATTATATAAAATATATTTTTTATTTAGCAATGAGTTATTGCCTTTCTTTAACTCTTCTTCAATAAACAATAATATATTTGTATTAGATTTTATACTGGAAATTGCATTCTCATAATTTGAAAAAGAAATAAGAGTATTTTTACACTTTGTTTTATCTATTAGAAACACATCTTTAAATGGTTTGCTCTCAGAACTATATTTTAATACATTAGGATTTAACGAAACCTCATAGCAGTATTTTTTATCTAACAAATCAAGTATTACAGTCATCACAGAATCTCTGTTGATTGCACATGTTCTTATCGAACAAACAAAAAACAAAGGAACTACCAATAAAATTTTAATATGTTTCATTATATCGATTATTTCAATTACTTCTTTGATAGTAAACAATATCCATGCCATATGAAGTAAAACCTGGCATTTGATGAATTACTTATATTTACAAATATATTTTGTTAAATTTCAAAAATCATTATGATATTTAAACTATACTTTTTGATGTATTTTTAGATCCATGCTTTTATAAAAAATTTCTATTAATTTTTTATAAATCAGCTCAAATGTCAGTAAAAAGAAGGGATTTAATAATTTTGAAAACAGACTTGATTTTTATAGCAGTTTTTTCTGCAAAATCAAAGCGATATCATGCCAATGTTTTACACAGTCGGAAAATCTAAAAACAAAAAACTCCGAAGAACATTCATTCTCCGGAGTTAATTATATAAACTTAAACTAAGTTATTTATTTTACTTTATCCATTACTGCGATAAGGTCAAGCACTTTGTTTGAATAACCCCATTCGTTGTCGTACCAGCTAACCACTTTAACGAATTTGTCGCTCAGTGCGATACCAGCTTTTGCATCGAAGATAGAAGTACGTGCATCGCCGATAAAGTCAGAAGAAACCACTTCTTCGTCGGTATAACCAAGGATACCTTTGAGTGAACCTTCAGAAGCTTCTTTCATGGCAGCGCAGATTTCTGCATAAGTAGCCGGTTTTGCCAATGTACAGGTAAGGTCAACTACAGATACGTCGAGTGTAGGAACACGGAATGACATACCGGTAAGTTTTTTGTTCAGTTCAGGAATAACAACGCCTACAGCTTTTGCAGCACCGGTTGATGAAGGAATAATGTTGCCTGCAGCAGCGCGTCCGCCTCTCCAGTCTTTTGCTGAAGGACCGTCAACGGTTTTCTGAGTAGCAGTAGTTGAGTGAACAGTAGTCATCAAACCTTCAACCATTCCGAATTTATCGTTGATAACTTTAGCGATAGGTGCCAAACAGTTGGTAGTACAAGAAGCGTTTGAAACGATAGTCTGACCTGCATAAGTATCGGTATTAACACCGCAAACGAACATAGGGGTATCGTCTTTGGAAGGAGCTGACATAACTACGCGTTTTGCACCAGCTTTGATGTGAGCTTCAGCAGTTTCTTTTGTAAGGAACAGACCTGTAGATTCAACTACATATTCTGCTTCAACTTCATTCCATTTCAGGTTTGAAGGATCTTTTTCTGCTGTAACACGGATTGTTTTACCGTTAACTACCAAGTGACCATCTTTAACTTCAACTGTACCTTTGAATTGTCCGTGAATACTGTCGTAACGTAACATATAAGACATGTATTCAACACTAATCAAGTCGTTGATACCAACAATCTCGATATCATTTCTTTGTTGAGCGGCACGGAAAACCAGACGTCCGATGCGGCCAAAACCATTAATACCTACTTTAATCATTTTATTTTATTTTTAAAATTAAGTTTCTCAAAAACGTCGCAAAATTACTACTTTTTATTCAATTAACAAAATGAATTCAGCAGAAAAAAACGACGGATTTTATGATAAAAAAAAACTGGATCCTGTTACATGATTTAGGTCATTTAGCCGGTTTTTTCATCGGCTTTTTGCTGGTGTTTGTATTTATTCCGAAAAGTAAATAAACCGGGCAATAACCTATGAGTGAAGTAACTGTAAGCAATAATGCAACTATTAGTCCGATAATCCCCCAAATACCGGTAAGTACTCCTTTGTAAAAAAAGATAATCAGTATAATGGCTCCCAACAGCCTGATAGCTTTGTCAGCCATACCCATGTTTGCTTTCATTTGAAATAACTTTAAGATTCATTGATATTTATGTAACAACGGGAACAAACGTTTGTTCAATGATATTTTTCAAATCATTGTTGTCCGGTAAAAAAATAAAGATAGAATAAAAAGACGGAGCCAATCTTTACAGATCAGCTCCAAGGTTGTATATTTGAAGTTACCACACCAAAAATATACACCATGGGCAAAG
>Ga0116171_10004112_pt1 | contig 13179 bp, 6 predicted proteins | sample AD_JPNHW2_MetaG_FD_89798 | JGI IMG/M metagenome (GOLD analysis project Ga0116171, IMG submission 89798) | Active sludge microbial communities of municipal wastewater-treating anaerobic digesters from Japan - AD_JPNHW2_MetaG | ecosystem: Engineered > Bioreactor > Anaerobic > Digestate | place...
CTTTGGAGCCCAATGGGCGATTGCAGGAAGAATTGCAGCAATCATTGCACCTTCGGTTTTAGGCACTTTTATCAGTTCACCCACAAGTTCTGCCACACTGGCATTGAACTTGCAGAAAACGACTTTCTTTTTCGGGCTTGCGCAGATCATATACCGTCCACTTGCACTTTACTACGGCTATTTGCATCACAATCTTTTCTACGGATTATATGTCCTGGTCGTATGCGATATCCTAATGCTTGTTGCGTATAATTACGTCATCTGGCGCCACCTTCCTAAGGAACATCACTAAACACACCAAACACATTTTGTAACATAGTCCTCTCATTACTTCATTTTTCTTGACATATGCAACTATTTCACTTAATCTATTAGTATGCTATGGGGGTTGAATGAAGGTCTTAAAGCGGTTTTTTAATATCCAATTTATCATCCTGATTGGATTGACTCTATGTCTTCTGGTGCTGGCTGTACTCTATTACTCCCAGCAAAAGAGACAATTTGAGACTGAAATTTCAAAACAACTCTGGGCAATATCCGAAATGAAAATCCTCCAGATCAATGACTGGAGGAAAGAACGTCTTGCCGATGCTTATTTCATTTCTCACGATAAAGACCTCATCGGGCAAATCAAATCCCTCGCATCGAATCCCTCAAATCCATACATGCAGAATCAAATAAAAGAATGGATGGATGTGCTATTCCAGAACAACCAGTATGCTGCGATGGCGGTTCTTTCCAAAGAAAATCAAATTCTGCTGGGCACAGAGAATGTTGCATCATTGGTGGATTCAACTGTCTATTATCTTTCTTCACAAACAGAACTGCACAGGAACACTGTCTTTTCAGATGTATATCAGAAGAAATATGGTAAAACGCTTATCTACCTCGCAATCCCAATCTTCGAGAATGAAAATCCGAATTTTCCCAGCATCGCAACCGTATTCCTGGTTATCAATCCTTATGCTTATCTATTCCCCATGATCCAGAACTGGCCCTATGCTACAAAAACCGCAGAATGTATTCTTCTTAAAAATGTGAATGGTAATCTCCAGAATTTGAGCAGATTGAGATTTAAACCAAGTAAGAAACATGAGTTCTCATTTAATGATAGAGAAACCATTGTCCGTAATTTCTTTGAAAAGAAGAAGCAGGGATTGGACATCAAAGGTTTCGATTATCGGAATCAGAAAGTCTATCGTGAAATCACGATGGTTCCCGGTTTTGACTGGTATCTGGTCTGTAAAGTGGATGCTTCGGAAATCATGAATGATTTCAATCTCCAGGCTTTTCTCAAGATACTGGCTACCTTCCTGTTACTTGTCAGTTGCACACTTGGTTTGATGAATATTTGGACAAGGCAGCGCGAGATCCAGTTAAAGAACTATCTTGCCTCAGCTGAAGAGATCAAAAGACTGAACAGAACATACAGCACTTTGAGTGGAGTCGATCAGGCAATCGTCCATTCAAGAGACCCCATGGAAATCGTAAGATCCGTATGCAGAATCGCAGTAGAAACCGGAGGTTTCAGCCTGGCTCTCTATGGAGAGCTTTCAGAAGATGGGAAGAAACTGAATCTCATCCATCAAGAAAGCAACAGCCAAACAAATATCCCTTCTTCAATTGTAATGAAACTGCGCAATGAAATCAGTGGTCATAATCATGCCGATGTCATTATCACCGGTAAATCTCAATTCTTCAACAACATTGGAACGGGTTTGACAGACCAGGAACATGAAGAGGATGAATTCATTCATCAATTCCATTCTTCCGCTGTTTTCCCTTTGAAGAGGAGAGGTAAAGTCATTGGCATTTTCCACTTATTCTCAGATGAAATGAATTACATCACTGAAATGGAAATGAAGTTAATCGATTCCATTTCTGAAGACCTCTCTTATGCAATGGACTATATCGATGAAGAGCAGAATCTCATTGAAGCAAAAAAGTCCATTGACCATTTGAATTCTGAACTCGAAGACCGCGTGATCGAAAGAACAACACACCTGGAATCAGCAGTGAGAGAACTAAATGCTTTTTCCTATTCGGTTTCACATGACCTTCGGGCACCCCTCCGCTCCATTTCAGGTTATACGGAAATTCTCCGTGCAGATTATGGAGCCAGTTTCACTGAAGATGGATTAGCGCTCATTGATAAAGTTCAACGAAATATCTATAAAATGGGGCAACTCATCGACGACCTTCTCGCTTTCTCTCAAGTCAGTAAATCCAATCTGAAAAAAGTCATGATCGATATGACGCAAATGGTACAGGATACATATGATACAATCATATCTGCTGAACATAGAAAACATATTCATTTTGAATTATCTGAATTGCCCTATGCCAGTTGTGATGCCAACTATATGTCCCAGGTCTGGCAGAATCTACTGGAAAATGCCGTCAAATTCTCTTCCAAAGTAGAAGAACCCCGTATCGTTGTGAGGGGTGAAATCCGTAAAAATGAAACTCTCTTCATGGTGCAGGATAATGGGATAGGATTTGAACCCAAGTATTCTGAAAAGATTTTCGGCACATTCGAGAAGCTCAATTCAGAAAGCGAATTCGAAGGCACAGGCATCGGGCTCGCGCTTGCGAAGCGAATTATTCAAAGGCATGGGGGAAACATTTGGGCTGAAGGTGAACTCTTCAAGGGAGCTACTTTCTATTTTACCCTCCCCAATTAATATTGATCAACCCGCTTTCTAAAACTCTGCCCTTAACTCCATGGTAGCCTTGTGTATTGCAGGTTGGTTCGGATACTGATTCCCTGAATAATCCAGCATCGCTGTCGTAAAGCTGTTTAATTTGTAATTTACAGACAAGTTCCAGAGAAATACCATCCCTTGTCTTTTTTCAGGCAAAAAACTCAGATAACTTGAACCAGTCCTCTGGTTTCTGCGAACATCGAATTTACTGTAAATCCTATAATTCTGTCTCCAGAAATAGGTGACTGATTCAGCCGCACCAAAACCTTTCAAACTATAGGGTGTTGAAGAACCTACCTGTGTACCATCTTCCATTTTGTAACTCAATGTAGTCTCGAGAATCAACTGATTTGACTGCTTCTGACGAATATCCAGTTCCATATCCTGCGTTTTGATATCGGACTTATATCTCGAATCCAATTCATGATTCCAGTCACCTGTTAATTCCCAATCAGCACCTATCAATTTGTTGTACCGCAGCATCCCTTCCCAAATTACCTTACTATTCCAACTGTTCTCATCATACCGGTTATCCAAACTCCTTTCCCTCTGGTATTTCACTTTCGTCAGGCTAATCCGTGGTACAAGGTCATACCAGAGCGTCTGTCTGAATATCTGTTTCCCGTAAATCGTGGTATTCCTGTTCATCAGGTACTCAGGATTCATTAGATAGATGTTGGATTTGGCAGATGAACGGGAATTCTCATTCACCAGCGCATAACTTTCCGACTGCATCCTGGAGAGGAAATTCTTCTTGTCGAAACCGGGTATATCAGTGGGTGAAATAAACAATGTCACATCTGAATTGACTTCCGTGGACAACTCCGTCGTACCCACATTGACCACATCATAGTCATAATCCCCATGTGTGACATAGACTCCCGTACTATCATAGGAACCGAGATCATTCCCAACATAGACAAGTTTCCTGACTTTGGGATAAAATTCCAGGTTGTTGACTTTATAATTGGTCGAACCCTTGAAGGAGTGGCTCAAAAAGTCATGTGTCGTATGCATTTCGATCAGATCATATTTCTGGTCCTGCTCACCTTCAAGTTTGGAATGAGTTTGACGGTGGGTAAAATCAACCTTGAAAGTATGATTCGTTGTATTGAGGAATTGATTCAAAGTATATGTACTCGAATTCTTCTGCTCATTCCATTGATTACCACGTGTATCCATGATTGAATTCTTGTCCTTTCCATAGGAGAATGAAGCCGTATATTTCTTTGTATTGTCAAGACCGGCTGAATAACTCGATTGACTGAGAAGTGTCCCGCTATTTACCTCGTGTTTATATTCATTCCGATACTCATATCTCTGGAATTGCGATCCGAAATGGATGAATTTCAGTTTATGAATCTCCCTGAAATCCTGTCTGCTGATCATGCTCTTCAGCAGCGTGTTATTATCAAAATCCTGCTTCACATACATGATCCGATAATACGTTTCCGGTATGAGCCATTTTTGTTTCAAATCAGCAGTAAATGACCCAAGTTTCTGAATGGAATAGTGTTCAACCGATTGATAACGATACCTCAACTGAGGTGTGAATATCTTGAATAATGTCAGTTGCAGTTTACTTCCCCACTCATCACTCGCCAGAGAATCAGATGAAGGTAGTTGGATTAGATCATAAGAATCCTGTGCATCGGTAAGTGCTCCGAATGCCTTCACATTTGCGCTTTTCCTGCGGTAATAACTCTCGATGATCGGATTCAGTTTATCATAATCCGGTTTGATCTGAAGATTGATATGACCCACGAACCCGGTATTATCGCCATCATCCTTCGACGAGAATGTATTCTGGTCATAATTGGTCATCAGACCTTCCATGTCATAAGTCCAAATATCTGCATTATATGAGAATTGTAGGTCATAATTGGCAATCGACTGAGGAGCGGGAAGATCCTTCCAGGGCATCCAATCGCCTTTGTTTTTACCCACCCACAAGTATTGTGAAGGTGCCACCTGGCTGTAATCTCCCTTACCGCTTCCGACATATGTGAAATAGATCAGATAATCCCCATTCTTGTTCGGACCGACATAAATGTAGATGACGTCACGCTCTGCACTGAGGGTATCGGGAGATTCTGTATATGCGGCAATGTATAATCCCTCTCCGCGTTTCACCTGGAAAATACCCTTCCCATGCGCATTATGATCTCCAGATTGCTGTAAAGCATGCACATCATCTGGGGTTAATGAAGATTCCAGGGGATTCCTTTTATCATCAGTCTGTATGATCAAATGATCTGATAATGTCATTTTATCGGTTATCTTCCAACTCGATGAATTCAGGAACAAACTCTGCCTGTAGAAGTTATCGGTATATTGAAAATGAACTGTGATGCTCGAATTCGATGTAATCAGCAATTTGAATGTGATACTGCCTTCACTATAATCGATTGTATAATCCGACCCCCTCTGCAACTGGATTCCATCCAAATAGACATCTTCCGTCCCCGGAACCACGAGTACTCCTTCCGGATTATCCGCTACTGATAAATAATAGGGTCCCTGCTTTCCCTCTACACCCTGGAAGGTCATATCCGCCTTCTTCCCCTTGGACAAAGCGTATGCAGTTTGAATGCTATTCTTCTCCGAATAAGTGACCTTCAACCCTTCGAATTTCGCTGTATAATCGATCAGACGAGTATTGGAGAACTTCATGTCAAGATCTCCAAAGGCAACCTCATACTGCTTCCCATATAAACGAATGAATACCTGGTCAAGGCTGCTCAGTTCACGGGAATCACCTTCCGGGGTTATGGGAGATTGACTGTCTGAAAGCTGTGCTTCTATCTTCATGTTTGGACCGAGTTCACCATCGAGTTTTAAAAAGAGGGATTGCTTCAAATCGAAATCTTCGTTATTCGCAACAGATATGGAAATGGTCTTTGAACCTGTCAGATTGATCTTTTCTCCATTTGAAAGGAATGGATTTCGGTTCTTTGCCTTCTTGATTGCCAATGTGTCTGAATAATCGATGATTTGATAGGTATAGAATTTCTGCAGCAGATTTGTAGGATATACTTGGTATTGTATCTCAATGAGCGTATTCTCAGGAATTTCACCCAATACCTTGAACTCACCCGTCTGGTAGTTGATATGATAGTCGATATCTCTCGCCAGAGACAGTGAGTCCCGGACTACCTTCTCCGAATTGACAATGATTGGTGCTTCCTTTAATTTCCAACTTGCATTCCCTTCTTCAACCCGAAGATACTCCGCCCTGATGGTTGGAGAATAGAATGTAAAGGCATTCAATCCTGACAATAATAAGGTCAGCAAAGCCAGAAACAGAAGTTTCAGGTTCATGTTCTGCTTAGGCATGGTTCCTTTTCAACAGTCCTTGGGTGTTAAACAATATTCTTTCATCCCTGTCTGAAAATTTGTCCAAATGCATTTCGCTTGCTGAAGGAAAGTCAAGGATTCTTTTTATTTTTCTGATGCTTGGGATTATGTGGTTTCAGATTGGGAATGCTACAATCCCGAAGGATGTTTGAACTCCATATCCTCTCATTTCGAATGACATATAACTGGTGAAATGAACTAGCGGATCATGCACCAAGATTTTTATATAGAAAAATCCAATATCTCAGAAAATTTCAATTATTTTCAAGGAAAGGACATTTTTCGCTATCTTCATGTATTCCAGTTTATTAAAACTATTCATGCTTCATATTACCATTTATACCCTCTTATTCCTATCCATATCAATTCAAGTAAGTTGTGCATGAAAGCCATTCAACTGCCTTGAAAAACCGTAAGTTATAAAATCTAAAAAAAAGTAAATAGTTCTTGACATCTTCTCAGAAATTCGCAAGTTTCGTCAGTGTATCGCAATTAATCTTAAAATTTCTCAAGGAAGGAGGATTCGATGCCTACCGGTGGCTTTGTTGGAACTTATGAAGTATCGGTCTATAAGCAGCGAATCATGTTACCTACCCAGTTTCAGAAGAAACTCAACGCTGCTGCAAAACAAACCTTTATCCTGACCATTGGTTATGATAACACCATTGCAGCCTATTCTCTCGACAACTGGACCGCCCTTGTAAACCGACTCCAAAACGGCTCTGAAGACGATCAGGATTTTCTTGATGACCTTTATTATTATGCTTCCGAACAGCAATTGGAAGGTCCCGGAAGACTGAAGATCAGTGATGACCTCATGAGATTGGCACAGGTCAAGGATGTCGTGAAGGTCATGGGCGTAGGTACCTATCTGTCGATATTTAGTCCTGAACACCTTGAGAAGCGTCATAAAAAAATCGAAGAAAATGCCCAGTCAAATCCACGTCGGAAATGGAATGTATGAACTATCATGTCCCGGTTTTAATGGAGGCTTGTGTGGAAGCGTTGCAACTCAGAGATAATGGAATCTATGTTGATGCCACCCTGGGAGGGGGCGGACACAGCGAAGCCATTCTGCTTGCGAATCCGACCATCCAGCTTTATGGATTTGACCAAGATTCAGAAGCCATTGAGTTTGCATCCAAGCGTCTAGAAAGATTCGGGGAACGGGTTCACCTGATAGAAGACAATTACTCACGCATCAGGACACGTCTCGCATTCCACAAAATCAAGCATATTGATGGTGTGTTGTACGATTTGGGTGTTTCAACGCACCAGATCGATATTCCGGAACGTGGTTTCAGTTTCCAGCAGCAAGGCATGCTGGATATGCGTATGAATCAAAAAGCAGGAACACCTGCTTATGAGATCGTGAATCATTATGGGTATGAACAATTAGCCAAAATATTCAGGGAATACGGAGAAGAACCAGATGCCGGGAAAGTTGCCAGGGTCATCCTGCATGCTCGTGACAATCATCCCATCCATACAACGGAAGAACTTGCGGAACTGCTGGATACAAATTTCCCGCAAAATCCGAAGTACAAGATCAAAATGAAGGCACGCATTTTCCAGGCATTACGCATCTATGTAAACCAGGAACTGGATCATCTGCAGAAAGCGCTGAAGGACAGCGTCGATATCCTCAATCCCGGAGGCAGGATCGCTGTCATATCCTACCATAGTTTGGAAGATCGCATCGTGAAGAATTATTTCCGTGAAGAAGAGAAAGCCTGCATATGCCCCGATAATTTTCCCAAATGCATATGCGGTAAGAAATCGAGGATCAAAGTCATATCGCGAAAGCCCATCACGCCGGAACCAAATGAAATATTAACAAATAATAGAGCTCGCAGCGCCAAGTTACGTGTTGCCGAAAGAAAGGGGGATTCATGCAAATAAAGATTACGTTTCTTTGCATTTGTGTTTTATTAGTTTTCTTTCTTCATTTTCTCAATGAGAATCAGATCGTCAAGGCAACCAAGGATAATGCACAACTGCGAAAGTTATTGAATGCTGAAAAGACGATCAATACGGAATTGTGGATTGAGAATAATGAACTGAACTCCCGAGACAGGATCATCCAATATGCATCAGCAGATTTGGGAATGATCTGCCCGAAGACAGATGGTAACCAGGTAATCTATATAAAGGAAAGCGAGACCAAAGATAAAGTCTTATTTAGTTTAATTGATTTTATCACCCCCGAAGCGCAAGCATTAACCCAGAAGTAGCGCAAGATGAATTTCCGTTACTACACGCTCCTGGGAGTGCTGATCATTATTGTTATGACATGGGTCATTTATCTGTTCATTATCCAGATGTTTGATCCATTGGACCTGACATATTATAGACAATTACGTTATAATCCCTCGAAAGAGCTTCTTATCCCTGCACGTGGTGCAATCTATGATTGCAATGGTCAATTGCTTGCAAGTACCATCAAGTATTATCAAATCGATATCGACAGGGGAGCTGTCAAAAAGTACTGTGAAAGGCATAAACTTTCACAGTCGACTGAATTCGATAAGATTGCCATGATCATTTCCAGGAACTCTGACCTGACAAAGGACTTCATTCTCGAGAAACTGAACAGGGGAAACCTGACCTATTCCATCCAAATCTCGAACAAGATCAAGGAATCGGAATTGAACAGGATTCTCAAGGAATTTGCGGCGAATAAACTTCCACAACCCATCTATACCTTCTCTTCCATGAAACGCGTGTATTCAAAGGGAATCCTTGCAGCACGTGTCATCGGCTCCGTGAAAGAAAACACCGAGGAAATTGCCAATATCCGACGAGACAAGGTATTGTACCAACTTCATGGCACATGCGGTTTGGAGGCAACCTATGACCGTATTCTATCCGGTGATTACGGATGGCGTGAAGTGGTCTATGATGCGCATAACTCAGAAGTCCCCTACCCTTCCCTTTCGGAAAAAGCACCTGAAAACGGTGCAAATTTGGTTCTTACCATCGACTCCGACATCCAGGAAATCGTGGAAAACAACCTGTTTGAGGGACTGGAAAAGTACTCTGCCAAGAATGCTGCTGCCGTCATCATGAATCCGGAGACGGGAGAGGTGGTTGCCATGGCGGGAATATCCAAGACTGACAAGAGCACTGATCCAAACGCTGTTCGTGCATTATTGAATATTCCTGTCACCTTCATGTTCGAACCCGGCTCAACCTTCAAGCCTTTCACAGCCATGCTTGCCCTCGAAAAGCATCTTTACAGACCGACAGACCTGATCGATTGTTCAACCAGGAATATCGGTGGTCGTATTATCCGTGACTCGCATGGACATCCTTCCATGACACTACGGAATGTCATTGCCTATTCCAGTAACTGCGGTATCAGCCGGGTGGCAGAAGTTGTTGGGCAACAAGCACTATATAACAGATTGACGGCTCTCGGTTTCGGTCAGAAGTCAGGATTGAACCTTGTTGGCGAATCAAGCGGTTACTTCCGTAAATTAAACGCCTGGGGTCCATATTCACTTCCTTCCATATCCTTTGGACAGGAAGTATCGGTCACACCGATACAATTGGCAGTTGCATACTGTGCCATAGCAAATGGTGGAAAAGTGATGAAACCATATATTGTGAAGCAGATAACGGATACAAATGGCAATGTGCTTCAAACCTTCCAACCAAAAGTCATCAGGACAGTTGCCAACAAGGCGGTTCTCGATACGCTTCGTTCCTATATGCAAAGTGTTGTCGATTATGGAACAGCAACCCAGGTTAAACTGGATTACCTGAAAGTTGCTGGAAAGACAGGTACTGCCGAAAAGAAGGAAGAAGGAAGCCGTTACTATTCAAAGGATAAATTCACTTCCGGATTCTCAGGTTTCTTCCCTGCAGATAATCCAAAACTTGTCATGGTTGTGCTATATGACGAGGCTGTTGGTGTTTACCATTTTGGTTCATTGTCTGCCGGACCAACGTTCAGAGCAATTACAGAACAGATTTGCGCTCTTCCCAAATGTGCCATTATCCCGGAAGTGAAGCAACAGAACCAGATACAGGTCACAATGCCGAATGTGACCGGATTAAGCCAGTCACAGGCTGAATCCGTCTTGAGAAACATGGGAATCAAGTTCAACACGGTTCTGAACGATCCGAGCGGTATGGTCATCAATCAATTCCCGAAAGCGCAGGTTCAATTCAATCGACAGAACACAGCGACAATCGTCGTCGATAGAAAAAGCCAGAATCTGCTTGCAGTTTCCAATAATTCCATCATGCCGGATCTGAGTGGGATGACGATCCGGGCTGCCATGAAAATTGCCAAGATCAAAAGGATCAACCTGGTCGTGAATGGCTATGGTACCATCGTTTCACAAACTATACCATCCGGTTCCCGCACGCGAGCCGGAGATACATGTACCGTGGAAGCAAGATAATGAAGATCAGGGAAATCATCGATGTCTTTACAAAGCATAATATTCTGGTAGGTTATAATCATATCAAATTAGATAAAGAAATCAGCGGGATGCCTCAAACAAATTCGCAACTCATCAAGCCAGGAGATATTTTCGTTGCGATCTCGGGTTTCACTGTTGACGGACATCAATTCAGTGAAAGTGCCGCAGAGCAAGGTGCATCTCTAATTATTCATGAAAAATTCGTTGAAGGACATCTTCCAGCCATTGGTGTGAAAGACACACGGAAAGCTGCTGCCCTACTTGCGAAATTATATTATAAGAATCCTTCTTCTAAATTCAAATTGATCGGCGTCACGGGTACCAATGGGAAAACGACCATTACAAGCCTGATCTATGACTTCCTTACTTCCCTTGGACATAAGGTCGGATTGATCGGGACACTTGGATATTCCATCAATGACAGGCACTATCCCTCTGAACGTACAACTCCCGATATCATGGATCTAAATCGGATATTTGCCGACATGGTGGAAGCCGGATGTGAATTTGTGGTCATGGAAGTATCCTCGCATGCCTTGTCGCTTGATCGGGTGTATGGTATCGAGTTCGATTTTTCCATTTTCACGAACCTTTCGAGAGATCATTTGGATTTTCATAAAAATATGGATTCCTATGCTTCCGCTAAATTCCAATTATTGGAATATGTGATCAAGAATAATGGTCATAACCTGATCAATATCGACGATTCATATGGAAGTACCTTTTATAGGAATACGCAAACTTCAAGCAGTTCCATTTCCTTCGATCAGGGAGATTTCAGCATCAGGATCATTTCCCAAGCGATTGAACAAAGCAGATTTGAAATGAATTACCGCGGGATGACATTTGAATTCCAAACGACTTTGCTGGGAAGATTCAACATCATGAATCTGGCAATGGCAATTGCATCCATTCATTTGCTGCTTCCCAAAGTGCCTTTTGAGTCAATTGCCGAATTGGCAAAATCGTTGAAAGCTCCCGAAGGCAGACTGGAAGCAGTTCCCAATCATAGGAACCTAGGAATCTTCGTAGATTATGCCCACACTCCCGATGCATTGGAGAATGTGCTTCGCACGTTGAGAGAACTGAAACCCAATCGTCTTTTCTGCGTCGTAGGTGCAGGTGGAGACAGGGACAAGGGGAAGCGTCCCGAGATGGGAAGAGTAGCAGTCTCGAATGCCGATGTAACCATTTTCACCAATGATAATCCGCGGTCAGAGAATCCTGTTCAGATCATTCGTGACATCGTGGATCGAGTTGACCCGCTCGATAAGTACTGGGTGATCCGGGATAGAAGGATTGCCATTGAAAGTGCAATACATCTTGCGCAATCAGGTGATATCATTCTACTCGCTGGGAAGGGGCATGAAAATTACCAGGAAATAAAAGGAGTAAAGCATCATTTTGATGATTTCGAAATTGCTGAAAATGCTCTTACACTGAATGATAATCCTTCCGAAGAAAATTTAGCCATTCCCATCGATCCCCTGATGCTCGATCTTCTGTATCGAAGCAAACTGAAGAATTCTGAACATGAATCCGTGCTCACTTCCGTTTCTACAGATTCAAGGTCTATCAAAGACCATTCTCTCTTCTTTGCTATTAAGGGAGAGAATTTCGATGGTCATTCCTACCTGGACGAGGTACTCGCAAAAGATGGTAGTTTTGCCATTGTATCGATGCCGGGCACAAATCATTATAATACAATACAGGTAAGTGATACTGTGATTGCCATGGGGCTTCTTGCCCGCAAGTATCTGAGCTTGTTCAATATCAAGAAAATTGCCCTTACCGGCAGTGTTGGCAAGACCACGACCAAGGAATTCATCTATAATGTGGTGAAACAGCACGGGTTGACCTTGAAGACGCTCGCAAATGAGAACAACCATATCGGACTGCCCAAAACTATTTTCAGGATACAGCCGACTCATGCATATGCCGTGCTGGAACTTGGCACGAATCATTTTGGTGAGATCAAGCATCTGGCGGATATATGCCAGCCTCATATTGGAATTATTACAAATATCGGTCCATCACACTTGGAATTCCTTGAAGACGAAGATGGCGTTTTTAGAGAGAAGACTGCACTATTCAACAGAAAGTTGGAAGCCATCATTTATCCGGGAGATGATTCACGCTTTACTATATATAAGGATAAGGGAATCTCATTTGGATTAGGTTCACAAAATACCTACCAATTGAAGGAAATCATCACGAGAGAAGGGAAGAATTTCATTCAGGTCAATGGTGTTCAATACGAAATACCCACTCCCATCCCCTATTATGCATTGAATGCAACCATTGCAGTTGCTTTGGGGAAAGTACTCGGTTTCTCCGATGATTCCATACAAAAGGGAATTTCGGAAGATATCGATTTGGGTTGGCGGATGAAAATGCAGGAAAGCAACGGTAGAAAACTAATTGCTGATTGCTACAATGCAAATCCTACATCCATGCTCGCAGCCCTGAAGTACTTCCTTGAAATTGAACCCGGAAAACCACATGTGGCAATTCTGGGTGACATGCTTGAATTGGGTGAGAAGTCGGACGAATATCATAAAGAAATAGGGGCGTTTCTCAAAACACATCGAATAAAGGATATCATCGCTGTAGGCGAAAAATCCAAATTCTTTGAAAGTGTTCATCACTTTGATAATGTGGATCAGGTTCTTGATTCAGGAATC
>Ga0116171_10004114_pt1 | contig 13176 bp, 10 predicted proteins | sample AD_JPNHW2_MetaG_FD_89798 | JGI IMG/M metagenome (GOLD analysis project Ga0116171, IMG submission 89798) | Active sludge microbial communities of municipal wastewater-treating anaerobic digesters from Japan - AD_JPNHW2_MetaG | ecosystem: Engineered > Bioreactor > Anaerobic > Digestate | place...
GAGCAGGCTTTTTTGTTTTAAAGATCCTTCAGCTCCCTTCGGCTCCGCTCAGGGACCGCCGCTCAGGGACCGGTGCTCAGGGACCGGTGCTCAGGGACCAGAAAACTTGATTACAATGACAACAATGATAACAATGACAACTTTTTGGTGGTGGCAAAATTTCTCACACGATCCGTGATGAGCAAACCTGTTGTCTCCGTATGGGGAATATTTTAAGGCGGCTTACCGGATCACGGAAGCCGCCTTTTTTTATTTCGGATTTCGGATTTAAGATTTCGGATTTACATTGTCCGGTTTCCTGAAACCTGAAACCTGAAACCTGAAACCTGAAACCTGAAACCTGAAACCTGAAACCTGAAACCTGAAACCTGAATTTAGTCCTGATACTTTAAATTATGGAAAAGCAAACATATTACCCGAAAGTCCGCGAAATCCTGGCCGATACGGTGACTCCGGTCAGCGTTTATCTCCGCCTGCGAACACTTTACCCGAAATCGATCCTGCTGGAAAGCTCCGATTACCACGGGCAGGAAAATGCCTGGTCGTTCATTTGCATGGAACCGGTTTCCTGTTTTACAGTGGAACAGGGCACAGTGACGACCGAGCGCAATGGCGGTCCCAAAATGGTTCAGGAGATAACCGCAGCTCAGACCTTGTCCCTGCTGTTGGAGCAGTTTTCCCAATCGTTTGAACTCTGTGCTGATCATCCTGCTCTTCCGGCCAACGGTTTGTTCGGATACATGACCTATGATTCCGTTTCTTATTTTGAAAAGCTGGATTTTAAAGCGCCAAAGAGGGAAGAATTCCGGATTCCGGAGGTGAAGTATTGCTTTTACAAATACATCATCGCCATCGACCACCACCGGAATATGATCTTCCTGGTGGAAAACCTCCGGGAAAAGGAGCAATCCCAACTGGATTACATCCATCACCTGCTGGTCAACCTCAATTTCATTACCTCCGGGTTCACTGCGACCGGAGAAGAATCCTCCAACATCACCGATGAGGAGTACAAACAGATGGTCACCAAAGGAAAAGAACATTGTCACCGCGGCGATATTTTCCAGGTGGTGCTTTCCCGTCAGTATACCCGGTCGTTTGAAGGGGATGATTTCAATGTTTACCGTGCCCTCCGGTCAGTGAACCCGTCACCTTATCTCTTTTATTTTGATTACGGAAGCTACCGGATATTTGGTTCCAGCCCGGAAGCTCAATTGCGGGTGAGCGACAACAAAGCTTCCATTTTCCCGATCGCCGGAACCTTTCGCCGCACCGGCAACGACGAAAAGGACAAGGAACTGGCCCGGGAACTGTGCCTGGATCCCAAGGAAAATGCCGAGCACGTCATGCTGGTGGATCTGGCCAGAAACGATCTGAGCCGGAATGCTTCCAACGTAGAAGTTGAAACTTTCCGGGAAGTTCAATTTTATTCTCATGTGATCCATTTGGTATCAAAAGTTTCCGGAGAGCTGAAATCTGATGTCAATCTGGTGGCAGTGCTGGGTGACTCCTTTCCGGCAGGAACCCTTTCGGGGGCACCGAAATACAGGGCTATGCAGCTGATTGATACCTATGAAAACCAGTCGCGGGGTTTTTATGGTGGTTGCATCGGATTTATGGGCTTTGACCGCTCTCTGAACCATGCCATCATGATCCGCTCCTTTCTGAGTCGTAACAATAAACTCTTCTACCAGGCAGGCGCCGGGATTGTGGCCGATTCTTCCGAGGAAAAGGAATTGCAGGAGGTGAACAACAAACTGGCGGCGTTGAAGAAGGCGGTCGAGATGGCGAACAAAATAATTTGAAAATGAGGCAATTTGAAAATGAGATGAAAATACTTGTACTTGATAATTATGATTCGTTCACCTGGAACCTCGTCCATGCGGTCAGAAAGATCAGCGGACCGGAGGTGGCTGTGGTAAGGAACGACGAGGTCGACCTTGACAGTATTGAAGAATACGACAAGATCATGCTTTCCCCCGGACCGGGAATCCCTTCTGAAGCGGGTGTAATGATGGAGCTTATTGCCCGTTATGCGCCTGTTAAAAGCATACTGGGTGTTTGCCTTGGGCACCAGGCTATCGGAGAGGTCTTTGGCGCCAGGTTGTTGAATATGGACCGGGTCATTCACGGAATGGCCACACCCGTTCATGTCATCAGCCGGCAAACGTCCCTTTTCAATGACATTCCCGACACCTTTGATGCCGGGCGCTACCACTCCTGGATCATTGCTGACAAAGAGTTTCCATCCTGCCTTGAAATTACCGGGAAAGACAGCAACAACCAGATCATGTCGATCCGGCACCGGGAATTTGATGTACAGGGGGTGCAATTCCACCCGGAATCGGTACTCACTCCCCGGGGAGAACAAATGATTGCCAACTGGCTGAAAAATTAAATTGAAATACCGAAAATATGAAAGATATATTAAATCTCCTCTACAAGGGTAATACCCTTGACCGGCAGATAGCCAGAGAGATCATGACGCAAATCGGTCAAAATTTCTATTCAGATATCGAAATTTCCTCCTTTTTAACGGTATTTCTTATGCGGGAAATAACCGCTGATGAGTTGGCCGGTTTCAGGGATGCCTTGCTGGAACTTTGTTATAAGGTGGACCTGAACGGTTACCGGACCATCGATGTCTGCGGAACCGGCGGCGACGGAAAAAACACATTCAACATCAGCACCATCAGTGCCTTTGTGGTAGCGGGTGCGGGAACCCCTGTAGCCAAGCATGGCAATTACGGTGTCTCAGGTCCGGTAGGCTCCTCCAACCTGTTTGATCATTTCGGGTACCGGTTTTCCAACGATTCAGGAAAACTGAAAAATGAGGTGGAGAAAGCTGGTATCACCTTTATGCATGCCCCCCTCTTCCATCCGGCGATGAAGCATGTGGCCCCGGTGAGAAAGGCCCTGCAAACCAAAACTTTCTTCAATATGCTCGGGCCCATGATCAACCCGGCATCACCGGTTTACCAGTTGGTGGGCGTCTATTCCCCCGAAGTACAGAACCTGTATGCCGATGTGTACCGGGAATCGGGGACCAATTACATGATCATCCACGGCCTGGACGGGTACGATGAGATTTCGCTGACGGGGCCGGCGAAAATCATCACCGGAGCAGAAGAATCCATCATTGACCCTTCCACCTTAGGACTGGAGGAGGGACGTCATGAAGAGCTTTCCGGAGGGAAATCGACTGCTGAAGCAGCTGAAATCCTGGTGAAGGTGCTTACCAATGCGGGATCTGACCGGCAGAAACAGGTGGTCATCGCCAATGCTGCCGCTGCCCTGAAAGTGGTTCAACCGGAAGCATCATGGACCGACTGCGTGGAAAAAGCTTCAGAATCGCTCGACAGTGGCAGGGCTTATCAATCGTTCCTTACCTTAATCTCAATGCAATGAGTACCATCCTCGATACCATTACTGCAGCCAAAAGGGAAGAGGTAGCCCTGAGCAAAAAGTCTGTTCCGATGGAAATTCTTCAGTCATCCCCAATGTTTCTCCGGAAATGCAATTCACTGAAAAATAGTATTTTGTTGCCCGGTTCTTCCGGTATTATTGCCGAGTTCAAGCAAAAATCGCCTTCCAAAGGGGTGATCAATGCCGCTGCCGATGTTGTGGTGGTTGCCACCGGCTATGCAGCAGCCGGGGCTTCCGGAATTTCTGTACTGACGGATTTCCCTTTTTTCGGCGGAACATTGGATAATCTGATGAAGGCAAGGCTGGCTCTTCCGGAGATGCCCCTGCTCCGGAAAGATTTTATGATAGACGAATACCAGTTGGTTGAAGCAAAAGCTTCCGGAGCTGATGTGGTCCTGCTGATCGCGGCCTGCCTGTCGAAGCTGCAGGCCGCAGAATTGGCCTGTAAGGCCCGGGAACTGGGAATGGAGGTGCTGTTCGAAATTCATGGGGAGGAGGAACTGGAACTCATTCCTGAACATGCTGATTTCGTGGGGGTGAACAACCGCAACCTGAAAACAATGAAGGTCTCCCTGGAAACCTCCGTTCATCTGTCCCCCCTTATTCCGGATTACTTTCTGAAAATTGCGGAAAGCGGGATTTTAAACCCGGAAGATGTAATAAAACTTAAAGCTGCCGGTTACCGTGGTTTTCTGATCGGGGAGAATTTTATGAAGACCATTGATCCGGTAATAGCCTGCAAAGAGTTTATAATGAAGTTGAAATGAATAGATCAAACACTGTGCGACACCGTGAAAACACTGTGTAACACTGTGAAACTGATAAGTCAAAGTTTCACAGTGTATCACGGTGTACGCACAGTGTTACACGGTGTTAAGAATGCATTTAGTATGATTGGAAAGATTCAGATTAAGGTTTGCGGGATGAAGTCAGCGGAAAACAGGGCGCTACTGGAGCAGCTTCCTGTGGACTATTTCGGGTTTATATTTTATCCCGGGTCGCCCAGGTATGTGGGGAATCTGGAACCGGATGACCTGAATCAGTTGCTCTCCACCTCCCGTTTCCGGACGGGTGTCTTTGTGGATGCTCCGACAGAGGAGGTCATCCGCACGGCTCAGCAGTACCATCTTTCCCATGTCCAGTTGCACGGGAAGGAAACACCTGCGGAGTGTGAAAAGATCAGAAGAGCCGGATTTAAAGTGATCCGGAGTTACTCTCTCCATCAGGAATTTGATTTCAGCACCTGTGAACCCTTTGGCGGAGTTTCTGACTTTTTCCTGTTCGATACCAGAGGCAAAGCGCCGGGTGGAACGGGGCAAAAATTCAATTGGGAATTGCTGGAAAGATACTTTTTGCAGGTTCCTTTTTTCCTGAGCGGGGGAATCGTGCCAGGGGACGAACAAGCCATTGCTGCTGTCCAACACCCCATGTTGTATGGCATCGATCTGAACAGTGGCTTTGAAGATGCCCCCGGAGTGAAAAACTTTGAAAGAGTAAAGACATTTTTGGATAAATTACCGATATGATGTATGAAATCCACCGTGGAACTCCGTACTTACACTGCGGGACACTGTGTAACATATACTTATTAGTTTCACAGTGTTACACAGTGGTTGCACAGTGTCACACAGTGTACAAAAAAAGAAGCTGATGAAATATACAATTGATCAATTTGGTTATTACGGCGAATTTGGTGGCGCCTGGATTCCGGAAATGATGTACGCCAACATCTCGGAGTTGCTTACCCGGTACCTGGAGATTATGGAATCCCCGGGATTCAGACAGGAATTTGACTCCTTGCTGAAGGATTATGTCGGACGTCCCTCGCCCCTTTATTATGCCAGCCGCCTGAGCGAGCGGTACGGTTCCCACCTTTACCTGAAGCGGGAAGACCTGAACCACACCGGTTCCCACAAACTGAACAACACCATCGGGCAGATCCTGCTGGCCCAAAGGCTGGGCAAAACGCGCATCATTGCGGAAACCGGTGCAGGTCAGCACGGACTGGCCACAGCCACTGTCTGTGCCCTGAAGGGATTGCAGTGTGTGGTGTATATGGGCGCAACCGACATAGCCCGTCAGGAGCCCAACGTGCGGAAAATGCGGATGCTGGGTGCGGAGGTGGTGCCGGTAAACAGTGGAAACAAAACGCTGAAGGATGCCACCAACGAGGCGATGCGCGATTGGATCAACCATCCTGAGGATACCCATTACATCATCGGGTCGGTGGTGGGACCGCATCCCTATCCCGATATGGTGGCCCGTTTCCAGTCGGTGATCAGTGCGGAAATCCGGAAGCAACTTCTGGAAAAGACCGGTTCGGAGTTACCCACGCGGCTGATTGCCTGTGTGGGCGGTGGCAGCAATGCCGCCGGCACTTTTTACCATTTTCTGGAGGAGGAGCAGGTGGAACTGATCGGCGTCGAAGCAGCAGGCAGAGGGGTGGATTCCGGAGAAACGGCAGCCACTCTTGCGGTGGGCTCTCCCGGCGTCCTTCATGCAGCCCGTACCATGCTGATGCAGAACAGCGACGGTCAGATCACGGAACCCTATTCCATATCTGCCGGACTGGATTACCCGGGCATAGGCCCTTTGCACGCCCATCTGTTTAAAACAGGCAGGGCCAAATACCTCAATGCCACCGACCGGGAAACCCTCGAAGCGGCGCACCTGCTGACCCGGCTGGAAGGGATCATCCCGGCGCTGGAATCAGCACATGCTTTGGCAGCGCTGGAAAAAATCCCTTTAAAACCGGATGAAGTCAGTGTAGTCTGCCTCTCCGGGAGAGGAGATAAGGATATGGCGGCGTATCTGGAGTATTTTGGGTATTAAAAGGGACTAAAAGACACAAGACTAAAAGACGCAAGACTAAAAGACACAAGATTAAAAGACACAGGACTAAAAGACGCAAGACTAAAAGACACAGGACTAAAAGACATAAGACTAAAAGACGCAAGACTAAAACACAAGATATGAACAGGATTGATCATCTTTTTCAAAATAAGAAAAGCAGAATTTTATCGGTTTTTTTCACTGCCGGCTTTCCCGGGTTGAATGATACCGTGCCCATCATCGAACTGCTGGAAAAGAACGGTGTTGACCTTATAGAAATCGGGATTCCCTTTTCAGATCCCACGGCAGATGGCCCCGACATCCAGCACAGCAACGACGAGGCGTTGAAAAACGGTATGTCGCTGGAATTACTTTTCAGTCAACTGGAAGGGATCAGGGAGAAGGTTTCTCTTCCCCTCATCCTGATGGGCTATTTCAATCCAGTCATGCAGTTCGGGGTGGAACGGTTTTGCCGCAAATGCCGGGAAACCGGTATCGATGGGGTAATCCTTCCCGATCTTCCACCCTGGGAGTATGACCGGCAATACAAAACTTGTTTTGAAGGAAACGGCCTCCACAACATCCTGCTGATCACCCCGCAGACTTCCGATGAAAGGATCAGGGAAGCTGACCGGCAAACCGGAGGATTTCTTTATATGGTCTCTTCTTCTTCTACGACCGGGGCAGGAAAGGAAGTATCTGATTTTCAGACGGAATACTTTGAGCGTGTCCGCCGGCTTAACCCGGACCATCCCAGGTTGATTGGCTTCGGCATTTCCAACCGGGCGACCTTTGAGAATGCCTGCCAATATGCCTCCGGGGCCATTATTGGGAGCGCCTTTATCCGGGCGCTTCAGGAACCTGGGACACCGGAGGAGAAGGTTGGCAGGTTTGTCAGGCAAATCTTGCCGTCGGTTTAACCCGACGGTAAGCTGGATTAATATTTAAAGGACTTATCCGGCATCGGCGGGAAAGGCGGAATGGTCACCGGTTCCTCCTTCATCTTCTTTTGCAGGAACTGAATAGCCGCTTCCAGCTGGGCATCTTTACCGCGGAAGGTGGCATAAGGGAGGTTGTCGACCACCTGGTCCGGGTCCACCCCATGACCTTCAATGATCCATTCCCCGTCTTCCGTGTAGACCCCCATTTCGCTGGCTGTGGCGATACCTCCGTCAACCAGCCGGTTACTGGAGGAGAGCCAGATTTCCCCACCCCAGGTACGTGTTCCGATCACCTCGCCAAGGTCAAGCCGCTTGATCCCTTCCGCAAAGGCTTCCCCATCGGAAGCTGTCGATTCGTTGCACAATACCACGATATGGCCCCGGAAGGCATATTGCATGTTCCAGGAAGGGGATCCAGCCCTGGACTGCCAGAAGAACCAGGCCTTCCGGAGCAACCGGTTGAGGATCCAACTATCGATGTTACCACCCCGGTTGTTCCTGACGTCAATAATCAGCCCCTCCCGGTTGAATACCGGGTAATAGCCCTTGACAAATTCCTGAAAATTATCGCCACCCATTGCCCGGAGATGGAAATAACCAATGCGTTGGTCGCTTTTCTGTTCCACTTCGAGCCTACGGGTATATTCCCATTCGTTGTAGCGCAGGTTGGCATCAGCCGACATGCTGACCGGTCTGACAATTTCGTCATATAATTTCCCCGTCAGGTCTTTCAAGGTGAGTCTGACCTCCTGCCCCTCTTTTTTATCCAGCAGCCGGTTAATGTGGTCAGCGGAAAGTACTTCAACCCCATTGATTTTCTGAATCACATCTCCTTCCTGAATGCGTAAATGAGGCTGCTGAAGCGGAGATCTTTGCTCGGGATAATCGGGATCACCCTTAAAAATATGCTGAATCACGTAGCCTCCTTTGTCTGTTGACTTTTCCAGACGCGCTCCCAGTGAAGCCGGCGCAATGTCATCCGGGGATTCCCGTTTTTCGCCACCGTAAACAAAGGTGTGCAGGGCAGATAATTCCGAAACCATACTGATCAGCAGATCATCCAGTTCGTAACGGTCGGTGATCCTTTCCACCAGGGGAAGATGCCGGTCGAGGACAGCCTTCCAATCCACTCCGTGCATATTCTTATCGTAGAAATAGTCCCGCTCCAGTCTCCAGGCATCGGTCAGCAATTGCTTCCGGTCTTCAATGGGATCAACTTTGAAGATCCAGTCCCTGAGTGTAATTTTGGCATCCTTCAGGTCAGCCTTTTTTCCATCCGCATCAATCACATATATCCCGTCATTTTTCCGGATCAGGATCTTTTTCCCATTGCCCGACAGTTCAAAACCGGAAACATTATCGGTGACCTCCACCGGTTTGTTGTTGATTTTGTTGGAAATTTCGAGGGCAAACAGTTTCCGGTTCTGCCGGTCGTTAATATCCGACTGAATCCAGAACAGGAATTTGTCGTTTGAGCTCAAAGAAGCGATGTTGTCGGCAGGTACCGGCACTTCTACCAACCTCGCAGCTGCGCCTTCCATATCGGGAAGATTTTCTTTTTTTACGGCTTCAACAACTTTATTCCCTTTTTTTCCTGTTGCTCCGGTGTCTTTTTGTCCTGCATCTTTTAGTCCAACCTCTGAACTCTTTTCCTCTTTAATTTCCTTCTTCGGATTCAGTTCATCAGCTGCCAGAAACGGAGACCGGAGGGAATCGTATAGTGCCAGCATATAGATTTTTGCTGTTTTCTGGTAGAAGGGTTCCGGTTGACGTGGCCCCCAGGGGCTGCCTACCACACTGTTAAAGGTTCGGTCAGAGATAAAACAGAGCCACTTGCCGTCGGCACTGAACACCGGGTTGTAGCTTTCAGTACGGTAGGAGGTCAGTGTGAATTCCTGCCCGTTTTCCACCCGCATTACTTTGATAATGGAAGTTTGGTTTTTGGCCTGTCCGGAAAAGGCCAGCCATTTGCTGTCGGGCGACCAGGCAAGGTCGCCGAAGCCCCCGGTACTGTCGCGAGCGATCACCCGGGAGACCTTTTTTTCACAATCCAGAAGTTTCAGCAGATAATCCTTTTCTGTATAGGCAATGAATTTCCCATCCGGGGAGGGAAGGTATCCCATGATCAGGGTCTGGCTTCCTGTGGAAAGTTGCCGGGGAGTGGAGAATCCATCCTTCCCGGTTTGCCAGAGTTCCATTTCTCCCGATTCATCGGAAAGGAAGATGACTTCTTCCTTTTTCCCCAGGAACCTGGCCATTTTGTGGCGGATGCCATATTTCCGTGTGACTTCTGTCCATCGTCCTCCGGAAACCGGTGCGGTAAATACCCTGCCACGGGAAGTCAGGGCAACGAAATCTCCATTGTAGGAAATGGCTGAGGATTGCAAAGACTTCATCGGATCTTTTACCCAGAAAGGTCGCTTCTGGTCGAAATCGGAAGTGAGGCTGATGTCGAGAAGTTTTTCCTGATCCGACTGAATATCATACACATAAAGGTCTGCCTGTTTTTGATAAATGATCCTGCCGTTTTGCAGGTCGGCTTCCTTCAGATCCCAGGCCACGGAGCGGGTGTGTTGTTTTAATCCGCTACCCTCGGGCAACATCGACCATAGGTTCATGGTACCGTCGCGGTCGGAAAGGAAATAAATGCGTCCTTTGAAATACATTGGGTTTTTACTGGTTCCCAAATAGTTGGAAGTCAGTGGTACAGCTTCCTCCTTTCCGTTAAATTTCCAGATATTCTGTGCGGTTCCCCCTTTGTATCTTTTGGTATGGCTTCCCTGGAAAGCAAGCCGTGTGAAATACAGATTGCCCTTTTCATCATAGACGCCTTCATCGGCCTGAGCCAGTGGAATTCTTTCATACTGGAGGATATTGGTGTCAAGCAACAGCAATTGTTTTCCGGGCAGGAATGTATAATATCCGCTGGAAACCAGCAGCTTCCCTTCCCTTGTCCAACCATATACCCGCGGACCGGAATTTCCTTTCAGCCCTTCGAAAGTAATCCTTTTGGGAATGCCCCCGGTCATGGGCATGATATAGACCTCCGCAGGACCTTCATATTCTGCATTGAAAGCTACCCACTTCCCGTCAGGAGAAACCGAAGCATTCGATTCCATCCCCTGATGGGTGGTCATCCGGTAACAAATACCAGTGTTTTCATTGAACTGCCATAGATCTCCTTCCGCAGTGAAGAGGATCAGATTGTCGTGAATAGCAGGAAAACGGTAATATCCCTTTTCATTGGAAGAAACCTGCAGGCAAAGCATCGCAAAGACAATAAATGCAAAACCACGGATAAAGAGTTTCATAACCTGGTATTTTAAATGACAGGGATCAAAAATAGAATGTCCAGGGACGAAAAAAAACAAAATAGCACAGTAATTCAACATAAATGCTTAAATTGAACTCAAAATACAGGACAGCTGACACCAGGAGCTGCGAATTACTAACCTTTGAAAACTATCTTTATGAATTTGGATGAAATTAAAGGCAGGGTAAAAAAAGTGACTGCCAAAGTGTTGGAAATCGACGAAACTGAGATTTCCGATGATGCCAATTTTTCCTTCGATCTGGGCGCCTCCTCCATTCAGAGCATCCTCCTGGTTGCTGCCTTCCAGGAGGAGTTCGACATTGAAATGGATGAAGAGAAATCGCTTGAAATTCAAAGCATTTCGGAAGCGGCTGAATTCATCAGCGGATACCTCGAATGAAAACATAACCGCTGGCAAAATGACTGCACGTGCTGACATCCACCGGCAAAATATGGATAAAATCTTTTATCCAAAGTCGATTGCTGTAGTTGGGACCAACAACGTAAAGGGGACCGTTCCGTATGATATCCTGTTCAATATTCTGAAGGCTGAATTCTCGGGTATCGTTTTCCCGGTCAGTCCGGGTGAGAAATCGATTTGTTCGGTAAAAGCCTATAAATATGTGCTGGACATTACCGATCCGGTAGATCTGGCCATTATTGTCTTTCCGGGGCCGGTGGTTCACCTGGCGCTGGAACAGTGCGGGCAGAAGGGGATCAGGGGGGTGGTGATCATTTCCGCGGGTTTCCGGGAGATCGGTGAGAAAGGTGTGGAGCGGGAGCGGCAGCTAAAAGCCATCGCTGCCAAATACGATATGTCCATCATCGGACCCAATTGTCTGGGCATTATCAATACCGACCCTTTGATCAACCTGAATGCTTCCTTTGCCCGGCAAATGCCGGAACAGGGGAACATCGGTTTCCTGTCGCAAAGCGGGGCGTTGTGTACAGCCGTGCTCGATTATGCACGGGCCAAACACATTGGGTTCTCCAAGTTCATCAGTTTTGGGAACAAGACTGATATCAGTGAGATAGACCTGATCTATTACCTGATGGGTGATGAAAAAACCAAAGTAATTTTGATTTACCTGGAGGAGGTATCCGATGGAAGGGCTCTGATGAAAGCAGCACGTGATGTAACCCGCCAGAGCGGGAAACCGGTTTTGTTGCTGAAATCGGGCCGGACAGAGGCCGGCGCCTCCGCCGCTGCCTCCCACACCGGGTCCCTGGCCGGGGATGATGAGATTTATGATGCCGCTTTTAAACAGGCAGGAATTATCCGCTGCGATAACATAGAGGAGATGTTCAACATAGCTATCGCCTTTGCTTACCAGCCTGCTCCTGCTTCCAACCGGGTGGCCATTATCACCAATGCCGGAGGCCCCGGGGTGCTCACCACCGATGCGGCTGTCCGCGACGGCCTGCGCCTGGCTGTCTTTTCGGAGGAAACCACAAAACTCTACAAAAGATACCTGCCGTCCACAGCCAACATTAAAAATCCGGTGGATGTGATCGGGGATGCCCGGGCCGACCGTTACAATGCAGCCATGGAGGGCGCTTTCAAAGATCCGGGGGTAGATGCCGTCTTTGTTATCCTGACCCCGCAGTCGATGACCGATATTGAAACGATTGCCCGGGAAGTGATTAAGGTTTCCGCGCAGTACCAGAAACCGGTATACACTTCTTTTATGGGCGAAGCAGATGTAGCCCCTGGGGTAGACTTGCTGTTGAGAAGCAAGATCCCTCATTACATTTTACCGGAATCAATGTGCAGGAGTTTCTCCAGGGTTTACCGCTTTTACCGGGACCTGGATAAAGACCCCCATGCGCAGCACTGTTTCCCCGGAATAGATGTCCATGAAGCACATACGATTCTGAATGAAGCCATCCGGAACGACAGACACTATCTTCCGGAGAATGAATCTTTCGGAATCTTCAGCATCTACGGTCTTCCGTTGGTTCCGTCCCGGACAGCATTTTCACGGGAGGAAGCGGTTGAAGCTGCTGAAAGAATCGGGTTCCCGGTGGTAATGAAGGTGGTTTCGGAACAGGTTATCCATAAGACAGATGTCGGCGGTGTCGTATTAAATATATACAATGCGGAAGGCGCTGCGTTAGCCTGGGATAGCATTGTGGAACAAGTCAGCCATAACCTGCCTGAAGCGGTTATTCATGGAATGCAGGTTGAAAAAATGATTACGGGAGGCACGGAAGTGATCCTGGGTATCAAGCGGGATCCCTCCTTTGGTCCCCTGATCATGTTTGGTCTGGGCGGCGTTTATGTAGAGGTGTTCAAAGATGTCAGCTTCAGGGTAGCTCCCTTTGATGAGGCCATTGCCGATGCTATGATCCACCAGGTCAAATCATTCCGGATATTGGATGGCTACCGGGGAAATCCCCGGCGCGACCTGAAAGCCATCCGGGATTGTCTGTTGCGCCTGAGCCAGCTGGCTGTGGAATGTCCGCAAATCAAGGAACTGGATATCAATCCGTTAATCGTTCTGGAGGAGGGAAAGGGATGTTTTGTGGCCGACGCCCGGATTCTTTTAGATGATGGAATAGGTCATTAGTCATTGGCCTGCGGCGTCATTGGTCATTGGCCTTCGGCGTCATTGGTCATTGGCCTGCGGCGTCATTGGTCATTGGATAAATCCGAAATCGAAA
>Ga0116171_10004115_pt1 | contig 13176 bp, 13 predicted proteins | sample AD_JPNHW2_MetaG_FD_89798 | JGI IMG/M metagenome (GOLD analysis project Ga0116171, IMG submission 89798) | Active sludge microbial communities of municipal wastewater-treating anaerobic digesters from Japan - AD_JPNHW2_MetaG | ecosystem: Engineered > Bioreactor > Anaerobic > Digestate | place...
AGTCAGCGTGTACGCTACCTCGTATAAACCCAGTTCCCAGGGTGGCGGGACCGGTACTGCCTCCGGAATCCCACTTACTAAGGGCATTATCGCCGTGACGGTCGACTGGTATCGGGGGATGAAGCTGCAGCCGGTCTACGTTCCGGGTTACGGACGCGCTATTATCGCCGATACAGGCGGCGGCATCCCGGGCAGGTATTGGATTGACTTGGGCTTCGACGACAGCAATTACGAAAGCTGGCACTTCTGGACCACGCTGTACTTCCTGACGCCAGTTCCGGGCTACATTCCGGTGGTACTGCCGTGACCCGCCGTTATCTCGACGCGCATGCCCTGCTGCGGGAGTATCAGCTGCAGCCCAAGAAGTCGCTCGGGCAAAACTTTCTGGTGGACCCCAACGGGCTGGAGAAGGTAATGCTGGCGGCTGGGATTGGCCCAAACGATGCCGTGCTGGAAATCGGCGCGGGCCTGGGCAGCCTGACCGTCCTGCTGGCGCAAACTGCCGGGCAGGTGGTCGCGGTGGAAATCGATCGCAGCCTGCTCCCGCCGCTCACGCAGGCGCTGAGCGCTTACGGGAATGTGCGTATTGTGGAAGGGGACATCCTCAAACTCCCGCTCGAGGAGCTCATTCCGGGGGAAGGGTATCTGGTCGTCGCGAACATTCCGTACTACATCAGCTCCGCGATACTCCGCCGCTTGTTGGGAGCGGAAACACGCCCGGCGCGCATGACGTTGACCGTGCAGCAGGAGGTCGCTGAGAGGATTTGCGCCCGGGACGGAAAGCTGAGCTTGCTGGCGCTTTCCGTGCAAGTATTCGGCGCCCCAAAGATAGAGGCGCGCATCCCCGCGGGCTGTTTCTACCCCGTGCCGGACGTGGATTCGGCAGTGCTCTCTCTCGCGCTCTATCCACAGCCGCTCATCGCGTTGGAAGATATGGATGACTTCTTCAGACTGGCGCGCGCCGGCTTCTCGCAGAAGCGCAAAACCCTGCGCAACGCGCTGTCAGCGGGTTTGGCGCTGCCTGCAGCTGAAATCGAGAAGCTGCTCCGGGCTGCTGGGATTGACCCCCAGCGGCGCGCGGAGACGCTCAGCATCCCGGAGTGGAAACGGCTGACGGCTGCTTGGAAATGGGAAAAATAGTCCGGTATTCTCCTCCGGGAACAAGAAAGGGGCTGTCCAAAAAGTCGGACAGCCCCTTTGGTTTTCCCACTCCGTGCCTGTTTTTATGGGCGTTTGCGCATTTGCGCTGTCAACACGGCGCCTAAATCAGGCACTTTCTCCCACTTTGGGCTGTCCAAAAGAAAAACCCGTTCTTTATGGACGGCCTCCTTCCATTGCACACAGCAACGTGCAAAAGTCTTGGCTTTGCAGCGGCGGGCTTTCTTTCAACGAAGGGGAGTTATTGGCAGCCTCCCCTTCAGTTCATTGCGTTTAGATGAATGCCAGCAGCAAAGCTGAAAACTGCTGCCAGTTCGAGGAGAAAATGCCCAGGATAATCGCGATGGGGCAGACACAGCAAAGCATCAGCACAAAAATGACGATCAGGATAATTGCCCAGACCGGGAAGCTCTTCTTTTCTGGCGCGGCTGCCTGGGCGGTTGTACCTACCGGAGGGACATCCACAACCACGGATTCCGCTGGCCTCTCAGGTGGAACCGCCTGGGGAGCTTCAGCGCCGGGGGTATAAAGTTCGCCGGACCAGCGGTTTGGGTCTTCCGTCGCAGCGGGCTGCGGAGCGCCCCAGCGGTCGGCCTCAACCGGAACTTCCGGGGGGACTGGCGTGGCGGGGATATCTTTGCTCCATTCCTCAGCGGAAGCGGAAGGAATTTGCTGCCATTCATCGCCGATTGATTTCGCGGCATCTTCGGGCGTTTCTTGCGAGATATTATTGGTGTTATCGTCCATGAGTTCCTCTTTTCTCTGGTCTGGATAACCCTCATTATACAGTAAACCGCAAGGTTGCTGTCATTTTGTTGGGATGTGAAAAAGCAAACCAATCTTGTCCTGAAATAGCAAAATTGAAATGTCCTGTTGAGATTAGGAACCAGGAAATCATTAATCGATCTCTCCAATTTTTTTTCAAAAGAATGAGAATACCCAACCACACCAGGGAATAGCAGACTTTCCCCTCTTCCTCTCCGTTCCGGCGGCTGCCCGAGGCAGAATAGAGCCGCTTGCCGCTGGGGCAGGGTCAGGGTTAGGTTGGGGAAACATTATCGAAAAGAAGAAATAGGGGGGTAGTTTCGAGGAAAAACTCGACCTGACGACTTCATCCACTCCACAGGGACATTTTGAAATAGTTGGCATCAGGATATTTCTTTTTTTTAGCCTTGACATAGTTTGTGGGGATGGGAACAGTTATAATCTTGTAAACATTTCTTGGGAGAACTTTTGAAAAAGTTACTGGAAGAATTCAAAGATTTCATCATAAAAGGCAACGCCCTGGACCTGGCCATTGGCGTCATCATTGGGGGGGCTTACGGTTCGGTTATCAACGGTATCGTCAACAACTTGCTCATGCCCCCGCTGGGCTTGCTGCTGGCCGATGTGGACTTTACCGACCTGTACATCCAGCTGAACCGCAAGGCGGTGGAATTGGCGCCGCACACCACCCTGGCAGCTGCCAAGGAGCAGGGCGCGGTAGTATTGGCTTATGGGAGTTTCATCACCACACTCCTGAATTTCATCATCATCGCTTTCAGCATCTTCCTGCTGGTCAAGGGCATCCAGAAGCTGAGAAACGGCACTTCTAAATTGAAGAAAAATGAGGCCCCCGAAGCCGCGGAACCGACCGAAAAACTGTGCCCTTTCTGCCAGACGAAAATCCCGGTAAAGGCTGTACGCTGTCCGCACTGTACCTCCGAACTGGCGGAATAATCCCCGGCCTCGAGCTGAATCGTTAAGAAAGGCTTCCGTGATGAACCGTATTTACCTGGGCGATAACCTGCCTATCCTGCGCCGCCTGCCGGATGCGTCAGTCGATTTGATTTACATCGACCCGCCATTCAACACCGGCAAGGTTCAGACGCGCAGGCGCCTGAAAACCGTGCGGGACGAGGCCGGAGACCGGGTGGGTTTTGGTGAGAACAGCTACCGCACCGAATTGCTCTCGGAGCAGGCTTACTCAGACGCTTTCAGCGATTATGAGGCCTTTTTACTCCCGCGCCTGCGCGAAGCTTACCGCCTGCTCAACCGGCGCGGCAGTCTGTATTTCCACATTGACTACCGCGAAGTGCATTACTGCAAGGTCATGCTCGACGGCATTTTCGGGCGGGGAAACTTCCTGAATGAAATTATCTGGGCTTACGATTTTGGCGGCCGCGCGAAAGACAGGTGGCCGGCGAAGCATGACAACATCCTCTATTACGTGAAGGATGCCGGGGATTATGTCTTTAACCGCGAGGCAATCGACCGTGAGCCCTATATGGCGCCCGGCTTGGTCGGGAAGGAAAAGGCAGCCCGCGGAAAACTGCCAACCGACACCTGGTGGCATACCATCGTGGGCACCAACAGCCGCGAAAAGACCGGTTACCCGACCCAAAAGCCCACCGCGATTCTGGAACGTATTTTGCGCGCTTCATCCAATCCTGCGGATTTGGTGCTCGATTTCTTCGCCGGCAGCGGGACCACAGGGCAGGCTTGCCTGAACCTGGGCAGGCGCTTCATCCTGATTGACAACAACCCGCAGGCCTGGGAAGTCATGCGCACGCGCTTCGCAGCTGCTGCGGATATTGAATGGATTTCTGAAGGCGCTGTGTGATAGACTTTAGCGAGTTCCCCGTCCTCGATTTTGACCCCGATGAAGAAGCGGTCATCTCTCCGCCCAAAAAGGAAATCCCGGGCGGCTTTCCCCGGCATGTAGTCATCTGCTTCTTCCGGGAAGTGATTGAGAAGGTTGCCCGTGAACGAAGCGCTAAAAAGCTTTTCAGCATCTGTTCCGAGGGCGGTGAACACCCGATCTACGAAATTGCCCTGAATGGGGAACGCCTGGCTTTCTTCTTCCCGGGTGTGGGGGCGCCGCTGGCAGCCGGCCTGATGGATGAGGTCATCGCCTTGGGCGGGAGAGCCTTTATTGGCTGCGGAGGCTGCGGCGTGCTGGATAGGTCCATCGCGGTAGGGCATCTGCTGGTGCCCAACTCGGCGGTGCGCGCTGAGGGCACTTCGTATCACTACCTGCCGCCCTCCAGGGAAGTGCAGGCAGACGCGGACGCGCTGCAGGCGATTGAGTTGGCGCTGCAAACGCGCGGGGTTGCTTACCGACTCACCAAGACCTGGACCACCGATGCATTCTACAGAGAAACGCCGGCGAAAGTCCGTAAATACCAGGCGCAAGGCTGCCTGGCGGTGGAAATGGAAGCGGCAGCTTTAATGGCCGTTGCCCGCTTCCGCGGAGCGCGCTTTGGCATGCTGCTCTACGGCGGCGACCTGGTGCAGGCGGAAGGCTGGGACCACCGCGACTGGCATGACCGCGCTGAAATACGCGAATCCCTTTTTTGGCTGGCCGCGGAAGCCTGCCTAAACTTGAAAACTAACCCGACCGGAGAAGAAAATGCCTGATTACAGCGATACTATCCTGCCGCCTCTGCTTTCCCGCAAGAGCCCCTTCCTTTCTGACGGGAACGATCTTGTTTTGCCTGACAACACGGGGCATTCCCTTTGCAACGTGCCCGGGACGGTCAGCAAACTGTTGAACGGACCTGAACTGAGCGCGCCTGCGCTCAATCAGGAAATCCTGGATAAGTTTGAGGGGCGCTACCGCAATGTGATATTGCTGCTGGTGGACGCCCTGGGCTACGACCACCTGCAGCGCTTGATGGCAGCCGGGAAAGCCGGGTTTTGGAAAGAAAACCTGAACCGCGCCAGCCTGTTCCCCCTCACGAGCATTTGCCCCAGCACAACTGCCAGCGCGCTCACCACCTTGTGGACCGGCACGGAGCCGGCACAGCACGGCTACATCGGCTACGAAATGTGGCTGAAGCGCTACAGTATGGTAGTGAACACCATCCTGCACATGCCGGCGTCGTACTTCGGGGATGCCGGCAGCTTAACAAAAAGCGGGTTCGTCCCGGAAAGTTTTTTGGGGCTCAAGCCGCTGGGTGTGCAATTTGCTGAGAGAGGGATTGAAAGCCACGCTTTTTTGCCTTATTCCATCGGTGGCTCCGGGCTTTCACGCATGCACCTGGAAAAGGCCAGCGTGCACGGCTACGTAGCTGAGAGCGACATGTGGGCGAACCTGCGCGATCTCCTGAATACCCCCGCGCGCGGCGCGCGTTTTCTGTATGTTTACTGGAGCACGCTGGACAGCCTCATCCACCGCTACGGACCTGACGATGCGCGGGTGAATAATCAATTCTCCGATTTGAGCCGCTCCCTGGAGGTCAACTTGCTGGGCGGGCTTGAAAAGAGCGTCCGGGAAAAAACCCTGCTGCTTTTAACTGCCGATCACGGCGCAATCGCGACACCTGTCCACGAAAAATACAATCTGAGCAAACACCCGGATTTCCTGCGCATGCTGCAGATGCTGCCGACTTGTGAAGCGCGGCTGCCTTTCCTGTTCATCAAACCGGGATTGGAAGCGGAAGTGCGCGCATATTTCGCGAACGCCTGGCCGGGCCAGTTTACCCTGCTCAGCATGGAAGAAGTCCTCTCCATGCGCTTGTTCGGAGCTGGCGAGGAGCACCCGGAACTGCGCGACCGTCTGGGCGACCTGATCGTTGTTTCACGCGGGGATGCCTACCTGTGGTGGCCGGATAAGCCCAACGTGATGCAGGCCAGGCACGGCGGCCTGCACCGCCTGGAAATGTTAATTCCGCTTTACGCTCTGCCGCTGGGCTGAGGAAGGTTTACCAGTTTTCGGGTAAAGGCCAGGGGATTTCCCGGTAGCCGTAGGCGTTGACGACCAAGGTTTCCTTGAACTGGGTTTTCCATGGAATGATGGGGGTGTAGAGGTGGACGTGCCCGTGTAGGGCTAAGCGCGGCTTGAATGTTCTTATCAACCAGCGAAACGCCTGGATCCCGCGGTGCGGCAGGTCTTTATCATCCTGAATCCCCTCCGGCGCGCTATGCGTAACGAGTATGTCCAGATATCGCCCATGCAGCAGTTTGTTGAGCAGCAGCCCGGGAACCAGCCCCAATACCATCCACCACATGCGCGCCTGAGAGTATTGATGCGCTTTTTTGCTGTACCGCACCGAGCCTTCAATCCCAGCCAGCACCAAATCCAGTTTGCGGTCATACACCACTTTGCGGTGCAGGTTCACGCCTCCCCAGGGCTCGGTGCGCGTTTCACCACCGGCTTGCGCGACCTCGGTGACATGGTTGCCGTGCACGTAGTAGAGCGGGATATCCAACGAAGAAAGCACATATTCCAGATAATAATACGGGAGGTCGCCGCAGCTGATTACAAGGTCGGTTTGTTGAAAGCGCTCACGAATGCGGCTGCTGTAGACCGCCGGTAGTTCCACGTCGCTGAGGGCCAGAATTTTCATGGCCAGCGCAGCTCAGCCTTGAGCGACGACGAATGCGAGCGCCAGCCCGCCGTCGTGCGTGATGGAAACTGCCCACTCCGAGTAACCGCGCGCCAGCGCGGCTCGCAGCGCTTCGCCATGCAAACGCAGTTCCGGCTCGCCGCTTCCGGCGTGGAGTATTTCGATATCCTGCCAGCTTACCCGGCCAATACCGGTTCCCAGCGCTTTGGAGGCGGCTTCTTTGGCGGCGAATACGCCAGCCAGGGCTTCGCTTTCCGTGCCAAGCTGGGCTTGTTCCAGAGGCGTGAAGACCCGCTGGATGAAGCGCGCGCGGATCGTCGCCGTAATCGCGTCCAAACGTTCGATTTTAACGATATCCACGCCGCACTTAATCATGAAAGCGCCACCCCCGCGGAAGCGATAACCAGGTTTTCCAGCTGCCAATAGGTTTGGGCAGTTCGTAAGATGTCTTCACGCGTGACGGAAGATATTCTGGCGGGCAGCTCGCGGTAGTAGTTGAGCCCGTGCTGATAGCGTTCCAGGTTGAGCAGCGCGCCTGCGACGCCGGCGTTGGATTCCATCGAGAGCGGCAGCTGCCCGATCAACGCGGAGCGCACATCGGCAAGCTCTTCCTCGCTGACCGGTTCGCTGGTGAAGCGGGCCAGTTCTTCCCGGATGAGAGCTACGGCTTTGTCCAGGTTCCTGGGATTCACGCCGGCAATCACCTGCCAGGTGGTTGGTCCAATACCGCTGCCGAGTTCGGATTGCGCGTAGTAAGCGAGGCCTGCTTTTTCCCGCACGCTTTCCCCGATGCGTCCCATCATTCCGAACTGACCCAGGATTTCGTTGCCCAACTGCGCCGGCAGGTAGTCCGGGCCGGTGGTTTTTGGCGCGAAGGTTCCTAAGACCAGGTCGGTCTGGCTTTTTTCCTCCAGCGTAACGTGCTCGCGGATGATGCCGTGCAAGGCTTGCACGGGGGGCAGTTCCGGCTGGGGCTGCTGGTATGCGTTCACCCAGACGCCCAGGGTTTGACTGAAGGCGGCGAGGGCTTCAGCGGGCAGGACGCCGCCGCAGATGGCGACCACCATGCCTTTGGGCCCCAGGTAACGCTGTTGAAAGTCCTCCAAATCCTCGCGGCTTATCCGCTGCAAGGTATGGGGAAAGCCCAGCTCAGGGATGGCATAGGGATGGGAGCCGTAAATCGCGCGGTCGAAAGCCTGGTCCGCCATGGCGGCTGTGTCCTGCGCCTGGATAGCCAGGAAGGTCAGCAGTTGCGTTTTGATGCGCCGGACCTGGCGGATGGGAAAGCTGGGTTCGGAGAAGACTTCCCGGATGAGCGCAAGCAAACGCGGCAAATCCTCCCGCAGGCAATTCGCGGAGAAAGAAGTGGCCAGCCCGCCCGCGCCGATGCTCAACGATGCGCCCATCGACTCAATTTCGTCGTGGAGTTCCCGGAAAGCGTGTCTCCACGTGCCGGCAGTAAGCATGCTGGACATAAAGTTGGCGAGGCCGTACTTTTCCGGCTTTTCGGCCGCGGAGCCCGGGGGCAGATAACCTTTGATTGCCACCGCGGGGCTGCTCATGTTCGGGCGTGTGAGCAAAACCGAACCGTTGGAAAATTCTTCACGGGTGATGTCGTTCGGACCAGGCAATGTTTTGGTCGAGAATAACAGTTCAGTCACCGCCGGACTCCTCTCCGTTGGGTGTATAGACGCCAATCACGCGCGCGTCCGGGCGCAGGTATTTGCGGGCGGTGCTGCACACCTGTTCGGGCGTCACCGCGGCAAGGCGCTCAACGTAGCGCGTGAACCAGGAATAATCAGCAAAACTGCTGGCATAGCCCATCCAAAAGCCGTGATTGGTGATATTGTCGCTGCTGTAGGCAAACAGGGCTTTGGCTTGCTTCACCGCGCGGTCAATCTGCGCTTGTGGAACGGGTTTGGTCTGGATTTTATCGATTTCCTTATCGAGCGCGGCCAGCAGCTTGCTGATGCTGTTGTGAGGATGTTTGGTGAGGTTAATAATAAAGGTACCGGGGTCGATGCTGGCGTTCAGGTTTCCGTTCACGCTTACCGAGAGCTCTTTTTCCACCAGCGCGAGGTAGAGCCGGCTGGTCCGGTTGCTGATGCCGCCGCCGCCAAACATGTTCAGGCTGGAAGGGCCGGTCAGCAAGCTTTCCAGAATGGTGAAGGCAAAGAAATCGTCGGAGTTTGCTTTGGGGGCACGCCAGACAATTTCGACAAAGGTTGTGTCTCCGGGACCGCGCAGCTCTACCCGCTCAGGAGAGGGCAGCTCTTCTTCCGGCGCGGGTATATGTTTTTCCACGGGCTGGGAGGGGATATCACCAAAATACTGCCGGGTAAGCGCCAGCGCCTGCTCGGGGTCAACATCTCCCGCCAGGCAAAGAAGCGCGTTGGAGGGCTGGTAGGTATTCTGGTAGTGCCCGTAGAGGTCCTCGCGGGTGAGCGCGAGCAGGTCGGCTTTCGCGCCGATGACCTCATTGCGGTAGGGGTGCTCCCGGAATGCGCGCAGCTGCACGGCTTCGTTCAGTAGAAAGAGCGGGTTGTTTTCCAGTCCTTCCCGTTCTGAAAGGATTACGGTTCGTTCGGTCTCCACCTCAGCGGGGTCGAACAAACTGCCGCGCATGCGGTCAGCTTCGAGCGCCAGGGCAGTTTCCAGCGCGCTGGAGGGCAGCGTCTCAAAATAGGTGGTCCAATCCGGGCTGGTGAAGGCATTCCAGTGCCCGCCCAGGCGAGCAATGGTGTGGTCCATCCAGGAGGCAGAATGCTGGGCTGTGCCTTTGAACTGCATGTGCTCCACCCAGTGGCTTAGGCCTGTTTTGCCGGGGACTTCGTTGCGGGAGCCAATGCCGTACCAAACCCAGCAGCTAACAATTGGCGCGGTGTGAATTTCACGGATCAGAAGCGTCAGGCCGTTTTCGAGCGTGTAGGTGATAAGTTGTTCGTTCATAGGTGGAATGCGGGAGGGAGCGGATGAGGATAACCGAAAAGTCTCAATGCCGGGCGGGCTTGTAGGGCAGCAGCATCAGGAACCCGACGCCAATGACGGCCATACCGATGATTAAGCCCTGGGATTGCAGCCGGCCGAGAAAAACGTTCGGCATGGGGTTGGTGCCAAAGCCAAACGCGTCCGCCAGCGCTGTGAAAAAGCAGATGACATAACCGGTGGCGATTGTGCGCGTGCCGAAATCCGCCAGGAGGGATTTTTGGTTTTTCCCCCATAGGGAAAGCAGCGCCAGTGAACCGCCCAAGGTGAGCACGGCGAGACCCAGCAGAATCACGATGATTTGCACAAAACCGATGGAAACGCCGCGGTTAAGACCGAAAACCTCGGGTTTCGCGCCAAGGATGAATAGGATAAAGCCGACAATTAGCAGCGTGAGTCCGGAGCGTCCGCGAAAGCGCCGATTCCCATTATGATTTCCATTGGCTTTGGCTGGGGTTTGCGGGTTGTTTGGTGGGCAGTTTGGTTCCAATTTTTGTCGGCCTTTCAATCATTATCGCGGTAAAGCAGATTGTAACACACGCAAAAAGTTCCCGTGCGCGATATCTTCCTGTTCGGTTTCCGAGTAGCCTTTGGCGCTCAGGAGCGGCAGCAGCAAAGGCAGGTCCGCGATGGAATTCAGCTCTCTTGGGGAGGACTGCAAGCCGAAGCCGCCGTCAAAGTCCGTGCCGATGCCCACGTGCCTGGCATCGCCGGCAATCTGGCAGATGTAATCGATTTGGTCGGCGACCATGCTCAGGCTGACCGCCTGCCGCCCATCGTTTTGCGCCCAGTCCGCTTGCAGGAAATTGTTGAAGGGCACGGCGCCGATGACGACTTCCCGCTCAATCATGGCGCGAAGAAGGTCGTCGTCCAGCAGACGATTGCCGCTGTATGCCCGCACCGGGCGGCTGGCGTTGGCGTGGCTGGTTATTATGGTCCCCTCGTAACGTTCGAGCGCCTGAAAGGCGGCAGCTGCATCCATGTGCGAAAGGTCCAGGATGAAACCAAGCTCCGCCATGGCTTCGAGCAGGGCTTTGCCTTCGCCGGTCAGCGGACCGGGTTCACGCGTGCCGCCGGAAAAGCGCGTGCCCGCCCAGGCCAGGCCGATGATACGCAAACCGGCCTCCCACCAACGCGGCAGTTCGTCCAGGTTCAGGATGCCTTCCGCGCCTTCCATCAGCGGGATAAGCCCGACAGGCTGAAAGCCGTTGCCCTCTTTTTGGGGCGGTTTTGCCTGCCAGCGCGCCAGGTGCTCAGCCAGTTCGGTTTTGTTCCCAAGCAAGCGGAAGGCATGCGGTTTTTGGTCGCACAGACGATGATAGCTGCCGAGCTGGTTCCAGGCAATCCGGTTCGCTTCGCGCGGGGAGTTGTAGGTTTGCTTGTCCAGCAGGTCAGCGTGCCCGGGGCGGGCGGGGGCGGCAAAGAGCGTGCCAAATACCAGCGCTACCTTAGCCTGGTTGTATTCCGGCCAACCCAACATCGTATCCCCGGTGTACGCGGGGAAGGGTGTGCCTTGTTCGGAAAGGCGGGTTTGGTAGGCAGAGCGCGAATAGTCCCTGCCAAAACAAGCCATGTTCCAGGCTAAATCTTCGTGAGCGTCAATAAACCAGTTCATAGAAAAGAAAAAGCGCCGGAATAGGAGGTACTCCGGCGCCGTGGGTTCGGGAAATTAAGCCTGGGTTTCTTCGCTGTCGGAGGCTTCAGGTTTGGGAGTCTCTTCAGCAGGAGTTTGCGGGATTTCACCGACGATATCGCCAAGGGTCGCACCCTCGGATGAGCTGGTAACATCCAGGCCCTGAGCCAGGGATTTCCAGTCCTGGTCGGCATACTGGGGAGAATCCACGCGGCGCATGCTGAGACCGATGCGGTGGGTGTCTTCCTCGATGCGCAGGATGCGCAGCGCGACGCGGTCGCCAACCTTCAGGATTTCCTTGGGGTGCTCCACGCGCTTTTCGCTCAATTCGGATATGTGGATGAGACCTTCCATATCGCCCGGGACGTTCAGCTTGGCAAAAGCGCCGAAGTTGGTGAGCCGGGTGATTTCGCCTTCCACCAGTTGGCCGGGTTTCAGAGCGGTTACCTGGCTGGACCAGGGGTCGTTCTGCAGTTGGCGGATGGAAAGGCCGATGCGGCGGCGTTCTTTGTCCACGCTGATGATTTTCACTTTGACTTCATCGCCGACCTTGAGAACTTCGCTTGGGTGGGTGATGTGCTCGTAGGAAATCTCGGAAACGTGCACGAGACCGTCAGCGCCGCCGATGTTGACGAAGGCGCCAAAATCAGCCAGGCTGGTAACACGGCCGGTGCGGACGTCGCCTTCTTTAAGGCTGTCCAGGATTTTCTCGCGGACCATGTCGCGCGTTTCGGTGCTGGCAGCGCGTTCGCTGAGGATGAGGCGATGGCGTTCGCGATCCACTTCGATGACGCAGCACTGCACTTTTTCGCCAATCATGGCTTTGTACTTCTCTTCCGGGGTCTCGCCCGAGATTTCAGACCTGCGGGTGAGGCTCAGTTGTGAGGCGGGCACGAAACCGCGGATGGTGCTCAGGGGTACGAGCAAACCGCCCTTGTTGTAACCGACAATTTCCGATTCGAAGCTTTGGCCGGAGCGCTTCATTTCTTCAGCGTCTAACCAGCTTTGTTCTTCCACAGCACGGATGAAGGAGAGAACTAAATTACCGCTTTGATCTTCCGGGGTAACCACATAGACCGGGATAGCCTGTCCGACGGTCAGAGTCGCAAGAATGTCCGCCGGGATGGCTTCGTATTCTTTCCCAGTAATAATACCTTCGGATTTGGCGCCAACGCTCACCAGAATCTGGTTTTCACCGATGCTGGCAATGATGCCGTCCCGAATTTCCCCGGCTTTGGGGAAGTCAATACTGAGGTTGGATTCGAGCAAATCCCCCATCTGTTCCATGGTTTGAGGTTCGTTCTCTTCCTTGTTCTCCTGCTTGCTTACATCGTCAATGTCAGTCATGAATAAATAACTCCAACGTTAAATTTGGGCGTAATTATAGTAGACAACGGCTACTTTTGCAACCCTTAACAGCGCATTCGCCTGGCGCGCGCTGGTTTCCTCCCTAAGCGCGGGGAAAAACCCGTTTCAGTCCCCGTCCAAAGGTCCGTACTCCCCATAATCCAGCACTTCGCGCGTGCCGGTCTGGGGATTGGGCGGGCCGACGATTCCCCGTTCTTCCAGGCTTTCGATGATGCGCGCCGAGCGCGAATACCCGATGCGCAGCTTGCGCTGCAGCAGGGAGACCGAAGCCCTGCCTTCATGGCGGATGATTCGGATCACTTCTGTCGTCAGGGGGTCTTCGTCGCTGTTCTTGCTGGTTTCCTGCCACAAAGGCGGCTGTGTCTGACCATCATCCACCAGAGGCGGGCGGGACTGCGAGGCAAACACCGCGATATCCGGCCGTTCCTCAGCGGTTTTCTGCTGCGCCTGGTTTCTCCAAAAATCCACCAGGCGGTTAAGCTCGGTCTCGGAAATAAAGGTGCCTTGCAGGCGCACTGGCGCAGGGGAATCAGGCGCCTGGAAGAGCATATCGCCCTTGCTGAGCAAGCTTTCCGCGCCGGGCTGGTCGATGATCACGCGGCTGTCGGTCATCGAGGCGACCGCGAAGGCGATGCGCGCGGGGAAGTTGGCTTTAATCAGCCCGGTAATGATATCCACGGAGGGGCGCTGCGTGGCAAGGAC
>Ga0116171_10004116_pt1 | contig 13175 bp, 12 predicted proteins | sample AD_JPNHW2_MetaG_FD_89798 | JGI IMG/M metagenome (GOLD analysis project Ga0116171, IMG submission 89798) | Active sludge microbial communities of municipal wastewater-treating anaerobic digesters from Japan - AD_JPNHW2_MetaG | ecosystem: Engineered > Bioreactor > Anaerobic > Digestate | place...
GATGGGCTTGCCGCCGCGGCTGCGTGCAGCGCCACGGATGAAGTCGACCTGTCCGCCGAAGCCGGAATAAGGGGCGGGCCCGATTGAATCCGAACAAACCTGCCCTGTCAGGTCGACCTCGATGGCCGAGTTGATCGCCACCATGTTGTCGTTCTGAGCCACCAGGAACGGGTCATTCACGTACTGGGTCGGCCGGAACTCGAAGGCGTGGTTGTCATCGATGAAATCGAACAGGCGCTGTGATCCCAGAACAAAGCCGAGCAGGACCTTGCCTGGATGCACGCGTTTGCGCCGCCCGTTGATGACGCCGCGCTGGATCAAGTCGATGACGCCATCAGAGACCAGTTCGCTGTGGATGCCGAGGTCGCGATGCTGGCCCAGGGCTGACAGCACCGCGTCCGGAATCCCGCCAATGCCCAACTGCAGCACTGAGCCGTCATCAATGAGCGCGGCCACGTGCGAGGCGATGCGCTGTTGGACGTCGTCCGGGGCCGGCGTCTTGAGTTCAAACAGCGGATGCGATGTTTCCACTGCAGCCGAGATTTCAGAGATGTGCAGACAGGTGTCTCCGCATGTGCGCGGCATGCGGCTGTTGACCTCGGCGATGACATGTCGGGCGCAACGGGCCGCGGTGAGCGTGCAGTCGATACCGGTGCCTAGTGAAAGATAGCCGTGCGAGTCCGGCATCGACGTCTGCAGGAGAACCACATCCAGCGGGATCTCGCGCGACTCGAACAGCCGCTCGATCTCGCTGAGGAAGATCGGCGTGTAGTCGGCCCGACCTTCGTCCACCGCGCGCCGTACGTTGCTGCCCATGAAGAAAGCGTTGTGGCGGAAACTGCGCTCCAGACCGGGCTGGGTGTAAGCGGCCTTGCCCATCGTGAGCATGTGGACCACTTCCACGCCCTCCAACTCGGGGGCTCGCGCCACCATGGCGTCGATTAACGGTTCCGGCGTCGCGCAACCCTGATGGATGTAGACGCGGTCGCGGGACCGGATCAGTTGAACCGCCTGCTCCGCCGTCCGGAGCTTTTCCTTGTACTGCTCGTACCAGTTCATACGCGCCTCGCCACGGCCATATCGCCGTCTTTTCAGATAGCCACCACCTTCGAGTGGGTGTTATGCATAATCCGTCGTAATAAGTGTATAAGCAAGACGCAAACCTGTAAAGGGGAAAACGACCTTAAACCCTGTCAGGGTTGGCGCAGTTCGATTGGTCGCGGTTCAGGATGTGCGTTTTGTTTAACTTAGGGAGATTTTCGATACCGCGCGAACCATCCGGCCACGAGATTCCATTCCCAAGTTTGGCTACCCCGGCTATCATTGGCAGCATGAGACGAGCCGGATTCTGTGTTCTGATGCTCCTCTGCGCTGCCACGGCTGGCGCGCAGACTCCGGAGCAGGTGATCGGCCTGAAGGCCGAGACGCACCACGTGCAGGGTGTCGCCGTGATCGACGGGCGGTTTCTGGTGACCTCGGTCGAGCGGAAGGCCGGGCACGGCTGGCTGATGGAGTTCGACGGCGGCGGGAAACAGATGCGGGCAGTCCAGATTCAGAACGGCGCGATGTTTCACCCAGGCGGATTCGACATCGACGACACTTCGGTCTGGATTCCCGTGGCCGAATACCGCCCGAAGAGCCGGAGCCGGATCGAGCGCCGCTCTTTGGAATCGTTCGAGTTGATCAGTTCATTTGACGTGCCGGACCATATCGGCGCGCTGGCCCTGGGGCCCGACCGCATGTTCCTGGTCAACTGGGATGCGAGGCAGTTCTACGAATACACGCTCGACGGCAAACTGATGCGCGTCCGGGACAATCCCTTGGGGCACCGGTTTCAGGACCTGAAATACCGTTACGGAGCGTTGATCGGTTCGGCGCCGGCGGCCAAAGGAGCCGCGGGCGGCTTCGTGGTCTGGCTGGATCCGGAGACACTGTTGGTGACCGAAGAACGGGCGGTGGGGCGAACTGACAGGGGCGTCTCTCTCGTGAATGAGGGATTGGACGTCCGTGACGGGTGGGCCTATCTATTGCCTGAGGACGCGCCGTCGAGGATCTTCGTGCTCGACCTGATGAAGTGGAGCAGCAAACCCTGAGGCGTGGCAATCAGGCGACCGGCGGCGACGGCTTGTCGACCTGGTGCAGTTTCTTGGCCAGGGTGCGCGGGTCGAAAAGATGCATCGGTTTGAACGCCTTCTCGGACCATCGTGACCCAGTCTCGAACATCAGGCCGATATAGTAGCCGATCTCGCGGAACGAGCAGTAACGGACGACTCCCGCGAAACTACCCTTCGGGTAAGTGACTTCGACGGGGACACCCAGCGGGATCTGTGTATCCATCTGGATACATGCCCCCGAGTGTGAGATGTCCTCCAGGTTGGCCACGGCGCGGCATGATCTGCCGGAGTGATCCTTCCATCTGACATCAACCAGGTCGGCGCAGAGCATCCGAGGTTCGGAACGGCGTTCGCTCATCACAATCTTCTATCGACCAGCATCCAGCCCCACGATATCAGGCTTGACGGCAAATTTATACCTAATCACGTCTAGGGTACGTCCCCGATTAGAGTACTACTCCTGAGATACTCCGGAGGTATCCCGTTGCGCCGTTGCCACTCACCCCGTGTGGAGAAATCGCGGGCTGATCGGGCGTGGTCGACGGCCAAAACGCCGTCGAGGTGGTCCATTTCGTGCTGAAGGAGCTCGGCCATGGAGCCGGCGGCATCGAGTTCGAGCCACTCGCCGGCACGGTTCTGGTGGCGGAGCCGGACGCGCTGACTGCGCTCAAGCCAAACCATGAGGTTGGGGAAAGAGAAGCAATCGTCCCAGAGGGCGAACCGTTCAGGGCTCCGCCAGGCCCACTCGGGATTGATCAATTCGTAGCGGATGCCGTCAACCAGGCAGAAGATGACGCGCACCGGCCTGCCGATTTGGATGGCGCTAATGCCGCGCCCGAATCCATGGGCAAGACGGAACGCGGCCAGGGTGTCTTCGAGGTCGTGCAGGACCTCGGGGACGGCGGCAAGATCGTAGACAGGCTTCGAGACCAGGCGCAGCGTGGGATCGCCGAGTTCGAGTATGTGGCAGGCGGCCATGAGGCCTATTCTAGAACCCTCGATACGCTAAGCTACACCTAATGGCCGGACCCACTGCTGCCCAGCAATCCGAATTGCCACGTGCGCCGGTGATAGGCGTGCTGCTGCGCGCCGGACTGTTCCTGCTGTTCGTGCGCATTCTGGGCGGACTGTTTGGATGGGTTCTGAACGAGTTGGTGGGATACTTTCCCGCCGCCGCGTTGAGCATCTTCGCCGCTGCTGCATTGTCGACACTAATCGTTGTGCGAACGTTCGAGCGGGCTCAGTTCGTCGATGTCGGGCTGGCCTGGAGCCGGGTTTCGCAGCGCCACTTTCTCACCGGCGTGGCCGCTGGATTGGTACCCGCCGTGGCCGCGGTCCTGCCGTTCCTGCTCACTGGATACGCCTTCTATGAACGGATGACGGTTACCGGCGCGGGATTCGCGCCAGGCCGGTTTACCATGCTTCTCGTCCTGCTGCTGTTTGGCGCCATCGGCGAGGAACTGATGTTCCGGGGCTACGCCTTCCAGATCATCCTCAATATCGCCAGGCCGTTCACGACGATCCTGCCGTTCGCCGTTCTGTTTGCGGCGGCGCACACGGGCAACCTTCATGCGTCGGCCCTGCCGATAGCGAACACGTTCCTCTGGGGCATCATTCTCGGTTATGCCTATGTCCGGTCGGGTGATCTGTGGCTGCCGATCGGCATCCACTTTGGCTGGAATCTGGCGCTGCCGCTGTTGGGAGCGCCGTTAAGCGGCTTCGAGATGCAAGTGACCGGTTTCCTGCTGAAATGGCGGGCGCCGGAACTGGTCAGTGGCGGTAACTACGGGCCGGAAGGTGGCCTGGCGACCACCGCGGCGGCCGGCCTGCTGTTCCTGTGGCTGCTCCGGGCGAGAATCGAGAAGCAACCGACTACCCTCTGGATCTCATCTAATCGGAATGAGGAGTGACGCCGATGCTGCGGCTCCTGGCCATCTTCTGTTGTCTGGCCCGGCTTGCGTTTCCCCAGGGCAAGGCGGATCCCGAGGCTCGCCTGTCGGACGAGGACAAGATCGAATTGATCCGCGGGCTGACCGCCGAATCGGTGACCGTCAAGGTGTTCCTGCCGCGATCGAAGAAGGCTTTGAAGTTCGAAGCCGACGGCGCCTGGGACAAGGCGGATTGGATGGAGATCGGCCGCGAGTATGGACCCGTGGCAAGGGTTGGCGATCTCGTCAGAATCACCAAGATCGACTTCGACCGGGACAAGATCATCTTCGAGATCAACAACGGACTGAACACGAAAGGCAAGTGGTACGAGCGGATCGAGGGCGGCATGGGCGGCGGCGGGTCGACCGTGCCGTTGTCGGGCAGACAATCGCGGTCGGCGGGGACCACGGTGGCGCTGGTGTTTCCCTCCCGGGTACCCCCGCTGAAAACCGCCGCAGTGAAAAAGCTGATGGCGCCGTTGTTCGACTTCGAGAAGCGCACGGCCACGGAGAATTACTTCGACACCCTGCCCCCGGAGATCCAGGAAGCCATCAAGGCAAAGCGGGCCGAGGTCGGCATGGACAAGGACCAGGTGCTGATGGCGCTGGGTCAGCCGCGCGACCGGATTCGCGAGATCAAGGATGGCGGCGACGAGATCGAGGATTGGATCTACGGCCTGCCGCCGGGCAAGATCACCTTCGTCAGCTTTTCCGAGGGCAAGGTCATCAAAGTGAAAGACACTTACGCCGGGCTGGGCGGCACGATTGCGCCGCCCTTGAAGTCGCCTTAACTCTTCGCAATCAGAGAACGTAAAAACCGAATCCTCCACGACGTGTCCGGCATCCGGAATGGGCCAGGAGGAGAACAGATCCATGCCAGTGAAACCGGTGCCCGAAGGGTATGCGACAGTGACCCCGTATCTGATGTCGAGCGACCCGGATCGCCTTCTCGACTTCCTGAAGGCGGCCTTCGGCGCCGAAGTGGTAGAGGTGATCCGGCAGGACGACGGCAAGATCATGCACGCGGAGGCGCGGATCGTCGATTCGATGATCATGCTCGGCGGGGCGAGTTCGAAATGGCCGGCCGAGAATTCGTCGCTGTATCTCTACCTGGAAGACGTGGATGCGGCTTACCGGGCGGCGCTGTCGGCAGGAGCGACGGACATCATGGAGCCAGCGGATCAGATCTATGGCGACCGGATGGGCGGCGTGAAGGACCCTACGGGCATCACCTGGTGGCTGGCGACGCACATCGAGGACGTCTCTCCGGATGAAATGCGGCGGCGACTGAAAGAGCGCGCTGCGGCCGGGGAGCCGGCGTAGCCGCGTCTGATACGCTGGATCCTTGCACCCGCGGCTGAATCTGGACAGAATCCGGCGCTACCATTTCCAACTCCTGGCTGCGGCGCTGGCCGCAACGGGCTTTCTCCTGGTGGCGGTGCCAGGGCTGCGATCCGGCTGGTTTCCCGACGATTTGATGAACATTTATGGAGCCTGGACCACGCCGGTGGCCAGGCTGGCACGGGATATTGTCGCGCCGTCGGAAGAGGCTTACCGGCCGGTGGGCAGCCTTGTTCTGAAGGGACTTTTCCATACGTTTGGCTTGGACGTATTCCCATACCGCGTTCTGTGCTTCTTCCTGCTGGCGGTGAATCTTGGGCTGCATTTCCTTGTGGCCCGTGCCGTCAGCCGGTCGGTCACCGTGGCCGGGATATCGGCGTGCCTGTTTTCGGCCAAGCGTTCATGTCCGACCTGTACCTGAGCACGGCGACGATCTACGACCTGCTGGCCTTTGCCTTCGTCCACGCGGGAATGCTGGTTTACCTCCAGCCGAGGGCGCGAGGCGAGGCCGTTTCGTGGGGCCGGTGGATCGCGCTGGGCTCGTGCGCGCTGCTGGCGGCTGGATCGAAAGAGGTTGGGGTGGTGCTGCCCGTGATGTTGCTGGGCTATGAGGCGATGTTTTGGAAAGGCGCGTCGAGGCGGTTGTTGGGGCCGTTCCTATTGACGTTGATGGTTGGCGTGGCAGCAGTTCTGCCCCGGATGGCGTCATCCGGCCTGATGCAGTCCAATCCGGCCTACGCGTTGAAGTTCGACCTGCCGTCGATCGCCGGAATGATGGTGGTCTACACGCGGATGTTGCTGCTCGACAATGGGCTGCGGCCAGGGGTGGTCTACGCAGTACTGGGCGCGATCGCTGTGCTGGCGGTGACGTGGAAGTCGGCCGAGTTCCGGTTTGGCGTGTTGCTGTTCGCCTCGGCCGCCGCGCCGCTGATGTTGATTGAACCGCGCAGCCTGTATGCGCTCTATATCGCCTATTCGGGCTGGTGTCTGCTCCTGGCCGTGCCGCTGGCGCGAATTCCCATACCGCCGACGATCACTCTGCTGGTTGTTGCGGCAGTCGCCGGATCGATGAACGCGAAGGCCTGGCCGCTCACGATTTCCTGGGCAGCGCCCGAGCAGGCAAGGACGCGTTGCGCGCTGGACGCGCTGGCCCCCCTTGCTCCCCGGTTGGCGCACGGCGCGCGTGTCCTGATCGTGGACGACCCGTATCCGCCCGACGACTCGATATTGATCTTTGCCGCCCGGTTGCTGGCCCGCGACAGCGAATTGCAGGTGTGGCGGCTGCGCTCCCACCCACAGGCCGCGGAGTGGCCTGAGCCGTGGTCGATGCGGGTGCGGATCGCCGGCTGCAAACCGGCGCTGGAGTGAGCGCGGTGAATCTGACTATTCAGAGTCCGCACTCCGATCTGATATTCTGAGGAAGGACCCCTTTGTTCAATTTGAGAGAGGATACTCTGTAATGGCTATCAAAGTTGCTATCAATGGATTCGGCCGCATCGGCCGCAATGTTTTCCGTGCAGCGCTGAACAACCCCGAAGTTGAAATCGTCGCCACGAACGACCTGACGGATACCAAGACTCTGGCGCACTTGCTGAAGTACGACTCCGTCCTCGGCCCGCTGGATGCCGACGTGAAGGCCGGCGACGGCGTGATCACCGTCAATGGCAAGGACCTGAAGGTCTTCTGCGAGAAGGATCCGGCCGTCATCGACTGGTCGAGCCTCGGTGCCCAGATCGTCGTCGAGTCCACCGGTCATTTCACCGAGGCGGAAAAGGCGAAAGGCCATCTGAAGGGCACGGTGAAGAAAGTCATTATCTCCGCCCCGGCGAAGAACGAGGACCTCACGGTTGTGCTCGGCGTCAACAGCGACAAGTACGACGCGAAGGCCCACAACGTCGTGTCCAACGCCTCCTGCACCACGAATTGCCTGGCGCCGCTGGTGAAAGTGATCCATGACAAGTGGGGCATTGTGAAGGGGACGATGACGACCATCCACTCCTACACCAACGACCAGAAGGTGCTCGACTTCCCGCACAAAGACCTCCGCCGCGCCCGCGCCGCAGCCATCAACATGATTCCGACCTCGACCGGTGCCGCCAAGGCGATCGGCCTGGTTATGCCGGACCTGAAAGGTAAGCTCGACGGTTATTCCATGCGCGTACCGACACCGAACGTTTCGGTGGTCGACTTCGTCGGCGAATTGAAGACTCCTGCCACGGCCGAAGAGATCAACGCCGCGTTGAAGGCCGCCGCCGAGGGCCCGATGAAGGGCATCCTGGCTTACACAGAAGACCCCGTGGTCTCCAGCGACATGATGAAGAACCCGAACTCGTCGATTATCGACAGCAGCCTGACCAAGGTCATCGGCGGCAATCTGGCGAAGGTTGTGTCCTGGTACGACAACGAGTGGGGCTATTCCTGCCGCGTCGTCGACCTCTGTGTCCTCATGGCGAAGAAGGGCCTCTAAGCCACTCACTCATTTTGATGCAAGGAAGCCCCGGGCGCATGCCGCGTCCGGGGCTTCCTTTGTCTGGAGACCGTAATTACGCTTCGATGCTGGCCTTGACGATGCCGTCGAGCTTGGGAAACGAACCCTCGACGTAGGCGTTGCCGAGCCGGCGAATCTTGCCCTGGTCGGGGCCGTTGTCGCCATAGCCGCCGTAGAGAGATTCGACCACTTCCATTCCTTCAGCCACCTTGCCGAACGGCGAGAAGCCCATGCCGTCCAGCCGTTTGTTGTCGGTCAGATTGATGAAGACCTGCGAGGTGCGGGTGCCGGGGCCGGCGGTGGCGAACGTAATCGCGCCCTTCACATTGGACTGGATCACCGGGTCGTCGTTGATATTGGTCACGTCGGGCACGGAAGCCGGGTCGGCCGGAAGCCCGAACTGAACGACGAAGCCGGGCACGACCCGGAAAAACTTCGAGTTGTCATAGAAACCCTGTTCAACCAGCTCCTTGAAGCGGGCTGCGCCGAGAGGGGCCCATTCGGGGTTGATTTCGAGGGCGAAGTCGCCCTTGGTGGTTTGGAATTTGACTTTGAAAGTGTCTGCCATGCTCCTTCATTGTGGCATCGTTCAGGCTGCCTCCGGGGCGCCGGTGGATGGCCAACGGCTGCGGACGCGCTCGGGAGTCACCGTTTCCTTCCACTTCCGGTCGAAGCGGGCGGCGATGTCGGGGCGGTCGCGCAGGGTGAATTCGAGTCCGAGCTGGACGTGCGGGCGGAGGATCTCGTCCTCGAATCCGAGGCGGTCGGCGATCTCGTCCCAGTTGTCGGTCAGCCCGCCGGGATCGAGCAGGACGACGCGGTCCGAGGTGACGCCGAAGTTCTTCAAATGGGCGTCAAGCGAGAAGAGGCCGCGCTGCCAGCCGGCCTGGCGGTGGTCGAGGAACCGGTCCAGCCAGACTTCAATCTCGTCGAATCGGCGGGCATGGGCAAGGTCGCTCAGGCGATCGAGAAGAGTGCAGTCGACGCGCTCTGTCGCCTCGGAGACCAACAGCCAGCCTGGCCAGCCGCCGACGCGGACGCGGGTCGGCGGAAAGGAGACGGTCTCGGGTACCAGGGGCGTGCCGGTGAGCAGGGTCCGGGCAAGGTGTTCGCCGCGGCTGTCGCGGGAGCGGTAGATTCTCAGGACCTGGCCGGCGTGGGTCGCCATCCACACAGCGCGGGGGATCGGGTACATCAACGCGTTGACAAGCACCTTGATCGCGCGCAGATACCTGGACGGCCGGTTCAGCAGATCCCGGCCCACTTTGCCCGGCAGGATGCGTCCGATCCAGCGCAGCGCCTTCCAGATGAGGATCAGCGACATGATCTCGGCTGGCTGGCGTTCGCGTTTCACTACCCAATGCTGCGACGCATACACCACCTTGCCGATGCCTTCGCCAAGCCGCTGCAGAGGGCCGTCCATTAGTTCTTCGGGGGGACGAGCCAGCGTTCGGGCGCAGGCGGAAGCATCAACCGTGTGGCGATTCCGCACCATTGGCTTCATTGTTGCCCCAAAGCCGTCCGGAATGAAAGAGGCAACCCCCGTGGCCTGGGTAAAAGCCCGAAGGTGCTTCCCCTGCGGCCTGACAGTTGCGACAATTGAAGTTTCCCCTCCATGCTGCACGACCTATGCCGGAGAGTCGGCCTGCAAACCGAATACTGGGACATCTGGGGCCAGCGACACACGCCGTCGGACGAAGCCCTGAGAGCCCTGCTTGCCGCTCTAGGCATCGACGCCGCCAACCCCGGGGCGGCCGCCGTGCCAATTCCGCTGGACCCCGTCGCGGTGGTGCTGGCTTCAGAGGCCGCGCCTTCGGTCGCTTTGCGCATACCCGCCGGCTATGAGGATGGCCTGATTTCGACGGCGCTTTATTGGGAAGACGGCGGAGCGGTGCGCCGGGATCATCGCGCCGCCGCGCTGGAAAGCGCGCCGAATGGCATGACGGGTTTCCGGTTGCCGCTGCCGGCGCCATTGCGATTGGGCTATCACGACCTGGAGGCCGTCATCAGCGCGCCGGCGAAGGCCGACGTCCGCATGGCCATGCGGGTGATCGCCACGCCCGGCCGCGCATGGGTGCCCGAACAGCTCGACGGAAGCGGCAAGCTGGCCGGGTTGTCTCTTTGCCTGTGGGGGATCCGGTCCGAGCGAAATTGGGGTGCGGGCGATTTCACCGACCTCGAAGAACTGGTCCAATGGGCGGCTGCGCGGCTGGGCGTCTCGATGATCGGCTTGAACCCATTACACGCGCTGCACAATCGCGAACCGTACAACGTCTCGCCGTACCTGCCGTTGACTGTGTTCTACCGGAATGATCTCTATCTGGATCCGGAGCGGATGGAGGAGTTCGCTCAAAGCCGGTGGGCGCGCCGCTTTGTCGAGTCCGAGCGGTTTCAAAAACGCGTGGCCGATCTGCGGGCCGCCGAACTGGTCGATTATGAGAGCGTCGTCCGGCTGAAACGGCTCGTCTTCCGAGTGCTCTTCCGCGAGTTCCTGCGCGAGATGAACCTGAACACGGCCCATGCCCGCGAGTTTGTCCGCTGGCGGGGCGCCGAGGGCGACCTGCTCACGCGCTATGCGACCTACCGGGCGCTGGACGAACACCTGCATAAGCTGAATCCCGAACTCTGGATCTGGCCCGACTGGCCGGGGCAATACCAGGACCCGGAGTCCGAAGCGGTGGCCGAGTTCGTCCGTACGCACCCGCGCCGGATTCTCTTTCATCAATGGCTGCAATGGCACATTGATCGCCAACTGGCGAGCGTGCAGCGGACAGCCCAGGATGCCGGCATGCCGATCGGCCTCTATCACGACCTGGCGCTGGCCACGGACCGCTGCGGCGCCGACCTGTGGGGCTACCGGCGATTCTACGCCGAAGGGGCGCGCGTCGGGTCGCCGCCGGACGATTTCGCGCCCGAAGGCCAGGACTGGGCCTTTCCGCCGGCACTGCCGGACGCGCACCGCGCCGACTGCTACCGGCTGTTCGCTGAATCGATCCGCCGCAACGCCCGTCCAGGCGGAGCGCTGCGCATCGACCATGTGATGCGCTTCTTCCGGCTGTTCTGGATTCCCGACGGGATGCCGGCCAAGGCGGGGTCCTATCTGCACGATCACTGGCGGGACCTGATCCGCGTGCTGTGCCTGGAATCGCACCGCGGGCGGTTCCTGGTGGTGGGCGAGGATCTGGGCACGTGCCCGGACTGGATTCGTACGGCCCTGCATGACCACGGCATCCTGGCTTACCGGCTGTTCTATTTCGAGCGCGGCCAGGAAGGTCGGCCGAAAGCGCCGAACGAGTATGATGTGCAAGCCCTGGTGTCGTCCACGACGCACGACCTGCCGACACTGGCCGGTTATTGGGGGCTGCGCGATCTGGAGGTGAGGCGCAAGGCTGGGCTGCTGCCGGACGAGACCTGGTACGAAGGGCAAACCGCCCAGCGGCATCGCGACAAGGCGGCCTTGCTCGACGCGCTCATCGCCCACGGCTTCCTGCCAACTGATTTCCCGCGCGAAGCCGCCAACTGGACGGAGTTGACCGGCGAACTGCACAACGCCATCATCGGCTACCTGGCCTCGACCCCGTCGAAACTGCTCCTGCTCAACCAGGAAGATCTGACGAAGGAGACCGAGCAGCAAAATCTGCCTGGGACGACCTGGCAGTATCCGAACTGGAAGCGCAAGATGGCGCTGACCCTGGCCGAACTCGAAGGTCCGCAGGCGGCTGGGTTCGCCGAGATGTTCCACGCGTGGCTGGAACGAACGGGGCGCCTGGCGGGACCCGGAAAATCGCGACCAAACGAACTCGCTTAGTCGCGATCATATTGATAATAAATGTCTTAGCTCTCCAGGACGACGACCGTGTCGTTGGGGTCACGGTCGTCGGCAGGGATTGAAAGCAGGTGACCCTGGTCGATGTCGCGGATGGCGACGGGCTTGCCGCTGGCCAAAAGTGAAGCTTTCTTCACCGGGACAGGCATGCGGGGGATGGCAAGGGCGGCATCGGGCCAATCTAGTACGTGGACGTATACTTTACCTTTGGCCTGTGTGGTGACGCCCCAGGGTCGGGGGGTGATGGGTCCGCCATGGGTGCCGTAGATGCTGGCGCCGTTTACCTTGAGCCAGGTGCCGATTTCGCTGAGGCGGGTGACGAACTCGTCCTGAATCGTCCCGTCCGGCTTCGGCCCGATGTTGAGCAGGAAGTTGGAGTCCATGCCGGCGGCCTTGACCAGGTACTGGATGAGATTCTTTGTCGACTTGAAGCGCTTGTCGGTGGAGTTGTAGCCCCAGGCGACATTGATGGTCTCGCAGGTTTCTAGCGGCAGGTGGCCGATCTTGGATTCCCCGCTGAAGCCGGTGGTGTTGCCGCCGGGGAGATCCTTCTCGAACATCTGGAAGTCCTCGCCGTCGAAGGGGGCGAGGTGATGGTTGTTGCCGACCAGGGCGTGGGGCTGGAGGGAGTGGATCATGTCGTAGGTCTGGCGGAGTCGCCACTCGGCGCCCTTCTTGTCCCAGATGCCATCGAACCAGATGCCGGCGACGTCGCCGTATTGGGTGAGCAGTTCCTTCAACTGGGCGTCCATGAAGTCGAGGTAACGGTTGAAGTCGCCTGACTCGGGACGGCCGGAGGCGAGGCCGGTGCGGCCGCGCGGGAAGTAATCGGCGTTGGTCCAATCGAGGTGGGAGTGGTAGAAGAACAGGCGGATGTCCTGTTTGCGGCACTCCTCGGCGAGGGGTTTCAATACGTCCTTGGCATAGGGCGTGGACTCGACGATGTTCCACTGCTTCTGGTTAGTGCCCCACATGGCGAAGCCGTCATGGTGCTTGGACGTGATGGTGATGTAGCGCTGGCCGGCGGCCTTGGCGAGAGCGACCCAGGCGGCGGGATCGTACTTGACGGGGTTGAACTGGGGCGGGAGCTTCGAATACTGGTCGATGGTCATCTTGTCGTTGTTCATGACCCACTCGCCCTTGCCGAGGACCGAGTAGACGCCCCAGTGGATGAACAGGCCGAAGCGGGCTTCCTGGAACCACTCGCGGGCCTTCAGGTTGGCGGGTGAGGGTTTATAGGCGTCGGCGGCGAGGGCGGCGGGGATCATGGATGCCGCGCCGGCTGCGGTCTTGATCGCATCACGTCTGGTCATCTGGGTACTCCTTCCACTTCAGGCACTGAGAGTCACTCGTGTCTAGTGTCTTACGTTTGGAGGCAGGATACCAGCGCGCATCCGCTCAGTCGAAAAACACGTCCCGAAGCGCCGCCGGGGGCCGCGCGGACGAGGGGGACCACCCTACCTCAGTCTTGCCGGCCA
>Ga0116171_10004119_pt1 | contig 13168 bp, 10 predicted proteins | sample AD_JPNHW2_MetaG_FD_89798 | JGI IMG/M metagenome (GOLD analysis project Ga0116171, IMG submission 89798) | Active sludge microbial communities of municipal wastewater-treating anaerobic digesters from Japan - AD_JPNHW2_MetaG | ecosystem: Engineered > Bioreactor > Anaerobic > Digestate | place...
CGGGCTTTTGCCTGTTCCCAGCGCCCAGAAATCAATTAATAAAGTGAAATATGAGCAGCCATATCGAAACGTAATCGTTCCATTTATAAAAAAATCCGCCCGCAGCAGGCGGGCGGATTAGTGATTGATATTTTCTTAGTGCGCCATCAGCCATTGAATCATGGCTGCTTCTTCTTCCGCGGTCAGGATGACCTCCGCGTGCGCGCTCTTGGCCAGGATATCCCGCCATTGCTGCTCGCTCAGGTTCTGGCTCAGCAAAAAGTCCAGGGTGTGATGCCCCTGTAGCTTTTCTGTAATGAAAGCACGCCATTCATCATCAGTCTGTGGCAGCGTACTCGTCACAGGATAGGTCACCTCCGGGGATTCGGTGGTCATGACCGGCTGCTCGGATTCAACGGGGTAGGCTTCGGTTTGCTCCACAGCCTGTTCAGTCGGGAGGACGGTTGGGTCGCTCTGGTTACCAACCACGGGGATGTTGACAACCGTGGTGGGGCTGGGGGTCTTCGCGCCGCAGGCGCTCAACACCAGAGCCCCCAAGAGGACGAGTAATGTCAATGTTAAGGTTATTCTTTTCATATTTTGCTCCTTGATGCTGCTGTCAGCCAGCAGGAATTCGGGCCATTATAGCGTCTAAAGTCAGTTGATGGTATAGAGGCAGTATAGGCCTTGATGAATTAACGTCATTCCCACAGGGGTCACACCCTGGCAATCCTGGGTCAGGATGAGGTCCGGCACAATGCTTGTCTCAGGTGGCAGCGTCAAATCCGGCCCAGTGCTTATGGAGAAAAATTCAATCTTGGCGTCATCCTGCCCCGGAAGAGCCCAAAGCACGTACTCCGGAAAATCGGGCTCCACGCGTAATTCCACGGTCTTTGGCAAGCGTTCGCTTATCAGGTTAGAAATTTCGCTCATTTCAGCCGCCACCTCAGGTTCGGTGGTGAAGTACAACGCTTCGCGCGGGGTGGCCAGGATGGAGCGTTGGTAGGTCAGACCGGAGATTGGGATGAGTGGCCGCTGTTGCACGCACAGAAGCCAGGGAATCGCGAAGAGGATGAGCAAAAAAGCCAGGACTGTGCCAAGGTATTTATGTTCCTGCCTGAGGTAATCAAACACGAAACCCACCACCGGGGCGGTCATCAGGAAGAAAGGCAACTGCCAGGCCGACCCGTTTATCCGCCACTTCAAGAAGACAACATACAGGAGCACGCTGATCATCAGCAGGCCGGTATACCCGGTGGCCTCATGCCCGGTTTTGGTCAACAGGAACCTCCCGACCAGATAAAAAACACACAAGATAATGAGAATTGCGTGAAGCGGGTTCCCAGATGTTACCTCAGAGGTGTTAATGTCGGGTACCCTAAACGTCCCGCCATAGGTCGTCCGGGGGTCGCTGGCATCCAGCCCCAGCTGCGTATGCAGCAGGGCGATGTTTTTCGTCAGCCAGGCATCCGCCCTGGGAAAAGGCAAATCGGCATGCAGGGCAAAATTTCGCACGCCGTTGGAAATGGCCACCCGCCAGCTGATGGTCTCATTCAGGTCCTGGGTGAGCGCCTGCACCTGGTAAGCGGTGCCATAAGACTGAAAATTCCGGTAGAAAAAGCCCCCTGCCACGGCCAGGATGAGGAGCAAACTAATCGCAACCCGTGGCAAGGTTTTTCCCCATCGGTAAAGTTTCACCTGCAGGAAGAGGAAATAAATTGCAAAAGGAAGGATGAAAAGCAACGAGACAGGTTTAGTAATCAGGGTCAATCCAGCAGCCAACGCCGTCAGGGTGAGGTTGAATTCGTGGTTCTTGTCTTTCTTGAAGTAAAAGACCACCATCACATATGAGAGCACCCACAGGCAGCTAAGCAGGTCGTCCAGGCTGGAGCTTGAGAGCGCCAGAGCCGCGGGGATGGTGGCGGCAAAGATGGCCGTCAACCGCGTCCCGGTTGGGGAAGCACCAAATAGCCTGGCAATGGCCATCGCGGCCTGCAGGCATCCAAGCAAGGCAAACCAGGAAAGGAAGTTTGCCCAGCGGTCCGAGCCGGAGAGCAGGTAAAAATTGAGCAAGCCGATGCCCATCCCGGGCGGGGCGCTGTTCAGGTTCTCATTGACAGCCGGGAAATGCGCCAGGCTGTGCTGAAAGCCCCAATGCGCCACCCGCACCATCCCAAAATTCAAGGCTTCCTGCGAGTTTGGTGGGGCGATGAAGCCGATAACCAGTGGGATGAGCATGATAATCAGCAGCAACAAATCAAGCAGAGCCACATGTTGATCCCTGGCCCGATACACTACCGGTAAGCGCAACACCTTTCGGCCCTTCAACCAGCGCACCAGCCAGTAGACGAAGGCCAACACCGGCAGACCCCAGGCCAGGCTCAGGGAAGTCCGCGTCACCGCGTTAAACAGGCTGAGCAGCTCGGTGACAAAGACCATCCAGGCGCCCCATAGAATAAATGCCTGGATGAACGAGGCCCGCCAAAGCGGTTCCCGCCGGGTATTGCCAGAATAAATCCAGAGGCCAAGAAAAGCTAACAAAGGCAGGATAACGGTCATGCGCGAACCTTGTGGGGATTACTGGATGGATTCTTCCAGCGCGGTGAAGTATTTTTCCGTGAGGGTGTCGCTACTTTCATCCAGTTTGAGCTTAATCTTCCCGGCGAATGACGGATGAACCGATTCAAGGGCTTCAAACATGCCCCTTCCCACCCTCCGGATGGAGAAGTGCGCGTTTTCCGCGCAACGCAGGCGGATGAAATGGAACATTTCTCGCAGGTTGAGCGAGCACAACACCCGCCGGTTGAAGGCATTGGGAACCACGTAAGCGGCCACATCCGGGTTCCACGCCACCATATCGCGGAACAACCGCCCGGCCAGGTCCATTGCTTTGCGGTAATGGGGTTCAAAGCCCGCTTCGGTTATCGCGCGCGGGATGGCGTAACCCAGATCCGCGGTGAGCGTTTGCGCCGTCTGGGTCATCATGCGGTGGCGTTTAAATTCAAAATACGCGCCTTGGTCCATGACCAGCTCAAACACGTAGTTGCTGTATTCCAACTCCCGCAGGGGCACATCATGCTCATCAAGTTGATCAAACAGCCTGTCGAGCCATTTCTGCCGGTCTTCAGCCGGCATGTTCAGCACCTGGTCAAGGCACACCGCAACGCTGTCATCCCCAAATCGGAACAGGATGGCCGCCAAAATTTTATCTTCCGCGTTTGGGTCATAATGACGCAACACGCACCAGCGATCGCTTGGGATGGTATCAACCTGGGCGGTTAATCTGCGGCAGTAATCCCTTACGCCCGCCAGGCTCTCAATTGGGTCAGCATACTTCACCAGCGTGGGAAGTTCTTCGTTGGCCACGCGTTTTACTTCCTGGCCAATCGCCCTGACCTCTGCCAGCGGGGAGCTAAGCATTTTGCGGATGGCATACTCCAGCGCACGCGCGTTTATCGTGATGCCCACATTTGCCGTCGCCGCGGCCGGCAACAAAAACCTGGCCACGTCCACGGACTTCAGTCGGGCCCGGTTAGCCCAGGCTTTGTCACCCTCACCCAGCTGACGTGGTGTGTTCGCCTCCCCCCAGGGGATTAGCCAGTCCAGCGACTCGGCGTACACCGCGAACAGGTAGTTCATGACCTGGATGTAGCGCTCATGGAAGGGTGAGCCTTCCAATTCCGGTGGGGTCACATACGCTTTAGGGTCCCAAAGCTGGTAACGGGAGGATTTTTCGGTATAAGAAGCCAGCCGGTTGGCTTCGATGGTCTCGATGGACATGCGGGAAACGTTCTCTAACGCGAGGTGTAATACGGCGTGCTCCGCCACGCTGGAATGCCCGTAACCCACAATCCACTTTTCACTGAACCTTGCGCTTTTTTCCGCGTCGAGTTCCGCCGCGATGGCGTCAAAAGGTTCAGGCGAGCGGGATGTCTTGGCAAATGTGACCGCGATGGTTTCCGCGCTCAACTGGCTTGGACTAAGACGATAAACTCTACGCGTATGGTCCATCGGTCAGTATCCTCCTGGCTTCTGCTTTGTCCACTTCGATCTGATGAATCAAATCCGCAAGGTTTTCAAACCTGGCTTCATCGCGCAGGTAGGCAATGAAGTCCACCTTAAGTTGCTTGTGGTAGATGTTATCATCAAAATCCAGCAGCAGGGTTTCCACATTCGGGAGGTTGGTATCCTCGAAGGTGGGCCTCACGCCAACGCTGGTGACCGCGAAATAGCGGTGGCCATTAATCCAGGCAAGGGTGGCATACACCCCGTAACGCGGCAGCATTTTGGTCGGGTCGGTAATCTGGTTGGCGGTGGGAAAACCAAGTTTGGAACCCAGTCGTTTCCCTTCACGCACCTCGCCCATCACGGAATAGGGCCGGCCAAGCAGCCGGCTGACCACCTTCATTTGCCCCTTGGCCAGCGCGGACCGAACCCTGCGAGAGGAGACCACCACGCCATCAACGCAAAACGGGGGTAATACCAGGCAGGTGATGTGCTTCTCTTCGCACAACTGCCGGATTAGTTCCACGTTACCACGGCCTTTTCTCCCCATTACGAAGCCTTCGCCCAACACAATCCCCCGCACATTCAGCCGCGAAACAATAAGGTCAAAGAAGTCTTCGGCTTCCATCTCGGCCAAGTCGGTATCAAATGGCAGGGTGAGCACCTTATCCAGCCCTGTCCGTGTAAGCAGTTCCAGTCGTTCCAGCTCGTCCACCAGGTAAAAACGCTCCTGGATGTGCTGGAGGAAAACCCGCGTATGGGGACGGAATGTGAGTAGCATGGAGAGCGCGCCATCCGCCCTGGCCCGGGCCTTGAGGGCTTCAATCAGCGCCTGGTGCCCAAGATGCAGCCCGTCAAAGTTGCCGATGGTCAGCCACATTGGTTCCTGGGGCACTTCCGGCCAGGCTGTCGAAAATTCCGTCATACGTGTCTCCGTGTCAAAAAAAATAACCCTCTCTGGATGTTTGCCAAATAAGGGTTATCTCTGGGGGTTACCTATCTTTATAAGAAAAATACCTTTCGCGGCTGCCATTCAGTGGTCTGAGGGTCATATTCCATCAATGCCACCAATTCACCTTCCTCGCTAATCGCGCGGGCCCATTTTCCGACTTCCATTTCTTCCGTGGCAGGGACCCTGTGTCCATGGCGCACTTCATCCACCTGTTGGACGGTCAGCTCGATGGTATACCAATCACCAAGCGCTTCGGCAGCCGGGATGAGGTACTTGTACCAGGTGCCATCCGCGAAGGATTCCTGCAGCCGGCGCAGCGGAACGGCGTCCCGCAGTCCAAACTGCCCGTTCTTGGTTCGACGCAAGCCAACCAGCGTCGCACCGCAGCCCAGTTTCTCGCCTAAATCATGCGCGAGGGAACGGATGTAGGTTCCCGATGAGCACTGCACGTCAACGACAGCCTCTGGCGGATCCCAATCTAACAGCTCGAGTTCATGCACGGTGATGAGCCTTGGTTCCAATTCCACTTCTTCACCCTCACGCGCCATCTCGTAAGCCTTGCGGCCGTGGACCTTGATCGCGGAATAAATGGGGGGCACCTGTTCAAATTGACCGACAAAGGTCTGCAAGGTCGCGTCGAATTCCTCGTAGGTAATGTCCACGGGCGACCGGCTGGTGACCTGGCCTTCGGTGTCGTAGGTGTCAGTGGTGATTCCGAGCTGGATGACCGCCTGGTAGCGTTTATCCGACGCGGAAACATACTCGCTCAGGCGAACAGCCGGCCCCACCAGCACCACCAGCACGCCGGAGGCACGGGGGTCAAGGGTTCCGGTGTGCCCGGCGCGCCGGATTTTCGTCCCGCTGCGCACGGCCTGAACCACATCGTGGGAAGTAATCCCTACCGGTTTATCGATAACCAAAACACCGGAAACGTTATTGGTAATATTTGAAGCTTCACCATAATAGTCGTCTGACATAGTTGACACTCACTTAATCTAGATTTCGACGCGTGTAAGCATTGCGCGCGTTGCTTTCAGAACCCGTTCCATCACATCGTCGATTTTGCCTGGGATATCCGCCCCAGCGGCAGCCGCATGGCCGCCCCCTCCGAATTCGAAAGCGATGTTAGACACATCAATGCCCTCGACAGACCGCCAACTAACTTTGGTCGTGCCACCCACCTGTTCCACGAAAATCATCGCGACCAGGGCGTCAGCTACTGAAGACAGGACGTTGATCAAATCCGCGTCGTCGTTTTCAGCATATTCGCAGGTCATTTTATCATTAACCGTTAACGACGTCCAAAGCAGTCCGTCCTCAATTTGAAGGCGATTGAGCGCTTTGCCCCAATAACAGAGGTCAGGTACTCTCCGGGTGAGCAATGCCTGGTGGTAGTTCAGCGCCAAATCAGCGCCCTTTTCCATCAGGTCCGCGCTGACCCGCAGTACCCGCGGCGTGGTATTGGCAGTGCGGAAACCCAATGTGTCTGCCACAATGCCGGTTAGCAGCGCGGAGGCCACGCCGTCGTCGATGGGCAAGCCCCACGCAGGCATATGTTCGGCCAGGATGAGCGCGGTGGCTTCCGCCTCACCTTCCACGTAGTCGATTTTTCCGAAATTAACATGGGTTTTATGATGGTCAATCACGAGGTCTGGCATGGGTTGCCCATTCAAAGGCTGGCCGACACGCTGCGGGTCCGAGCAATCCACCACGATGAGGTAATCGAACGGTTCCAGGATTTCCGTGCGCACCAGGTCCGACCCGGGCAAATGGGCATATTTTTCAGCTGCCCCATCCTGCAGCACGCATTGCACCGTTTTTCCGAGCAGGCGCAGACCTTGCGCCAGACCCAAAAGGGAGCCTATCGCGTCCCCATCAGGCCGGATGTGCGAAAGAATGGTGATGGAATTTGCTGCCTTAAGCTGGCTGGCGATAAGCGCGTCGAGAGCTTTAGTCATGCTTAGCTTCCCTCGGAGGTGTCAAGCATGTCGTAGTCGTCCTCGTCGCCTTCCCACTCGTCGCTATCTTCGCCTTCCCACTCGTCATCGTCGTCCCAGTCATCTTCTGACTCTTCCGTTGTTTCTTTGGCTTCATCAGCGTTGACCCGGTCCAACTCAGGCCGGATTTGGTTCAAAAGGTCGTCGATTCGCGCCGCTTTTTCAGGCGTGGGATCCCAGAAAAACCGCAATTTGGGCATCAACCGCAGGTCAATCTCGTTCGCCAGTTCACGCTTCAAAAAACCACGCGCGTGGTTCAGGGCCGCCAACACGTCGCTGGAGCTTTCCTTGCCAGCCAATGAACTCACGTAGATGTTGGCGTAATCCAGTTCTCTGTCCACCTTCACGTCGGTGACGTTCACACCAGCCAGGCGGGGGTCATCCATTTTGGCCAAAATGGTCAGCGAGAGCACCTGCTTGAACCGGTCATTAATTCTTTTCATTCTCAAGGTTGAGGGCATCGTTCCTCCTCTTTAGTTATCGCGGCCAGTCGATTAGCCGCCAAATTTCTCCATCACAAAGCATTCCAGCACATCACCAATCGCGAATTCTTCAAATCCCTTCAGGGTGATGCCACACTCCATGCCTTCCCGCACATCACGCACTTCTTCCTTCTCGCGTTTAATGGTGGACACTTCAGCAGTCGTGATGACTTCTGTACCACGCACAACATGCACGTTGGAATTGCGCCGAATTTCTCCAAAAGCAATCCGGCATCCAGCCGCGGTACCGCCCTTGGAGACCTTGAATGTGGCCAACACCGAGGCACGCCCGATTACTTTTTCCACCATCTCAGGTTCCAACAGGCCTTGCAAAGCTTTTTCCACATCTTCCAAAAGACGGTAGATGATTTTGTACAAACGGATGGAGACGCCCTCGGCCTCGGCCACGCGGCGGGAGGCAACATCAGCATCCACGTCAAAACCAAGCACCACCGCGTCGGAAGCCGCCGCCAGCATGACGTCGCTCTCGGTCACGTTGCCGGTTTCGGCATGCAACACCTTGACGTTGATGTCGGCGTGTTTCTTGTTCAGCTCATCCAATGAATTGACAATTGGCTCCAGCGAGCCCTGTACATCCGCCTTCAGGATTAAACGCAGTTCCTTGGCTTCGCCAGCCTTGTAGCGCTGGAAGGCTTCTTCCAATGTGGCCCGCTTCGTGCTGCGTTTGGCCTCGCGCGCGGCTCTGCGTTCGGCCACGATGGCCCGGCCTTCGCGTTCGTTGGCCACCACCTGGAACAAATCGCCAGCTTCCGGTAGCGCGGTAAGGCCCATCACCATCACGGGTGTTGAGGGTCCAACCTTGCTGACCCGCTTTTGACGCTGGTCAAACATGGCTTTGATTTTTCCCGTGGCTTCCCCTGCCACGACCGTATCGCCGACCGCCAGGCTACCGTTTTGAACGAGCAAAGTGGCCATCGGTCCAGTGGTCTTGTCCAGCTTGGCCTCCACCACGGTGCCAATGCATTTTCCCTTGGGGTTTGCCAGGATGGTTAGGTTGTCTTCCACCAGCAGGACGGTTTCCAAAAGGTCGTCGAGGCCGATTTTCTTCTTGGCCGAGACGGGGACGACGAAGGTGTCGCCTTCCCACTCATCCGGTTGCAGACCGGCATCAGCCAGTTCACGCTTCACCCGGTCGGGGTTGGCCTCAGGGCGGTCAATCTTGTTGAGCGCCACGATAATCGGTACCTGGGCCGCTTTGGCATGATTGATGGCTTCCTTGGTCTGGGACATGACGCCATCATCCGCCGCCACCACGAGGATCACGATGTCGGCGCCTTGCGCGCCGCGGGCACGCATGGAGGAAAAAGCCGCGTGGCCTGGGGTGTCCAAAAAAGTGATGAGACGGTTTTTATGGGTAATCTGGTAAGCGCCGATATGCTGGGTAATACCACCCGCTTCTCCTCCGGCGACATCGGTATGTCGGATGGCATCCAAAAGGGTGGTCTTGCCGTGATCCACATGCCCGAGAATGGTCACCACAGGGGGCCGTTTTTCCAGGTTCTTGGGGTCTTCCTCCAGGATGACGCGCCGCCAGAGCGGGATTTCTCCCAATTCTTCCTCGACCGTGACTTCCTGGATGGGCTGGGGTTCAAACCCCAATTCGGTCGCGACCACCGCGGAAGTGTCGTAGTCAACCTGCTGATTGATGCTGGCAATGACGCCGTTGGACATCAACAGTTTAATGACATCCACGGCCCGCGCGTTTAGCAAGGCTGCGAGTTCACGTACACTTTGACTGTAAGGTAATTGGATGGTTTTCTTTTCACCGTTGCCCATGTTTCCTCCGATTTGTTCTGATATTGCCGTCCGGCTTCCTTGGGAAACCGCCACCCATGAGCAAGTTGAAACTGAAAATTAATCAGTCAATAATTCCTCTTGCTCACCGCTCCCCTCGGTCCCGTTGTCTTGAAGTACGGGGTCGCCAGCCGGCAATGATTTTGCGTAGTCTTTTAATGTTTCCAAATCAGCTTGCGGGATGGTGGTTCGCAAGGCGTTCGCGAGTGGCCCTTTGAGGGCCTTATCCCAGCAACTTCGCAGGTCATGCAGGTACGCCCCCCGCCCCGCGAGCTTGCCTGTTGGGTCCATCCGCGCGCCATCTTCCACCCGCACAATGCGGATTAGGTTGCGCTTGGGTAAGACCTGGCGGCAACCAACGCAGGTGCGCTGGGGGACGTGCCTGGGTTTTCGAACGCCTTTTAGTGCCATCCTTTTCGCTGCTTTGGTTCTTCTTTGGGAAGCTGGTTTACCAGTCTCCCCAATCATCTTCTTTCTTGTGCTTGTAGCGCACCACAGTGCTGTCCTTGTCAGGATCGTATTCAACCGTGTAGCCCTTCTTCTTCTTACCCTTCTTCTTGCCACTTCCGGGTAAGGCTTCCTCTTCTTCTGTGGCAGGCTCACCTTCTGTGCGGGCCTGGCGCAAGCTTTCCAGCTTGAATAGTTCCTCGAAGGATTTTTCTTCGGCCGGCACTTCGGCTTCGACCACTTCTTCAACCACGGGCTCAGCTTCGGGCTGGGCTTCAGGTTCAACCAGTTCAACTTCAGTAACCGGAGCAACAACTTCTTCAACAGGTTCGGCAACCACCACCGCTTCCGCGACTGGCTCCGCAACAGCCTCAGGGACCGTCATAGCCGGGAATTTGTAAGTATTAACAAGTTCCAACAGGTCTTCGTAGGCTTTAGGCCCGATGCCATTGAAGCTGAGAACCTTGTCTGGTTCCATCTTCATCTGGAACATCAAATCGCCCAGGGTCTCAATGCCAGATTCCTGCAAAATGACCTGGACGTGGCTCTTGATTTCCGGAACATCGAGGATGTTCATTTCGAAGGCGCGCGGGTCAATGCCCTCGCGCGTAGCACGGATGGAGGCCTCACGTTCGTCATCCTGGCGTTTACGGTCCGCTTCGCCACGTTTCTCAACGCGGTCCACGAAGCGGGTCAGCAGAGTGTTGTCATCCATGGACAGGGCCCGGCCTTCCGCTTTCTTTTGCAGCAGGTCTTCAACACGGGCAACGGTCTCAGTCTCTTTGGCGGCCAATTCCTGCAGGGAGGGATCTTCGCGCAGTTTGACCATCGCCTTGGCTGCGGCCTCAGTGACGCTGAGGATGTCTATCCGCCATCCAGTCAATTTGGCTGCCAGGCGGGCATTCTGGCCTTCACGACCAATCGCCAGGCTCAGCTGATCTTCAGGCACCACCACCATGGCAGATTTATTTTCACCGGAACCGTGGTTGAGATAGACGCCGGAAACACGCGCCGGGCTGATTGCCTTGCTGATGTAAACCGCCGCGTCCGGGTTCCATTCGATAACGTCAATTTTTTCGTCGTGCAGTTCGCGCACAATCGCCTGGATGCGTACACCGCGTTGACCAACACACGCCCCAACCGGGTCAATGCCCTGCTGGGTGGCGGAGACGGCCACTTTGGCACGCTGGCCGGGTTCGCGGGCGATGGATCGGATTTCGACAATCCCGTGGTAAATCTCGGGGACTTCGTTTTCCAGGAGGCGACGCAGGAAGTTGCGGTGCCCGCGGGAGAGCATGATTTGCAGACCCTTGCTGTCCTTGACTTCATAAACATACGCGCGGATGCGGTCGTGCAAGCGGAAGCGCTCGTTGGGAATCATGTCCTTCTTGAGCAGCGTCCCTTCAGCCTTGAGGTCGAGGCCAATGGTGGCCTGGCGGCTGTTAACTGCCTGTACAACACCACTGATAATCTCGCCGACCTGCTTGCCAAAGAACTCAAACTGCGTTTCTTTTTCCGCGTCACGGATTTTTTGTTGAATCCCCTGGCGGGCGGTCTGGGCGGCGATGCGGCCAAAATTCTCAGGCGTGGAATCAATCATCACGATATCGCCGATTTGGCAATCGGGATTGACTTTGCGGGCTTCTTCCAGCAGGACTTCAGTCCGGTCATCAGCGATGTCATCCGTGACTTCCTTCTCCGCGAAGACCTGTACGGTTCCCTTGTCAAGGTCAATTTTGACCTCAACGGCCTGAGCAAGCGAGGCACCAACCGACTTTCGGTACGCGCTGACCATGGCCGACTCAATCGCGCTCATGATGACATCTCGCGGGAGACCCTTTTCTTCCAACACTTCATTGAAAGCTAACGCAAATTCACTTTTCATCGCTTTTTCCGCTCCAAATTGCTAACAATACCTTCTGAACGAAAAAAGTGGACTGCTGCCCACTTTTCATTGAGAAAAGTATTCCATTAACGAACAGATATATTTTAGCATATCCTACTTAAAATGCAAGCATGGCATTTTAAGTTGTCCCTGGCAGGATTAGGCAGCCAGGCTGCCTCTTGGGGCGCGTTTCCTGTATAATCATGTCAACATTCCGGAGGTGAGCATTGTCAGAAAAGAAACTTTGGTGGCGTGATGGCATTATCTACCAGGTGTATCCCCGCTCGTTCCAGGATACCACGGGCGACGGCATCGGTGACCTTAGGGGCATCATCCAACATCTTGACTATCTCAAGGATTTGGGGATTGATGGCATCTGGCTGAGCCCCATAAACCCTTCACCCGATGTGGATTTTGGGTATGACGTCTCCGATTACAACGCCATTGATCCCAAGTTTGGCACGCTCAGCGATTTTTATGAACTGCTCGAGCAGGCCCACAAGCGCGACATCCGCATCATCATGGACCTGGTGCTCAACCACACCTCAGACCAACACCAATGGTTCCAGGAGTCCAGGAAATCCAAGGATAATCCTTATCACGACTGGTACATCTGGAGGGACCCCGCCCCGGGTGGCAAGGCGCCAAACAATTGGACTTCAATGGTCGGCGGGTCTGCCTGGAAGTACGATGCGTCCCTGGGCCAGTATTATTACCACATGTTCTTTGAACAACAGCCGGACGTGAACTGGCGCAATCCCCAGGTTTACGCGGCCATGCTGGATGTCTTCCGCTTCTGGCTTGAAAAAGGGGTGGATGGCTTTAGGCTGGATATTTTCAACGAGTATTTCAAGGACGAGCAATTCCGCGATAACCCCACACGCCGGGGTCTCCACCTCCGCGCGTTTGACCGAACCAGCCATGTTTACGACAATTCGCAACCCGAAATGCTTTCCCTCCTCAATGACATCCGCAAGCTAATGGACTGCTATGAAGACCGCTATGTGGTGGGGGAAACCTTCCTGGTCAATTCTCAAAAGGCGCGCGCTTACATCGGGAAAGACCGCTTGCACGCGGGCTTTGATTACGCCTACGCGAATAGCGGCTTTAGCGCCCGCGCCTTTGGAAAAGCCATCCAGGACTGGGACAGCCTGCACGGCAGGGAAGCCTGGCCGAATTATTTCCTGAACAACCACGACACTTCGCGCTCCTCCACGCGTTATAACGCCGGCCAGAGCGACGCGCGCCTCAAGCTGCTCGCCACCATGCACCTCACCGTCCGGGGCACGCCATATCTCTATTACGGCGAAGAAATTGGCATGCGGGATATCAACCTGACCTACAAGGAAATCCAGGACCCGGTTGGGAAAACCTTCTGGCCATTATATAAAGGCCGTGATGGCTGCCGTTCTCCCATGCAATGGGACGCGCGACCCAACGCGGGCTTCAGCACCGGTTCGCCCTGGCTACGCGTGAACACGGATTACCCCATCCGCAACGTGGTCAACCAACAGGCATCCAGCGCGTCCCTGCTGGCCTTTTATAAGGCGCTCATCCAGCTGCGTCGCGAGCATCCCGCCTTGCATAAGGGCACCCTGGAGATGCA